>Ga0180429_10000604_pt1 | contig 31674 bp, 29 predicted proteins | sample SS_ome_FD_132428 | JGI IMG/M metagenome (GOLD analysis project Ga0180429, IMG submission 132428) | Hypersaline lake sediment archaeal communities from the Salton Sea, California, USA - SS_1_S_1 metaG | ecosystem: Environmental > Aquatic > Non-marine Saline and Alkaline > Hypersaline > Sediment ...
GGAATGATCGTCTCGGGGAACAGGACGGTGCCCTTGATCGGAAGTATGGGCAGCTCTTCCCAAATCATGTCCTCTTTTTCTTTCTTGTTCTTAAATATCATCAGCTCTCAACCTCCCCGAAGAGGACCTATTCCTCTTCCTCGCTTCGTTGAAGAACGCGGGTTGTCTCTTTTTTTGAAGCCGCGGCCTCTACCCTGATTTGATTCGCTGGAGCCGGTGAGGGTTCCAATCCGCTTTCAAGTAATTTCTAACAAGGCATTAGAACTATTTAACCATTAATTGGAAAAGGTCAAGGCCGATGCCGGGGATGTGCCGCTGGCCTGCCGGGCCCGCCGATTCGCTCTCAAACCCTCTTTCAATTCGCTGGCATATAGGGTAAAGAGGAGGAACGCAAAAGAAGAGGTGCCCATGAGGAACGAAATAGACTGCACAAGGAGCGAATCGCAATGAGTGACGAAAAGACACCCAAGAATCTCAAGGTGGCTTATGCCGAGGAGTCCAAGGCGCTGGTCCGCAATCGGCTCTTCGCCGAGATAGCGGACGAGGAAGGCTACGAGCAGATCGGAAAGCTCTTTCGAGCGGTTGCAGAGGCGGAGAGCGTACATGCAAGGAACGCGCTGCGCATGATGGGCGAGATGAAGACCACCGAGGAGAACCTCCAGGTAGCGTTCGAGAATGAAATGGCGGCCAAGAACGAGTACTACCCGGAGTTCATCAAGCAGGCCGAGGCCGAGGAGAAAGCGGGCGTGGCTCTCTCCTTCAGCCGCGCCAGGGACGTGGAAGAGAGGCACGCCCAGCTTTACAAGGGGGCGCTGGACTACCTCGTGAAAGAGGAGGTAGTGGACTACTATGTTTGCGACGTGTGCGGCTATGTGGCCGAGAAGGACGCGCCCGATGAATGTCCCATCTGTCAGGCGGACAAGGACGCCTTCAAGAGAGTAGGGTGAATCCTCCCCCCCCTGTCTGCCCCCTGTTCGCCGCTGAACAGGGGGCAGGCAGCAAGTGACGACATGATCCTTGTTGGAACATGTTGTGTTCCCAAATGGACCTTTGTTCCTCCTTTTCTCCTCCAATATTTCGAGATTCCGTCAGATTTATCAGCATATTGAGGTATTTCGAGGGTGGCACGTCAATTGCTTTCCTCCTGGGCCATCAATACGCTAATAATCGCCACGCGAGGAGAATGTTATGAATGCGGCTTCGAGACAAGAGGCGACCCAAGGCAAGAATGCCAAGGCCCGCCCACGGAAAGTGAAGGCTGGAAGAAGGGAACGCGAAACGCCCAACCCTGAGAAAAGACTTCTTGCAATGTTGAAGAGGGGGGACCAGGAGGCGCTCAAGGAGATCATCGACAAATATCACGAGAAGCTGTTTGCTGTTGCGAACCGTATCTGCAACAACCCGGCAGATGCCGAGGAAATCCTGCAGGACGTGTACATGATCGCCCTGAACAAGATCGATAGATTCGAAGAACGATCCACCCTTTCCACCTGGCTCTACCGGATTACCGTAAATGCGGCCCTCATGAAGCTCAGAAGCCAGCGTGCAAGCAAGAGCAACCTCCCGATCGACGGCTACACGGCCCTTCTCGGGGATGACGATAATGTTCTGCGGTCCAATGAGGAAGCGAGATCTCCTGATGAAACCCTGATGACCAAGGAGTTTTACGAACAGATCAAGGATTCGGTCGAGACCCTTCCCGAGATCTATCAGAACGTGTTCTTCCTGAGGGATGTTCAGGGTTACTCGATCAAGGAAACCAGCGAGATGCTTCAAACGACGCCAGCGGCGATAAAGTCCCGCCTCCACAGAAGTCGTTTCTTCCTCCGGGAAAAACTGGGTCAATACGTGAACAGAAACTGATCTGGTCTGCGCGATATCGAATCTTCTGAAAAGCGGCCCCCCCCCGGGGCCGCTTTTCATTCACTGCGCCCCTCGAAGTTCGTCTTCCGCGAGCCCTTCAAGACCATTTGACAAAGGAAATGGAAAGCCCCTAGCATCAACAATGGGGGAAGAAGCCGAGCCCACCGGTGGTTCGTCAGGGGTTTGGGCTGGAGGCGTTCCAATATTGAACGGTTTTGGGGCCATTGTTGAGCGAGGGGCGATCTTGCGGTCGAGACTGGGTGGGATCACGGACAAGAGGGGGCGAGGGTCCGGGCTGTCCCGGGTATGCCTCTACCTGCTGATCGGTGCCTGCTTGGTCACATCCGGATGCAAGGAGGACTGGGTCGCCCGTCTGGGCTTGAGGACCCTGTGGCGCAATTGCGTTCACCCCTTCGAGGCGTATCCGCTCGAGCAGCTGACGGAAGAGTTGACCGCAGATCCGCCCCGGTTGTCTTTCGTGGTCCTGGGCAATACCGACCTGGCATGGAACGAACCGGAGCGGGGAGAAGAAACCACCCCCTTCGGCCGAATCATGGGGAGGGTTCGTTCGATCCACCCGCAGCCGGGATTCGTCTTCCATTTAGGGGACATCGCCCGGGAGTGCGGGGACGTCAAAGCCTGGGAGGCCTTGCGCGTCGGGGTGGCTCCGTTCGAGATCGGCTTTCCCGCAGGGGGGCTGTACGATCCGGGAAGCAAGCGGTGTTTCGTCCTGCCGGGGGAACGGGATGTGGAAGACAAACAGACGGAAGGCGACTTCCTGGACTATTTCTTCCGACCTTCCGGACGACTGCCGTACTCGTTCGACTGGGAGGATTTCCATTTTGTCGCGCTGAACTCTGAGACGACGGATGACAGCTGGCTGATGAGGTACTTCGGGTTCAACCGTCAACAGAACCGCATTGCAGGGACGCAGCGGGACTGGCTCGAAGAGGACCTCGCGAAGAACCAGGACAAGAAGATCGTGGTCTTCATCCACAAGCCCCTTTTCCCGCCGGTTTTTTCGCGTCACGAGGGGTACTGTCTGGATCAGTACTACTCGGACAGGGAGAAGCTGCTCGACTTGTTCAAAGCGCATTCCGTCAGGGTTGTCTTCACGGGACACGAGCCGGTCTTTCAATGGACCCGTATCGCGGACACCTGCTACGTCATCACCGGTGGGGCCGGCAGAAGACCAAAGGCCGTGAAGCGGTTTGGCGGCTTCCACCACTTCTTGTATGTGACAATCGATGAAGCATCCCGCATGAAGGTTTACTGCATTGATGCGGAATATGACGCGGTGCAGGAGACTGTGGAGATCATGTAGGCCTCCGAAAAAAGGTTCCTGACACCTTTTTTCGGACGGACATGACGCAGTGCAAGAAAGGATAGACATAAACGTTTCGTCGGCCGTGCGGGGCGAAGGGCGAAAAAAAAGCGGATCCGAGGGTGAAACCCGGATCCGCCTTTGCGAAAGGCCGGAGTTGGAGCGTCTATCCAGAGACCTGGATCGGCACGTCCTTCATTTCCATGAGCTTCTCACGTATCAGCTTGAAGTCGACGCCCAGCCAGGCACAGATGTTGCGGAACGAATAGAGGTAGGTCGTATCGTCGTCGACAAACCACTCCTCCGTCTCGGTGAAGATCTTCTTGCTGTGGACCGATTTCCCCGCAAGGTTCCTGCGGTAGCACTTGATCGCATCTTTGAGAATGGCAAGCATAAGCTTCTTTTCGCCACCCGCCAGTCTCATGCTCCTGTTCGCCAGGTAGTACTGGGTCGGATGGATCGCATCGATCTCGTTGAGCTTGTTCAAGTGTTTTTTGAATTCTTTCAGGGTTTCTTCTTTCGTAGACACGGCTCTTTCCTCGCCCAGCTGCTTGTTTGTGTATGTTTCCACGATTACGCTCGCTCTGTTCGGGGTAGATAAAGTTTGCGTCAAGAAAACGTTAATTTTTTGATGTTATAAAATTGGCGCCAAAAAGTCAAGAAAAAAAAGTTTGTTTTTGATTATTGCCTCACCTCGTTTTACCAGCAGACACAGAAAGAGGGAAAATCTGCCCTGCAAGTGCACTCAACCCGTTGAGATTTGACTCGATTTCCTCCTTTCCTCTACTCTATGTATTCTTAGACGACGTTTTTGGGTCAGCGGTTACTCTATTCCGGAAGAAGGAAGCAGGAAATGCAGAAGCTGTTTCGAGATTTTCTCATGAAATTGGGCGAAGATCCTGAAAGGGAAGGGCTGCAGAGGACCCCGGAGCGGATGGAAAAGGCATACCATTTCCTCACATCGGGCTACCGGGAGGACGCCAAAGACATCCTGGAGAGGGCGGTATTCAGCGAGAAATACGACGAAATGGTCGTCGTGAAGGACGTGGATGTCTACAGCCTTTGCGAGCACCATCTACTCCCCTTTTTCGGCAAGTGTCACGTGGCCTATATCCCTGACGGCAAGATCATAGGCCTGAGCAAAATCCCAAGGATTATCGAGGTGTTCAGCCGAAGACTTCAAGTACAGGAACGCCTTACGACCGAGATCTCCACTGCGATCGCGGACACGATCCGCCCCAAGGGGGTGGCCGTGGTGATCGAGGCGTTTCACTTGTGTATGAGGATGCGAGGGGTGGAGAACCAGAACGCCTTTGCGATCACCAGCTCGATGAAGGGGATTTTCCGGCAGGACGAGAAGACCCGGCTCGAGTTCCTCCATCTCATTGGGAGTGAGCGAGCCATCAATCGTTGAGGGGTTGTTTCTTCTCCATGGCTGGCTCAATTCCCTCGCTGTCGACATGCTTTCAGCCTCCTTTGCGTTATTGAATCGGACCCGGGCGCCGGCCTTCGGCCAGGGCGCGGGCACGGGTACGAGTTCTGTCTGGAAACTGCAGAGCCGGTGTCTTAGCGTTCTCAAACAAGTTCAAGAGGAGCCAGGGGATGATTATCGGAATTCCGAAGGAGATCAAGAGGGAGGAAAAGAGGGTTGCGATCACGCCTGAGGGGGTGAGCGCCCTCGTGGGTCATGGGCACCGGGTGATCATCGAGACGGGAGCCGGCCTGGGAAGTGGTATGTCGAACGAAGCGTACCAGAAAGCGGGTGCCGAGGTTCTGGGTGATGCGGATGATCTGTGGGGAGAGGCGGAACTCATCCTGAAGGTCAAGGAGCCCTTGGACAAGGAGTACGACCGGATGCGGGAAGGCCAGATTCTGTTCACGTACCTGCACCTGGCGGCAAGCCGCGAGCTCACGGAGCACATGCTCGGCAGCAAGGTGATCGGAGTCGCCTATGAGACCATCCAGTTGTTCGACAACACCTTGCCCCTGCTCGCACCGATGAGTGAGGTGGCTGGGAGACTGGCCATTCAGGTGGGAGCGTGGTCCCTGGAGTCCAAGAACGGTGGTGCCGGAATCCTGCTGAGCGGGGTGTCCGGCGTGCCCCCGGCAAAGGTTGTGATCATAGGGGCCGGGATCGTTGGAATCAATGCCTGCCACCTGGCGGTCGGAATCGGCGCCAATGTGGTCATCATGGATATCAACCCGGCTCGCCTGCGGTATATCCAGGATATCTTTCGCGGATCGGTCACCACGGTCATGTCGAACCGGGCCAACATCGAGGATCAGATCGTCACCGCGGACCTGGTCATCACCTCTGTTCTGATCCCCGGGGCCAAGGCCCCGGAACTGATCTCGTCCGACCTGATCCGCAGGATGGGGCCGGGTTCGGCGATCGTGGACGTGGCGATCGACCAGGGGGGCTGTTGCGAGACGTCCCGGCCCACCACCCACGATGACCCGATCTACGTCTGGGAAGATGTGGTGCACTACTGCGTGGGCAATATGCCGAGCGCCGTGCCGCGGACTTCGACCTATGCCCTTACGAACTCTACCCTGCAGTACGTGCTCGAGATTTCGGACAAGGGGCTCAATCGAGCCATGAGGGACAACAGGGCCCTCCGGAAGGGGCTCAACGTCATCGACGGGAAGGTCATCCACGAAGGGGTGGCCGAGGCATTTGATCTGAGTTCTGAAAAGGTGCGTTTCTGACCTGCCGCCGGCCGTGTGCATTACGGGGAACATGACCAGAAGAAATCCCTTGCTTTCGATCCTGATCGTCAACTGGAACACCCGGGAATCCCTCGCCCAGTGTCTTGCCAGCCTCGCCGAATCGGCCGAGGGCCTGCCGTTCCAGACCATCGTGGTGGACAACGATTCCGAGGACGGAAGCGAGGCAATGCTCGAGCGGTCCTTCCCCGGGGTGACCTGCATAGCTGCGAAACGAAACCTCGGATACGGCGCGGGCATGAATCTGGCGATCCGGAGGGCCGGAACCCCTCTGGTCCTTTTGCTCAACCCGGATGTGGTTGCCGGGAAGGGCGCCATCAGGAAGCTCGTCGACTATATGGGCGAGAACGATACGATCGGGGTGGCCGGAGGCACCCTGGTCGGCGAGGACGGCCGGTCCCAGATGGAGGACTACTACGTCCCGTTTCCCACCCTGCGGAGCGCTCTGCTCCACTACTCGAGGGTGTCGGTTCTTGCGAGGCGATTTCACATCACGCCCGAGCGATTCGCCGACCGGTCCGTGCGCCAGGTCCCGGGCGCCTGTCTCTTGACGAGAAGGGACGTGCTCGAGAGGGTGGGCCCCTTCGATGAGGGTTTCTTCATCTGGTTCGAGGATGTGGACTGGTGCTATCGCTCCCATCTAAGCGGTTACGGGCTTGGGGCCTGCGAAGAGGCGGTGTTTACCCATGCGGGTGGGAAGAGCTTCGAGGCGATCTCTACGGAGACGCGGCGGAAGTGGTTCTATCGGAGCATGCTTCGGTTTTTCCGGAAACACAGAGGGAGGCTCGCCTGGGCAACGCTGGCTGGGTTCATCCTGATGGAGGAGGCCCTGGTGATGACGATATCAGGGGCGATCGGGCTGGTCTGGGCCCCGCGGAGGGAGACCATGCTCGCCAGGTCGAGAAGGGCAGGGAGCTTCTTCTCGTTCTTGCGTAGGGAGGTGATGGGCTAGTGAGGCGCAGCGGAGCGCGAGTGTCGCTCGTCCCTGGCCCGGCTGTTAGCATTTAGCTATTGGCTGTTAGCTCCCAACCCAAAATCGGGCACGGGCACGAGAAGGAAAGACGAATTGATCGAAGTTGTCATTCCAAACTGGAACGGAATGAAGGTGCTGCCTCTCAGCCTCGAGTCGCTTTCCCGCCAAACCATGTCGGGATACCGGGTCACGGTTGTAGACAACGGGTCCCGGGACGGCTCTGTCGAATACGTTCGGTCCCACTGGCCGGGTGTTCGGCTGCTGGCCCTGCCGAGGAACTTCGGTTTCTGCCGGGCCGTGAACGAGGGGATCCGGAGGACGCCGGCGGATCTGATCGCTCTGCTGAACAACGATGCAGAGGCGGAACCGGGATGGTTGGAAGCCCTCTACGAGGCGTCGGAGAAGTACCCGGAAGCGGGCAGCTTCGCTTCCAAGGTGTTGATGGCCGACAACAGGGAATGCATCGAAAGCGTGGGGGACCTGCTCAAGTCGGACGCCTGCGGAGCGAATCGTGGCAGAGGGGAGCTGGACAGGGGGCAGTACGATCACGAAGAGGAGGTGTTCTCCGCTTCGGGTGCCGCTGTGCTCTACCGTCGTGCCCTGTTCGAGAAGGTCGGACTCTTCGACGAAGACTTCTTCGCCTATTTCGAGGACATCGATCTCGGGTTCCGTGCGCAGAGATTCGAGTATCCCTGCCTGTTCGTCCCTCAGGCGAGGGTGATTCACGTGGGAAAGGCAAGCCGCCCTCAAGACCGGAACTGGCACCTCAGGCAGGAATTCGTGAACTCCACCCTGTGCCGGATCAAGAACCTGCCCACGAGGTATTTCATCCGGAACGGTCGGAGCATCCTTGTGAGCCACCTCCGGTCCCTGAAGGGGCTCGCCAAGGAAGGGGGAAGCGGGGTCCTGCTTGCCTCCACGAGGGCTCTGCTCGGAAGGCTGCCCCGCGCTCTGCACAAGCGGTCCCTGCTCTGGCGCGCCTCGAAGGGCCGGTTCGACCGTCTTGCCTTTTTCCTCCCCCCTCCGTAGGTTAGGAGGCTGTTGAAAAAGTCCCATCTGCGGCGTTCGGCTTCATCCCTCGTCATTCAACGTACAGGAAGTACGCCTCATTCCTCGGGATTTCGCCTGCCTTGCATCTGGAACTTTTTGAACAGCCTCCAAGCCATTTTTTCAACAGGCAGTTAAGCTTGGTTTCCAGGTGGAGGGCAAATACCCGGGCAGGATTGGATTCTTCGGATGCACGTTGCTTACGACGCCAGGCCGTTGATTGAAAAGGGGACCGGCATCGGGCGGTATCTCCGTTGCCTGCTCGAGGCCTTGCTCGGCTTCGAGGAAATGCGGGAGTTCCTGCTCTGCTCCCCGCGAGAGATCGCCACGGGAGATGTTCTGGCCCGGGATTCGCGAGTCAGGGAGCTGGTTCAGAAGGGATGGAAGGGAAACGTCTGGCTCCAGATGGTCGTCCCCTTCCTCCTCAAGAAGCACAAGCCCGACCTCTTTCACGGGACGCTGTTTCTCCCCCCCCTTCTTGCCCGCCATCCCTCGGTGGTGAATATCTACGACCTGACGGTGTACCGTTGCCCGGAGACGATGGAGGCGAGGAACAAATGGCCCCTGAAGATGCTCCTGCCGCGAGCCGTATCGCGGGCGGACAGGATTATCACCCTCTCCGAGTTCACGAAGCAGGAGATCGTGGAGCAGTGGCCGGAGGCGATGCACAAGATCGAGGTGATTCCCGGGGCGCCCTACCTTTCTCTTGACGCCCCTTCCGGGGTTTCCCCGGTGGAGGATCCCGAGAGGGTCCTGGCGCGGTACGGCGTTCAAAGCCCTTATCTCCTGTATGTGGGGACCATGGAGCCGAGGAAGAACATCGTGCGGTTGCTGAAGGCCTTCGAGTTGCTCAACGAGATGGGGGAGAAGGGAACGCAGCTCGTTCTGGCCGGGCACGAGGGATGGGGGCTCCGGGAGGTGCGGGAGGCATGGGAATCCAGTCCGGTCCGGTCCTCTATCCGATACATCGGCTATGTTCCGGACGAGGTTCTGGGGCTCTTCTACAGGCATGCCGATCTTTTCGTCTTTCTCTCCCTGTACGAGGGGTTCGGTCTTCCTCCCCTGGAGGCGATGGCGGCCGGGACGTGTGTCGTGGCCTCTGACCGGGCCAGCCTGCCCGAGTGCCTCGGAGAAGCCGGCGTGCAGGTCGACCCGCTGGATGTAGAGGCCGTGGCGGCGACCCTGTTTCGGTTGCTCCGGGACGGTGACCTTCGAAAAGAGTATGAAGAGAAAGGGCTCGAACGGGCGAAGAGCTACAGCTGGCAGAGGAGTGCGGCAGAGACCGTCGCCGTTTACAAGGAGTTCGCTTGAATCAACTCGGCCGACTATCATGAAGATCTGTCTCGACCTGAGAACCGCCGGCGCCGCACCGCACGGGATTGCCCGCTACGGGATCGAAATGACCCGGGCCCTGCAGTCCCTCGGCACGTCCCACCGCCTGGTTCTCTTGACCGCCAAGGGAAGCGACCCGGACGGTTTCGGGCAGGGAGACGCGCAGGTGCTTCCCTGTTCCCCACGGCCGTACAGCTTGGAGGAGCAGCTCCTCGTTCCCTTCGTGGTGGCTCGGCTGAGACCGGACATATACCACTGCCCGACCTACGCGTGTCCGCTGTTCGTGTCCGTTCCGACCCTGTTCACCATCCACGACGTGCTTCCCCTGGAGTATCCACAGGACTTCTCCATCGGTCTGAGGGCCTACCACAAGAGCGTCGTTCGATGGATGACGAAGCGGGCGCGGCGGATCGTGACCGATTCGTCGTACACCTCCTCTGCGATCTGTCGACGATTCTCGGCCCCACCGGGCAAGGTGCGCGTCATCCCCCTGGGGGGGGACCACATCGGGCGGCAGCCCGTTTCCGGTGAGGACGAGAAAAGGTATGGCGAGATCAATGGCGGAGACCTTGACTATTTTCTGTCCATCGCCAATCCTCGTCCGCACAAGAACGTGCTCTTCACGGTTCGGTGCCTTCTCGGCTCGGAGGCCTTGCGCGAACGGAAGGTGAGATACATCCTGGTCGGGCGGCAGCATCCTTCCGTGCACGCCTACGCGAAAGCCAATGATCCGGAGGGACGCATCCGCTTTGCCGGGGAGGTGTCCGAAGGGCTCCTTCGTCTCCTGTATGAGAGAGCCGTGGCCCTTCTGTGCCCCTCCAGGGGGGAAGGGTTCTGCCTGCCGGCCGTGGAGGGCATGGAAATGAGGCTGCCCGTGATCGCGGCAAACGATGGTGCACTCCCGGAGGTGCTCGGTTCGGGAGGGATACTGCTCTCTCTGGGAGATGTGGGGGGCTGGCGGCAGGCAATGGAGCATATCCACGAAAAGAGGAAGCAGGGCGAGTGGGACCCGTCCGCGGTGCTGGAGCGAGCGAGCCGCTTCACGTGGGCGAAAGCCGCAGAGAAGACCTTGGCCGTCTACGAAGAGATCCATGGCGAGGCGCGCGTGGGCAGATGAAGGTCAAAGGTCAAAGGGATGGATGAAGAATGGAAGAAGGGATCTCGTTGGCCTGAAGCGCGCTTCTTGCACATCAGTTCCTTTTGCCTTTCACCTTTTACCTTTCACCTTGGGCGGTGCGGAAGGGGGCGGGGATGCTGAGAGAATCCTTTCGGCTGTTTCAGCGCCTCTACCGGCTCGTGGACGCGGGCTGGATTGCTCTGGCCTGGGTCCTGGCCTATTGGGTCCGCTTCACAACCGGCTGGATCCCGGTCTATTTCGGGGTGCCTCCCTTCAAAGCCTACGTTGCGCACCTGCCGCTGGTCCTGCTCGTCTGGATGGCGGCCCTTTCCTACGGGGGGGTGTATCGAACCGATCGATGGTGGAAGGTTGCAGGGGAGTGGAAGGCCCTGGCTCGCAGTTCGGTTGTGGCCATGGTCCTGCTGGTCTCCATCATCTACTTGTCGACCAAGGTGGAGTTTTCGAGGATCTTCTACGCCTGTTTCCTTGTTCTCGCCTTCGTCGGTCTCGTGTCGATCCGGCGAATCCTCCGGGGCCTGGTCCTGCGGAGTCGAAAAAGCGGGTCCGGCACCCGGCGTGTGCTGCTCGTCGGTGACAACACCTTTGCGGGCCCCTTCTGCGAGAACGTGGAGCTCCATCCGGAAACGGGACTCACGATTCGTGGACAGTTGCTTGCAGGGGGTGAACCGGAAGGCGCCGGAAAACACTTGGTGCTGGGGCACTATTCCGGGATACGCAAGACCCTCGAGGAAGAGGGAATCCACATCGTCGTGTTCACGCTTCCCCTGGAGCACAGTGGGCAGCTCAGGGAAATGCTCAAGGGCATTGAAGATCTCGCGGTTGATATCCTGGTGATTCCGGATGTGTTTCCCATTATGCCGCTGCATCCGGGGATCGAAGAGTTCGGGGGCATTCCCCTCGTCCGGGTACGCGCAAGCCCGCAGCAGGGAACTGCGCGCCTGGAGAAAAGGATCCTGGATGTGGTCTTCTCCGGGATCGCCATGGTCCTGTTGGTGCCGGTCTTGTCAATCATCGGGCTCCTGATCAAGACAACGTCCCCGGGCCCAGTGCTGTATCGCCAGACCCGGCTCGGGATGGACGGACGAGAATTCTCGCTGGTCAAGTTCCGCACCATGAGGGACGATGCGGAGAAGGCCAACGAACCGGTCTGGTCGATTCGCGAGGACCCGCGAAGGACGCGCCTGGGCGCCTTCTTGAGGAAGTACAGTCTGGACGAGCTGCCGCAGCTCTGGAATGTGCTCAAGGGAGAAATGAGCCTGGTGGGGCCCCGTCCCGAGCGGCCGGAGTTCATCCGGGAGTTTCAAAGAGAAATCCCTGCCTACATCCTGCGGCAGAAGGTCAAATCCGGAATGACGGGCCTGGCACAGGTGAGAGGGTGGAGAGGCCCGACTTCCTTGGAAAAGCGGGTCGAGTGTGATATCCAGTACATAGAAGGATGGTCCCTCGGTTTGGACCTGAAAATCCTGTGGCTGACCTTGTGGAAAGGCTTCGTGAACAAGGCCGAGCAATGAAGCCGGTGCGGGCACCTGAGGAAGAACGATACGGTCCCCCCCCCGCGGCGAAGATCTTCTGTGGATTCATCTATGTCCCGGATCTGGAGCTTGCAGAGGTTCTGCGTTTGATGGAACAGGCGTGGGGGCCCGTGGAATTCATCAGCAAACGAATTCCCTTCCACTCGACCCGGTACTATGAACAGGAGATGGGTCCCGCTCTGTCGAGGAAGTTCGTGACCTTTCGGGAAGAGGTCGACCAGGAGGCTCTTCCCCGGTTGAAGTGGGAGGCCATGGGGGTGGAGGGGAGATACCTGGACGGGAGGGGCTGTCGAAGGGTGAACATCGATCCCGGGTTCCTGCTTCCCGAGCGACTCATGCTCGCCACCACAAAGCCCTTTGCCCATCGCCCGTATCTTGCAAGGGGAGTCTACGCCGACGTGACGTTGATCTATCGGAAAAAGAGCTACCATCCCCTGCACTGGACCTACCCGGACTATGGGACGCCGGATGCCGTACGAATGATGAACAACCTGCGAGAGCACGGCTTCCTCCAAAAGCGGACAATCGAGAAGGACGCAACCGAATGAGAAGCATGACCGGCTTTGGCAGTGCCGAACAGGAGGGCAAGCGGGGGGCGATTCGTATCGAGACCCGATCGTACAACCACCGCTTCCTCGATCTCAGACTTCGTGTCGCCAGGCCCCTGCAGCCTCTGGAGCCCCGTGTCCACCAGTGGGCCAGGGATCGCCTGGTGCGGGGAAGGGTGGAGATGAACGTGCACTGGGAGGAGTTGGCGGGCCGGGCCGAGCCTCTTCGGTTGAATGAAGGGACGCTGCAATTCTACCTGGACCTCGAGAAGAGGCTTCGGGAGGAGTTCGGCGTTCAGGGGTCGCTGGACATGCAGACCCTGCTGCGGTTGCGGGACCTGGTGACCCTTCCGGAGGAAACCCCGGATATCGAAGAAGAGTGGCCGCTGGTCCTCCTGGCCCTGGAAGAGGCCGCCGAGAAAATGGAAGAGATGCAGGACAGGGAAGGGGGCGCGCTTCAGGAAGACCTGCTCACCCGGATCCGGCTCCTCATGGAGCAACGGGAACGCATCGAGGCGATGTCCAGGGACTTGCCGGAGCGATTCCGGGAGAGGCTCGAGGAGAGGATCTCGAAGCTCACGAATCGGGCCGATATGGATCCGCAGAGAATCGCGCAGGAGATCGTCCTGTATACGGACAAGGCGGACATTACCGAGGAGATCGTGCGGCTGTCGAGCCACCTGGAAAGCTGTGAGGCGGCCCTGAAGGACGGCTCCATGACCGGCAAGCGCCTGGAATTCCTTGTTCAGGAAATTTATCGAGAAGTGAACACCATCGGGTCGAAGACTCCTTCCGCAGACGTTACGTACGTGGTGGTGGACATGAAGTCCGAACTCGAAAAGGTGCGGGAACAGTCTCAGAACATACAATAGGTGTTCCGGCGGGGAAGCCCCGGTCATGGCGAAGAAAGATGTGAGCAAAGACGTGCTGAATATAGGATTCGGGAACATGGTGGTTCGCTCCCGCCTGGTGGCGATCCTCGTTCCGGGGCCCAGCCCCGTGCGACGCATGCGGGATGAAGCGAAAAAGGCGGGCAGGCTCGTCGATGCGACCCACGGACGGAAGTGTCGATCGGTGCTCGTCTGCGATTCCGGTCACCTGATTCTCTCTGCGGTTCAGTCCGAGACCTTGTGCCAGCGTTACGAGGCGGAGCCCTCGGACCCGGCAGGTTTGTAAACGCGGGAAAGGGGGTTTTTATCTACACGCATCATCGCCAGGGCTCTCCTCCGGTCTTTGTGGTGTCGGGACCTTCCGGTGCGGGCAAGACAAGCCTGTGTGCGAAGGTCCTCGCGCGAATTCCCCGGCTTCGGGCCGCTGTTTCCCACACGACACGTCCCCCCCGGCCGGGCGAACAGGAGGGGAAGGACTATTTCTTCGTGGATGAAGGGACCTTCGAGCGGATGATCCGGGACGAGGCGTTCCTGGAGTGGGCAGAGGTGCACGGGCATTGGTACGGCAGCTCGATCGAGAACCTCCATCACGGCCCTGAGGCGCAAACACTCCTGTTTGAGGTCGATTGGAACGGGGCAAGCCAGATACGCCGGGCAATAGAGGATGTGGTTCTGGTCTTTGTGATGACGCCTTCGCTCGAGGATCTGATTCGCAGGATCAAGGGCAGGGGGCCCATCAGCCCGGAAGAGCTCTCCGCGAGGATTCGTACGGCCACCTTGGAGATTCAGAAAGTCGAAGACTTCGACTATCTCGTGATCAATGATCGTTTTGACGAGGCCCTCAACGAGCTCCAATCGATCATAACCGTCGAGTCCTGCAAGAGGAGGCACCACATCCCGACCTGGACGGAGCGCTGGGCAAAGGAGATTGAAGAGCATAAGAAGGTCAAAGAAGGGTATTAGGTATTAGGTGTTAGGTATTAGCTCCCAGCCCACACCCCTACCAGTACTCTCGATCCTCCTCGTCCTCCTCCTCGTCCTCGAACGGATGGGAGCGGGGTGGGCTAATACCTAACACCTAATACCTAATACCCGGAGTGGCTGGGAAGCGGGGGCCAATGAAAGAGCCGGTCATTCGTTTTCAGGATATCCTCGAGGCGGTCCGGGGATACCTGCCCGAAGCGGACACGGCTCTGCTGCGCAAGGCCTACGTTTTTGCCGCTATCGCTCACAGAGGGCAGCTTCGTAAGAGCGGGATTCCCTACCTGAGCCATCCCCTGGCCGTGACCAAGACACTGACCGATCTGCGCATGGATGTTCCGACCCTGTGCGGAGGCCTTCTGCACGACGTCCTGGAAGACTGCGAAGTCGAAGAAGCGGTGCTCAAAGACCAGGTCGGCGATGAAGTCACCCAGCTGGTGGTGGGGCTGACCAAGACGTCGAAGGTGAGTCTTCAGACCACGAAACGACGCCGGCTGGAGAGCTACCGCAAGACGCTCATCGCCATGAGCCGGGACATCCGCATTCTGATGATCAAGCTCTCCGACCGCCTCCACAACATGAGAACCCTGTTTTCCCTCTCCGACGAGCAGCGCAAGCGGATCTCGGAGGAAACGCTCACGATCTACGCGCCCCTTGCGAATCGGCTGGGCATCTCGTGGATGCGGTCCGAGCTGGAGGACCTCTCCTTCCAGCACCTGAATCCTGAGTTGTTCGAGGAAATCCGGCAGGGCGTGGAGCAGAAGATCGAGGAAAAGGCTGAGGTCATCCAGAAGGTCTCCGACATCCTGGAGGAACGGTTTCGGGAGGAGGGCATCCCCTGCGAGATCGCCGGGCGGGTGAAGCATTACTACAGCATCCATCGGAAGATGATACAGCAGGAGATCGACCTCGAACAGATCTTCGATCTGTTTGCCCTGCGGGCCATCGTGGCGGAAGAGAAGCATTGCTACCAGGTGCTTGGCGTCATTCATTCCCTGTGGGCGCCCGTGCCGGGCAGGTTCAAGGATTACATCGCCAAGCCCAAGGCGAACAAGTACCGGTCTCTGCACACCACGGTGTTCGGGCCGTCCGGGGAGTGCGTGGAGATACAGATCCGCAGCCGCGGCATGCACCGGGAAGCGGAACATGGCGTGGCATCCCACTGGATCTACAAGGAAAGGGCCGGCTTCGACCAGGGGGACGAGAGTACCTTCCAGTGGTTGCGAGGGGTCCTCAACAGCCTCCAGGAGATCTCCAGTCCGAAGAACTTCCTGGACGTGATGCAGCTCGATCTGTTCCCGGACCAGGTCTATGTGCTGACGCCCACCGGAGAGGCAAGAGAGCTTCCCCGCGGTTCCACTCCGGTGGATTTTGCGTACACGATTCATTCGGAGGTTGGAGATCATTGCGCAAGGGCAAAGGTCAACGGCAAGCTGGTGCCCCTGAAGTACGAGTTGCAGAACGGGGACATGGTCGAGATTCTTACCTCCAAGACCCAGACCCCGCGAAAAGACTGGATGAAATTCGTCAAGACGGCCGACGCGCGGGCCAAGATCCGGGCCTACATTCGCAAGGAAGAAAAGGAACAGGCCCAGACCCTGGGAAAGGAGATTCTGGAGAAGGGGCTGAGGAAATCCGGCCTCCATTACGGAAAGTTGCTCAAAGAGGGAGAGTTCAAGAAGGTTCTGAAGGCCCACCGGTTCAAGAGCCTGGAGGACTTGCTTCGGGCTGTGGCCTACGGCAGGCTTTCGGTGGGGCAGGTGGTGGAAGCGCTCCCCAGGAAAGAGCCTGAACAGGAGGAAGGTGCATGGGATAAAGGCCTGGAACGGCTCGTGGAAAAGGCGGAGAAGCGGTCCGACACGGGCGTGAAGGTCCGGGGCATCCCGGACATCTTTGTCCGGTTCGCCAAGTGCTGCAACCCCGTGCACGGAGAGGAAATCATCGGTTTCATCACCCGGGGCAGGGGCGTGACGATCCACGCAAAGACGTGTCCCAAGGTCGGGGAAGGATCGGGAGAAAGGTGGATCGAAGTGAACTGGGATGAAGGCGCCAGGGTCTTGCAGCGGGCCAAGATCCGGGTGGTCAGCCAGGACCGTCCGGGGCTTCTGGCGGGACTCAGCAAGGCGATCGCCGCTGTGGATGTGAACATTTCACAGGCAAAGGCCTGGACCACAAACGATCGACAGGGGGTGGCGCAATTCGAGGTGATGGTGAAAAACGTGGATCACCTGACGGAACTGATCCATTCGCTCGAGAAGGTGAAAGGCGTTCTGGCGGTGGATAGACTGCTCAACTGAGAGGGTTCTTGGCGGGGCGATCGTTTGTGTCGGTGGGAGGCGGGGCCTGACCCCCGCTCCCTGACCCCTGACCTCTGTTATGCTGCTTTTTCGATTTTCCCGGTACGAATACAGCGGGTGCAGACGTTCTTCCGGCGGACACGGCCGCTTTCCACGATTCGTATCTTCTGGATATTCGGCTTCCAGACTCGTTTCGATTTCCGGTGGGAATGGCTAATATGGTTCCCCACGATGGGTCGCTTGCCGCATACGGAACAGATCCTTGACATGAAACCGTACCCCTATCGTCTTTCTAAAGCTCTCGTTTCCACAAAAGACCGTCTGATTCACAGGAATTCGTAACTATATCCGATTCTTCGGTATTTGTCTACTCCCCCGTCCGCTCCCGAATATCAGCTCCAGGACACCCTGGGCTGCTCGTCATCCCCTACCACAACCCTTCCGATGCGAAACCCTTGCTCTCCCATCTCTTGCAGGCATTCGACAACCTCGTCCGCGTGCATGTCGTCCGTCACGACGACCATGCCGATGCCGCAGTTGAAGGTCCTCAACATCTCGGTCGGCTCGATTTGTCCGGCCTTCTCGATGACCTGAAAGATCTCGGGGCGAGGCCATGCGCTCAGATCCAGGCTTGCTCGGCATCCGGGCGGGAGAACCCGCGGGATGTTCTCTATCAGCCCTCCTCCTGTGATGTGGGCAAGCCCCTTGACCGGGAATCTCTCCAGGAGTTCCAGAACGGGCCTCACGTAAATCCGGGTCGGGCGCAGCAGTTCTTCTCCAAGCGGCACGGACAGCCCATCGACGGAGTCTCCCAGACGGTATCCCCGATCCTCCGAGAAGAGGCTCCTCACCAGGGAGTACCCGTTGCTGTGGAGCCCGCTCGAGGGGATTCCCACGAGAACGTCGCCGGGCAGGATCTCCTTTCCGTCGATGATTCTGTCCCGGTTCACGACCCCGACACAGAACCCGGCCAGCTCGTATTCCCCCTTTGGGTAGAAAGAAGGCATTTCCGCCGTCTCCCCTCCAATCAGGGAACAGTTGGAAATCTTGCATCCCTGAGCGATGCCCTTCAGGACCTGCTTCGCCTGTTCCGGGTCGAGTTTGCCCGTGGCAAAATAGTCGAGGAAGAAGAGCGGTTCTGCGCCCTGGACGATTACATCGTTCACGCACATGGCGACCAGGTCGATGCCGATGCTATCGTGCCGGTCCATTTCAAAGGCGATCCGGAGTTTCGTCCCCACGCCGTCCGTTGAGGCCACGAGCAAGGGCTCGGAAAACCTTTCCTTGTCAACGGCGACAACCCCTCCGAAGCCGCCGATATCCATGCGGACCTCTTTGCGGAACGTGGACTTTGCCAAAGGTCGAATATAGTCCACCAGGCTGTCTGCCGCCTCGATGTCCACGCCAGCTTCTTTGTAGGTTCTAGGGGGCTTCATCGAAATACCTTCCGTGTCCGGTGCAGCATCAGAAAAAGGCCTTGATCCGGCCCGTATGCTCTGCTATGCTTTGCGGTAATTTGCACCTCCAGGAGACGCAAGAAAAGGACGCAGCCTTGCACGCAGAGACCCAATGTTCCTTCCTACCCTCCCACTCCATTCTGAAGCGAAATCACGCGCCCCGCGGTCCGCACCCTTCTTCAAGAGGAACCCCTTCACGGGGGCCGGGACAGTCGTTCTCTGCTGAAATGAGCCTCCCGAGGGCCCCCCGGAGCCGTTTGATCGCGGCCCGGATGTTACCACATACCTCGGATGATGAGAAACCCAGTGGATTTCCAGTCCTCATGAGTGGAAAAAGTTTGGACATTCCACGTGGGGCAAGAAGTGTATTAGAGGCGGTAGCCGGATAGATGTTCCCTTCATCATACCATTAAAAATTAAATAAAATTAAATAATTATAGAAATATTCTAATATCTTGATTTAACTTATCTCTCTGAGGTTTGGACTGGTATCCGAATTGCTTCAGAACAGGGAGAGCGTCTTCACAGCCTGCCTCCACCGCGCATCGAGGGTAGAGCACACCATGGCAGACATCATCCCCTTCCCGACCCAGAGGCACACAAGCCCCGCAAACGATCCGAGTGGGGCCATCCCGTCGCGTCAGATCAACGAGGGCTTCCTCGGTGGTTTGTCCGGCAAGACCAGCAAGTTCGAACAAATGATGGAGGAAATCGCGGAGCTTTACGAGGATCCTCCTGAGATGGAGTGCACCTACTGCAGATTTGATCTTCGCGAGGGCGATGACGTGGAAGCCCTGGAGATTGAGTTCGAGGCACTCAGCGAACTGGTGGTGTTCAGCCCCGAGATTCAGAAAGAGGACTTGAAGGAATCGGAGCGTACTGAGGGACCGGCTGGAGCGGTCCGTTGGGGAGATGTGTTTCTCAAGGCCGGAGACGTGTATCCTTTTCTTTTCACCGTCTACACGGAAGACTATGTGAGACATCAGCTCGTTTCTTACGGTGAGAAGATCGCGCCTTCCCCGAAGGATGTCATCCTCCGAAAGGAACAACTCTCCCCTCCGGACATCATCCGGGCAGTCATCAAGTGGGCCAACCTGTATTCTCCCCTGCAAAGGGGAAAACAGGTCCGCCTGGAGAGCAACGCGGTTCTTCAGGACCTCATCTGCGACCCGGGTATCGAGGTTGTCGTCGCCGATCCGTCCTGATCCGTTACGCTCGTCCCCCTCCCTTGAGATCGGTGGCTGTCCCCGAATTCCCAGGGCTCTGCCGTTTCCAGCGAGAATTCGTGCCCGTGCTCGGAACTTCCAGGCACCTGCCCTGCATTCCGCAATCAGAATTCGGTTCCGTTCAGGGCACGCCTCTTTCGGGCCAGCTTCAGGCAATACCAGGCCACCAGCAGGGAGCAGAGAACGGCGATCCCGACCCATTGGGTGGAGGCCAGGTTCCACGGGGGTTGCCGCTGGAGGTCGTCCCGAAGGAAGTCGACGAGGAATCGGGACCCGGAGTACAGGCCTGCGCCCAGGAGGAAGCGGCTTCCGGGCCACTTCATCAGCCTCGAGGCGAGGGCAAGAAGCAGGAAGAAGATGAGCAAGCACGAGATTGCCGAGTAGAGCTGGGTGGGGTGCACCGCCATGGATGAGGCCGCATCCGGGCCGATCCAGCCGAGACTGAGGTGGCGGTTGTATGCAAAGCTGCCCTTGGGAAACGATACGCCCCAGGGCAGGCCGGTTGTCTTGCCGAAAGCGGTTCCGTTCAGAAAATCTCCGAACCGTATGATTCCGATGCCCAGGAAGGCATACGGCGCGTAGACATCGAAGTAGCGCGAGAGAGGCTGTCTCTTCAGGACGAGGTATCCGAGACTTCCCAAGACCCCTCCGATCGCCCCCCCATACGTTCCCAGACTGCCTTCCCAGAGCTTGATCAGCCGGAGCGGATGGTTGAAGTAGAAAGAGGGGTTTTCAAAGAAGGCGTACAGGCGTGCCCCAAGGATCACGCCGATGAGGCCGAAGAAGGTCATGTTCAGGGCGGTCTCGACGGGCAATCCTTCGTTCTGGGCTGCCCTCGTGCCCAGGTAGATGCCGAGCACGAGGGCTACGGTGATGGAGAAGAAGACCGAATAGATCAGGATCTTGGTTTCCGTGAACGGCAAGGGGATGACGAACAGGATCGGGTGCATGCAGTGGCCCTCGATGCGGGTGAGCCTCATTGTTTCGAATCTTGTCGTCCCTTGTCAATCGGGGATCCCTCATCCTCGTCCTCGAGAAAAAATGGAGAGCCCCACTCAAATCGGGCACGGGCACGCACGCGGGCGCGGGCACGAAGAAGGGAGTTGCACACTTGAGCCGTCCGTGTTTACAGGATATGCTGATAGGGTTTTTCTGAAGGGGCGTTGATTCTGTTGCTGGGAAGAGGATATGAGATGAAGAAGACTGAACAACCGGACACGCGGGTCCCGGAACTGGTGCAGGGGATGAAGCCCTTCCTGGCCATGGAGATCATGGAAAAGGCTCAGGAACTCGAGGCCATGGGGAGGCACATCATCCATTTGGAAATCGGCGAGCCGGACCTGGAAACGCCCGCCTGCGTCCGGGAGGCGTGCATCCGGGCCCTGAAGGACCGAAGGTCCCAGTACACCCACAGCCTGGGCCTGATGGAACTCCGGGAGGAGATCTGGAGGGAGTACGCGGATACGTACAACGTGGCCGTCACGCCGAATCGGGTCCTGGTCACCTCCGGAACCAGTCCGGCCATGCTGCTGGCCTTTTCGGTGCTCTGCCATCCGGACGACGAAGTCATCCTGTCGGACCCCCACTACCCGTGTTACCCGAATTTCATCCGGTACGTGGGCGCCCGGACCAAAACCATTCCGGTCTACGAGAAAGAGGGGTTTCAGTATTCCCTGGAGACCGTCCGGCAGTGCCTGGGCGAGAAGACCCGGGCCATCGTTGTAAATTCGCCTGCCAACCCGACCGGGACCGTCATCCCTGCCGAGCTTCTGGGGGCGCTTACCGATTTGGGCCCCGCTGTGGTCTCTGACGAGATCTATCACGGGCTGGTCTACGAGGGAGAGACCCACAGCGCTCTCGAATATTCGCAGGACGCCTTCGTGCTGAACGGCTTCTCCAAGCTCTACGCCATGACGGGCTGGAGGCTGGGATACGTCATTGCTCCGGAGCCGTTCATGCGTTCCCTGCAAACGCTCCAGCAGAACTTCTTCATTTCCGCCAACTCCTTCGTCCAATGGGGTGCCCTGACCGCGCTGCGCGAGGCGAGGCAGGAGGTGGAAGCCATGTGCGAGATCTACAACGAGAGGAGAACTCTCCTGCTGGCCGGACTGCGCAAGCTGGGATTCGGTATCCAGGTGGAGCCCACGGGGGCGTTCTACGTCCTGGCGAATGCCAAGGATTTCTGTACCGACTCTCGGCGGTTTGCCTTTGAGATACTGGAGCACGCGGGGGTCGGGACGACGCCGGGGATCGATTTTGGCCCGAACGCAGAGGGCTACATCCGGTTCACCTATGCCAACTCGAAAGAAAACATCGAAGAGGCGTTGGAGAGGATTGGCAATTATCTGGAGAGGCGCAAGAACACAGGGTGAAAGATAGGAAAGCAATTGATTCTTGGGTATTAGGTATTAGCTGTTAGGTATTAGCTCCCAGCCCCTCCCCCGTAATATTGCGATCAACGGTGGGTGGGGGGAGGGCTAATACCTTATACCTAATACCTAAAAGCAAATTGCTTCGTGAGGCCTCGGAGTGTGGCGGTGGCGCAGAAGGGTGGTAGCAACGAATGTCGATAAAGATCACTTCTGTTGAACTCGAAAAACGGTGCCGTGATCCGAAGGATTTCCCCCGGTTCCGCCTCCCGGAGATTGCCTTTGTGGGGAGGTCGAATGTGGGGAAGTCGTCGCTGATCAACACCCTGCTGACGCGTAAGCGGTTGGTAGGGGTGAGTTCGACGCCGGGCAAGACGAGGGCCATCGACTTCTTCCGCGTGAACGACAAATTCCGGTTCGTGGATCTGCCCGGATACGGGTACGCCAAGGTACCGGAGTCGGTCCGGAATGCCTGGAAGCAGCTGATCGACGCCTATCTTGTCGACCGGGAGACTCTCGTGAGTGTCGTGTGGATCCTGGACATCCGAAGAGAGCTTTCTGATCTCGATCGAATGCTCTACGATTGGCTTTGTTCGTATTCCATCCCCTACATCCCGGTTTGTACAAAGGCGGACAAGGTGCCGCAGGGGGGGCGAGCGAAACGGAAAGAGGCTCTGCGCAAATCGCTCGACCCGGATGCCGACGTGGTGTTGTTTTCGGCCAAGACCGGTCTCGGGAAGGACGTATTGTGGAAGAGGATGAGGGCCGCCATGCTCGATCCGGAGGGGAGGAAGTGTTGACGACGAACAGAAGGCCGATCGGAGTCTTTGATTCCGGGGTCGGCGGCCTCACCGTTCTCAAGCAGTTGTCCCTGCGCATGCCCCACGAGAGGCTGATCTACCTGGGAGACACGGCGCGTGTTCCCTACGGGACGAAATCAAGAGAGACGGTGCTCAAGTACTCGATGCGGAATGCAGCCTTTCTTCTGGAAAAAGGAGTAAAATGTCTGGTCGTAGCCTGTAACACGGCCTCGTCGCTCGCCCTGGAGGACCTGAGCAGGGATTTCGAGATGCCTGTCATCGGCGTCATCCAGCCGGGGGCGAAGAAGGCGGCTTCCACGACCCGGGTTCGAAGGGTGGGCGTGATCGGTACCCTGGCCACGGTACGCAGCCGGGCGTACGAGGAGGCGATCGAAGGCTACGGCAGAGATATCGAGGTAACTTCGGTTCCGTGCCCCCTGTTTGTTGCGCTGGCCGAAGAGGGGTGGGTCGATGATGAGGTTACCTACCGGGTGGCCGAGCGCTACCTTCGGCCGCTCCAGGGAAAGGGAATCGATGTTCTGGTGCTGGGGTGCACCCACTATCCCCTGCTCAAGCCGGTCTTGTCTCAGGTGATGGGGAAGGATGTCGCCCTGGTGGATTCGGCGGAAGAGGCAGCGAACGAAGTGGCTGGGTCGTTGCGAGAACACGGCCTGGCGGCCGAGGAGAAGGGCGCCCGGGAAGTGCGTGCCCCCACGATTTGCCTGACAGACCGTTCCATGCACTTCCTGGAACTCGGGGAGAAGATTCTCGAGCTTCCCCTGAGTGAAGTGGAATACGTTGACCTGGGATAATTGTGATGCGTTTGCTTGACCGAAAAGAAGAAGAAACGGCGGTTCGCCGCCCGAACCGAAAGGCCGGACGACGGCCCCCCAAACAGGGGAACCGGTTGAGCGTGGGCCCCTGGCGTGAAATGCATGACCGGTACGGCTTGCTCCTCAAGGCCTTCTTCAGGCGGTTCTTCAAGCCGATCCGCCTGTCTGCCTGGCAGGAGAACCGGCTCAAGGAGTTGAACGAGACCGGCCACGTGATCTACGTGATGGAAAGGGCCAGTCTTCTGTACTACCTGTTCCTGAACTACACCTTCCTGCGGCTCAAGCTCCCCCTGGCGACTTACGGAAACGGGATTCCCTCGTTTGTTCTCTTCCAGCCCGTGGGCAAGATGTTGCGTGCCCTCTGGACGAAGGTCCGAAGGAGGCCCGAAGGGGAGGTGGGCTCTCCGGCTCCCGATGCAGGCGCGAGACCGGAGGGGCCGGCGGGGCAACGAAGCATGGTGCTCTTCCTTCGGCGGTACCAGAGGTTCGGAAAGCGGCGATACACGGAGGCGAAAGAATTCCTCGAAGTCCTGGTGCGGTTCCAGGCGGGTTGTCGTCGACCCGTTTATCTGGTTCCCATGGGGATTCTCTGGGGCAAGGGGCCTGAGAAGGTACAGAAGGGGTTTCTCGATGTCTTCCTGGGGAGGAAGGATGCCCCGGGCCGTCTCCGTCAGATTCTCGTCCTCTTTCGCTATTCCCGCAATTCCCTGGTGACCATGGGGCAGGTGATGAACCTGCAGGCCTACACAAAGGAAAACATCCACCTCGAGCACGACCTCCTGCTCAAGAAGATCCGGTGGAACCTTCACCGGGAACTGGACCTGGCAAAGAAGCAGATCACGGGCCCGAGCATGAAGCCCAGGAAGTACATCATAGAGTCCATCCTGAGCAGCCGAACCCTCCGTGATCAGGCCCGGGAGATCGCCCGTGCGGAGGGGAAAAGCTTCGAAAAGATCATGAAACGGGCGGAGAAGTATGCGGACGAGATCGCGGCCGACTACAGGATTACCTACATCGAATTCCTGAGCCTGTTGCTCTCATGGGTCTGGAACAACATCTACAGCGGGTTTTCGGTGGACATGAAGGGGCTGGAACGGGTCAAGGCGGCGGTTCGGAAGGGCTCTGTCATCCTCATGCCCAGCCACAAGAGCCATCTCGACTATCTTGTGCTGTCGTACGTGTTCTACCAGAACGATCTGCCTTGCCCTCACATTGCAGCGGGCGTGAACCTGTCGTTCTGGCCGTTGGGGCACATCTTCCGAAGGTCAGGGGCCTTCTTCATCCGCAGGACGATCCGCGGACAAAAACTGTATGCGACCGTTTTCAGCACCTACCTGAGGAAGTTGTTGCGGGAGGGATATGTTCAGGAATTCTTCCTCGAGGGCACCCGCAGTCGGACGGGAAAGCTGCTGCAACCGAAGCTGGGCATGTTGTCCATGGAACTGGATGCCTTTGGGGAGGGGGTTGCCGAAGACCTCCAGCTCGTTCCCATATCGATCACGTACGAGAAGATCGTCGAAGAGTCGAGCTATACAAAGGAACTGGGCGGGGGACGAAAGGAGAAGGAGGGGTTCCTGGGCCTCCTGAAGTCGCGGCGGTTCCTGAAGAAGAAATATGGGCGGGTTTACATCCAGTTTGCGCCACCCCTGTCCATTCGGGAGTACCTTCAGGCAAAGAAGTCGGATCTTGCCGGGATGGATGAGGCCCGGCGTCACGGGATGGTCGAAGATGTGGCCCTCCGTGTGAGCTACGCGATCAACGAGGTAACGACCGTAACGCCGTCTGCCCTGGCGGCCACCGTCTTGTTGAATCACTCGAAGCGGGGGATCACGCTCTCCGAGTTGACGAGGCATGCCTCCTTTCTGCTTCGTCTGCTGCAGGACCTGGGGGCCAGACGATCGCTGGTTCTCAAGAACCTGCCCTGGGCCGTGGAGGAGGCGTTGCAGGGGTTCGTGGGGGACAAGATCGTGCAGCGGTGGGATGAGCCGGACGGGCTCGTCTATACGTTGGACGACAACAAGCGCATTATCCTGGATTACTACAAGAACAACATCCTGCATTTCTTCCTGCCTTTTGCCCTGGCGGCAAACGTGTTTCGCCTGCACCGGACGGATCGGCTGCAGGAGGCCCGCTTTCTCTCGGGGCTGGGGGTCTTCATGGAGCTCTTCTCTCGTGAATTTCTCTTTCCGCGGGAAGACCCTGTCGGTTCGTATTGGAGGGTCGTGCGCGACCACTTCGCCGTGAGAAGAAGATACCTCGACTTCGAAGAGCCGGACGAAATCTGGGTACGGGAGCCTGCTCCGGTGAATTACCTGGCCAGACTCCTGACGAACTATTTTGAGTCCTACTACATCTTCTGCAGCGCCGCCGAGAGGATCCTGGGATCGGAGGAGTGCGAAGAGAAGGAGTTCTACAACCAGGTGCTCCGATGGGCGGATGGGTTCTACCGGAAGGGGGACATATCGCGCCTCGAGGCGCGCTCCAGCCTGCTGTTCCGCAATGCCCTTGCCTGCATGGTCGCCCAGGGCAGCATTCGAAGGAAGAAGGCCAAAGGGGGCGTGATGCTGCGATTCGAGGGGGCAGGACGGGAGAAGATCGGCCATTACAGCAGAACCCTGTCCCAGTTGCTGTTCCCGGAAGAGTCGAGCTGAGCTTCGCAAGTAGGAACACCAAGAAGGGGACGCAGCTCTTTTCCCGGATGAAGCATCCAAGGGCAGGAAGGCGCTGACCCCACTGCTGTTTCTTCGGGCGTGGGCGAGGAAGGGGGAGCGGGCAAGGCCCTGGTTTTGACACCAAGGCATTGGAAATGCTAACTTTTCCGGATACGCAAAAATCGAATTGGCAACAGAGGGTATCCAAGATGGCAAAGGTATCTATCGACAGAGAGCGCTGCAAAGGTTGTCATTTCTGCATCGCGGTGTGCCCCAAGAAGATCATGGTGGTTGAGAAGCGGTACAACCAGAAGGGGTATCCGCCCGTCGAGATCACCGACATAGAGAAGTGTACGGGCTGTGCCCTGTGTGCGGAAATGTGCCCGGATGTCTGCATTCGTGTTTGGCGGTAAGCGAATCCAGGAACCCACAGCAGAGAAGAGAGCCTGATGAAAAGAAAGCTGGTGAAAGGAAACGAGGCCGTCGCCATGGGTGCCATGGACGCGGGATGCAAATACTACTTCGGCTATCCGATCACCCCGCAGAACGAGATCCCGGAATATCTCTCGCAGGAACTGCCGAAGATCGGCGGGGTCTTCCTTCAAGCGGAGAGCGAGATCGCGTCGATCAACATGCTGCTTGGCGCCGGATCGAGCGGCGTGCGGGCCATGACCTCGTCGTCGAGCCCGGGCATTTCCCTGAAGCAGGAGGGGATTTCCTACATGGCCGGCTCGGAGGTTCCGGGCGTGATCGTGAACATGTCCCGGAGCTCGCCCGGCCTGGGTGGGATCTCGGCCTCCCAGGGAGACTACTGGCAGGCGGTGAAAGGGGGGGGGCACGGGGACTACAGGGTAATCGTGCTGGCCCCGCACTCGGTGCAGGAGCTCTACACCCTCACCGCCCGCGCCTTTGATTATGCGGACAAATACCGGAACCCCGTGATGGTCCTCGGTGACGCGGTGCTGGGCCAGATGAAGGAGCCCCTGCTTCGGGAGTTGCCTCCGCCCATGGAATTGCCGCCCAAGGATTGGGCGACCACCGGACGGAAAGGGGGCCGTCCTCAGAACGTGATCAAGTCTCTCTACCTTGCGGACGGGGAACTCGAAAAACACATCTGGAAACTGGTGGAAAAGTACGACCGCGTCGAGAAGGAAGTCGACCTGTATGAGACGAAGCAGATCGAGGATGCGGACCTGATTCTCGTCGCCTTTGGGACGGCCGCCCGTATCTGCAAGACCTCTGTGAAGATGGCGCGTGATCTTGGCCTCAAGGTCGGCCTCGTTCGACCGATCAGCCTGTACCCCTTTCCGGGAGCGATTCTGCGAAGCACGTCGGAGAGGACGAAGAAGTACCTGGTCGTGGAGCTGAATGCAGGCCAGATGGTCGAGGACGTTCGTCTCTCCGTCGGGCAGGGTGCCGAGGTCTCCTTCCACGGTAGACCCTGCGGTGCGGGGTCCCTGCCGAAACCGAACGAGATACTCGAGAAGATCAAGTCCGTGTACGGGCCTTCCCCCGAGCGCACGGACACGGAGCGAGGTAACAGCTATGAAACTCGTGTTTGATCACCCGAAGAGCCTGAAGGATACGCCCTTTCATTTCTGCCCGGGGTGCCACCACGGGCTGATTCACCGCCTCGTGGCCGAGGCGATCGACCATTACGACTTGCAGGACACCTGCATCGGTGTGGCCTCTGTGGGCTGCAGCGTCTTCATGTACAACTATTTCGACGTGGACGTCGTCGAGGCGCCTCACGGCAGAGCACCGGCCGTGGCCACCGGCGTCAAGCGGGTCCATCCGGACAAAATCGTGTTCTCCATTCAGGGAGACGGGGATCTGGCCGCCATCGGGACGGCGGAGATTATCCACACGGCCAACCGAGGGGAGAACATCACGATCATCTTCGTCAACAACACCACCTACGGGATGACAGGGGGGCAGATGGCCCCCACGACCCTGCTGGGCCAGGTGACGACCACCTCTCCCTACGGGCGGGAATTCCAGCAGGACGGGTACCCGATCCGGATGGCGGAGATGCTGGCAACGCTGGAAGGGTCTGCCTATGTTTCCAGGGTGGCGGTCGACAAGCCGGCGAACCTGATGAAGGCGAAGAAGAGCATTCGGGAGGCCTTCCGCATGCAGAAAGAGGGCATGGGGTTCAGCTTCGTCGAGATCTTGTCCGCCTGTCCCACGGACTGGAAGATGAGCCCGGAAGCTGCAAACAAACGGGTCGAAGAAGAGATGATCCCCTATTTTCCTCTGGGCATCTACAAAGAGCGGGAGATAGCGGATCACTTGTAAGAAGATCAAAGGAGCTTCTGAGATGTATCACGATGTGGTGATTGCTGGATTCGGCGGACAGGGAGTGCTCTTCATGGGCAACCTGCTCGCAGAGGCGGGGATGGAAGAGGGCTTCAACGTAACGTTCATGCCGGCCTACGGCGTGGAGATGAGGGGCGGGACGGCCAACTGCAACGTGATCGTGTCGTCCGAAGAGGTGGGTTCCCCGATCACCGATACCCCCCTTACGGGCATCATCATGAACGAGGCTTCCATGATGCGGTTCCTTCCATCGATTCAAAAGGACGGGTTTCTGTTCTACAACAGTTCCCTGATCCCGGAAGAAGCGGTCACGCGAAACGATGTCCAGGTGGTTCCCGTGCCGGCAAACGATCTGGCCCAGAAGGTGGGAAGCGCGCAGGTGGCGAGCCTCATCATCCTGGGCTGTTTCGTGGAATGGACCCGCGTGCTCCAGAAGGAGTCGTTTCCCCACGCCCTGGAGGAAATGATCTCCCCGAAGGTGCGGGAGAAGTTCCTGCCCCTGAATATGGCCGCCCTGGAAGAGGGAATCCGGTACGCTCAGGAACACCAACAGAAGGACTAGTCGAGGATTCGATGGAAAAGAACGACCAAGAGCAGTACCTCCAGATCGGTGCGAAGATCAAGCGCTTTCGAGAGGACAACAACCTTACCCTGAATGACATGGCGGAGCGAACAGGGCTCTCGACCGCGGTATTGTCGCAGATCGAGAACCATCTCATCTCGCCCCCCCTGGGGACCTTGATTCGTCTTACCCGGGCCCTGGACCTGAGTCCCGGCCACTTTTTCGATGAGTACCCGGACAAGGCCTTCACCATCGTTCGAAAGACGGAGAGAAGGCCGGTCAGCCGATTCGCCTCCAAGCGGGGGATCCAGTACGGCTACTCCTACGAGTCCCTCGGCCACGACATGAAAGACCGGCACATGGAGCCGTTCCTCGTTACCCTCGAGCCGGCAACCCTGGCGAGCCCGAAGCCCGCCTCTCACGAGGGGGAGGAGTTTCTCTTGGTCCTGGAAGGGGAAATGGAAGTCACCCTCGGGGACCACAGCGACGTACTGCAGCCGGGTGACGCCATCTACTATGACTCCAGCATCCCACACCTCGTTCAGTGCAAGGGGAACGAGAAGGCCCGTATCCTCGCCGTGATCTACTCTGGATAGCCCTCTGCCGAGCACCTCGATTCACGGCTCCCCTGTCTTGACGTGAAGAAGACCGCCGTGATACACGCCGACTCGATAACCACAGCCGTTCTCCCTCGTCAAGAGAAGGGACAGGAATGATCGGGAGGTTTTCGCAACTCGGGGTATACCGCGAACTGGTTCGAACCGGGTACTTCTACCGAGTCGCTCTTGCCGGGGGCCTGGCGGTGGCAAGCTACCTGTGGGACAGGGGAGCCGGCGCACCCTCCACGGTCGGGAATGCCCTTGCCCTCGCCTCCGTCACCCTCAACGGAATCCCCATCATCTGGGATGCAATCAAGGGGCTCATGCAACGCAAGGTCAATGTGGACGAGCTCGTGAGCCTGGCGATCATCGCCGCCCTCATGGAAGGGGAATTCCTGACCGCGGCGGTCGTGAGCTTCGTCATGGTGCTGGGTGCTTTGATCGAACAAGCCACGAGTGATTCGGCTCGGAAGGCGATCGAATCGCTAATCACCCTTTCCCCAGAGACGGCCACGGTCCTTGTGGACGGCCAGCCCGAACAAGTGTCTACAGCCCATGTAAGAATCGGAAACATCCTTCTGGTGCGACCGGGCGAACGCATTCCGGTGGACGGGGTCATCAGAAAGGGGCTCACCGCGGTGGACGAGTCCTCCATGACCGGGGAGCCCATCCCGCAGGAAAAGACGGTGGGAGATGCCGTGTACGCCGGGTCTCTGAACCAGAACGGCGTCCTTGAGGTCGAGGCCTCGAGGGTGGGTGAAGATACGACCCTGGGCAAGGTCATCAAGCTTGTTTCCGAGGCGGAGGCACACAAGCCGGAAGCCATACGGCTCATTGACCGGTACGCCCGCTGGTTCACCCCCGCGATTCTCGGCTGCGCGGCCCTCGCGTGGGTCCTGACAGGAGAGTTGAGCCGGGCCGTCACGATCCTCATCGTGGGCTGCCCCTGCGCGCTCATCCTCGCGGCCCCAACGGCGATCGTGGCCTCCATAGGCCGAGCGGCGAAATCGGGCATCCTGGTGAAAGGCGGTCGATACCTGGAGGAGACCGGCCGTGCCGATGCCGTACTTTTCGACAAGACCGGAACCCTTACCCAGGGGAAGCCGCGGGTGGAAACGATTGTCGTGATGGACGGAATCGAAGAGCAGAGGGTACTTGAACGGGCAGCGAGCGTCGAGCAGAACAGCACGCACCCGCTGGCCCAGGCAGTGGTCAAGGCGGCCCACTATGCGAAGATATCGATCGGGCGTGCCGAGGAGATCATTACCGAGATCGGATTGGGGGTGAGAGGGATTGTGGAAGGGCGTTCGGTCGAAGTCGGAAGCGCCTATCTGGGGGGTGGCACTGCGAGTGTCCCCGAAGGGTTGCGTCCTCACCTGGAACGTTTCAAGGAGAGGGGGGCTACGCCTCTGATCGTGTACGAGGACCAGCGAGCCCTCGGCATCCTGAGCGTTTCAGATCACATTCGTCCTGCTGCGGCAGAGACCGTGAAAAGGCTGAAATCGCTAGGGATCGAGCGCATCGGCATGCTTTCCGGCGACCACGAGAAGTCTGCCCGGATGGTGTCCGACTCCGTGGGGTTGACCCAAGCCTGGTCGGGGCAGAAGCCGGAAGAAAAACTCGGGATCATAAGGGGATTTCAGGAGGAAGGGCATGTCGTCGTTTTCGTGGGAGACGGGATCAACGATGCCCCGGCCCTCGCAGCGGCCAACGTGGGGATCGCCATGGGCGCCGCCGGCACCGACGTTGCCTTGGAGACCGCGGATATTGCGCTCATGAATGACGACATCTCGAAGATCCCCTTCCTGATCGAGTTGAGCCGCCGAATGCTGCGGACCATCAAATGGAACATCGCCTTCGGGATGATCTTCAACGCCGTAGCCGTGCTGGCGAGCGGCGGCGGCCTCTTGTCGCCGATCATGGGCGCCGTCGTCCACAATGTGGGCTCTGTGATCGTCGTGATCTCTTCTGCCAGCATCGCCTTTGCATCGGAGTGAAGCACGATGTCCCACTGGAAAGGGTAGCGGAGGGGGGGGGTGATCTCGGCAGCCAGTCGGTGACCTGGGAAATCAGCGACTGGCCACAGCGGGGTTACTCACCGATGATCTTTACGAGGACTCTCTTCTTGCGCCGGCCGTCGAACTCGCCGTAGAAGATCTGTTCCCAGGTGCCGAAATCGAGTTTTCCCTCCGTAACGGCCACGACC
>Ga0180429_10000606_pt1 | contig 31646 bp, 22 predicted proteins | sample SS_ome_FD_132428 | JGI IMG/M metagenome (GOLD analysis project Ga0180429, IMG submission 132428) | Hypersaline lake sediment archaeal communities from the Salton Sea, California, USA - SS_1_S_1 metaG | ecosystem: Environmental > Aquatic > Non-marine Saline and Alkaline > Hypersaline > Sediment ...
CAAGGTGCTCGTCGACGAGCTCAGGGAACGGGGCATCCAGCCTCCCTTCATCATCCGCTTCTCAGACGTGCTCAAGGCGCGCATCCGCGACCTCAACGACTGCTTCAAGAAGTCGATCAAGGAGTGGAAGTACAAGGGCAAGTACATGAGCGTCTGCCCCATCATGGTCAACCACCACCGCGAGGTGATCGAGGAGGTGATCTCCGAGGGGAAGCAGTTCGGCTTCGGCCTCGAGGTGGGCACCAAGCCAGAGCTCCTTCTCGCCATCTCGTTCATGGAGGACTCGAAGGCGCTCATCGTCTGCAACGGCTACAAGGACGACGAGTACATCCGGACGGCGCTCATGGCGACCAAGGTGGGCAAGAAGGTGATCCTCGTCATCGAGAAGCTCTCCGAACTCCGCAAGGTGATCGCCGCGGCCAAGAAGATGAAGGTCAAACCCCAGATCGGAATCCGGCTCAAGCTCTCGGCGCGGGGGCGGGGCAAGTGGGAAAGCTCGGGCGGGGACACGTCAAAATTCGGCCTCTTCATTTACGAGGTCATCCAGGCGGTCGAGATCCTGCGCAAGAACCGCATGCTCAAGTGCCTGAAACTGCTTCACTTTCATCTCGGATCGCAGATCACGTCGATCCAGTCGATCAAGGCGGCGCTCACCGAGAGTTCGCGCATCTTTGTCGAGCTCTTCAAGATGGGGATCAAGATCGAGTACTTCGACGTGGGCGGCGGACTGGCCGTCGACTACGACGGGTCAAAGACCAACTTTCCCTCGTCGAGCAACTACTCGGCCGACGAGTACGCGTCCGACGTGATCTACACGATCGGCGAGGCGTGCGCCGAAGCCAAGGTGCCCTACCCCACGATCATCTCCGAGAGCGGCCGGTCGATCGTCGCCGCCCACTCGCTCCTCGTCTTCGAGGTGCTCGGCACGAGCGAGGTGGGCGCGCCCACACTCCCCGTGACCGTCGACAAGGACACCCACCCCATCGTGGAGGAAGCGGTCGACTGCTCGCGCACGATCACGCGCAAGAACTTCCAGGAGGTCTATCACGATCTGCTGCAGATCCGCGAGGAAGCGCGCCACCTCTTCAATCTCGGTTACCTCACCCTCGAGGGCCGGGCCCAGTTCGAAAGCCTCTTCTACAATGCCTGCCGCCGGATCGCGCGCGTCATCGAGGATCTCGAGTACATCCCCGACGAGTTCGAGGGGCTCGAGAGATTTTTGGCCGACACCTACTTTTGCAACTTTTCCGTCTTCAAGACCTTGCCCGACCACTGGGCGGTGAAGCAGCTCTTCCCCATCATGCCCTTGCAGCGGCACGACGAGAAGCCGACGCGCCACGCCACGCTCGCCGACATCACCTGCGACTCGGACGGCAAGGTCGACCAGTTCATCGACCTGCGCGACATGAAGGACGTGCTCACCCTGCCGCCATTCAAGGAGAGTGAGCCCTACTACCTTGCCGTCTTTCTCATGGGCGCCTACCAGGAGGTGCTCGGCGATTTCCACAACCTCTTCGGCGACGTGAACACGGTGCACATCTCCATTCTCGACGACGGCAACTACGAGATCGACAAGCTGATCCACGGCGACAAGGTGGAGGACGTGCTCGGCTTCATGGACTATGGCCGGCCGATGCTGGTCAACCGCTTCCGCAAGGCGCTCGAACGGAGCGCGCGCGCCAAGAGGATCACGCTGAAAGAGTCGGCCGAGTTCCTCAAGGCGTATGAGCGGGGGCTCGAGGGGTACACCTATCTCGAGAGTTGAGGGGGCTCTAGGCCTCCGACTTTGACTGCGACGCCCTGTAGGAGATCCACATCCCCACGACCGAGGCGAAGCCGATCACGCCGAGGATGATCCAGATGATCCAGGGGTTGTATTCGTTCCAGAGGACCGCCGTCGCCCCGAAGGCGTCCGTCGTGGCGGCGAGCTCCTCGAGCGGTTGGGTGGCGGTCTTGATCAGCTCGAGGCTCTCCTCCTTGGTGATCTCTTTCGCCTCCCGGAGATCGGCGATTCTCGCCAGCTCCCTGTTGAGGACCTCCGTCGTCGACTCGATGGCGCCTTTTTCCGCGCCGTTCATCCGGGCCGCGAGAACGTCCATGACGTGCTGCGCCTGGAGGCGCGTTTCGTCCATGACGAAGGACTTCGCCATGCCGAGCTTCTCCACGAGGTAGTCCCTGGCGAGCGCGGTCCGCGACGAAAGGGTGTCGTAGAGCGGGCCGGAAAGGGCGTTGCCGAATCCCCAACCGATGGCGTAGGGAATATTCGAGTAGCCCATGTAGATCGCCTTCTTGTCGGGCGGCGCCGACATGCCGATGTACTCGGAGAACTTGGGGCTGCAGATGATCTCGCCGATGGCGAAGATGAAGATCATGACCGCCACCATCGTTCCCGCCATGAAGAGCCCGGCGCCGACGAAGCCGACGAGCGAGATGAGCATGCCGATGACGAGGGCGGTCATCATCTTGTAGCGTCCGAAAAACCAGGACAGCGGAATCACCAGCAGCAGGATCGTGAAGGCGTCGATGTTGATGAGGAGCTCCGGCTTGACGGCGCCGTCGTCCTTGAGGAATCCCTCGGTCCATCCCTCGCCCACGCCGGGGATCCATGTGGTCCACGCCTCGACGGCGGGAAGGTAGAGCGCCACGTCGCGCGTGTCGACCCACTCGTTGATGAAGTTGGGCAAAAGATCCCAGAGGAGCATGAACATGAACCAGAACCCGGAGATGATCAGCAGAAAGCGGAGCATCGGCTGGTCGCGCCAGAGGGTTCCCATCGTGTCGGCGAAGACCTGGAGGGGCTTCTTCTTCTTCGCTTCCGGATCGAGATCGGGCTCGCGGAAGAGGAGGAAAGTGGGGATGAAGTTGACCGCCGTGGCAGCGGCGGCGCCGTAGAAAACGTAGTCCCATGTGGGATTCTCGGCCGTTCCGCGCACCATCGCGGCGATGAGGGGGGCAAAGAAGCCGCCCACGTTGACCATCCAGTAGAAGAGGCCGAAACCGAGGCCCGAGTTCCCCTCGTTGAGCGACTTGGCGATCGAGCCCTGCACGGGCGGCTTGAAGATCGCCGTGCCCAGTCCCACGAGACTCGCCGCCGCGAGCATCGACCAGAATCCGGAGGCGTTCCCCATGAGACAGTAGCCGGCGATGTTGGTGGCGAAGGCGACGCACATCGTCTTGCGGTAGCCGTAGGACTCGGTATACCCGCCCGACACCATGGGAACGATGCACTGGATGAAGGCCCAGATCCCGTAGATCAGCCCCTTCTCGGTCATCGAGAGCTGGAGGATCGAGTCGGAGCCGAACATGTAGATGGGCAGCACGGCGCGCACGCCGAAGAAGGCGAGCCGCTCGAAGGCCTCGATGAGGTTGCAGATCCAGAAGTTCCACTTCATCGTGGCGATTTGTTCGAAAAAGGAAACCTGTTCCTTCGGGGGGGCGTTCATGAATGGCCTCCAGCGGTATGACGCGGTGATGAATTAAGGGTGAAATTCTATGGGATCGCCTGTGGAGTGTCCACGGGAAACCGATTCGGCCCGGCCGCCTCCCCGCTGGGCGGATTGTTTTCTTGCCCCACCGTTCATGCTATCCTCTCACGGGAGAAACCAACACCGATCTCGAGAGCTGAAAGGCCCGGAATGATGAAGGAAAAACTCAGAGAAGCGATCCGCGCCGTGGCCGAGAAGGAGGGCCGCCTCGTGGTGCTCACCGGCGCGGGGATCTCGGCCGAGTCGGGCATCCCCACCTTCCGCGGGCCCGAAGGGTACTGGACCGTCGGCTCGAAGGAGTACCGGCCCGAGGAGATGGCCACCTTCGCCATGTTCTCGCGCAACCCCGACGAGGTCTGGCAGTGGTACCTCTACCGCCTCGGCGTCTGCCGGAAGGGCGAACCCAACGCGGGACATCGCGCCGTGGTCGAGATGGAACGGCTCCTCGGAGACCGGTTCCTGCTCCTCACGCAGAACGTGGACGGGCTCCACCTGCGGGCGGGCAACACGCTGGAGCGGACCTTTCAAATTCACGGGAACATCGAATTCATGCGGTGCGCGGCCGATTGTACGCGCGATTTCTTCCCTCTACCCGAGAGCGTCGCCACCAAGACGAAGGACGAGCCGCTCACCGACGCCGACCGCGCCGCGCTCGTCTGTCCCCGCTGCGGCGGACGGTCGAGGCCCCACGTCCTCTGGTTCGACGAGTGCTACGACGAGGAACACTACCGTTTCAACAGCTCGATCCAAGCCGCTGTAGCCGCCGATATGCTCCTCAGCGTGGGCACGTCGGGCGCCACCAACCTTCCCATGCAGGTCGGCGCCATCGCGTCGCAGAAAAACGCGCTCCTCGTCGACGTCAATCCCGACTCGAACCCCTTCTCCACCATGGCCGAAGGGAGCGGCGGCTTCTTCTGCCAGGGGCCGGCAGGCGATATCCTGCCCGAGTTCGTCGATCTTTTTGCACCTTGAAACGGAGGGCGCGCTCACAACATGCTGATCGAATGGCTCGATGGATCGGCCCTCGTGAGGGGGACGGTAAAAAAGGAAGACAAGGCCAAGCTCCAGGTCATCTCTCTGACCGGTCGAACCTTGTCGATCAAGACGGGGCGCTTTCAGTTGCGCCACGAAACCCCCCTCGCGGCCGATGACTTTTTTGCCGCCGTCGACGGCGACGCGGCCGAGGTCGACGGTGAGCTTCTCCATGAAGTTCTCGATCCGGGCGGCACATACACGCTCCACGAACTGGCCGCCGCCTGGTTCAGCAAGGATGAGACAACAACTCGCGATCTGTCGGTCTTGCTCGCCGCCTGCGTCAACGGCGCGCCCTGGTTCAAGGTCGATCGGAACGGCCAGGTCGCCGCCGCCGGGATTGAGGAGATCAAGCGGTGGCACCAGGAGAGGGCCGCCAAAGAACGGCGTGAAGCGGAATGCGCCGCTCTCGAAGAGCTCTTTCACTCGATCCTCGCGGCGGACGGCGACGCTCCGGGCGAAGAGGCCGATCTCTGCCGGAGGGCACTCGATTTTCTCGTCACCCACCTCATGGAACGCAAGCCGCTGGCCGACTGGCCGGCGCTGGCCGATGCGATCGATCGGACGGTGACGAAGCTCGGCGGCGGCCACGACAGCTTCGTGCGCGAGTTGCACGACCACGTCGTGCGCGATTTGCACGACCACGTCGTGCGCGAGTTGCACGATAGTCTCGTGCGCGATTTGCTTTCGGCCGCCGGCCGCCTCCCCTCGGCCTACGCCATGCATATGGAGCGCTTCCACCGCTCCTTTCTGCGCCGGAGTCCGCTGCCCGATCGGTTCAGCGCGGGGTGCAACATCTATCCCGACGCACCCGGCGACGCGCTCGACCGGATCGCCGCCGGCGTCGAAGAGCAGCTCGCCAAGCTGCCCGAGCCCCTCAACGCCGGGGTCTTCAGCGTCGACGACGCCACCACTGAAGAGATCGACGATGCCCTCTCCGTGGAGAGGATCGACGAGAAACATTTCCGCGTCGGCGTGCACATCGCCGCGCCGGGTCTCTTCATTGCCGAGGAAAACCCGATCCACGCGGCGGCGTGCGCGCGCGCCACCACCGTCTATCAGCCCGATCTCAAGTGGACCATGCTGCCCGCCCCGCTGATCGAGCTCTTCTCCCTCGAGGCGGGCCGGGCCGTTCCGGCGGTGGCCGCCTACTACACCTTTGCGAAAGAAAACTTCGAGCTCGTCGAGACCGAGATCCGGCTCGAAGCGCTCACCGCGGCGGCCAACCTCAGTTACGGCGCCATCGAAGCGGCGCTCGACGGCGGCTTCATCCCCGATCTCGACCTGCTCGACAGCGAGCCCGAACGGGTCATGGCCTGGCTGGAAAAAGATCCGCGCGAATTTCCCTGGGCCGCGTCGGGCGCGCTCCCCGCTCCGGCCGGCGAGGCGGTCGATCTTCTCGTGCCTCTCGCGCGGCACCTTTTTCTGGCGCGGCGCGCCGAGGGATCGCCCCTCTTCAACAGGCGGGAGTTCAAGATCAAGGCCGACGCCGATGGCGCGGTCCACATCAACGAGCGCCGGAGGAACAGCCTCGCCGAAGGGATCGTGAGCGAGCTGATGATCTTGACCAACAACCGCAACGCGGCGCTCCTCGCCGAGGCGGGGATCCCGGCGATCTACCGCACCCAGCGGATCGTGGGAGCGCCGGGCGGCGCAACGCGCACCGTGGCGGGCCTGTCGATCAATCCCAACGAACATGCCGGCCTCGGCGCCTCGTTCTACTGCTGGTCAACGTCGCCGCTCCGGCGCTACGCCGACCTCATCAATCAGCGCCAGCTCGGCACCCTGATCGGCGGCTCACTGCGCCTCTTCGACGACGAGTCGGAATTGCTCGTGCGCGCCAAGAAGATGGAGTTCCAGAGCGACGCCGCAAACAGCCACCAGCGGCGGCTCGAACGCTACTGGACCATGAAGTACATGGAAAGCCGGCCTGACGAGGAGTGGCCCGTGTACGTCAGTTTCCGCGAAAACAGGGCGCGCGTCGATTTCGAAACGCTCCCCTTCAGCCAGACCTTCCCCCCCGGCGAGGGACCCGCCACTCAGGGCCCGGCCCTTTTTAAACCCGATCGGTTCGACTACTACGATCTGAGAGTGGGCGGGTCGTCGCACACCGATTCGTAAACGCCCAGGGTCTGGCGGGCCGTCTCTTCCCAGTTGAAACGGGCTGCTTGATCGAGTCCTTTTTCGATCAACCCCTTGCGGAGCGAGCTGTCTTCCAGGATCTTCTCGAGGGCATGGTGGATCGCTTCGCTGTCGCGCGGGTCGACGAGAAGGGCTCCATCGCCGGCCACCTCGGGGTGGGACGAGATGTTCGAGGCGATCACCGGGGTGGCGCACGCCATCGCTTCGAGAATCGGAATGCCGAATCCCTCGTAGAGCGTGGCGAACATGAACGCCTCGGCCCCGGAGTAGAGCGCCGGCAGATCGTCGCGCGGCACGAAGCCGACCGCCTTGACCCTTTCGCCCACGCCGAGCCGGTCGATGGCGGCCATCACCTCATCCCCGCCGTAGGTCACACTGCCGCTCATCACGAAGAGGAGGTCCTTGCCGAGCGCGGGCCGCAGTGCGGCGAAGGCCTCGAGCATGCGCACGAGATTCTTGCGCGCCGACAGATTTCCCACGAAAAACAGATAGGGCCCGTCGATCCCGTGGCGCCGGGCCACCTGCCGCGCCTCGTGCTCGTCCACGGGTTTGTAAATCTCTTCCTTGCCGAGGGGGACGACGGTGATGCGGCTCTCCGGTACGCCAAGCCGCTCCACGAGGTCGTTGCGCGTCGACGCCGACACGGTGATGATCCGGTCGGCGCTCCGTGCGATCTTGGCATAGCGTGCCTTCTTCATCTTGATGAAATCGGGATCGGAGAACTCGTCGCTCACCAAGGAGAAGAGATCGTGCACCGTGACCACCCGCCGCGCGCGGGCAAATCCGGGCAGCCGCGCATCGGGCTCGTGAAAGAGGTCGACCGACCGCTGGAGAATAAAATTCCACGGATCCTGGATGATGCGCGTGCGGAAGTTGGGCTGCCTGATCTTGACGAAATGCTTCCACCGCCGCAGACGCGACATGCGATAGCAGACGGTGTACTCGTTTTCCTTGTCGATCCGGGCGAGGTTCTCGAGCAGGTTCAAGGTATAGACGCCCACACCCGTGCGATCGGGCCGTGCCAAGTAGGAAGCGTCGATGGCGATCTTCATGGTCGTCTACCTCGGGAAATCATCGTGCCGGCCAAGACTAACACTGGCACGGCTCTAGCGCCAAGTGATATAATACGGGCATCTGGCGGTCCATGGTCTCTAAGGAAAATCCTCATGAAAGCTCAAAATAAATACCGGCTTCACGTCCCGGCAATTCTCCTCGTGATCCTCGCCGCGAGCGTGCTCTGCGCACCTGCCTGCGTCACCCCCGTCCGCGAGAAACCGGTGAAATACGACTACACGAGCCAGCTCGCCCCGGGTGAGCGCGCTCTCGAGCTCGTCGACGACGCCAAGGAACTGCCCAACTTCGCCGCCGGCTTCAGGGACAAGGCGACGCTCCTCAGGGCGGTCGACGAATCGATCGCCTACATGGACAAGCCCTCGTCGCGCCAGGCGTTCCCCATGGAGGGGATCTCCCACAGCCACGCCCACCGCAGCCTCGAGGTCTTTCGCGAGGATCTGATCCGCTCGCTCACACCGGGCGACTTCGCCGACCGGCTCGTGCGGCACTTCAACGTCTATCGATCGGTCGGGTTCGATCGCCGGGGCACGGTGCTCTACACCGGGTACTGCGAACCGCTGATCAACGCGAGCCGCGTGCGCACCGAACGCTTCCGCTTTCCGCTCTACGGCCTCCCCGACGACCTGGTCAAAAACTCCGACGGCTCGATCGAGGGACGGCGCACCGCGGCGGGAACGATCCTCCCCTACTATTCGCGCCGCGAAATCGACGAGGGGGGCGTGCTCGCCGGGAAAGGGCTCGAGCTCGCCTGGGTCGACAATCCCCTCGACGCCTACATCATTCACGTGCAGGGTTCGGCCAGCCTCCGGCTTCCCAACGGCTCGATCATGAAGATCGGCTACGCGGGCCAGAACGGAAAGACCTACTCGAGCCTCGGCCAGGCGCTCATCGCCGACGGCAAGATGCGCGCCGACGAGGCTTCGCTCGACAAGATCCGCGAACACTTCGCCGTCAACCAGACCGAGCTGCTCCACTACCTCTTCAAGAACGAGAGATACATCTTCTTCACCGAAACCGAGGGCGGCCCCTACGGCTCGATCGGCGCCGCCGTCACCCCCTACCGCACGATCGCCACGGACAAGACGATCTTTCCGCGTGCGGCGGTGACCTTTCTCGACACGGCCCTTCCCGCCCGCTCGCCCACAGGGCGCATCGAGCAGAAACCGTACAAAGGATTCGCCCTCGACCAGGACACGGGCGGCGCGATCCGCTCGGCCGGCCGCGTCGACGTCTTCATCGGAACGGGCACCGACGCCGAGCAGCTCGCCGGCCGCGTGAAGACGGAAGGCAAGCTCTACTATCTCTTCGCCAAGTCCGCCATGCTCGACTAGCAGAATCGGTCAAAATCCCCCGCCCTGAACCAGGCCGGACACCGCAGAAAGGCTGTTCTCGAAAACGGCCCGGTGCGGTATAATCGATCAGCCTGAGGATCGCATTGTTCAAGGGGAACCGATGACCAACAAACGAGCGTTCACACGCACCGTTTCGACGCTGCTCGCAGCCCTTCTGATTCTACCCAACCCGGTGTGGGCCTGTCGGAGTGGTGTGGCCGACGGCAAGGTCACCGTCGACGGCCGCCCCGTCGCGTGGAAAGTCCGCATGCTCGGCTGGCAGCGGAACCATCTGATCTACAAGAGTGTGGGCGAAACCACCTACAACCCGGACGGCTCCGTGGCCGGGATCGTCAAGCACGCCTACGTCGCCATGATCGACCCGAATCCGGACCAAGCCATCCCTCCGGGCAACGAGGTGCGCCAGGGGCTCAACACGGCCGGCCTCTCGTGCGCCCACAACGCCCTGGGCCAGAATTGGGGTTGGCCCAACTCCAACTTCCTGGCAAACATGACCGGTATGAGCGAGGTGCACGACTACGTCGAAAACAGGGGCATCACCAAAGGAAGTATCTACTTCCTCAACGATGCCGCCGGCAGCGCGGCGGTCTGGGAACTGCACGAGTACACCGGCCGCTCCGACGGGAAGGGGCGCGAGCGATTCCGTTATGCCACGACAGCGGCGACACGCGACGCCCAGTTCATCCCCATTTCGAGCGGCAACGAGGCGGGACGGATCGTCACCCGCAGCGGTTTCGTGGCGCGGGCGAACACGGGGCACTACAGCGGGAACGGCAACACGTCCCATGGCGATGGCGCGGACACCCCCGGAATCACCGAGTACGTGAACGACCAGATCGCGCGGAACAAGGCAGCGCTGCTCAATGCCGGTCAATATGGAGGTTTGACGGTCAAAGCGCTGTTCCAGGGCATGATCGGCCACACGGGGATCACCGACCAGTATGACTTCATACGCCAGTACAATCCCGCTTCGACTGTTGGAGCCACAGCCATCCACGGCGTTCTGCCCGGCGAGGATCCACGCTTGTCGACCATGTGGACCGCGCTGGGTCACACCGACTACAGCATTGCCGTGCCGGTCTGGGCCGTGGTCACCGATCTGCCAGATACGATGGACAACAAGGAAAAAGGCTGTTTCGCCGACATCGTGGGCGGTTACGGCTCCGGGGGCGGATTGTACAATACCAGCCTCGGAAGGGAACATGTCCTTGCCCGCACCCTGCCGATGGAGTCGAACTATTTCGACACCGTGCTCGACGAGCTGCTCCCCCACTGGCGCACGCTCGATTGGTCCGATGGAGACGTTGCCGCGAAAATCACAGACGAGATGACCCGCGTCGAGAATCAGATGGCCTCCGACGCCTACAGCCTGCTGGAGCGGATGCTCAACCACGATCCGGACAACCGCGCCCCTCTGGAGAGCCGCATCTCGGATTTCGTCAATACTGGCCGAACCGTCGCATTCAGCGGCATCGAGACGGACAGCGACGGCTCCATCATCTCGCGGTCGTGGAACTACGGCGACGGCCAGCCGCCCGACGACCTGGGAGTCCACACCTACGAGAAGAACGGCACCTACCTGGTCAGCTTCACCGTGACCGACGACGACGGCGTGAGTTATACCGACTGGGAATTCGTGACCCTGGACCGCTTCGACCTCTCGGGCCGGCTCCAACGCTGCCGGTGATCGCAGCGTGGAACGCAATCTCCGGCCCCGCGCAATCACACCCTGAATTAAGGTTGAGAATGAAGCCCAAAACCGCTATATAACGCTCTTCGTTCGTTTATTTGACGCGAGAGCCGAACTCCCCGCACGCCTCGAGGCACCTCGCCTCGAGGCACCACGCCTCGAGGCACCCTGCGGGGACGGCAACAGATGAGGAACACGACGATGGATAAGTGGATCTGCACGGTGTGCGGCTGGGAGTACGACCCTCAGACAGGTGACCCTGACAACGGCGTCAAGCCGGGAACCGCATTTGAAGACCTGCCTGCCGATTATCTCTGCCCCGTGTGCGGCGTGGGCACGGACAGCTTCGAGAAAAGCGACTAGTCCTCGCCTCTTCCACGGTGTTTTGATCGATCCGCGAAGGACTCTCGCCTGCCGATCCCGGCCCGTCGCGGCTGCTCACAGTGTCCGGTAGTATCAAAGGGACAGCGCCCTCTATCCGCGCTGAGACCGTAAAAAGAAGCCTTAAGGAGAAAAACCGATGACCCAGATGACTCCCAGGGAGATCGTTGATCTCGCCATCACAAGAGAAGAGGAAGCAGCCGCGTTCTACAGGCAGGTGGCCGATCTTCAGACCTCGGAGCGCGTGAAGCAGCTCTTTCTCGAATATGCCGTCGAAGAAGACCGGCACAAGCAGATCCTCGAGGAGCTCGACGTCTCCGACGTGGAGAAGATCGAGGTCAAGAAGGTGGCCGATCTCAAGGTCGGCGATCACATGAGCGAAAAGGAGCCGACGGGGAAGATGGACTACGGCGACGCGCTCATCCTCGGCATGCAAAAGGAAAAAAAAGCCTATCGCCTCTACATGGGTCTCGCCGAGAGCACCGACGACGCGGGCATCAAGAACCTCTTTCTCAAGCTCGCCATGGAAGAAGCCAAGCACAAACTCTGGTTCGAAACCCAGTACGACGACTACATCCTTCTCGAAAACTGATTCTTTCTTCGCGAGGCGACAATGACCGAAACCAAACTGGCCGAGGGGATCTACTGGGTCGGGGTGACCGACTGGAACGTGCGCAACTTCCACGGTTACTCCACGCCGCGGGGCACATCGTACAACGCCTACCTGATCATCGATGAGAAGATCACGCTCATCGACGCGGTCAAGGCGCCCTTTGCCGACAAGCTGCTCCGAAAGATCAGCCACCACGTCGATCCGGCCAAGATCGATTACGTGATCTCCAACCATGCCGAGCCCGACCATTCGGGCGCGATCCCGGCGGTGATGCGCGCCGCGCCCAAGGCCACCCTCGTGGCGTCGCCCAAGGGGCACGAAGCGCTCGACCTCCACTTTTCGGGCGACTGGAAAAGGAAGACGGTCAAGACGGGCGACACGATCAGCCTCGGCAAGCGCACGCTCCAGTTCACGCTCACACCGATGGCCCACTGGCCCGACTCGATGTTCTCCTACATGCCCGAGGAACGGATCCTCTTCTCCATGGACGCCTTTGGCCAGCACATCGGATCGGTGGAGCGCTTCGACGACGAGCTCGGCAAGGCGACCGCCCTCTACGAGGCGCGCCGCTACTACGCCAACATCCTCATGTATCTCGTCCGCCCCGTACAGAACGCCCTCGCCGCCGCGTCGAAGATGGACATCGCCATGCTCGCCACGAGCCACGGCGTGATCTGGCGCAGCTACGTGAACGAGATCGTACAGAAGTACGTGCGCTGGGCGTCGGGCGAGACCGATCGGCGGGCGTGCATCGTGTACGACACCATGTGGGATTCGACGGAGATGCTCGCCATGTCGATCCTGCAGGGACTCGAGGACGGGGGGCTCAGGGCGCGCGTTTTCCGTCTCGACAAGTCGGACCTCACCGACATCGCCTCGGAGATTCTCGATTGCCGCGGCGTGCTCGTCGGTTCGTCGACTCTCAACAACGGAATTCTGCCCACCGTGGCGAGTTTCCTCGCCTACATCAGAGGGCTGCGCCCGGCAAAAAAACTGGGCGCCGTATTCGGATCCTACGGTTGGAGCGGCGGGGCGTGCAAGGCGATGCTCGCCGAACTCAACGCGGCCGGCATCGCCGTGAACCACGATCCACTCGAGTGCCGATATATTCCCGACAATGATGTTCTCGCCCAGGCCTACACTCTGGGCAAGGACTTCGCCCGGAGTTTAAGCGATTAGGAACAACTGCCCGATTTCGCGGCACGCCGTTCGGGTTCTCACCCTCACTGAAGTCCCGTTGCGGCCCATGGTTATCCGTCCCGCTCTTTACTTCTTGTTTCCTCTTTTTTCCGTTCAATTCGGACATAAAAAAACACGATAAGCTAGATTCGCGCGCCATCAGATTTGGGTATGCGTTTTAGCGAGATAGGCAATTTGCACGTGACCTCGATATCGAGTCAATCTTGTTCCGTGGCCATCTCCCATCGAGAGATCGATCCGGAGTGGGATGCCTTTCTCGCCGCCACACCCGGCGGCCACCACGTCCAGAGCAGCCTCTGGGGGCGGGTGAAGTCGTCCCTGGGCTGGAAGGTCGAGCGCGCCCTCGTGCACGAGGGAGAAAAACTCGTGGCCGGCGCTCAGATGTTGATTCGGCCCGTCTCTTTCGTCGGCGCCATCGGCTACGTGGCCAAAGGGCCGGTTTTTGGCGAAAGCGGCAACGGCCACAGCGATCTCGTGCTTGACGAGATTCATCACCTGGCAAAAGCCAACAGGGTCCGATACGTCGTCCTGCAACCTGCAGAGGCCGATCAGGGGCTCGATCACCGTCTTGTCCACAGGGGGTACAGGCCGTGCTCCCTCGAGGTGGCTCCCGTGGCGACCACATTGATCGACCTTTCCGACGACAGCGACACCATTCTGGCCAGGATGAAATCGAGAACACGCTACAACATCCGTCTCGGCCGGCGCAAGGGGATCACCGTACGCCAGGGGACCGAAGAGGATCTGCAGACCTACTACGACCTGCTCGTGGCGACGAGCCAGAGAAAGAACTTCACTGTCTATCCCAGGGAGTACTTCTCCCGGATCTGGTCGGTCTTCGCTCCCCACGACAAGGTGAAGTTGTTCGTCGCCGAGTACGAGGGCGAGGTCGTGTCCGCCCAGCTCGCCATCGCCTTCGGCGACAGGGTGACGAACAAACTCAGTGTCTGGTCGGGCAAGTACGGAAAATTCCGGCCCAACGAGGTTCTCTACTGGGCGGCGATCGAATGGGCCAAATCAGCGGGATATCGCTACTATGACCTCGAAGGGATCGAATTGAAGATCGCCCAGGCGTTGCAAGACACAGGCACGGTGCCCGAGTCGCTCAAGGGTCCCGTGACCGATTTCAAGCTCGGCTTTGGCGGGGAGATCGTGATCCTTCCGTCGAGCAAGGATTACATCCCCAATCCCTTCGTCCGTTCCGCCTACAACGGCTTCGGCAAAAAATTCATCGAGAGCCGTTTCTTCTCCAAAGTCGTCAAACAGATCCGCACCCATTGACCCCCCCGGCAGACAAGCCTTCCACCCTCGAAATCTATGTGAGCCTGTGCGACGAGAAATTTGCCAAGGGCGGTTTCAGGTCGGAGGTATTGAGACTTTTTGCGGCCTCAGACATTCTGTGCCGGCCTGAGTTGGAGTCGGATGATTGGCCACTCGGCACAGACTGAAGTCGGCCGCAAAAAGCCTCAATACCTCCGACCGTGCGGACCTCAAACTAGATTTTCGAGGCTGTCTGACTCCCCCGACTTTGCGAAAGTCGGTCCCTCCTTGATCAGTCGCCGCGCAGACGGTGCTTTCTTGTCACGTTGCACGTCTGGCAGACTGTACCAGACCGCCGCAGGCAGACGCATCGCGATGCGCGACAGTCGGTGCTTTGTGCCTGAGTATCCTGATTCAGTCCGAATAGTCTCTTGAAGGCTCCCGCCCTGAGAACCACGCAAGCGGCCCGCGCGGTGGGAGTTGGTGAGGCTTCTTGCGGCCGACTTCAGTCTGTCCCGAGTGGCCGATTACCCGACTCCAACTCAGCACGGGACAGAATGTCTGAGGCCGCAAGAAGCCTCACCAACTCCGACCTGAAACCGTCCTTTACGTTTCCCAAACCGGGCAGCCTTCAAGATCACAAATCTTCAGATGCTTCAGTCGATGCCGCAGGTTACAATCGAGCGCTTCTCATTGGACTAACGCGGGGCGTATGAAAGAACCGGACGAAAAGCTAACGCAGGGGCTGGTCAAGAAGGCGCAAGGCGGTGATCGCACCGCGCTCAACGAGCTCTTCAGTTTCTACTGGCCCCAGGTGCTCCAGGCGGTGCGCCGCAAGATGGGACTGCGCCTGCGGCGGTTCGTCGACTCTTACGACGTGGTGCAGGGTACGCTCGAAGAGGCGCTCCGCCTCTTTCCCACCTTCCGCTGGCAGGGGGAAGGATCCTTCAAGTACTGGCTCTACAGCCTGATCCGGTCGCGGCTCCGCACCGACGCGCGCTTCTACGCGGCCAAGAAAAGGGGCGGCGGCAAGCTCCCCGGCTTTCTCAAAACAGGCGATGTGGGCGACTCGACCGCCCACCCCAAGGACTCGATGACGTCGAGCCGACTCGCCCAGATGAACGAACGCAAGGTGCGCGTCCGGCGCGCGCTTGATAAACTGTCACCTGACAAAAAGGAGATCCTAGAGATGCGTGAGTATCTGGGGCTCTCCCATCAGGAGATCGGCGAGGCCCTCGGCGTCGAGCCCGATACGGCCAGGATGCGCGTGGTGCGCGCCAAGGAAGCGCTCGTCAAGGCGATCATGGAGACAAAAAAGGAAGAAGAGCCGCCCTGATCGACGGCGCCAGGCACATGGACAAGCAGGAACGAGTCGAAAAAATCTTCCGCGAGTATCTCGACCGCCTCGAGCGGGGCGAGGCGCTCGACCTCAAGGCCTACTTCAGCCGGCACAGCGATATCGAAGACGCCCTCTGGGAGCGGTTCTGGACCTGGGAAGAGGCGCGGTCGGTCTTCAAGGAAGATCCCGAACCGGGCGAGGACGACGCCATCGCGTCGGTCGCCCAGAACCCCGAGCTTTTCTTCGCCTTCCGCGACGATCGGGGCGAGGAGTTCGGCCGCCGCATCGGCGACTTCACCCTGCTCAAGGAGATCGGCCGGGGCACGATGGGCGTCGTCTTCCTCGCGCGGCAGGAGGTGACCGACCGGCTCGTGGCGCTCAAGCTCCTCTCGCCGCTGCGCCACAAGAGCCCCACGGCGCGCGAGCGGTTTAGGCGCGAGGTGTCGGCCCTGGGAAGGCTCAACCACCAGCACATCGTCTCCATCCTCACCGCCGGCGACGTGGAAGGAATCCCCTACTTTGCCATGGAGCTCGTCTGCGGCGTGCAGATGGACGAACTCCTCACCTCCTTCAAGGGAAAGGACCCCACGGCGATCACGGGGCAGATGGTCAAGGACTTCCTCGAGGAGAACATCCCCGAGTACATGAAACCCTTCGTGGAAGAGACGACGGCGCCCGTGATCGATCCCGACGCGGGCGCTTCGACGCCTAAACCGGCGCCCGAAATCTTCACCCGCCCCTACGTGGCCGTCGCCTGCCGGTTCGTGATCCATCTCGCCGAGGCGCTCGACCACGCCCACGCCCAGGGCGTGCTCCACCGCGACGTGAAACCGTCGAACGTGCTCATCGACATCCACGGACGCTGCCGGCTCTCCGACTTCGGCCTGGCGCGCGAAGTGGGAACGGCGGCGCTGACCAAGACGGGCGAGCTCGTGGGCACCCCCTTCTACGCGGCGCCCGAGCAGCTCGCCGGAAAGAGGGTCGCCCTGAGCAAGAGGGCCGATATTTTTTCCCTCGGCGTCACCCTCTACGAGCTGCTCTGCCTCACCGTGCCCTTCGCCGGCGAGACGCCGCAGCAGGTCTTCAACCAGATCCTCGTCAAGAATCCGCGGCCGCCGGGGGTGCACAATCCGGGCGTGCCCAAGGAACTGGAAACGATCGTTTTCAAGTGCCTCGAAAAGGATCCCGACTACCGCTATCCCGACGCGCGCGCTCTGGCCGACGACCTGCGGGCGTTTCTCGAGTTCCGGCCGATCAAGGCGCGGCCCACCGGCTTCTTCAGGAACACGATCAAGCTCATCAGGCGGCAACGGATGGTGGCCGCCGCCCTCGGCGTGGCGTTTTTCGCCGTCCTCATTCTGGCCGGTTACATGGCCAAGGTCCAGTGGGACAAATTCGAGGCCCAGCGCGATCTCGAGCGGCAGGTGGGAGAGGTGATCGGCTTCACCCGGTCGGCGATCGACGCCCACGCCCTCGAGGATGCCGGCACCCACTTCGACCGCCTCCTGTCGCTCGACGATTCGCACCCCGAGATCGACGCGCTCCGCAAGGAGATCGCCATGCTGAGCTGCGAGCGCGAGCTCGAGCACGCGCACCGTCTCGGCGAGGAATACAAGACGCTGACCACGGAGTGGGCGAGCCTCGACAGGGAGCTGGCCGCGCTGCAGCGGAGGATCGACAGCAGCTTCACCACCGAGAAGGAGAGGATCAACGCGCAGCAGCTACGCCACCGCCTCAAGGCGCTCGAATTGAAGCTCGCCGACAGCAAGGAAAACATCATCTACGCCCTGAACACGGCGCGCGCCCAGTCGGAGGCGGCCGACGAGGACGAGTGCCCGGCGGTTTTTGCCGCCTTTGCGGCCCATTTCATGGATCGCTGGGAGGAGGAGCTCGAAGGGCGCAACGCCTTCGGCATGGAACACTACGCGTCGCTCGTAAGAAAGTACGACACCAAGGGGCGTTACGCGGCCACTCTCGAGGGGCTGGCCACGCTCACCATCGACGGGACCGCCGGCGCGCGCGCCTATCTTTTCCGCTACGACAGCCATGTCAAGGTCAGCCCCAACGCGGGCGTCGACCGGCTCGTTCCCGTTCCGACGCTGAGCGAGGTCAAGGGCGGACCGGTTCCGGTGGCGGGGGGACTCTTTGCCGGAGACCGGTGTATCGAGGTGCACAGCGGCGGCATCACCGCTCTGAAACGGGGCGACCTCATCGTGGCGATCGACGGGCAGACGGCGGGAGACGGGCTCTTCGTCGCCCACGTTGCGCCAGGGAGCGCCGCGGCGAAGGTCAGTGTCGAACCCTTCCATAAGATCTCGTCAGTCAACGACGGGGAGACTCTCAGCGCCTTCACCTGGGATCGTTTTCGCAGCGACGCGCCGCCCTGGATCGTCGTCGTGTCGCGCGACAAGAAGATCTCCGTCCTCGCCAACGGATCGGGCGAATCGCTCACCGACCGGAGCGGAATCCGCGCCGTCTCGGGCGCCACCCTCCTCGCCGAAACGCCCGCCCCGCGAACGATCACCCTGCGCGCCGTGCGCGACGGCGTGGAGATCGAGGTGGTCATCAGGGAGGGCGAAGTGGCGAGCATCCGCGGCGAAATCACCGCCTACGCCCTTCACTGCACCGACCAGAATCTGCTCGGCACCCTGCCCCTCTCGCCGCTCTCATGCGCGCCCGGCTCCTGTCTCATCGTGGTGAGAAAGAGCGGCATGGAGGATTTCCGGCTGCCCGTGGTGCTCGACCGGCGCAAGCCGATTCATCTCGAGGCGGAGCTGCTGCCCGAGGGAACGTCGCCGCCCGGATTCGTGCGTATCGCGGAGGGACACTTTTACAGCGGCGGCGATCGCACCGCGCTCTGGCCCGAGGACCGCACGCGGCGCGATGTCAAGGAGTTCTGGATGGCGCGGCGCGAGACAACCCTGGGCGAGTGGTTCGAGTTCGTTGCCGATCGCCACGCCGCCGGAGCGGTCTTCGGACCGGGCGCATACCTGCCGCGCCTCATGCCCCCGGCGCACGACGCGGCGCCGGGCAGGGGCGATGTGCAGTATCTGGCAGTGCGCGATCCCGAGACCGGGTCGCTCACGTCGCGCTACTGGCGCGACCTCCAGACTCCGGTGGTCGGTGTGTCGCGCCAGGACGCGGCCGACTTCGTCGACTGGAAAAACGAGGGCGCGCGGCGGGCGGGCGAAGAGTGGATCTACGACCTCCCCACCCAGGCCGAGTGGGAAAAAGCGGCGCGCGGCGCCGACGAGCGCCCCTTTCCCTGGGGCAATCGCTTCGATTTCACTTTCTGTAAGACTTATTTCTCCTACCCCGAGGCGGTCTCCGACTCTGACGAACTCCGACTGCTCGAGCCGGGATTTCGGTTTCCCATCGACGAGAGCCCCTATGGCGTGCGCGACCTCGCCGGGAGCGTGATCGAATGGAACGAGGATCCCACCTCGTTGGAGTACCCGATCTTCTCGATCCGGGGCGGCGCTTACGACGGGGTGCGAGAGTCGCTCTTTCACGCCGCGTCGCGCGACAGCTTGAAATCGGACAGTACGGCCCACAACCTCGGGATTCGGCTTGTTGCGCGGCGTCGCTGATCGGGCCGTCAAAGCTCGTGAGTCTGTCTGACTGGGATATCCGATGAGGGGGGGTTCAGGTCGGAGTTGTTGAGGCTTTTTGCCGCCTTCGCATTCTGTCCCGGACTGAGTTGGAGTCGGGTATCTGGTCACTCGGGACAGACTGAAGTCGGCGGCAAAAAGCCTCAACAACTCCGACCGTGCGGACCGCTTTACCTGATGTCGAGTCGGGCAGACTTCGTCGATTTCGCGATCGTGTCAGGTTCGCCCGATCATGCCTCTTTTTAACTACTCACTTTTTTTAATTCTTTAATTTCCTTGGCGCGCTCTGCGACTTGGCGAGAGAAGGGTTTCATCAGACGGCGATTGAGAAAAAAATTCGCCCCGCGCAAAAAACCTTAAGTTACTGAAATTAAATACTTAAAAGACCATCGCCTGTTCGTTTGAGCCTCGTTGTGCCAAAAATTTGGCGGCGGCCATGTTCGGTTTTCTCCCAGAAGTGACTTAGGGGGGTGGAAGGTTGGATCAATGACAAACGACTTCCTGAGAGAAGAGCGCTTCTCGGACAGGAGGAGAATACGATGATAAATGCAGCCGAAAAATCAAGACCGGCGAGGAGAGGCCGAAAACCGCTGACCTCGCCCTTCGAATTCCGCTTCTCGCGGAGGCCCCTCCCGGGCACGGCGGCGGGCGAGATCGTCGCGGCCTGGGAACGGGGAGAGAACAACCATCAGCAGACCAACAACAGGCTCATGGAAGCGTTCCGCGACACGGGCGATGTGGACGCTTACTCGGCCCTCTACGAGCTCAACAGCAAACATTTCGTCAACATCATCACGCGGAGGCTCAACGGATTTCTCTACCAGATCAGCCCGGCCGACGTGCTCCAGGACGTTTTCCTCCTGATCTATCGGTATCCGTCGAAGTTCCGCGCCGACCATGACCGCAGCTTTTACAACTGGAGTTATTCGATCATCCTCAACACGATCAGGCGCAAGATCAAAAAGCTCGGCATGAAGACCGTCGATCTCGAGTCGATCGCCGAGACCCAGGCCGACGTCAACGCCCGCCCGCCGCTGGGCGAGATGATCAACACCGAGGACATGGAGCATCTCAAGCAGCTCTACTCCCTCTCGCTCATGCTCTATCTCAACGCCTACAGGATGCGCCTGACCGAGAAGGAAAAGGACGCCCTTCATCTGGTGGAGGTCTGCGGAAAGCCCTATGCCGACGCGGCCGCCGAGCTGGGGCTCAAGTACGACAACTTCAAGATGGTGATCTGCCGCGCGCGGAAGAAGATCTCCGAGGGAGTGAATCTTCTCGTGAACAAGGCGGCCAACTTGCGGTACAAGATCAGAGCCGCCGCTCACTTCAATTAACCGACGTCTAATAGTGTATGACCGACACGAATGACCGGGGCCCGCGGGCGCCGGTCATTCTTTCATATTGGTCACGATGAGCGTCCCGCTCCGCTGATCCTTCTCCACCTCGATCAGGCCCGATTGCGCCGCATCCTTGAGCACATCGGAAAACATGCTGAATCCGTAGTAGTGCTCGTCGAAGGAGGGCATCTTGCGTTTCATCGTTTGCTTGACCATCGATCCCCAGATCACATCGTAGTTCTCGCGCATGAGGGCGGCGCACGACTCCATGAGCAGGTCGTAGAGCTCCTGCTTCTTGGCCGACAGGCCGCGCTTGCGCACCTTCTTCGTGCGTCGCGGCCGGACGATGTCCTCGTAGTAGATGAACTCGTCGCAGTTCGACACGAGGAGCTGGGAGACGGAGTTCTTCACGCCGAAACCGATGACGTACTTGTCGTTCTCGCGGAGCTTGGAGACGAGGGGCGAAAAGTCGGAGTCGCCCGAGGCGAGAACGAAGACGTCGATATGTTCCTTGGAGTAGGAGAGCTCGAGGGCGTCGACCACCATCTGGATGTCGGCGGCGTTCTTGCCGCTCTGCGTGCTCTTGGGGATGTCGAAGAGCTCGATCGACGCATCGTGAAAGAGGCGCCTGTACTTGGAATAGCGGTCCCAGTTGGCATAGGCGCGCTTGTAGAGGATCTTTCCTTTTTCGAGGAGTCTCTGAAGGGTGAGGCCGAGTTCGAATTTACCATGCTTCGCTTCCTCGATTCCGATCACGATGTTCTCGAAATCAAAGAAGAGCGCCATTTTTCTTTCTTCCTGCATCGGTTTCCTTTCCTCAAGAAGCCGAAGAGCCGATATGGTGTCGTGCGTCAGCACGCGGTGCGTGTGCTTCGAGAAGCACCTAGCTTCGAAAAGAGGCTAACAAACAGAGCGGAAGGCAGCATGGATAAAATCGTGGAAATCCTCCAGGGGCCGCGGGGGCCGCTCATCGCCGCGGGCGCGCTCCTCGCGGCGGCGTTCATGGGCGGCGTCATCTTTCTCAAGGTGCGCGCCGTCGTAGCCGTGGCACGGATCGCCCGGCGCTCGCGGCGCGGCAAGAAGCTCGAGGGGAAAGCCGCCAAGCTCCTCTCGGCCAAGGGCTACACCGTTCTCGGCGAACAGGTGCCGGCCGAGATTCGGCTTCGCATCGACGGCGCCGAGACGCGGAGCACGATCCACGTCGACTTCGTCGCCCGCAAGGGAGGACGGCTTTTCGCCGCCGACTCGAAGTCGGGCGCCGCCGTGGAGAGCCCCGGCCGCGCCGAGGTGCGGCGGCAGCTCCTCGAGTACTGCCTCGCCTTCGGCTGCGACGGGGGGCTGCTCGTCGATATGGAAAACCGCCGCGTGCGCGAAGTCGACCTGGGAAGCCTGCTCACCGGCCGGGCGGGGCGCGGCGCGGCGGGTGGTTTTTTTCTGACCCTCTGCGCCGGCCTGATCGGAGTGGCCGTGGGATGGGCTTTCTTTTAGCTGACTTCTGGCTGAATTCGAGCTAGTATTCGAGCTCCTTCGTCGACTCGAGGTTGGCGAGCACATCGCCGAGCGTGAAGTAAGCCGGCTTGAATTGATCGTTGCAGTAGCGCTCGGTGGCGTCGTCGAAATGGGGCGACGAGGGATCGTCGGTCTGGCCGTAGGGCAGGGCGCTGAACGCCTGGACCGGGTCGGAGAGCTCCACGATCATCATGAACGACGAGCCGCTTTCGCAGTAACCCACAAAGTCCTCCACCCTGTCGATGTTGACGAGCCTGAGCGACTGCGCTTCGTTGCTCCCGCCATTGACGGGGAATTCGCGCGATCCGCGGACGATCCTGTGCGCCGTGCCCCAGGGGACGTCGATCGTACCGTGGGCGGCGCGAATCATCCCGGCGGCCCGCACGAGATTTTCGAGGAGTGAGACCTTGTCCTGCAGGGTCAGTTCCGACGGATCGGGCGGCGCCAGAGCGGAGAGACCGCTCGGCGCGAGGCTGATGAGAACGGTAAAAATCGTGGCCGCGCCGCTCTGTGTCACGCAGTCGTTGTTCCAGCCGGCCAGAAGCTGCCACGCCGGATCGAGCAGCCCCTGGGGGTCGTTCACATAGCTTCGCGCGATGGGATCGTTGACGCTCTCCTCGATGAGAAGCTTGAGCCACTCGGCCACGATCAGATAGTGGTCGAAGGCAAAATCCCGCATGTCGGCCATGGTGATGTTGTTGTCGGGCAGGATCAGGTCGTTGGCGCGACGCTGGCGGAATCCGAAAGACGCCCCGCCGCTCCCGTCCGGTTCGTGGCGGAAGAGGTAGTAGGGATAATCGCCGGGATCGATGGTGCACCCGTCGGTCACGAACCAGGGCGCCACATTGTTGTTGATCAGGTAATCGGAGGGTGGATTCTCCACCTGGGGCAGCTCGGCAAATTCGATGAGCGCCCCCCACTCGGTGTCGCTCGTGGTGCCGTCCACCGGTTCGTTCCAGTTGTAGGCGGCTGATTTGTAAGGCTGGCGGGCGTTGTAGACGTAGTAGATGTTGCCCGCCACATCGCCGTAGAGGAGATTTCCCGACGAACACTGCCGCATGGCGAGGGCCTGCTTGAACTCGGCCAGGTTTTGAGCCGTGATCATGGAGAAAACCTGGGTGATGCGGCCGATCTGATCTCCCGAAACGAGGCGCCCCGTGAGAGCGCTATGATTGTCCTCATCCCACTCCATGACAAACCGCTCCCCGCCGTGGGTGTAGCGCAACTCGGCGTGAAAGGTGCCGACGCCAAGCACTTCGAAGGTCGCCGTCTCCGTCGTCACCGGATTCCATTTCCCGTCGAAACGGTAGCGGGAATTCTGCGAATTGAGCTTCTCCTCGTAGACGTCGGCCAGATCGACAAAATTGGCCGTGAGCGCGCAGGCGATCCGATCGCTGTGCCCCTGGCGGAAGGTGGGCAGGCCGAGAATCGCCCCGCCGCTGAAATTGAAATCCCCCCCCACGATGTGAGCCTCATAGTACCGGTGCTGGGTGTACCATCCGATGTGCGGATCGATCTCGAGAAGCACATTTCCAGTGGCCGACTTGGCGGGCGCGATCGCCCACTGGTTCGATTGGGTCGGCTCCTTGAAGGTGCCGTCGAGATCCTGCTGCGCCACGTTGTATTCGTGGGTCCACTGGTGCCAGCGCATAAAGGCCACGATGTCGACGCCCGTCACAGGCGTGTTCGCCACGACCCACGAGGGGAGGTTCCCCCCCTGCTCGGAGATGTAGAGGTTGATCCCGGCCGCAAAGGCTTCCACTCTCGAGCGGGTCTGCCCGTCGAGCTCGTGGTACCGCTCCTCGGCGACGGCCCGTACCTTGCAGAGCCTGACCAGGTAGTCCTGGGAGAGATAGCGCCAATCGGAACCGGGCAGGGTCGGATCGTCAGGGCCGAAAAACTCGCTCAGCTTGCCGGCGGCGCGGATGTAGTTCTTGACCATGCCTCTGAGGTTGTCCTCGGCCTGGGCGTAGCCGAATCCATACATCACACCTTCGTCGGTATCGGCGTAGATATGGGGCACGCCATAGGTGTCGCGATAGATCTTGACCGTTTCGCCCGAAGCGGGAGGATTCACCAGCGCACAGAACAGAACTGTCAAGGACAGTACGATGACCTTGGGGATCATTGCCCTTCTCCCTTGGAAGACGGAATTCCGAGACCTCTACTTGGCTTATTCACTTAAACTGGAGGGTAATTATACATATTGAAGAACAAATATACATACAAATTCGCCGGGCCTTCGCTTACCGGCGGCGGCGGGAGGTGATGCGCCGCCCTTCGCTGCAGAGGATCTGATGCCCCTCGTAGATGCCGTTCGGCACGGTGGTGTTGGCGTAGATCCAGCACTCCGGTCCGACCACGCAGCCGGGCGAGGTCACCGAATTGCAGCCCGTCTGCACGCCGTTGCCGAGGAGAGCGCCGAATTTCCGAAGTCCCGTATCGATGCGCTGTCCGTCAGCGTGGAGGATCACATTGCCCGCATCGAGCTTGAAATTGGCCAGCTTGGTGCCCGCCCCGAGGTTGACGCCCTTGCCGAGGATGCTGTCCCCCACGTAGGCGAAATGGCCCGCCTTGGCGCCGTCGAGAAAGACGGCGTTCTTGACCTCCGTGGCGTGGCCCACGATGCAGCCGGCGCCGACCACCGTTTTGCCGCGGATGTACGCGCCCTGGCGCACGGAGCTTCCCTTGCCGATCCACGTCGGCCCCTGGATGAAGGCGCCCGGTTCGACGACGACCCCCTCGTCGAGGAAGACATCGGGCTCGACGACCGCCGTGGGATGCACGGTGCCTTTGATCTCCGGCTTGAGATGCTCTTCGAGAAAGGCCTTGATCCGGCCGAGTACGTCCCAGGGCCGCTCGGCGCCGTTGAATTCCCTTTCCATGAACGTGCCGGCAAAGTCGAAGAGATCGCGCGCTGTGACCATCTTTTCCTCCATCGAATCGAGTGGCGGCCTTCTCCTTGTGCAGATGAATCTCGCTGGGCTGTAAAACTACTTATCCTCGCCACGGGAGGCAATCTTCTTTTCCGGGAAGATCCCTCTTGTGAAGGGAGTCACAATTTCGGAGGATTGGCGCTCATGAGATATGTTGTGACAGGCGGTGCGGGCTTTATCGGATCGCACCTCGCCCGGACTCTGGTCGACGACGGGCACGATGTTGTTGTCCTCGACGACCTCTCCACGGGGCGTTTCGAGAACATCGCCGATCTCGGCGACAGGGAGCGCTTCGAATTCGTGCGGGGCTCGGTGTGTGACGCGGCGATCGTCGATCGGCTCATTTCCTCGGCCGACCGCGTCTTCCACCTCGCCGCCGTGGTCGGTGTGATGAAGGTCATGGCCGACCCGATCGGCGTTTATGAGGAAAACAGGGACGGCGCCGAAACGGTCCTCGCCGCCGCCGCAGGGCGGGGCAAAAAAATCCTCATCGCCTCGTCGAGCGAGGTCTACGGACCGGGAAGCCCCTGCCGCAACAGGGCTCTCTGCGAGGACGAGGCGCTCGCGCCCGGGGAGTTGCGTGCCAGCCGCTGGGCCTATGCCCTCTCCAAGCTGGCCAATGAATCGCACGCTCTCCGCCTTCGCGCGGAATCAGGGCTCGACGTCGTCGCAACCCGTCTCTTCAACACGATCGGCCCCGACCAATCGGGCGACTACGGCATGGTGGTGCCCCGCTTCGTCGACCAGGCGCTCCGCGGCGAGGCGATCACCGTCTTCGGCGACGGCTGCCAGACGCGGTGCTTCACCTACGTGGGCGACATGGTCTCCTGCCTGCGGGCCCTGATCGAGGAGCCCGCCGCCCTGGGACGGATCGTCAACGTGGGCGGCAATCGCGAGATCGCCATCGGCGATCTGGCCGCCATGGTGGTGCGCCTGGCGCGCAGCGGGTCGTCGATCAGGTTGATCCCCTATCGAAAGGCCTACGGGCCCGGCTACGAGGACACGCGCTGCCGCAAACCCGACACGCGCCTTCTCGAAAGTCTCATCGGCCGCGTTCCGGCCACGCCGCTCGAGGCGGTGCTCGAAGAGATTCTTTCGGCGCGGCGGAGGGTGCCCGGCCCCTGTAGCGGGCTATTAAGAACCTCGAGCGAACACTAATTGCAGGACACTCATTCCTTTGGATTTTCAAAAATGTCGATCCTCCCCCTGAGAACGGCGCTCCTCCTTCCGGTCCTCCTCACTCTTTTTGTCTCCGGTCCGGCGCCCGCGCGCGGCGGCGACGTCGACTACGAAGCCGACATCCGCTTCGCGCTCGAAGAACTCGAAAAGAAATGCGGCCACTTTTTCAAGCTCAAGGAGATCGACTGGAAAAAGGTTTCCAAGGCTTTCGTGAAGGACGCGAAGAAGGTGGAGACCGACTCAGATCATCTCGTCCTCCTCGTGCGACTCCTGGCGCGGATCGAGGACGGCCACGCCCGGGTCAATCCCCTCGAAAAGGGCAAGGAGGTCAAGTGGCCCGACGACGGCAAGGGGCCGCGCGTCGGTCCGGGCATGTTCCTCTGCCGCGTGGGCAAGAAGATCTACGTCAAGACCGCCTGGTCGTCGGCAGCGGGTTCGGGGATCAAGCCGGGCATGGAGATCGTCAAGATCGACGGCAAACCGGCGCTCAAGTGGCTCGACGCCAAGAGGGAGGAGCTCTCCGACACGCGCAGCTTCTCCACCGACCACCATGCCTATTTTTATACCCTTCACCGCGGCCTCGCCCTGCCCTCCGGTTCGCGCCTCGAGCTCGAGGTCAAGGACCTCAAGGGCAAGAAGAAGAAACGGACCGTCACCTACAACAGGGCGAGCGTCGTTCCCAACGGACCCGCTTTTTATCCCGGCGAGATCAAGACGACCAAAGACCTGCGCTACACCACGACCGAGGCCGGATGGGGATACATCCACGTGCGCCGCTCGCCGGGCGACCTGCCCGAGCAGATGGACGAGGCGCTCGGCGCGCTCGGCAATGTGCCCGGTCTGATCCTCGACTATCGCGGCAACTCGGGAGGGGGCTTCGACCATGACGGATTCATGGGGCGGTTCGTCCCCGAAGGCAAGACCCTCGCCTTCGGCAAGACCTACCGGAGTGCGGGACCGGGCCAGTACGGAGGGCCGATCGTGGTCATCGTCTCGGCGCTGACCGTGAGCGCCGGCGAGACGGGTGCGGGAATGTTCAAAGAGGACGGCCGCGGCTACTTGATCGGCGAGAGCCCCACGGCGGGTATGTCGTCGAGCAAGACGACCATCGATCTTCCCTCGGGCCTCTTCCAGCTCTACGTGTCGGTCCGGTCGAACAAGTCGGCTTTCAACAAGGGGCGCGGCATCGAGGGGATCGGTGTGATCCCCCACGAGATCGTCGAGTTCGATCCCGACGACCTGGCCGCCGAGAAGGACACCCTCACCTTGCGCGCCGAAGCGCTCCTGAAAAAGTACCCCAAAAAAGAAGTCCCCTACGATCCGGCCAAGTTCGGCTGGAAGAAGTGAGAGTCTTTGGGAGACGCCGACGGTGGCCGCCCCATCGCTCCCGAGCAGTGCATCTCCGACTTGGGCACGGCGCGGGCCAGCCGCTCCAATCAATTCGTTGGGCGCGATGACCCCCAATCATTTCTCGCAATTCAATAAACGATAGCAGCTTACGAAAAATTTCCCTGACGAATCCAGAGGCTTTCCGAAATTGAATCAAGATTTTTTCTTGACCCTTCGACTAATTATCCTATTATTCGGATAAAAGGATTAAACACAAGGGATCCCAGATGCAAGCGGAGCTACTCTTCAAGGCGATGTCGGACACCACGCGGCTGCGGCTGCTGCAGGTGCTGTTGCAGCACGAGCTGAGCGTTTCCGAGCTCGTCGACGTGCTCCGCCAGCCCCAGTCGACCGTTTCGCGCCATTTGCGCGTTCTCAAGGAGTCGGGCCTGATCGTTGATCGGCGCGACGGCACGGCGGTCTTTTATGCCGCCGCCCCACGTGGGGCAGACTCGGAGTCGAACGGCCTGCGTAAAGACCTCCTCGACTGGGCCGGCAAACAGCCCATGCCGGCCCAGGTCAAGCGCCGCCTCGACAGCGCCCTGCGCCAGCGCGCCGAGGGGACGATCGGATTTTTCGACGAGGTCGGCCACAGGTGGGACCAGATGCGCGTCGGCTATTATGGCGAAAGCTTTCACCTCGAGGCGCTCATCGCACTCCTTCCACGTTCGTGGACGGTCGCCGACATCGGCACCGGCACGGGCTTCCTCCTCCCCACTCTGGCCGGCGCCTTCGACAAGGTGATCGCCATCGATCCCGTCGACCGGATGCTCGATGTTGCCATGGTGCGGCCCGAGCTGTCGGCGGCGCGCAACGTGGAGTTCCGGCAGGGCGATCTCTCAGAGCTCCCGATCGACGACGGAGGAGTCGACCTCGCCCTCGCCGTGCTCGTCTTTCACCACGTGCCGTCGCCTCTCGAGGCGCTCGGCGAACTTGCCCGCGTGGTGCGGCCCGGCGGGAAGGTGCTGATCGTGGAGCAGCAGGCCCACGAGCTCGAGGAGTTTCACGAAAAGATGCAGGATCGCTGGTGGGGGTTCGAACCGGAATGGCTCGCCGCCCAGGCGCAGAGCGCCGGTTTCGACGAGGCGTCCTGGCGTCCCCTCCAGACTGCCGAACAGACCAAGGGTTCGGTGCCAGAAAGTCCTGACCTCTTTGTTCTCACCGCGCAGCGGGCGAGGGCAGATCGAAAAGGGAATCAAAGTGTGAAGGAATAGACAGGCAAGAAGGCGGACCGTCGGCGCCACGTGCGGCGCAGCGGCGGGCAAACAAAACCAGAAACGGAGAAACACAGTGACAGTCAAGGTCAACCAAACAGCCACAGAGGATTACAAGGTCGCCGACATGAGCCTCGCCGAGTGGGGCCGCAAGGAGATCGAGATCGCCGAGTCGGAGATGCCCGGCCTCATGGCGGTACGCGAGGAATATGCAGGCAAGAAACCGCTCGCCGGCGCGCGCGTCATGGGTTCGCTCCACATGACGATCCAGACGGCCGTGCTCATCGAGACGCTCGTTGAACTCGGCGCCGAGGTGCGCTGGGCGAGCTGCAACATCTTCTCGACCCAGGACCATGCGGCAGCGGCAATCGCCAAGACGGGCGTGCCCGTCTTCGCCTGGAAGGGCGAGAGCCTCGAGGAGTACTGGTGGTGCACCAACCAGGCGCTGAGCTTCCCCGGCGGCAAGGGGCCGACAACGATCGTCGACGACGGCGGCGATGCGACCCTTCTCATCCACCGCGGCGTGGCCCTCGAGAACAGGCACTCCGAGACGGGGAAACTTCCCCCCGTGAGCACGGAGAACGAGGAGATCAAGGTGGTCGACACCTTGCTCCACGAACTCTTCGAGAGCGATCCGACCCGGTGGCACGCCATGTCCGAGGAGATCGTCGGCGTGAGCGAAGAGACGACGACCGGCGTGCACCGCCTCTACAACATGGCCAAGACGGGCGAGCTCCTCTTTAGCGCCATCAACGTCAACGACTCGGTGACGAAGAGCAAGTTCGACAACCTCTATGGCTGCTGCGAAAGCCTCATGGACGGGATCAAGCGCGCCACCGACGTGATGATCGCCGGCAAAAAATGCGTGATCGCCGGTTACGGCGATGTGGGCAAGGGATGCGCCCAGGCTTTCAAGGGGCTCGGCGCCACGATCTACATCACCGAGATCGATCCGATCAACGCGCTCCAGGCGTGCATGGAGGGCTACCCGATCGTCACCATGGAAGAAGCCTGTGAGTACGGCGACATCTTCGTCACCGCCACGGGCAACTTCGACGTGATCACCCGCGAGCACATGTACAAGATGAAGGATCAGGCGATCATCTGCAACATCGGCCACTTCGATTCGGAGATCCAGGTCAATCCCGTTTTCGAGGACCCGGCTCTCGAGCGCGTCGAGGTCAAGCCCCAGGTCGACCAGGTCCGCTTCCCCGACGGCAGGGTGATCACCATCCTCGCCGAGGGACGCCTCGTCAACCTCGGCTGCGCGACCGGCCACCCGAGCTTCGTGATGAGCGCGAGCTTCACCAACCAGACCATCGCCCAGATCGACCTCTGGGAGAACAAGACGACCGGCAAATATGGCAAGAACGTCTACATGCTCACCAAGCTCCTCGACGAGAAGGTGGCCCGGCTGCACCTGACCAAGCTCGGCGCGAAACTCACCGAGCTGACTCCCGAGCAGGCCGAGTACATCGGCGTGCCGGTCGATGGGCCTTACAAGCCTGATCATTACCGGTACTAGACTGGCTCTCCCAGGCACGGGCCCAACAGGCTCGTACCGACGGACAAGCAAATCCCCGGCCCTGCAACACCCCGTGGTCGAGCAGGACCGGGGTTTTTGTTTTTTCAGTTTCTGATGAACCCAACCTCATTGGGCTGACGGCTAAATAGGGTCAGCCAAATAAGCCTCCTGGATATGCTGAAGTTCTAATCAGGATATCCTTAACATAGAAGCCAGAGTTGAGAACCTCGGCTCGGTTCTTCCCCAGTGCGAGGCCATTGCTCCGGCACCTCCCGCCGTTCCCGGCGCCCGAGAAGTCTCCCTTTTGTTTCTTCCATGAACAACATCCTGCAACTCGTAAGTTCTCTCTGAATTTTGGCGGTAAATTTTTGGCTGACGGGTATTCATTGATATTAATCGACGGATTTTGTGTATAATGAATTTCGTTCGTTAGACGTGCCTTGGGATATAGGAATTCATTCAAGCCATCGCTTCCATCAGAAAGAAAACCGTATAGAAAGGAGCCATCATGCGCGGGCGTGTCATCGGCCATAAGTCCCCTATCACTATTATCTTTGTTTGTGCCGCGACCCTCCTTTTTTCTCTGACCGCCTCAGCGCAATACCAGCGGCTGTCCGACTCTTTGCACCGGCTTCTCCCCCTCAAGGCTGAGTGCGTCGCGGTTGCGGTCGGTGATGTGGACGGGGACGGTGACCTCGATGTGTTCGTCGGCCATCTCGGGCCGAACTCGCTTTTTCTGAACAGCGGATCGGGCAATTACAGGAACGCCTCGTCTCGAATCCCCTGGCAAAATGAGGATACGATGGCTGCCGCGATGGGCGATGTGGACGGCGACGGCGATTTGGACATTCTGGTGGGCAATCGAAATACGCGGGACAGCCTTTACCTCAACGACGGAACGGGCCGATTCACCGACGCCACCGCTAACCTGCCGGCGGACGGCGACTCCTCGACCGATCTGGCTCTCGGCGATGTGGACGGCGACGGCGACCTCGACGCCTTCTTCGTATCCTACGCTTACTGGAACCAGCCGACGCGCCTTTATCTCAACGACGGATCCGGTTTCTTTGTCGACGCTGCAGGCAATCTCCCTTCAGGCAGCTTCCGGTCGGAAGCGTTGGCTCTGGGCGATGTGGACGGCGACGGCGACCTCGATGCCGTGATCGGAAACCAGACAATGACTTCCGGGGATCAAAATCGGCTCTACCTCAACAACGGATCGGGTGTCTTCGTCGACGGGACTTCCGGGCTTCCAACCAACAAGGAAGAAACACACGACCTTGAACTCGGCGATCTGGACGGAGACGGCGACCTCGACATCCTCGAGGGCAACTCGGGCCAGAATTGCCTTTACCTTAACGACGGGAACGGGGTG
>Ga0180429_10000608_pt1 | contig 31632 bp, 28 predicted proteins | sample SS_ome_FD_132428 | JGI IMG/M metagenome (GOLD analysis project Ga0180429, IMG submission 132428) | Hypersaline lake sediment archaeal communities from the Salton Sea, California, USA - SS_1_S_1 metaG | ecosystem: Environmental > Aquatic > Non-marine Saline and Alkaline > Hypersaline > Sediment ...
GCGATGAAGGACGTCCGTGGCCGCCAGGATCTGGCAGTTCTCTACGATCAGGAGACAGCGACCGTAGAACTCGCTGATGACATATCTGATCGCCACAAGGATGCACTTTCGGTGAAGACTACCCTTGGTAGTCGAGCGTTTCCTCGCCAACCGCTGTTCGCAAGGTGTCAAGTTGAAGACGGCAACAGCAACCCGGTCAAATTCCTAATGATCGTTGTGCATTTCAAGGCCTTTGGTGACGAACAGAGCAGGGCCCGCCGCCGATTGGCGGCAGAAACCCTTGCAGACATCATCAAGGATGTTAGAGATAGAGAGAAGACCCCGGTTGTACTTGGAGGTGACTTCAATGAATCGCTTAACAACGACGTGCTGGCTAGCCTCAGAGACGCGCCGGATCTCTTTGCACTGACGGCTGACGACGCGCTTTCCGGAGCAGCCTCCTATGTTGGCGGTCAGCATCGCTCGCTGATCGATCACATCGTTGTAAGCAGGGATGTGATTCCCGGTACCATCTCGGGCGACGATGCCGCTATCGTCCGGTTGGATCGCTCTGTTGGGGACTTCTCGAGCCGGGTCTCCGACCATACACCAATCGTTATGCGCATAGTCTCGCGAGAGGATCCAATCGACGTTTCCGATCGAGACAGACAGTAGGGGGATCGGGTTACGGAAAGTCCAGTAGATTCCGAGAAGAACTGTGCTGGATGAAACTCGAAGTGGCCGGCTGATTGCCGCATAACTCAGAGAGGATAGGCCATGACAACCACGTACCGTCCCGTCCTCCGCGCCGAGAGTGGACCCTATCGCGGTGCGGCGCTGGTTGGCACCCACTCCGCGATCATCGGTTGGACGTTTGACGATCCGGCATTACGCGACGGGTTGCTCGGTTTTGCTATCCGGCGCACCGACCTGGACCCCACGACAGAAGAAGTGATGAAGCTCGACTGGTTTCGTGGATTCAAGCGATTTGCTGGCACCCATGACGACGGAGCCGAGGAGGTGCGATCCCTGGAAGCGCCGTTCCAGAGGTTCCGTTGGAACGATTACACATTGAAGCCGGAGCGGGCATACCGATACGAGGTATTTCCAATGCGGGGAGCGCCCGGTGCGTTGACCCGCGATGAGGTTCCGCTGACTTTTGAACTGCGACCCTCTGAGGCCGACCCCGGCGATCTTGGAATCTTCGTCAACCGTGGCGTTACGGCGGCGATGGCTTATCTGTCTCGTTTCAAGAATCAACACCCGTCGGAAGTGGGTCCGTCCGCCTATCGCTGGTTGTCTCGTGGGCTGAAAGAGTCGCTCCTCGGCTTCATTGCCGGGGCCCAAGCCGGCGAAGAATTGCACGTTGCCATCTATGAGTTCTTTGACCACGAGGTCGCCAAGGCGTTCAAAGACGCGATGGACCGCGGTGTTTCAGTCCAGATCGTCCATGACGCGAAGCCCGGAAAGCACTCAACGGAAAAGAGTGAAGAAGTGATTCATCATTTTGGGCTGGAAGGGGTCGCAATCCAGCGGACAACCGTAAACATCAGCCACAACAAGGTGGTAATCCGCCTAGTCGACGACACCCCGCGCGAGGTGTGGACAGGTTCGGCAAACTTTTCCGAGAATGCATTCAACTACCAGACCAATACCGCCCTGATTGTCCGCGACCCGGACGCCGTCAGGCATTTCGAAGACTATTTCCAGGCGTTGGTTCCGAACCCGCCAAAAGCTGACAGCAAGGTAGCGAATCGCGAAATCATGGACCGTGCCAACGCCATCGCGGACCGCTTCGCGGAGCAGACATTCTTCTCTCCTATCAGGAAAAGAGACCTCCTGAAAACCTCAGTGGGGCTGATCCGCTCAGCGCAGTCTGCAGTCTTCATTAGTGCGCCTTTCGGCGTAGATAAAGGGATGATCGAGGCTTTGCACGCCAATTCGGACGAGATCATCGAATACGGCCTGGTGAATGCTACCGCTAAGAAGAAGATAGAGACGTTGCAGCGCAAGAACACCCGCTTCTTCCCACCCAACAGGCTCAAGACGTACATGGGCAGGAAATGGGACGCAAAGGCCTTCGGTGCGCACAAGATCCACGCCAAGACGATCGTTATCGACCCCTGGGGAGACAGTCCCAGGGTGCTGATTGGCTCAGCAAATTTCTCCAAAGCTTCCTGCTGCGACAATGACGAGAACGCGATGTTGATCACCGGTAACAAGCGACTCTCGTCCACCATTGCGACCGAGTTCATGCGGATGTATGACCACTACAAGTCGCGCTTCTACATCGACAAGTTCAACGACGAGAACAAGGCCATCCAGAGGGAGAACAGAGAACGGGAGGCACAGGGCCTGCCCCCCAGGCCGCTCAAGAAGATGAGCACTGATCTGGCGGAGGACGAGAGATGGAGCCGAACCTCTTTCGATCCGGGCTCATCGAGCCACAAGTGCCTCGATAGGATTGTGTTTTCAGGGGGCTGATGGGGTTGGCCTGGTGAAGCTATGTTTTGGGAGCATCAACTCGGATAACTGTTTGGATTTCTCAATTCATCCATCATGAGTGAGGTCGTTCGGGTGGTGGGAAACCCCATCCGGCACGACCTGCGAGAGTACTTCAAGACGGTCGACTGCACCCATCGAGTTGCCTTTGTCGAACGATTCCACGAGAGCTGTTGCACAAGATGACCCTATCTTCGGCGTCCACCACCATCAGCACGTCCGGGTTGATGCTCAGGATGATGTTTTCGAGCTGCTTCTGTTTCCCCAGGGCCTTCCTCCATCCGCGGCAGATTAACCACAGGAGAACCACCAGATAGAGAAAGATAATGTGAAAATAGAGTTCGAACTTGATCGTCTTGGCATAGAGATCCGGGAAATCATAGACTTTGGTGCCGAACCGGATGGCGAGGGCGAAGAACGCAACGCGAACTTGCATGGATGCGCGGCGCACGCCAGGTCGGTCCATCTGGTTTACAGCCACGGGTCGCTCGAGCTTCAGATTCCGTAGGCCTCGTCGTGAGGTCCGAGGAGCGCGAACTTGAGGGTCTCGTCATCGCGTTCGCTGCAATCCGAGCAGGCCACGATCTCACCGTCGCCCTTCTTCCGGCAGGCCCGACAGTAGAGGCAGATGATGATGAAGCTCTTCTTGACCGGGCAGGAGTAGAAGCCCCTGAAGGTGCCCTTGAGCGGTTCCCCCATGGCCAGCGGCTGTTCCATGATCATCCGGACCTTGTTCTCCACCTGCTTCTTGATCCCGGAGTGCTTGCCGAGCGCCTTGACGAAGGCCTTCTCAAAGAGTATTTCCATCAGTCGGAGAAGACCTCGTCAAAGGTGCGCCACTCGACGTTGCCGTCGCGGAGCTTGGCCTGGACGTCCTCCATGGCCTCGTGAAAAGCCGGGTGCGCGAGGATCTTCTCCGTGGTCTCTCCCTGGGCTTTGCGCTTCAAGCTGAGGAGATACTGGGTGATCACCTCGGAGACCGTGGTGCGGTTCTCCGCGGCGAAAAGCTTGGCGAAGTCCACGAGATCCTCGTCCAAGCTGATGTTCAGTCGGTTCTTTGCCATCGGGTCCTCCAAACACATACGTTCCTATTAGGCGCAGATTAGGCACAATCGTCAATCCCCCACTTCAGCAGAGGCACACTCCTGAGAAGTCCTCTTTGCCGTTTATTCTTTTCGAGCACGAACACGACGAGGACGAGGTCCTGATGATGTTCCGATGAAAGGCCCTATTCCAGCCAGCTCAAATCGCCCAGCCCTCTGCGGATGAGGACCGGCTCGTCCCCGGTGAGGTCGATAATGCTGGAAGGCTCCCCGGGGCACGCCTCGGCAATCACGATGTCGATCCTGCCACGGAACCGTTTCTCGATATCTTCCGGGTCGTTCAGGATGGTCCCGTCCTCCGCGGTGGCACTCGTGCTGATCAAAGGTCGGCCGAGCCCCTCCACCACATCCCGCACGATCCGACATTCCGGAATACGCGCGCCCACCATCTTCTGAGGCGTCAACATCACCTTCGGAACCAGAGGGGTTGCCGGAAGGATGAACGTGTAGGGCCCGGGCAGCAGCCTGCGAAGGATCCGATAGGCCGAGTTCGATATGACGCCGTACTGGCTCAATTCCTTCAGGTCGGAACAGAGGATGCTGACCGGCTTGCGCCGGTCCCGCTTCTTCAGGGCGTAGATCTTCTCGATGGCCCGCTTGTTGAGCAGGTCACATCCGATCCCGTAGGTGGTGTCTGTGGGATAGCTGACCAGATTCCCCTCTGTAAGGGCCTCCACCACACGCTGGATGTGGCGTTTCTGGGGGTTGATCGGGTTTGTGTGTAGAATCGTGCTCATCGGCTGTTGTCGGCTATTCGGAAAGGAAGCAGTCGACCACTTCCGGATCGAAGTACACGCCGGAAAGTCCGGCAATCCAGAAACGGGTGACTTCAGGGGTCATGGCCGCCCGGTAGGGCCTGTCTTCCGTCATCGCATCGTAGGCGTCGGCAACCCGTACGATCCTTGCCTCCAGGGGAATTTCCTCCCCGGCCAAGCCGTCCGGGTAGCCCCTCCCGTCAAAGCGCTCGTGGTGGCTCCGGACGGTCTGACAGATCGGGTCGGGCAGGGAGAGGGACCTCAAGATCTGTTCTCCCCGGAGAGAATGATCCTGAATCACGAGGGTCTCCTGAAGGGAGAGCATGCCCGGTTTGTCCAGGATATGGGGCGGCACGTCCAGTTTGCCCACGTCGTGCAGCAGAGAAGCCAACTGCAGGTAGAGCAACCGTTTTCCCGCGAGGCCCATCCGGAGGGCCATGGGCATGCAAAGGCTCGACACCCTCTCCGAGTGGCCTCCAAGGTCGTGGTTGTAGCTCGACATGCTGCCCAGAAGGTCGACAACCGACCCCTGCTGCAGGGTAAAGGGATACCCATCCTGCACGTTCAGCAACGGGTGCTTTCCTCGGGCATGGTCCCGGGGGAACATGAGACCCTCCTTTCGTATTCCCTGTACAAAGCCTCCTTGGGAATTCCGTGGTCGATGAAGTCCCACGGGAAAAGCTCGTCCCTCCGACGGTCCCTGTGCACGAAGAAATCGGGATTGAGCGTGGTTCTTCGAAAAACCTTCTTCCAGTCCGTGTCCTCTACTGCACCCTCCATCACGAAGGGAAGGACCCGCCGGTCCCCCCGACCGAACAGGGCCTGCAAATAGGCCCACTTTGCCAGCCCGTGCGTCACGTGGATGTTCGGCTCTCTCTGGAGGGCGCGCCGGATCTTCTTCAAACGGTCCGACAGAACTCCCTGCTCGGCCATGCCGCACCACTGAAAGGCGGACCAGGGCTTGGGCACGAAAGGATTCACGCTGAGGGTGATCTCCCCCATGCGACGCGTGTCCTTGGCGACCCGCAAGAACCTGTGACGGAGCCGCTTTGCGAGGTCGATGATCGCCTCCACATCCTTCTCGTCTTCCCCTGGAAGGCCGACCATGAAATAGAGCCGCATGCTGAAGATCCCGTGTTCGGCCAGCCTGTCGGCGGCACGCAGGATCTCTTCATCGTCGAACGCCTTGTTCAGGGTCCTGCGCATCCTGTCGCTGCCCGCTTCGGGCGCGAGGGTCACCGTCTTCTGTCCGCTCGCCTTCAAGGCGTCGAGGAGCCTGTCGCTCAACGTGTCCAGGCGCAAGGAGGGGGCCGAAAGCTTCCCTCCCCTCTCGAGGAGCCACTCGCACAGAGCGTCCAGTTCCGGGTAGTCCCCAAGGGAGGCACAGACCAGTCCCAGTCGGCGGTCTTTCCCTATGCCCGTCTCCAGGGAAGGCTTCAAGGCCTCGAGGTTCCGGTACCGGACGGGGCGGTAGATGAATCCCGTCGAACAGAAGCGGCAGTGACGGCTGCACCCTCTCCCGACCTCCACCAGGTGGATCCCTGCGAGTTCCGCTTCCGGGGTGAAGACCGTTGCTTCCGTGGTGCGCCGATTCAGGTCCCGCACCCACCGTCTCTGCACCTTTTCCGGCGCCCCCTTCTTGGGCGCGAAAGAGGCAAGGGTTCCGTCCTCCTCGTACTGCGGCTCGTACAGAGCCGGTACGTATACGCCCTCAACCGAGGGGACCTCGCAGACAAACGCCTCCCTGCTGTCGACACCACGTCGCTTTCGATACTGCTCGAGGACCTCTTCCAAGGCCTCTTCCGCTTCGCCAAGGACGAAGAGGTCCATGATTCCGGCCATGGGCTCCGGGTTGAGGAAGCTGGCCGGCCCCCCTGCAATCAACAAGGGTGCATCCCGGGTTCGGTGGCGTCGTTCGGCCCGGATGCCCGCCATGGAGAGAAGGGCGGCAACGTTTGGATAGTCATTCTCGTAGGAGAGGGAGAAGGCGATGATCTCGAAGGCATCCAGGGGCTTCTGGGTTTCCAGGGAGAAGGGACGCGTGCCGGTCCTGGCCATCTCCCTCCTCTCCTCGCCGTCCGGGAAGAAGGCCCTCTCGCAGACCACGTCCGGATGGCGGTTCAGGAGTCCGTAGACGGCCAGAAACCCGAGGTTTGCCATCCCCACGCGATAGACGTTCGGGTACACGAGGGCGACCGGAATACGGCCCCCCCAGTCCTTCTGAAAGGCACCCTCCTCCCGCGCCAGACGGTCGCGCGCCACCCTGTAGAGACGGTTCGACATGGCCGATCGCTCGATCCAGCCCTTTCGGGCACTTCTCGTTTCGTACCCTCGCTGTCTCAGTCAGCGACCGGCTGACGGAGGAACGTGGGAACGTCCAAATCGGCTTCTTCCCGCCTGCCCGACGTACCACCCGCCTTGATGATCCGGAGAGGATCCACCTCTTTCCTCTGCCCCCTTCGAAAGGTGGGGACATCGAGTTCATCCTGGACGGGGCTCTCTGTGCGGAAGGGCGCCGCTGATGCGATCGAAGCCACCTTCTTCTCCATGTCGAATTTCGCCTTTTCCGCACGGCCGATGCCGGTGGCGATCACGGTGATCCGGATGTCCTCATCCAGATCTTCGTCGATCACGGCGCCGAAGATGACGTTCGCCTCGGGATGCGCGCTCTCCTGGATGAGGGTGATCGCCTCGTGGATCTCATGGAGAGTCAAATCGCCGCCGGCAGTGACGTTCACCAGCATGCCGCGGGCTCCGTCAATGGAGATGTCCTCGAGCAGGGGACTGGAAATCGCCCTCTGGGCTGCATCGACGGCCCTGTTGTCCCCCTGCGCGATCCCCTCTCCCATGAGCGCCATGCCCATCTCGCTCATGACGGTCCGCACATCGGCAAAGTCCACGTTGATCAGGCCGGAAACGGTGATCGTGTCCGAGATCCCCTTGACGGCGTTGTGAAGGACCTCGTCCGCCTTCCTGAAGGCATCTCGCAGGCGCGTGTTCTTGCCGACCACGTTCAGGAGCCTCTGGTTCGGGATCGTGATCAGCGTGTCCACGCTCCGCTTGAGATGCTGGATCCCTTCATCGGCCTGCCGCATCCGCACCTTCCCTTCGAAGGGGAACGGCTTGGTCACCACGCCGACCGTGAGTGCGCCCGTCTCGCGGGCGATCTCCGCAATGATGGGAGCCGCACCGGTTCCGGTCCCGCCTCCCATGCCGGCCGTGACGAACACCATGTCGGCCCCGTCCAGGGCGTCGCGCAGGCCCTCACGATCCTCGATGGCGGATCGTCGGCCCACCTCCGGGTCTCCCCCGGATCCGAGACCTCGGGTTATGTTCTGACCTACCTGGATCTTCGTGTGAGCGCAGTTGTTCTCCAAGGCTTGCACATCCGTATTCGCCGCGATGAAATCCACACCTCGCAGACCCAGCTCGATCATGGTGTTTACGGCATTGCCTCCGCCTCCACCGACCCCTACAACGCGGATCTTTGCCCCCTGTCCTACGCCTTCGTCGAATTCAAGCATGTCTCTCCTCCCTCCCTTTCATTAAGATTGAATGCTCGGTTCCAAGCCTTTCTTCTTCAGATAAACATCCCCTCGAACCACGCCCGCATCCTTCGGATGACCGTTGTGAAGATGTTTTCCCCCGATTGGGGGAAGCGCTTGCCGTCGATGTCCCGCCTTCCGTAGAGAAGCAGTCCCACCGCCGTCGCATAGACCGGGGACTTGACCACGTCCGCCAGGCCTCCGATCTCGCTCGGCAATCCGACACGTACCGGGCGCTGGAAGACCTCTTCGGCAAGGGACTCGATGCCGGCGAGCAGGGACGACCCCCCCGTGAGGACCACGCCCGATGCGATCATCTCCTCGTATCCGCTCATCTGGATCTCCCGCTTCAGGAGCGTAAAGATCTCACTGACCCTCGGTTCGATGATTTCCGCCATCACATTCCGGGAAAGATCCCGGATGCCCCTTCCCCCTACGCCCTGTATGCCGATCATCTCCTCCGAATCGACCAGGGAAGAGCGGCAGCACCCCCACTTCTTCTTCACCTCTTCGGCCTCGGAAATCGGGGTCTGCAGGCCGAAGGCCAGATCCGTGGTCACCTGGTTGCCGCCCAGGGAGAGAACCGCCGTGTGTTTGACGCTGCCGTTGGAGAAGATCGCCAGGTCGCTCGTTCCCCCCCCGATGTCGACCAACGCCACCCCCAGGTCCTTCTCGTCCTGGGTCAGTACGGCCTCCGAGGAGGCGAGCTGCTCCAGGACGATGTCGTGCACGTTGAGCCCCGCGTTGTTCGCGCACTTCACAATGTTCTGGGCCGACGTCACGGCGCCCGTAACGATATGCGCTCGTGCCTCCAGACGGACGCCCACGAGGCCGAGAGGCTCCTTGATGCCGTCCTGCCCATCGATCATGTACTCCTGGGGGATGACGTGGAGCACCTCCCGGTCCGGCGGGATATCGACCGCCGTCGCCGTCTCGATGACCCGTTTCATGTCCGAGTCTTTGACCTCTCCGTCCCGGATCTTGACGATGCCGGTGCTGTTGAAGCCCTTGATGTGCCCGCCCGCAATCCCGACGTAGACCGACGGGATGGCGCATCCCACCATCAATTCCGCCTCTTCCACCGCCTTCTTGATCGATTGAATGGTGCTCTCCACATCGACCACGACGCCCTTTCGAAGCCCCCGGGAGGGATGCTGGCCGATGCCGACCACATCCGTCCCGTCTTCGCGCGGTTCGCCCACCAGCGTGCAAATCTTGGTGGTCCCCACATCCAAGGCCGCAATGAGCGAGTTGTCTCTCTTCGCCATGGTACCCTCTTCGACTCAGGTCGTCGGATGAAACGAGAGCTCGGAACCCACCAGGGTTTCGCCCTCTCCCCCCTTCGGGACCCGCAGCTCGCCTCCTTCTCGCTCCTTGAGAACGATTTGACCGGAGAAGCGCAGGTCCACGCGTTCAATTGCATTCAACTGCGAGGCCAGCGAGGGAAGAGCCTTCTCGAACCGCATGATCTTCCCGGGAAACCCTGACCAACCCACGTGCACGGGCACGGAGAATCCCTCGAGAACAAAGCTCAACCCCTCGGAACGATCGATCCGTATCTCAGACAAACTCCCCAGCGCAGGGGTGGCCTGCAACGCGCGCAGAAGCGAGAGGGCCTGCTGGAAATCCCTTCCATCCCCAGAACGACGAGCGCCCTCCACGTCCTGCACGAGTCCGGTGATCATCGGAAAATCGAGAGAGCCGCCCGGCTCGACTTTGTCCAGGATCTTGCCCTCTCCATCCATGTAGTAGAGGCGGCCCTGCACCTCGACGAGCACCGCCGGCCTTCTCTTGCTGACCTTGATCAAGACCTGGTCGGGAAGCCGCTTCACCACCGTGGCATGACGAATCCAGGGATGGCTCTCCAACCGGCGGGAGACCGCTTCCGTATCGAGGGACAGCATGTTCATGCCGGGACGGATCCCGCTCATGGATCGGATTTCGTCCGGCCCCGGCCTTCCGGAGACCTCCAGTTCCACCTGCTTGACCACAAACAGCGGAGATCGGGCCAAGGCGAACGAAAGGAGATAGAACGCAAGGAACGACACAATCACCCCGAGCCCCCAGAGGGCGCAACGCGAAACGGTACGGGATGATCGGCTCGTCTTATCCATTCACAGATCCTCAACCACGGTTTTTCAACTCCTCGAGCAGCATCTCTCCGACCCGATAGACATCCCCCGCCCCGAGGGTCAGCACCATGTCGCCTTCATGGCACGCCTCCGACAGGTGGGAGACCATTTCAGGAAATTCCTGAATATAATGAACCTCTTTGTGTCCCTGCCTGCGAATGCCTTCTGCAAGCCGCTTGGCATGTACGCCCATCAACTCTTTCTCGCCCGCGGCGTAGATATCCGCCACGATCACCGAATCGGCGTCGTGAAAGGCGCTCAGGAACTCCTCGAAACAAAGTTGGGTGCGGGTGTATCGGTGCGGTTGGAACACGGCAAGGATCCGATTGTCCCAGCCCCGCCGGGCAGCATCGAGGGTCGCGCGAATCTCTGCCGGATGGTGCGCATAATCATCCACCACAACGATCCCCCCCTGCTTCCCCTTGATCTGGAGACGCCTCTGGATGCCCTCGAAGTTCTCCAGGCCCTTCTTCACAACGGAAAAATCCAGGTCCAGCTCGTGGCCCACCACCACGGCCGCAAGGGCATTCGACACGTTGTGCAGGCCGGGCATCCGCAGGCGGATCTCTCCGAGGTCTTCCTCCTGCCGCACCACACGGAACCGCGTCTCCCAACCCTCCCGCCGGATATCCTGGGCCCGAAAATCGGCCTGGCGAGACATCCCGTAGGTGGCGTGCCGCTTGCGCACCTGAGGCAGCAGGCCGCACACGTTCGGATGGTCCATGCAGAGGACCACCAGCCCGTAGAAAGGCACCTTGCTCACAAAGCGAAGGAAGGCCTCCTTCAGGTTCTGCATGTCCTTGTAGTGGTCGAGATGCTCCGGGTCGATGTTGGTGACCACCGCCACCGTCGGGCTCAGCATGAGAAAGGATCCGTCGCTTTCATCCGCCTCTGCCACCAGAAAATCGCCCCCACCGAGCCGGGCGTTGCTTCCCAGACTGTTGAGCCTGCCCCCGATGACCATCGTGGGATCCATCCCCCCCTCGGCCAGGACCGTGGCGATCAACGATGTGGTCGTCGTCTTCCCATGGGAACCGGCAACGGCAATGCCGTATTTCATTCGCATCAGCTCGGCCAGCATCTCGGCGCGGGGAATGACCGGGATGTTCTCTGCCCGCGCGCGCGCCACCTCCGGGTTGTCCGGAGAAATCGCGGAGGATACAACCACCACATCGGCCCCTTGAATCTGCTCCGCCCGATGTCCCTTGTAGACCGTTCCTCCCAGTCCCGCGAGCCTGTCCGTCGTGGCCGTTCCCCGAAGGTCCGATCCGCTCACCTCGTAGTTCAGGTTCAGCAGCAGTTCGGCGATGCCGCTCATGCCGATACCGCCGATACCGACGAAGTGAATCTTCTGGTTCTTCTTGTACATGGTTCCCTTCTTCTTATGTCCGCGGCCTCGACCGCATCACTCCCTGCCGGGAAATGCTGATCAAGAGCCCCACCGAAATCAGGGTGGCGATCAAGGAGCTTCCGCCGTAACTCAGAAAAGGCAAGGCCATCCCCTTCGTCGGCAGCAACCCCAGGGCGATGGCGATATTGATCACCATCTGTATGCCCAGGAGAAAGGTCAGGCCGCATGCCAGAAACACACCGAATCCATCCGGGGCACGCAGGGCGATCCGGATGCCGATCACGACAAACAGAAGGAGGAGCAACAGAAAACCGTAGCACCCGACCATCCCCAGTTCCTCCCCCATCACCGAGAAGATGAAGTCCGTGTGCGCATCAGGAAGGTAGAAGAGCTTCTGTGTACCGTTCCCCAGACCCACACCGAACAACCCGCCCTTTCCGAGGGAAATGAGGGATTGAATCAGCTGATAGCCGGCGCCATAGGGGTCTGTCCAAGGATCCGAAAAGGAGGAGAGCCTGTGCCAGCGGTGGTTGTCCAGACAGAGAAGCCCGACGGCCGGGGCGACGGTCAGCCCGGTCAGGGCCATGTGCTTCATTCTCGCACCAGCCAGGAAGAGAAGTAGAAGCACTGCCAGCACGAGAATAACGGGCGTGCCGAGATCCTTCTGCACGAGCACGAGGCCGATTACGGGGGCCGCGATCCACCAGATCCGCAGGTAGCCTGAAAAGGACTCCCGAATCGCCTTCTGAGCCCCCTTCCTCGACAGGAAGCTTGCCAGGTAGAAGACAAGGGTGACCTTAACGAGCTCGGAGGGTTGAAAGTTCACGGGTCCGAGGTCGATCCATCGTCGGGCCCCACGCACTTCCTTCCCGAGGTGAGGAACGAATACGAGCGTGAGAAGCAGGGCGCTGACGATGAAGATCTGCAACGCATACGGCTGAAACCGGCGGTAGTCGCCCAGACCGAGCACGGCCATCAGGGCCAGACCGAAACAGGCGAACAGGAACTGGCGGGAGAAGAAATGGTACTGGCTTCCGAATTGCTGCATCGAGAAGACCGAGCTCGTGGAATAGATCAAGAGCAGGCCCAGGCCGACGAACAAGACGCTCAACACGCTCATGGTCACTTCGTTTGCATGGCTGCGGTGTTTCTTCAAGGCCTCACCTCGTCGGCTCGTTCTCTTGCAGAATCTCATGCACAAGGGCCTTGAACTTCTGGCCCCGTTCTTCATAATCCCGGAACATGTCGAAGCTCGAGCATGCCGGCGAAAGCAGAATGATCTCCCCGGGCCGTGCAGCTCTCCACGCCTGCGCCAGGGCCCCCTCCAGGCCACCGGCCGTTTCGATCTCGGTGGCTCCACCGAGCTCCCGCGCCATTCTGCCGGCCGCCGCCCCATACAGAAACAGCCTCCTCACATGCCGCCCGACGGGTTGCTTCAATGGCGCGAAGGACCCTCCCTTGTCCTTTCCGCCCGCCAGCAACAGGACCGGATCGTCGAAGCACTCCAATGCCCGTACTACGGAATCCACGGTCGTCGCCTTGGAGTCGTTGAAGAACCGAACCCCCTCGGCTTCCCCCACGTATTCGACCCTGTGCTCCAGCCCCTCGAAGGAATCCATCGCCCTTTGAATCCCCCGGGGCTCCGCCCCGCAGAGTCGCGCAGCCGCGAGGGCGGACATCATGTTCTCCAGGTTGTGCTTCCCCGGCACGCGTACCCGCCCTGTTTCGTAAGACTCTTTCGCCCCGCTTTCCGGCTGCCTGTAAACGATCGATCCTTGCTTCAGGCACACGTCCGGCTCCTCGTCCAAGGAAGTGCCGAACCGCAGCACACGCCCCCGGATCACGCCCTTGTGCGTCTCCAGCCAGGGGTCCCTGTCCGGAAGAACGGCGAAATCTTGGGCGGTCTGCTTGTGGAAGATGCGGGCCTTCGCCTCGGCATAGGCCTCCATGTTCGGGTATCGATCCAGGTGATCCGCGCTGAGGTTCGTCCAGAGAGCGATCCAGGGACGGAAGCCCGCGATCGTCTCCAACTGGAAACTCGAAAGCTCAGCCACGATGACCTCCGGCTCCCTGCCGTCCTTCCCCCCTGTGGGGCTCAGCAGGAATTCGGTCAGTGGCCTCCCGATGTTGCCGCCGACCCAATGGGAAATACCTCCCTCCTCGAGCATGGAATCGATCAAGTGCACCGTTGTGGTCTTCCCGTTCGTTCCGGTAACGCCGATGATCGGACGCGTTATGTGCCGGAACGCCAGTTCCACTTCCCCGATGATCTCCACCCCCGCGGCTTGCGCTTCCTGAAGGGGCGGAATCGACAACGGGACGCCCGGGCTCACGACAATCAAGTCGGCCTGAAGAAAGTCCTCTCTCTCGTGCCCCCCCAACCGGAGACGGCCCCCTGTCTCCTCGAGAAGGCCGACCGCTTCCCCGAGATCCTCCGGCGTCCGGAGATCCGTACAGGTCAACCGGGCCTTTCGAAGCGCAAGGAACCGAGCCGCCGCCACTCCCGTACGGGCCAGCCCCACAACCAGTACCTTGCGTCCCTCTAGCTCCAATCATCCCCCCCTCGCTTGTAAGGCGAAAGGGATGGATCAAGTCTTGACAAGATAATCAAGACATCCGCATCTGCCCGTTCGCCTGTGAAATATGCTCTCTCCAATTCTTCGACCTCCCCTTTACCCTTTACCCTTTCGCCTGTCCTTCTTCCGGAAGGGGTTTGCTCTGACGGTGAAGCTCCTCGACGACCCGCTCGAGGGCCATTCCACGGGACCCTTTGATCAGCACCCATTCCCCCCCCTGCATCCTGCCAAGGATTTCCTGGGCCACGGTCTTCACGTCCTCGAACTGTACGACCCTCTCGACCGGCAGCCCCTGCTCTCCCGCGCCTTGCATGACCCACTTCGCGTAGTCGCCCGTGATACACAGGAGGGCGGGGTGGACCCGTCCCGCCTTTCTCCCCAACTCCTTGTGCGCCTCCTCACTGAAGGCGCCGAGTTCGAGCATATCCCCGAGCACGAGGATTCGGTCCGCATCGCCGCTGACCTCGCAGAGTGTTTCCAATGCGGATTCCATGGATGCCGGGTTGGCGTTGTAGCTGTCGTCCACGATCGTGAAATCCTCGTACATCCGGACGGCGAACCGCCCCTGCATCGTTTGGAATCGGGCCAACCCCTCCCCAATGGCCTCCAGAGGGGCCCCAAGGGCCGAGGAAAGCGCAACCGCGGCCAGGGCGTTGGTCAGGTTGTGTCGGCCGGGAAGATGGATTTCGGTGGTAACCTCGTTGCCCAGAACCTCGATTCTCATCTTCTGCGCAGCCCCTCTCTCTTCAGCGACAAGGAGTCGGACCGCTGCATCCCCTCCGAAACCAAAGCTCGTCTTGGGACCCTCCCATCGTTCGGCCAGGCCACGGACGCGTGGGTCGTCCCGGTTGAAAACGAAGACCGATTCCTTTGGCATCGCCTCCAGCATCTCGCCCTTGGCCTCGGCCACGGCCTCGACAGAGGCAAACCGCTCCAGGTGGGCCGGCCCCACGTTGATAAGGGCGCCCGCCTGGGGTTGGGCGATCCCGGTAAGCGCTCGAATCTCGCCCGGTTCGTTCATCCCCATCTCGAGGACCACCCGCTCGTGCTCCGGCCTGAGCATCAGAAGCGTCAAGGGCAGGCCGATGCGGTTGTTGAAGTTCCCCGGGCTCCACAAACAGGAAAAACAGAGCCTGAGGATCGCCATGGTCATCTCTTTTGTGGTCGTCTTCCCGTTGCTCCCGGTCAAGACTCCCACAGGGACGGGGAATTTCCGCCTCCATCCGGCGGCCAGGTCCCCCAGGGCCTTCAGGCTGTCTGACACGGTCACGACAGCTGCCTCGTACTTGCGCAGGACATCGTCGGAGGGGGCCTCCTCCACCAGGGCTCCCTGCGCTCCACGCTCGAGGGCGTTCTCAACGAATCGATGCCCGTCGAATCTCTCTCCTCGCAAGGCAACGAACAGGTCTCCGGCATCCACGGTCCGGGAATCGGTGGACACCCTTGGGAACACGCACTCCCCCATGCCGGCGATGTCCCGGCCTCCTGTAAAAGCCATGACCTCGCGCAGGGCGATTCCTTCGTAAGGATCAGCCAACAGCCGACTCCCTGTTTCCAGTCCCTCGGAGAGCACGAACAACCTCCTCACCATCCCGGAAGGGGACTCTCTCACCACCCAGAATCTGGACTTCCTCATGTCCTTTGCCGGCAATCACCACGGTGTCCCCTGTTTCCGCCAGGCGAACCGCCAGTCGAATCGCCCGGCGTCGATCCACCACGCGACAAAACGCCTTGGATCCGGGCCGCGTTTCCGCAATCTCTGTCGGTTCGCAAGAAGAAATCCCCTCCTCGCGGACCCCCTCCAGGATCTCCTCGATGATGTCTTCCGGGGGCTCTGACCTCGGGTTGTCCGAGGTGACCAGCACCAGGTCACTCCACTGAGCCGCAGCCCGGCCCATGAGGGGGCGCTTCCCCCGGTCACGGTCCCCCCCGCAGCCGAAAACCGTAATGAGCCGACCCGGCGTGAGGTCCCGAACGCTCGCGAGCATACGATCGAGCGCGTCGGGCGTGTGCGCATAATCGACGAGCACCAGGAAACCCTTGTCCGTGGCGATTCGATCGAGCCTGCCGGGGATCTTTCTTGCCCCCTCGACCCCTCGAGCGATCGCCCCGGGCTCGAGCCCCAACCAGTCCGAGGTTGCCGCCGCGATCAGGATGTTCATGGCGTTCACAGCGGCAAGCAAGGGGCTGCGCAGTTCGAGCGCCCCATGGGGGGTACGAATCGTCAACGATGTTCCGTCCCGGTCACAGTCGGCCGATTCGAGGCGGTAATCGGCCTCCTCCCCCGAACCCACCGAGATCACGGGGACCGGACTCATGTCCAGGAGTTTTCGCCCGTAGGGATCATCCCGGTTCAGTACGACCGTTGGATTCCCTGAGGTGGAGCGGGGCAGAATCTCTGTGAAGAGCCTCGACTTGGAGGCGAAGTAGGCCTCCATGCTTCCGTGATGATCCAGGTGATCCCGACCGAGCATCGTGAAGACCGCGCAGGCGAAATGGCAAGCCTCGACCCGATGGTAGTCCAGGCCGTGCGAAGAGACCTCCAACAGCGCGTGGGTGACTCCAGACTGCGCCATTTCCCGCAGGATGCGCTGAAGATCCACCGACTCGGGCGTCGTGTTCTCCGGGTGGCGGGTATGTTCCCCGTAGCGATACGAGACCGTGCCGATCACGCCCGGGCTGAACCCTGCCTCCCTGAGAATCGATTCCATGAGATAGGTGAACGTGGTCTTCCCGTTGGTCCCGGTGACCCCGATCAGCACCAGCTCGCCCGAGGGATCCCCGAAAAATCGAGCCGCCGTCTGCGCCATCGTCTTACGAACGTCCAATGCCTCGACGAGAACTGCCTGGCCGGACGTTGGCGCCCCCTCGGGAACGGCGACGGCAAGGGCACCCCTGTCCAGGGCCTCCCGGATGTACTCCCGCCCATCCACGTGCTCGCCGGGGAGGGCAAAGAAGAGGGCCCCGGGGGTTACCTTCCGGGAATCATAGGCCAGGTCGGAGATCTCCGTCGCGGGGTCCCCCTGCACCCTGATTCCCTGCAGCCCCTTCAACAGCGTCTCCAGCTTCACCTGTTCCCTGTCCCTTTCCTCGTCGAGCCGACCCTTCCATCGGACAGGCCCGCGAGCCTGATAGACTGATGGGCGACAATCGAAGCGCCCGGCACGGGGTCCTGGCCCAAGATCCTTCCGGAACCCTCCACCTGTATCGTTACCGGAAGGCCTTCCAGGGCCCGAAGCGCGGTTCGAAACGGCAAGCACCGCAAATCCGGCATCAGCCATGCACCCTGGGCCCCTGTCCGGACGATCCCGGCCCCCAGGGAGGGGCTCTCCCCTTCGATCCCATTCGCGGAACAGTACTGAACCGCGTAGCCCGCTTCGGCGACTGCGGGCGCGTCACCCGGCACTCGCCTGTAGTGGAGGCTCGAAGCAGCGATCTCCCGGAACACGGGCGCGGCCATCATCCCCCCGGTGGCCTGCCCTTCCGGCTCATTCAACACGACGGCAATGACCAGTTCCGGCCTCTCCACCGGCACGACCCCGACAAAGGAGACCACGGGCCTCTCGTGCTCGTACCGGCCGGTTTCCTGATCGAATCTCATGGCGGTCCCGGTCTTCCCGGCGACACGAAACCCGGGGACCCGGGCATTCTTTCCCGTACCACTGGCGACCACGACTTCCAGGACGGCGAGGACGCGCTCGGCCGTTTCCTTCGAGATGACCCGGTGCGCGACCCTTGGCCGTCGAACCTCGACGGGCCTCCCGGCCTCGTCCCTGACCTCCCGCACCACAAAGGGCTCCAGCAGGAATCCTCCGTTCGCAAGCGCGGCGAATGCCGTGGCCATTTGAAGGGTCGTTACCGAGAAACCGTGTCCGAATGCGTGGGTCGCGAGCGCCACCCTGGCCCACCTCCTCCAGGGTCTCAGGTTGCCGCCCACCTCGCCGGGCAGATCGATACCCGATTCCTGTCCGAATCCGAAGGCGTGGAGATACTCCCACCAGGTCTGGGCCTCGAGGCGTTCGGCCATCTTGGTGGCGCCGATGTTGCTGGAATGGGTGATGACCTCCAGGGCGGTCAATTCCTCATGGGGTTTCATGTCGTGAATCCAGTGCCCTCCAAAGCGATAGGCACCCTTTTCGCAATCGAACTTCGTCTGCTCCGACACCAGGCCTTCTTCAATCGCCGCCGCCAGGAGGAAGGGTTTGGCCGTCGAACCGGGCTCGAAGGTGTCGGTGATGCAACGATTCCGCCGCCAGCCGGGTCCATAGGCCTGGAATCGGTTGGGGTTGAAGGTGGGCACACAGGCCATGGCGAGCACCTCTCCGGACCGAGGGTCGAGAACGACCACGGTCCCGGACGAGGCTCCCGTGTCTTCCACCGCCTGCCGAAGGGTGCGTTCCGCTGCGAACTGTATTCGCAGGTCCAGGGTCAGGGCGATTTCGCTTCCGCGGCCGAGGTCCGGGGCTTCCGCCATCTCCCGCCACAACAGCCTTCCGCGCGCGTCCCTCTGGAGCAGCAGACTTGCCTGCGCACCCCGCACGTGCCCTTCGTAGTACAGCTCCAGGCCTTCCAGCCCCTGGGAATCCACGCCCACGAACCCGATCACGTTCGCCGCGAGATCCCGGTTCGGATAATAGCGTTTCCCCTCTTTCTCCATCCCGATCCCGCTCAGTCCAAGCTTCTGGACGGCCCTCGCCTTTTTCAAGGGAAGCTGGCGGGCAAGCCAGACAAAGGACAGGGGCTGTTTCAACCTCTTGCGGAGGCTCCGCTCATCCATGTCCAAATGAGGGGCCAGCAGGCGAGCCGTCAGGACGGGATCCTCCACCGAGGCCGGGTGGGAAAACAGGGAGCCCCCCTCCAGGCTCACCGCCATCGGGGCCTCTCTGCAGTCCAGGATCTTCCCTCGCAACGGGATGAGCCGGATCGGCTGGAGTTGCTGCCTGTCGGCCCAGGTCAAGTAGCGCTCCTGGTGGGTGACCTGATGCCGATAGAGGCCCGCCATCAACGCCAGAACGACGAGGACGAACAGGCTCAGCAGAGCATAGATCCTTTGCCGGAGGCGTATGTCGATGGCTTTCATTCCAGAATCACCCGGTCTTCAACCAATGGCATCCTCATCCCCAGGTCGTCCTCGGCAATGCGGACGATCCTCTGTGGGCGTCGCAGCATTTGACGCTCGATCTCCAGGGCATCCCGGATCTGTATCCGTTTTTGCTGTACCTGGTATGCCTGGGAGTAGAGGTATCGATACGTGATGTTCTGCACATGGACCCAGCTGGCAAGCAGGGCCAAGGCGACCAGGAGCACGACACCGGCCAGCAGGTGGCCGATCCACCGACCTCCCTGCCCCTCTTGGTGTGGAAGCCGAATCACCTGGGTGCCCAAGATCTCCATCCATTTCGCGTTTCTCGGTCCACCCATTGTCTGTGAGGCTCCTTGATTCAGAGTCGTTCTGCGATCCGAAGTTTGGCGCTCCGGGCAAGAGGATTGCGCAGGATCTCCTCCCTTTGCGGACGAAGCACCTTCTTTCGGACTTGTCGGAAAAGCGGTACTGCCTTGGAGGGTTCATCTTCGGGGGTGTCGGAGGGAGAAGACCCCTTCTCCAACGAACGGAACCGTTGCTTGACGATACGATCCTCAAGGGAATGAAACGAAAGGATGCAGCAACGTCCGCCTTGATGCACGAGGTCCGGCAGATCTTCCAGGAATTCCTCAAGGGATTCCAGTTCCCGGTTGACTGCAATCCGAAGGGCCATGAACACGCGGGTTGCCGGATGAATCCTCGCGCGTCGGGCGTTACGTGGAAGGGTTCTGAAGACGGCATCGACGAGATCCCGGGTCGTCGAAATTTCGCCCTTTTCTTTCCTGCTTCTTACGATCGACCTGGCAATCTTCCGGGCCCAGCGCTCCTCCCCGTAGGTTTGGAACAATCGCGCCATTTGGTCCTCAGGCAGGTCTTGCAGGAAACGGCTTGCCGGTGTCCCACTCCTCCTGTCCATCCGCATATCCAAGGGGCCCGGTCTGGAGAAGCTGAATCCTCTCTCCGGCGATTCCAATTGGACTCGCGAGATACCGAGGTCGAGCAGCACGCCGTGCACCTTTGAAAGTCCGTGCCGGGACAGGATCTCTCGGGCCTTCTCGTACCGACCGTGTACCAGAAGGATTCGCTCCCCGTAGGGGGCCAGCCTTTCACGTGCAATGTCGATGGACTCAGCATCTGCGTCGATTCCGACCACCCTTCCCGTGGGCGCACTCCTCTCGAGGAGTGCCTCTGTGTGCCCCCCTGTTCCGAGGGTTCCGTCGAGGTAGATCTTCCCGGGCAAAGGATTCAGAAACCCGATGACCTCCTCCAACATGATCGGCGTATGGTAGTGAAGCATCTGGATCCGACATCTTCTTCCTATCCCGCTTGAGGCCGATAGGAGTGGTTCAAATTCCCTGCTTTTCGGCCAATCGGGCGAGTTCGTCCTCGAGTTCCAGAATCGTGTCGTCCGTTGGAGTGAACCTCTGGAGGAAGCGATCACGATTCCAGATCTCGAAGAACTCCATCATCCCGACAAAAAGCACCTTTTCCCCAAGCCCTGCCCTGTCGCGAAGCTCCGGGTGCACCAGGATCCTGCCCTGTGCATCCATGGAGCAATCCTGGGCCGATGAGAACAACATTCGCTTGAAGTCATCCACGGTTCTGTTGAACTTGTTGAATCTCTTCAGGTTTTCCTCCAACCGCTCCCACTCGAGCAGCGGGTATACCCGAATACATCCCCCGTCTCTCGGGGAGAGGACGAGTTGCTCGTCGTACTGGGCCCGGAGGATCTCCCGAAATCGCACGGGAATGCTCACTCTTCCCTTCTTATCCAGGGTGTGAGAGAATTGTCCGCGAAAACTAGGCATGAGATTCTTTACGTAGTTACTGGATTTTATCCCACAACGTCCCACTTTGCCCCAAATGATGGGCCATTAAACCCCAACCGAGAAATGAGTGTCAAGCCATTTCTTACTTTTTTCTACTTATATTTAAAATAAGTAGTAATAATGGGGGGTATGGCGGGGTATGGGGAGGGGGGAGGACGTGGTTGAAAGTGGGGGGTTTTTTCAGAACCGGGGTTGATTCGCTTCAATCCCTTTTGAGGCTAATATAACAGATATCTATTTCGAAGGATTTTGAACTTCTCGAGCGGCATCTCCCACTCTTCGCCCACTCCGGAGAGACCCTTCCCCTCCTCGACCCACTCCCGAAGCCAGGGACCGCCGGCAAGAAGGTCGATGGCCAGCCTTTCGCACTCGAATTCGTACGGCTCGCGCCTCCAGTCGAAGGCCTCCGGCCAGGACCCGGCCGCGCAGCAAATGAGCTGAATTCCGGTCAGGAAGGGCAGAAATTCCTCCCGATCCACGACGTGGATCTCGATGCCGCCGCAGGTTTCCCCGGCGTATTTGTGGAAGGTCGGCCGGTAACAGAGGGGGCGGAACCGGACCCCGGGAAGCCCGAGACCATTCAGCGAATGGGCGAACCCCGCCGGATCGATCCAGGGGGCGCCTACGATCTCGAAAGGGCGCGTCGTACCCCTGCCCTCGCTGAGGTTCGTTCCCTCGAGCAGGCAACCCCCCGGGTAGACGGTTGCCGTCCCCAGGGTGGGCATGTTCGGGGAGGGCAGGACCCAGGGGAGGCCGGTCTGGTCGAACCACATCCCGCGCTTCCAGCCCTCCATGGTCACGACCCGGAGTGAACAGGCGATCTCGAAGACTTCGTTCATCATCCAGGCAAGCTCTCCGATCGTCATACCGTGACGTGCCGGCAAGGGGTATCTGCCCACAAAGGACCGGAATTCGTCGGACACCAGATTTCCCTCTAGGGCTGTCCCCCCGATCGGGTTCGGCCGATCCAGCACCCAAACCTCTACACCCGCCTCCCTGCAGGCCTCCATGCAATACGACAGCGTGTAGACATACGTGTAGTAGCGGCTTCCAACATCCTGCAGATCTACGAGCAGCAGGTCCACGCCCTCCAGCATTTCCCGGGTGGGCCGAAGCGATGCGGCATTCTGCCCGTACAGGCTGTGAACGGGCACCCCTTCGCACCGTATGTCCTGTTGCTTCTCAACGCCTTCCTGGTCCTGGTGGGTTCCCATGAGTCCGTGTTCCGGGCTGAACAGGGCCTTCAGTCGAAGCTCGGGCAACCCACACAGGGCATCCCAGGCATATTGAATCCAAGGGGTCACAGAGGCTGCGTGTGCAAGCAGTGCTACACTGACCCCCTTAAGCTTGTCCTTTTCCCTGTCGATAAGAATCTCCAGGCCGGTTCGAACCTTCCCGGGGGACGCTTTCCGGCTCCGCTTCATGGCTTGCTCCCTCTGTGTCACGGGTCACGGGATGAGGCCCGCTCTCTACCAACGAACCGCAGAGCGCGGCACGTTGCGGGGCCACGAGAAGGCATAGCATAATTTCCCCTCCTGGGAAAGCGCGAAGGGCGCGAGAATCGGACTCTAGGACGCTGTTCACCCTACGACAAAGATCCTCCCCCAAGGGGAATGGATCAAGTGTTGAAGAAGGAATCAAGGGGTTTCACCATTGGCCCTTCGTTTGTAGAAATGCCTTTGCCAGAACGTTAACCACCCCTTGACCCTTTCGCCTTTTCCCTTTCGCCTTGGGGGGGGGCGTGGGGGGGGCTTGGTTGACTTGAACAACCGCTTCCGTATTATTTCAGGGATCGGGACAGAGAGAGAGGATTGGAAATGACAGCTGTGAAGAGTACCAATATCACCTGGCACAAGCCGCTCGTCACGCAGGTGGATCGTGACCATAGGAACGGGTACAAAGGCGTGGTCCTCTGGTTCACGGGGCTTCCCAGTTCCGGAAAATCGACGTTGGCTCATCAGGTGGAGAGGAGCCTTTTCGACAGGGGATGCAATGCCTACGTGCTCGACGGGGACAACCTCCGACATCGGTTGAACAAGGATCTGAGCTTCTCTCCCGAGGATCGCACGGAGAACATACGCCGGATCGGCGAAGTGGCAAACCTCTTTTCCGATGCCGGGATCATCGTCATCTCCGCTTTCATCTCGCCGTACCGCAACGATCGCGCCCAGGCAAGGGCCCTGAACGACCCGGGGAGGTTCTTCGAGGTCTACTGCAAGTGCTCCCTCGAGGCTTGTGAACAGCGGGATCCGAAGGGGCTGTATCGGAGGGCTCGAAAGGGCGAAGTGAAGGGATTCACCGGCGTAACAGCCCCCTACGAGGAACCCGAAGACCCGGAAATCGTCATAGAGACAGACCAACACAGCCTGGATGAATGCGTGTCAAAGATCCTGAGCTTCCTGGAGGAACAGGGGGTCATGCCAGCCCCTCCCCCCCAGTCTCCCTAGCGCTCGAATCAAATCCAGAGCCGCAACTATCCAATGTCTAACTGCGACGGCCGCTTGTCCCCGGGGTTCGGACACGTATTGCTAAGCGGGGACCGCACTCAATTCGGGCACGGGCACGCAGACAGAATCCAACCTGGGGGCAGCCAATGAAGAAGGGAATCGGGGATCTGTTTCAGGAGGAGACCAAGTATGAACGGAATCGACTGCCCGTGGGCTATTTGGACTGGGCGAACAAGCCGGAGACGTACAAGCAGTACCGGGACAAACCGCGCGTAGCACTTCCCCGACCCTCGACAGAGGGGGGAGCGCCCCTGTGGGATATCCTGTCTCAAAGGAGAAGCGTGAGGGATTTTCTTGAGCGGCCCATACCGGCGCACGAGCTCTCTCAGCTTCTTTGGGCATCACAGGGCATCACGGCCGAACAGTTCGGGTACAAGTTTCGTACCGTGCCCTCCGCGGGCGCCCTGTATCCCGTGGAGACGTATGTCGTCGTCAACGACGTGGAGGGGATTCCTCAAGGCGTGTACCACTACAACGTTTCGGAACATTGCCTGGAACAGGTCAAGGAAGGAGACTACCGGGTAACGATCGCCCGTGCCGCTCTGGATCAGAAGATCGCGTACGACGCAAATCTCGTCTTCGCCTGGACGGCCGTTCTCGAGCGGTGCAAATGGAAATACAAACAGAGGGCTTTTCGATACATCTATCTGGATGCCGGGCACATTTCCCAGACGGTGGCGATGGCGGCGGTAGCCTTGGGGTTGGGCAGCTGCCAGATCGCGGCTCTGTATGACGAGGAAGTGAACGATCTGCTCGGTGTAGACGGGAACGAGGAGACCGCGATTTACCTGACCGTGGTCGGCAACCCGAACACCTAATCCTATGATTCTATCTGCTCGGTGCGAGTCTCCAGGAAACGGGCCAGTCGGTAGAAATCCGAGTCTTTTTGAATGAAGCGGATCTCGGTGCGCAGCGTCTCCGGGTTCACCAGCTTGTGAAACTCCACGTATTGCAGGTCCAGCTGGCCGGAAACACTCACCATATGGCCATCCAGGCCTTCCTCGACCAGCCCTCGAAACCCACCGATACCGAGCTGGCTTCCGAGCATCACATCAAAGGCGTGAGGCGGGCAGCAGCGACTCTCGTATCCCAGCTGAAGTCCTGTCATCTTTCGCTTCTTTCCGGTCTGTTTCACGTACGCATCCGCCACCATCTTGGCCACGAGCCTTCCGATGTCGATCTTGCCGATGCTCAGATGCCCGTGAGGGTCCTTGGGCACATCCCGGATATAGGCCTCGGGAAACCTTTCCGCGAGGCCCTCGGCCAACACGATGACGCCGTATCGCTTGTTCTCGTTCTTCTCCCGGGTGATGATCAGTCGAACGATCCGGTCCACCAGGGCTTCCACCTTGAGGCGCTCCTCGATCGTTTCCTCCCCGGTTTCCTCGTCGACGACCTTCTCCTCGATCATCATCTCCGCTTCGATGTCTTCCACGCTCAGGATCAGGTTCGCCTCCCCGGCGATCCCGGTCCCGTAACTCAGCCAGCCGGACTTCCTCCCCATGGACTCGATGATGAAATAGCTCTCCGTGGCACGCGCGTCCGCCCTCAGGTTGGAGATCTCCTTGGCCAGAAAATCGACGGCGGTGAAGTACCCGAAGGTGAAATCGATCCCCCGATAATCGTTGTCGATCGTCTTGGGCAGGTGGATGATCCGAACACGCTTGGCCCCCTCTGGGAGGCGATTCTGGAACTCAAACAGATAGTTTGCTGTCTTCAAGGTGTCGTCGCCCCCGATGGAGATCAAGGCGTCGATCTTCATGTCCACCAAGGCGTAATAGATGTTGCGAAGCTTCTTCGTCTTCTCCGGATCCTCCAGGTCCCTCACATTCCGAATCGCCTTCCCGGGGTTTGCGCGAGAGGTTCCGATCAGGATGCCCTGACTGTTGCGAATGCCCGTGACGTCCGGAAGATGAAACTCCTTGTAGTGCACGTCCCTTTCGAGGCGGCTGGTCACCGGATCGTAGTCCTGCAGGTACTCGTAGCCGTGCATGAACCCGATGACTTCGCGCCCCGTGTCCAGGAAGCTCACAGCCGCGGCACTGATCACGGCATTGGCCCCCGGGGCCGGACCCCCTGAGAAGATCATCCCGACCCTGCGGATGTCATTCCCTTTCCAGGAAGACTTGTCGATAAATTCCGGTTTCTCCACGGGTAGCTCCTTTCTTACTTTCTTCTCCCCGGTGATCCCTCACCGGAGAAGCTCTCTTGCCACGATCAGGCGCCGAATCTCGGAGGTGCCCGCTCCGATCTCGTACAGCTTCGCATCCCTCCATAGCTTCTGTATCGGATATTCCAGGCAGTAACCGTAGCCCCCGTGGATCTGCACGCCGTCCGCGCAGATGTTCGTCGCCGCCTCGGAGGCGAACAGGATGGCCGAAGCAGCGAGCTTGTCCAGGTCCGTGCCCTTGCCTCCCTTTTTCCCTTCCGGGCTGTCCGCAAACACGGCCGCCCTGTAGGCCAGAAGCCGCGACGCTTCGGTCAGGGAATACATGTCGGCAAGCTTCTGCTGAATCATCTGGAAGGACCCGATCGGCCTTCCGAACTGGCACCTTTCCTTGGCGTACTGGATGGAATACTCGGTGGCCTGTTGTGCGATTCCCACGCAACCGCCGGCCAGGACGATCCGTTCGTAGGCCAGCCCCGAGGTCATCACGTGAACGCCTTTGTTCTTCTCGAAAACGAGGTTGTGCTTCGGCACCAACATGTCCTCGAACACGAGCTCAGCCGTAGGAGAACCCCGCATCCCGCACTTCTTGATCTTCTTAGATACCGAAAACCCGGGAAAAGTATTCTCCACGATGAACGCGCTGATTCCCTTTGCCTTCTTCTCAGGGTCTGTCTTGGCATACACGAGAACCGTGTTCGCTATGTTCCCGTTCGTGATGAACATCTTGGTTCCATTCAGGACGTAGCCGTCACCCTCTTCCCGGGCCGTGGTCCTCAAGCCCATTGCGTCCGAACCTGCCTCGGGTTCGGTCAAGCCCAGCGCGCCCACCTTCGTTCCCCCGGTCAGGTCGGGCAGGTACTGTGCCTTCTGCTCGGCAGATCCGTTTTTATAGATGTTGTTCGCGCAGAGATTCGAATGGGCCGCATAGGTCATGGCCAGGCCCGGACACACCCTCGACATGGATTCAATGGCCAGGGCCTGCATCAGGATGCCCTGGGCGGACCCGCCGTACTCCTCCGCAATGGTGATCCCCAAGATACCCAAGTCGCCCAGTTGCTTGAAGAAGTCGGGGGGCATCCAATCCTCGTCATCGATCTTCTCCTGCACCGGCCCGAGTTCGTTGTTGGACCAGTCGTAGACCATGTCCCGAAGCATCCTCTCTTCCATGCTGAGTTCGAAATCCATTAACTATGTCTCCTCTTCCTTTTCGTCGTGAAGGATCGAGCAATCCACTCTGCCCCAGCGTCACCGCACACTCGTCTACAGTTTACAATTAGCAGAGGCCCTGTTTCAGGGTCAATAGGAGCCCTCTCGGGCAACAGCCCGGTGGACCCCGACCACGGGCACTATTTGACAATGCTCCGGGTGCATAAGAGGATCTCCCATATCGCCGGGAAGTCCCCGTCGCACGGTCGAGATACCATGCATGCGGGCACGGGCACGACTGCCACTCGATGCGAAATGGCAGGACATCGATAATCTGACTCTAAGGGAGGTACGAACATGCCCGAACAAGGCCAGGACCCGAAAAAACGCAAGGGGGTCCAGATCAAGGTGCCTGAGGAGGTGGCCAAGGGCGCCTATGCGAATACCATGGCCGTCTTCCATACCCGCGAGGAGTTCGTCATCGACTTTCTGAACGTCTTCCCGCCCACCGGGGTGGCAACCGCCCGTATCATCACGAGCCCCGGGCACGTCAAGAGGATCATTCGGGCCTTACAGGAAAACCTCCGGCGATACGAGGATCGATTCGGGCCCGTGGAGGAGGCACCTCCCCCGACCACCGGCCCCATGGGCTACGCTTAATCGGCTGCCACCGCGCAAAGGTCGGGGCGCAGAGCGGCCAACCTCTCGCGGACAAGCCGAAGGGACTCTCGCTTCTTCTCCTCCAGGGACCCGGGAAGAAAGACATAGGTCGGGTGCCCCTCATAGATTTTTTGCAGCTCTCTCTCGAGTGCGAGAGCGCGCGCGTGGCCTTCGTGCCGGGCCGGGTTGTTGCTGAAATGCCTGCCGTAGGCCTGGGGATCTCGGATGACCCCCAGCTGAATGACCATGGCATACCGACTCAGGACCTCCTGCCTTGAGACGCCCAGACAGTCGAAAAGGCCCGGGAAATAGGCCAGTCCGTCTGGCAAGCCCCTGTCGCAAAGGAGAAGAAGCCCCTTGTCCCGACCCCTTTCTTCCAGCGCCGACTGCCTTGCGTAGACGGCCCGTTGGAAGCCCTCCATGCCGAGGCTGTCTTCAGACTTTCCGTCAAGGATCAGCTGGGTTGCCGCCTCAGGGACCGGCACCCCTCCCGGGAACGCCTCGCCCAGGAAGCGCCACACCTCTGTCTTGCCCGCGCACGGCCCCCCGGTGATCACGACGCGGAAGGGGGTTTCGCCACCCATCGCCTCGCCCCCGTGGGTATTAGGTATTAGGTATTAGGCCCCGCCCGTCCCCCCAAGGATACTCATGAATCAGTGGTGGCGGGGGGAGGGCTAATACCTAATACCCAAACAGTTCTTCTATATTAGCCCCCAAGCCTTTCCCCATTTCCCTTCCAACACCCCGGAATGCTATTCTGTAGGCTTGCCTCATCACCCAAGGACAGGATCCGATGGAACCCCAAGCCAATCAGGAAAACTCGCCCGGCCCCCGGATGAGCCTGGGACCCGGGGAGAGCAAGAGGGTCCTCGGCTCGCTCCTCCTGGCCGTTTTCACCGTCATGCTCGGCGTGGGCATCATCGCCCCTCTTCTCCCCGGGTATGCCCGGTCTCTGGGCGCAAACGGGATTGTTCTCGGGTTGATCTTTTCCATCTTCTCCGTATTCCGGACCCTCTTCACCCCCGTAACGGGCATTCTATCAGACCGGTGGGGCAGAAAGCACTTCATGTCTGCCGGGATGCTCGCTTATTTCATCCTATCCCTCGCCTACGTTCAGGCCCAATCCACCCCCGTGCTGTTGCTCGTACGGGCCCTCCACGGCCTGGCCGCGGCCTTCATCGTTCCCGTGGCCAACGCCTATGTGGGAGACCTGGCCCCCCCTGAGAAAGAAGGCACGTACATGGGTCTCTTCCTTGCCAGCTTTCTTGCAGGATTCGCCCTTGGTCCCGCCCTCGGCGGCATCCTGTTCGACAGGCTCGGAATGGCCTCCTGCTTCCTTACTCTCGGCCTCCTCGCGCTTGTGGCCCTGGTGCTCATCGTGGCCTTCGTGCCGAATCTCCGTACAGGCCAGGACGAAGGGGGAAAACCAGGACAGAAAGGGACTTCTTTCGAAATTCTCAAGTCTTCCGTAATCATCACTCTGCTCATATTCACCTTCGTGGGCAGCATCGGCCGCGGCTCTATCGTTTCCTTTGTCCCCCTGCTCGCGCAAGAGAAGCTCGGCATGTCGGCTACCCTGCTCGGCGCGGTACTCACCACGAACCTCTCGCTCGCAGCTATCCTGCTCCTGCCCTTTGGAATCCTGGCCGATCGGAGTGACAGGAAACGAATCCTGCTCGCGGGTACCCTCCTCTCGGGCCTGATGTTTGCCGCGCTCCCATCCGCGAGGGGCCTCTGGAGCCTACTCACGGTAAACATACTCCTGGGCATAGGAACCGCTCTGGCTTTTCCGGCCGCCCAGGCCATCGCCGTCACCCTCGCCAGGGGAAGAGGGATGGGCACCGTTCTCGCTTCCCTTCAAGCCGCCACAGGGGCAGGGTTCGCCACGGGCCCGCTCGTGTCCGGCATGATCTACAAGACCTACGGAATCGATCTCGTCTTCCATGCCTGCTCAGGTTTTCTGCTCATCGCGTCGATCTACGGACTGTTCTTCCTGCATCCTCCACCCCGAAATGCCCGGTGATCCGGAGCGACAAACGGGCTAGAATCAAAAACCTTTTCCCATTGCACCTGACGGATAACCATGCTAAGTTCGGTGCTTGGTGTTCTGATAGCCGGCCGACACGCGGCGAATGGATCGGACGTTGATGCCCGACGTGGCAAGGGCTCTGCCCGCATTGCGAGGGTGTCGATAGGCGGTGCCGGGGGGGAGTTAGGGGACAGCCACTGAACTCGAATTCGTGGATAACCGGCCAATTGCTGAGTCCAGTGGCTGTCCCCGAACTCCCCATATTGCTGCAGACGAGTGTCGACACCCTCATTCAAGGAGGAGAGGAATGAGTTGGGATAACAAACAGGGTCCCTGGGGGAAGGAACAACGCCCACCCGAGATCGATGAACTGCTGGAGAAGGTTCAGGACAAGGTCCGTAACCTCTTCGGAGGGAATCGTTTTCCTCTCATCGGGCTTCTCGTGATCGTGGCGGTCCTTCTCTGGCTGGCCACCGGGATCTACCAGGTCAACCAGGACCAGGTCGGGGTCGTGCAGCGATTCGGGAAATACAGCCGTACGGTCGGCCCGGGGTTGCAGTGGAAGCTCCCCTCCGGGCTTGAGAAGGTGACCAAGGTCGCAACGCAGCGCATCTACCAGGAAGAATTCGGGCTTCGGACCCTCCGGGCGGGCGTTCGCACCGAGTACGCACCCGAGAGCCAGTACGAGCGTGAGTCGCTCATGCTCACCGGGGACCTGAACTGTGTACTGGTCCCGTGGGTGGTCCGGTACCGGATCGGAGACCCCTACAAGTTTCTGTTCAAGGTAAGGGACGTACGGGAAACCCTGCGAAGCCTGTCAGAGGCCACCATGCGGAACGTGGTGGGTGACCACAGCCTGGACGAGGTTCTGAACAAGCGGGAGATGGTCGCCTCCATGACCCAGAAGGCGCTGCAGGAGTCCCTGGACGGCGCGGAAAGCGGCCTGTTTCTCACGACCATCGAGCTCGGGAAGACCAATGTTCCCGAACCTGTTCAGCCTTCGTTCAATGAGGTCAATGCGGCCATTCAGGAGAAGGAGAAGCTCATCTACCAGGCCCAGGGCGATTACAACAAGATCATTCCCGAGGCACGGGGCAAGGCGGAGAAGATGATCCAGGGGGCAGAGGGCTACGCCGTGGACCGGGTGAAGAGGTCGCAGGGAGACGTGGCCCGTTTTCTCGACCTGTACGAGGAATACTCCAAGGCCAAGGAGGTGACCCGGCGGCGGCTCTACCTCGAAGCGCTCGATGAGATGCTCCCCCGTCTGGGCAAGAAGTATATCATCGACGCGGAGCAGGAAGGGCTTCTTCCTCTCTTGAACCTCGGCGAAAGGGGGGACAAGCCATGAAATTCTCGGTCCCGATCGGCATTCTGATCCTTCTCGCCGTCATCCTGACCGGCAGGGGTTACTACACCGTCGACGAAACAGAGCAAGTGGTCATCACCCAGTTCGGCGCCCCTGTGGGCGAAACGGTCACGGAGGCGGGGCTGCACTTCAAGTGGCCCTGGAGGAAAGCGACCTACTTCGCGAAGAACATCCTGGAGTGGGACGGCGACCCGAGCCAGATCCCGACCCTGGACAAGACCTTCATCTGGGTCGATATCTTCGCGAGGTGGCGGATCGTGGACGCGCTCCGCTTCTTCGAGAAGGTGAACAACGAGGTCGTCGCGCACGGGCAGCTCGACAGCATACTGAACGCCGCGACGCGTAACATGGTCCAATCACATTACCTGATCGAGTCTGTCCGGGATTCGAACCGGAAGATGGAGGTCCTCGCGGCTCCGATCGAAGGGAGGGCCAACCCGCTGGTCGCCGACGTGGAGGTCGGCAGGGCCCAGCTGATGCGCATGGTCCTCGAGCAATCGGAACCCAAGGTGAAGGAACTGGGCATCGAACTGGTGGACGTGCGCATCAAGAGGATCAACTACATCAAGGACGTGCGGAACAAGGTCTTCGAAAGAATGATCGCGGAAAGGAAGCAAATCGCGGAGAAATTCCGGTCCGAGGGACTCGGGGAAAGCCAGAAGGTCAAGGGCCGGACGGAGAAGGAGCTGAAAACGATCCAGGCGGAGGCCTACCGGAGGACGCAGGAAATCAAGGGGAAGGCGGACGCAGAGGCGGCTCGGATCTACGCGGATGCCTACAGCAAGGACCCTGAGTTCTACTCCCTGGTCAAGACGCTCGCCCTGTACAAGAAGCTTCCTGAGAACGAAATCGAGATCCTCATGACAACGGACAGCGAGTTTTTCCAATATCTCAAGGGA
>Ga0180429_10000612_pt1 | contig 31499 bp, 18 predicted proteins | sample SS_ome_FD_132428 | JGI IMG/M metagenome (GOLD analysis project Ga0180429, IMG submission 132428) | Hypersaline lake sediment archaeal communities from the Salton Sea, California, USA - SS_1_S_1 metaG | ecosystem: Environmental > Aquatic > Non-marine Saline and Alkaline > Hypersaline > Sediment ...
AAACGCGGCATCCATGGTTTGGGGCTCCTTCAATGGCTGGTCTAACAACCATTGAAACCCCAAACCTGGGTGCCAAATCAAGACCCGTTCTTGCTAGCAGTTGGCAAGGTTACGATCAAGGCCAGCGACGCCGGACTCGGGTCCCCCAATTCGACGCGTCTTGCCCGGCTTCCCCGCCGAGCCGATGGATTGTGTAGTGCCCGGCTGTCCGGCCTGATCCCCCACGCGGCACGCGCGGCACGGTTTTCCTCGTTTTCCCGGCCAGCGCGACCGATAAAAACCACGGGTGTGCCGCTTGTGCTCGGCGCGGGGCGATGCGCGCGCCGAGATATCGGTCAGGGACGATCGTGCTTTGTCACGTTGGGGGGGAGCCATGTCGGGAACGCAGGAAACGCTGAATCGGGGGCGACTTAGCCGAAGGGCCCTGCCGAGCTGGAGCAGCGGGCGCGCCACGTCGGCGGCCGGGAAAGTCCGCGGGCCGCGGGCCGAGACGGCCGACCGTTGGCTGCTGCTGAAGCTCGATCGCCGGCTACTCGACGTGCGGCAGCCGCTGCCGTTGATCCTCCCGCTGCTGCTGCTATTGCTAGCAACGCTTCTGCTGCGCGCCACCACGCTGGACTTGACCGTCTCCAGTTGGTTCCACACGGGCGGACCGGGCATGCCCGGAGGGTTTCATCTGGCCGATGCTCCCTTGCTGGAATGGCTCTATTGGTGGGGACTCCTGCCCACCTGGCTGATCGCCACATCGGCGGCGGCAGCGTTAATTGTCGGACTCGCCCACGCCGACCGCCGGCACTGGGCCCGGGCCGGCACGTTCCTGCTGCTGGCTTTGGCTCTGGGGCCGGGACTGATGGTCAATGCCGTCTACAAGGATCACTGGAACCGGCCGCGTCCGGATCAGGTGCGTCACTTCGGTGGCGATCAAGAGTTCCGCTTCGTGTTGGAACGGGGCGCGGAGTCGGGCTACTATTCGTTTCCCTCCGGCCATGCGGCCGCCGGGTTCTACCTGATGACGCCCGCCTTTTTGCTCTATAGACGCCGCCCGAAACTGGCCGCGTCTATTCTGCTGTTGGGATTGGCGGCCGGCGCGATCATCGGGATGGGCCGGATCATGCAGGGCCGGCACTTCGCCAGCGATGTGCTCTGGTCGGCGGCGATGGTCTACTTCACCACCCTGGGCCTCGAGTACGCACGCATCCTGTGGCCGCGTCGCTCCGTGCGGGCAACGCCGTGGCGCTACGGCAGGGCCCCCGATGCCTCATCGACAGCCGAGCCGTCGCCAGGAGCCCCACACGAGCCGTCCACTCAACCGGCCGAACACCGCGAGGCGGCCTGACGCCGGGGTAGGGGCAACCCGTTCGCCGCAGTCCGGCGGGGACATCATTTGGCCAGGTCCCCCTTCCCCTGCGGCCCCTCTGCCCGGATAGGCCCCCGGTGGTACAATGGCACGGCGCCCGGGGAGGATTCCGCGATTCCTGGAGGGTAGCGAGGGGGGCCCAACGATGCGCGAGACCCCGCGCCGCGCCTGGATTTGGCGGTTGTCCGCCGGTCGATTCAAGCGGCTTTTTGTGTTCGCCGCGGCTCCAGCACACGGATCCACCAGAAACGGAAGTGGCACCATGAAGCGACTGAAGACGGTGGCCATTGTCGGCGTCGGACTGATCGGCGGCTCGATCGGCTTGGCGCTGCGGGAGCGCAAGCTGGCCGAGCGCGTCATCGGCATCGGTCGCCGCCAGGGCAGCCTGCGCATCGCCCGACGCGTGGGCGCGGTCACCAACACCACGATCGATCTGGCCGGCGGCGTGGCCGAGGCGGATCTGGTGGTGGTCTGCTCGCCCGTGGCGCTGATCGTCGAGCACGTGCGTACCGCGGCGCAGGCGATGCCCGAGGGAGCCCTGATTACCGACGCCGGGAGCACGAAGCAACAAATCGTGGCCGAGCTGGAGGGGGCGCTGCCGCCCGGGCGGCACTTCATCGGCAGCCACCCGCTGGCCGGCAGCGAGAAGACCGGGGCGAGCAATGCCCAAGCCGACCTGTTCCAGGGGCGGATTGCCATTGTCACGCCCTCGGCGGCCAACAGTGCGCAGGAGTACGACGCCATCAGCGAGTTCTGGCAGGGGCTAGGGTCGGTGGTGGTGAAGATGCCGCCGGAGGAGCACGATCGGGCGATGGGCATGATCAGCCACTTGCCGCATCTGGCCGCCTCGGTGCTCTCGGCCACCGTGCCGGAGCAGTATTTCCGCCTGGCGGGCACGGGCCTTCGCGACACCACCCGCCTGGCCGCCGGCGATCCGGAGCTCTGGCGACAAATCGTTTCCACCAACCGCAAGAACATCCTCACGGCCATTGAGCAGTACGGCAACAAGTTGGCTGGCCTTCACTCGGCCATCCGCGACGGCGACATGGACGCCGTGAAGGAAATCCTCACTCGGGGGAAGAATAATCGCGATGCTCTGGGAAGTTGACATCTATCCGGCCGAAGGACAACCGGACCTGCTGGCCGCGGACGTGCAGGCGAACTGGGCACTGACGGTGGGCGGCGCCGGCGTCTCGCCACAACCGGGTGGCGCCTCGTTAGAACACGGTGCCACTGGCGTCTCGCCGCAACCGGGTGCCACTGGCGTCTCGCCAGTGCAAGATGCCGCCGGCTCGGCGGGGGCCGCGCCCTCCCACGAAGCCTCAACCTCGGCGGGCGACGGGCGCCAAGCACCGCCGCTAAGCGTGCGCGCCGCGCGGGGATACCTGATCGAGGGCGATCTGACGCGCGAACAGATTGATCGCGCGGCCGCCCTACTGCTCTCCGACCCGATCGTGGAGCGGACCGTGATCGGCGGCGTGGGCGAGGCCAACCTGCTCGATCCGCCGCGGGACGGCATGCAGCCGGTCCACGTGCTGCCCAAGCCGGGCGTGATGGACCCGGTGGCGATGAGTGCCCAGCGGGCGCTGGCCGACGCCGGCATCGAAGTGAAAGCCGTCCGCACGCTTAAGAAGTATTGGGTGGGCGATCTGCCCGAGGAACTGCTCGAAGTGCTCTTCTGGAAGCTGCTGGCCAACGATGCCATCGAGCAGGTGGTGGCCGGGCCGCTGCCGTTCGATCATCTCGAGGTGGGCTCGCCCTACGAGTTCCAACTCCTGACCGTCCCGATCCGCGCGATGGACGACGACGCCCTGACAAGCCTCAGCCGCGAGGGACAACTGTTTCTCTCCCTCGATGAGATGCGCACAATCCGCGACGAGTTCCAATCGCTCGGCCGCGATCCGACCGACGCCGAACTGGAAACGCTGGCCCAAACATGGAGTGAACACTGTAGCCACAAGACGTTGGCCGGGCGGATCCGCTATCGCGACTCGGGTGGCGTGCGGCAGTTCGACAACATGCTTCGCGAGACAATCTTCGCCGCCACGGAGCAAATCCGCCGCGACTTGGGCGACGCCGACTGGTGCGTGAGCGTCTTCAGTGACAACGCGGGCGTGGTCCGCTTCGACGACCGCGACAACGTCGTCTTCAAGGTGGAAACGCACAATCACCCGTCGGCACTGGAGCCGTACGGCGGGGCCAACACGGGTATCGGCGGGGTGATCCGCGATCCGCTGGGTACCGGCATGGGCGCCAAACCCGTCGCCAACACCGACGTCTTCTGCTTCGCCCCGCCGGAGATGCCCGGCGACGACCTGCCGCCCGGCGTGCTGCATCCGCGGCGGGTGATGCGCGGCGTGGTGGCCGGTGTGCGCGACTATGGCAACCGCATGGGCATCCCCACGGTCAACGGCGCCGTCTACTTCGACGAGCGGTACCTGGGCAACCCGCTCGTTTACTGCGGCAACGTGGGCATGATCCCCCGAGGCAAGTCGTTCAAGCAACCCCAGGCGGGCGATCTGGTGGTGGCCGTCGGCGGACGCACCGGACGCGACGGCATCCACGGGGCCACGTTCAGCTCCGCCGAACTGACCAGCGAAAGCGAAACCCTCTCCGGCGGCGCCGTGCAGATTGGCAACGCGATCACGGAGAAAATGGTGCTCGATGTGATCCTCGAAGCCCGCGATCGCGAACTCTATAGCGCCATCACCGATTGCGGCGCTGGCGGGTTCTCCAGCGCCGTGGGCGAGATGGGCGAGAAGATCGGCGCCGAGGTCTGGCTCGATCGCGTGCCGCTCAAATACGAGGGACTCAGCTACACGGAAATCTGGATCTCCGAGGCCCAAGAGCGGATGGTGCTTTCCGTGCCCGAGGAAAAATGGGACGAGCTACACGCGTTGTGCGAAAGCGAGAACGTCGAGGCGACGGTGATCGGCCGCTTTGAGCCCACCGGCCGATTGGTGCTGAAGTACCACGACCATCAGGTGGCCGAACTGCCCATGGAGTTTCTGCATGATGGTCGCCCGCCGGTGGTCCGCGAGGCGGTCTACGAGCCGCCGCCAGTCCGCCCGCTCGATCTGCCAGTCCGCGACCCGGCCGTGCTCGACCTCTCGGAAGACGTGCTGCGGATCCTCGGCTCGCTGAACGTGTGCAGCAAGCATTGGATCATCCGGCAGTACGATCACGAGGTGCAAGGCGGGAGCGTGGTCAAACCCTTGGTGGGCGAGCAAAATGACGGTCCCGGCGACGCCGCCGTCCTCCGGCCCGTGCTGGATAGCGACCGCGGGCTGGTGATCTCGTGCGGAATGAATCCCCGCTACGGCGAACTGGATACCTATTGGATGGCGGCCGGCGCGATTGACGAGGCGGTCCGCAATTGCGTGGCCGTGGGAGCCGACCCCCGACGGATCGCCATCCTCGACAACTTCTGCTGGGGCAACACAGAGCGGCCCGAGACGCTGGGCTCGCTGGTGCGCGCGGCCCTGGCCTGTCATGACTATGCCATCGTGCTGGGCACGCCCTTCATCAGCGGCAAGGACAGCCTGAACAACGAGTTCCGCCCTAGCAACGCGAACCAGCCAATTTCCATCCCGCCTTCGCTGTTGATCAGCGCCATGGGGCAGGTGGACGACGTGGCCCGATGCGTCACCATGGACCTCAAGCGACCGGATGGCTACTTGTATCTGGTGGGCAATACGGCCGACGAGTTGGGCGGCTCGCATTACGCGATGATCCATGGACTCGACGGCGGGCGGGTGCCCGGGGTCGACTTCCAACTGGCCCGCCGCATCTTCGAGGCCGTGCATCGGGCCATCGACTCCGGTTTGGTCCGCTCCTGCCATGACCTGAGCGAGGGAGGCCTGGCGGTGGCCGCCGCCGAGATGGCCTTCGCCGGTGGGCTGGGCGCGCGAATCTCGCTCAGCCAAGTGCCGCACAATATCGAGCAGCCTTCGGCCGAGCAGCTACTGTTCAGCGAGTCGAACAGCCGGCTGCTGCTCGAAGTGGCTCCCGAGCACGCCGAGGCGCTGGTCGACCTGTTGGCCGACGTGCCGCACGCGTTCATCGGCGAGGTGATCGAGGAGCCGAGGCTGGAGATTCGCGGTCTGCCCGGGCCGCAGCCAACCCCCGGTGACGGTTTGGACGAAATGGCCACGCTGCCGGTGGTGGAATTGGACAACGAGACGATGAAAGCCGCCTGGCAACGTCCGCTGGATTGGTGATGCCCACGAGTTTGGCGACGCCCGCTCGATTGGTGATGGCCTGGAGTTGGTCGGTGGAGCCGCGCGGACCGTCGACCAATCCGACGAGTGATCCTCGCCGGGGGCCGCTGCCGTCGTCAGTGCTCAGCCCCCCGGTCGAAACCCAAGTGATCATGGGCGGCCGTGGTTCCGCAACGCTTGGCAATGAAATGGGCCCGACCGATCCCAGTAGCATGTCCGCCCCCCCCCACGTCAGCCCGTGGCTTGCCGACCCGCCCCGGCGGCTGCCGTCCGGCGACGCGCGTTGCAACGTGCCCCCGGGGTCGGGCCGGGCCGGCCCATGGTGGATACCGCTCGGACTCGTCGCCCTGTGCCTCTTGCCCCGCGCCGTGGCCGCCTGGCAATGGAACGTGCTCTGGGCCGACGCGGTCAGCTATCTCCGCGCGGCCGAACTGCTTGCCGCCGGCGCCAAGGACCAAGCCTTCGATGAACTCGGCTTCAACCTCTACCCCGTGCTGCTAAGCTGGCTGCAGCGTCTGCCAGGCAACCAGCATGCCTGGGCCGAAGGTTGGAGCGTGGTCGCCGCGTCGCTGGCCGTGCTGCCGCTTTGGGGATGGATGCGGCGCCAATTCGACGAGCGGATCGCACTGCTTGGCGGGGTGCTGTATGCCTTCCAAGCCAAGCTCGTGGTCACCTCGCCGCTGGTGATTCGCGACCCCACGTTCTGGCTGCTGATAACCACATCGCTTTACCTGCTGTGGCGCGCGGCCAGCGAACAGCGATTCCGCTGGTACTTGCTGGCCGCCGGGGCGGTCGCGGCGGCCTGCCTGACGCGGACCGAAGGCTGGCTGCTGATGGTCCCCGCCGTGGGCTGGACGCTTTTCGTGCCACGCGCTCGATTCCCGCGAGTCGGACTGTCCAATGCACCAGCGGAACAAACTGCTCCGGTTCCGGCGCCCGGTCAACGGATACCCGTGCAACAGCCACCCGCGCAACGGGAGAATGACGTCTCGCCCGGCACAAACCCCAGCCACACGACAAACTCCAGCCACAAGACGCACGCCGACCTTGAGGCGGACATCCCGCGGGCCGCGGGCGTGTCGCGGCCGGCTCCGCCGCGCCGACCGGTGGTGGCCCTGCTGGGGACACTGCTGGTCTTGGTCTCGCCGTTGATTTTGATCGGAACCCTAAATGCCACGTGGCTGCGCGAGGCCCCGCGGTGGGATGTGCTGCCCCAGAGGCACCTCGATATCCTCTTCGACTGGCTCCGCTCGACGACGAACGAGAGCGACGCAGGGGGAAAAACCGCCGGCCTGCACGGAGCACTCGCGGCCGGCGAAGCGAATCGCGCGCGTGATCCCCACCACCCGGGCATGGAACCCGCTCCATGCGCCAACGGGGTGACGCTCGTGTCGCGCCGGTCGGGCGATCCGGTCGCCGACGACCCACACGAGGGCGAGACACCCTTGTCGGTCCGTTTGGTCGTGCGGCTAACCAAGGCATACACCTACGTCTATGGTTTGTTGGCCCTCCTGGGCATCGCCTTCTGGTGGCGGGATTACCTCCGCGGAGAGCATCAGGTGTTGCTGCTGATGGCCTTGCTACTGGTGGCGGCCGTGGCCGTCCGGTTCGCGCGGGAATCGCTCGACCTGCGGTACTTCGCCCCCATGGTGATCGCCTCGCTTCCCTGGATGGCCCTCGGCATCTTGGGCCTGTTTGGCCTGGTACTGCGGATCGCCCCCGGTGCGTTCGGGCGCACGAATTCCCGCCGTGCCACATTGCTCGGCGGGCTGGTGTTGCTGGCCGTCGGCAGTCAACCGTTCGACATGCATCTGGCGGCCGCGCCCTTCATGCGCGGTCAAGCCGAATTGGGCCGACGGTTGCGCGAACTCCAAGGGCCGGGCCATACTTACGTGGCCGATCTGGCCGAAACCCGATTGGTCGAGCACTACGCCGCCGCCCGCCGCCTCGATTCGCCCTCCGCTCCGAGCCGCGGCCTGGCGGAGATGTCCGCGTTAATTCATGCTACGCGGCCCGACTTCGTCGTGCTTTGGGCGCGCACAACTGCCGACTTCCAGGCGGACCGGCGTCTGGCCGGCGCCCTGGCGAGCGATGGTTCGCCATATCGGCTGCTGACGCTCGGCGGCTCCGACTATCTGGAGCGCCACGCCACGGTCCTGGTCCGCGGGGATCTGCCGTCGCGACGAGCCGGGGTGCAGGGTCCGGGGCGATGAACCGGTTTCGCCAGCCGGCCCGATGGAGTAGAATCGCGATTCTTCAGGCGCGGCGGTCCGTCAACCCCGCCACTCGCATCGGCGTCGCCTGGCCGCGCTGACCGAAGCCCGCTAGCCCATCGAGTTGCTCCATGCCCGAGTTGGAAGTTCGTCCGGTCCACACGCGGCCGGAACGCCGCGCGATGTTGGATCTCCCCGGAAGTCTCTATCGGGGCGATCCGAACTGGGTGCCGCCGCTGCGGATCACGCATCGCGAGATGCTTGGTTTCGCGCACAATCCCTTCTACGACCGCAACATGATCCAGCCGTTCGTCGCTTGGCGCGGCGGCGAGCCGGTGGGGCGAATCGCGGCGGTCCTCAATCGCGGCCACAACCAGCGCTACGAGGAGCGTCGCGGTTTCTGGGGCTTCTTCGATTCCGTCGACGATCAGCAAGTGGCCGACGCCCTGTTCGATACCGTCCGCGATTGGTTTCACCGCCAGGGCATTTTCAAGCTCCGGGGACCGGTCAATCCGTCGCTGAATCATGAACTGGGGGTGCTGATCGATGGCTTCGAAAAGCCGCCCATGTTCATGATGACCTACAACCATGCCTATTATCAGCGGCTGATCGAGAACTACGGTTTCCAGAAGACGCAGGATCTCTACGCGTTTTGGGGACACGTATCGCTGCTGCCAAAGATCATCGAGAAGCTCGGCCCCATGGTCGAGCAACTCAAAGAGCATTACCCGGTGCTACAGCGCCCGTTGGACCGCTCGCGTTTCCTGGAAGAGGTGGAGGCGTTCCTCGACGTCTACAATCGCTCGCTAACCAATACCTGGGGCTTCGTGCCGATGAGCCCGGGGGAAGTGCGACACATGGCCAAAGGGCTCCGCTGGCTGATCGTGCCGGAATTGGCCGCGGCGGTCGAGATGGACGGCCGCATGGTGGGGGCCGCGTTCTGCATGCTCGACTACAACCCGCGCATCAAGGCCATCGGTGGCCGGCTGTTCCCCTTCGGTTTCATCCGTTTGCTGTGGAATCGGCGGGCGATCAAGTCCATGCGCGTGATCAGCACGAACGTCCTGCCGGAGTATCAGCTGATGGGCTTCGGCCTGTTGTTGATGAACGCCCTGCTGCCGGCCGCGATCGACTGGGATATTCAAGAGGCCGAGTTCTCCTGGGTGCTGGAGTCGAATCGCCTCTCCTACGGCAGCTTGAAGAAGGCCGGGGCGACGATCGACAAGACCTATCGGCTCTACGATCTCGACGACGAACCGGCCGAGGTGGAACCGCAAACGGGCGTGGTGCGCGTGGGGCCGCGGTGGGAGCCTCGTCAGCCGGCGGCCATGGCCCGTCGACCGTCCGGCCCGGAAGGTCGATTGGAAGTCCAGCCGGTCGAAACCCGCCGGCAGCTCGACGAGTTCTGCCGCCTGCCATGGGGCATCTATCGCGACGATCCGCAGTGGGTGCCACCGTTGCTCGTGGAACTGAAGGACTTCCTCAATCCGCGGACGCACCCCTTCCATCGGCATGGCGAGGCGGCCTGCCTGATGGCCACGCGCGATGGCCGAGCGGTGGGCCGATTGATGGTCTGCGACGACCCACACTACAACCAGCAGCACGGCACCAACGTCGGCTGCTTCGGGATGTTCGAGTGCTTCGACGACACCGAGGCCGCCGCGGCACTGCTCGACGGGGCCGCCGATTGGCTCCGCCAACGCGGGCGCGACGGAATCCTCGGTCCGATCGACTATTCCACCAACTATCAGGTCGGCCTCCTGGTCGACGGGTTCGATACCCCGCCGCGCTGGATGATGGGCCACCATCGCCCCTATTATGCTCGACTACTGGAACAGTGGGGCCTGGCGAAGGAAAAAGATCTCTACGCCTGGTGGTTCACCGATCCGCGCGATCTGATCAGCACGTGGCGCGACAAGCTGGAGCGGCTCCAGCGTCGCGCTCGGGTGACCATCCGCCCCTTCCAGCGCGGGCAGTTCGATGAGGAGGTGCAGCGCTGCCGCACCGTCTACAACGGTTCGCGCAAGACCAACTGGGGATTCGTCCCGCTGAGCGAGGCCGAGTTCACCTACATGGCCGATCGCCTGGCCCGCTTCGCCATTGCCGAACAGGTGCTGATTGCCGAAAAGGACGGCGAGCCGGTCGGGTTCTCGATCACCGTACCCGACTACAACGAAGCCATCCGCCCGCTCAATGGCCGGCTGTTCCGTTGGGGCCTGCCGATCGGCGCGTACCGGCTCGCGCGGCGGGCAAAAAGGATCCGCACCGCGCGGATGCTCGTGCTCGACCTGCTCGAAGGGCACCGCCGCCGCGGAATCGCCGAGATGCTCATCCACCGCACACTCGACTATGGCAAGAACGAATTGGGCTACACCGGCGCCGAGTTGAGCTGGACCCTCGAAGACAACCACGCCATCAACAGCACCGTGGAAGCGGTGGGAGCGAAACGCTACAAAACCTACCGCATCTACCACAAGGCGATCGGTTGAAGTGGTGATGGCACGCCGCCGATTGCGCCGCGCGAATAGTGGAACTGGCTCGGACGTGAGCTGTTCACCGCGCGGGTGCCACTGCTGGCTTGCCCAGCAGTGCTGGGCTGAAGGCTCAACGGTCCATCGGATAGAACTCCGCCGGCAATCCATGCACCAGCGGAAGCAGAGCGTCGTTTAGAGTCTGCTCCAACGTGTAGTGCTTCGCACTGGACCACCGCCAATCGGGGGCTGAAACACAGATTCCTCGCCGCACCGGGTTCAAGTGAACACAGTCGATTGCCGAAAGAACCGTTTTCATTTCGGTCAGATTATCGGTCGTACCTCGGACCTTTCCGCACTCGCTTGCGATGCAGCCGGCCCCGTTTCATAATCCGACAGTCTACCCGCTCTCAGCACTGCTGGACAAGCCAGCAGTGGCACCCGGCGGGGATCGGGAATCCAGTAATCCGCCTCCAGTAATCCGCCCAAACTTCCTGGATTCCCGCGCGCGCGGGAATGACGCTGATTGAACTCCTGTAAGACGTCGCCCAGACCCTCGATTCCCGCGCGCGCGGGAATGACGGAAAAAGGCGACGTTGCAGCCGTCCTGCGTGCCGGACTTGCACGGAGCCGGAAAATCAGTCATGCTGGTGGTGTCCGCCACCACCCGGGTGGCCGTGCCGCCGGGTGCGGATCACGCTCATTCCCACAGCCCCAGCCATGTCCACAAGGGGTCGCCGATGGATAAGCCGCGCAAGTTGTCTGGACCTCAATTCCAGGCCGACCGGCCCGAGGAACAAGATACCGTTCGCACGACGATCGTCGGTGGGCGTCCGCCCGGCAGCGGGCAGGCCTTGGGGCCGATTCCCCGCGGCGTCGAGGTCCTGGTGAAGAAGGCCGCGGTCGACTCCGACTTCAAGCCGCTGCTGCTTACCGAGCGATCCCGCGCGGCGGAGGTGATCGGCCTGGAGTTGCAACCGTCCGAGGCCGGCATGCTCGACTCGGTGCCCACGCCGATGCTGGAAGCCATCATCGCCCAAACCAAGGTGCCCGCCGAACATCGTCGGGCGTTCCTCGGCCGGGCGGCCGCCGCCATGCTGGCCGCCGTGGGCGCGGCGGGAACCGCGTACGGCGCTTCCGGGCTCGGAGCTGGTCGCAGCAAGATGGGCGGCTTCGGCGGAGGAGGCGGAATCATGCCCGACGCTCCACCCGCGTCGCGCGGCATCATGGCCGACCGGCCAGTCTCGTCTCAGCCGGCGATCCAGCCCGTGCGACGGAACGACGTTGATCAGAAGCTCGTCGGCGGCGTCCTCTCGATCATCTCCAAGACGTTGGATGTCCCGACCGAGCAGATCAAGGATCGCGATGCTCTCGATGGCAAGCTCGGCGCGGACAAGGAGCAGCGAGAGGCCATCCGGCTGGCAATCGCCAAGCGTTTTCAGATCGACTTGCCCGAGGACACGTTCCGGCGCATGCGCGACGTCGGGGCGATTTACACCTACGTGGAGGCGGCCACGCTGGCTCAAGCGGAAGTCTACGAGGCGGTGGTGCGGGAACTCAACCTCAAGCCGGGCGAAGTTTTCCCCGAGATGCGACTGACCGACGACCTGGAGGCCAGCACGCTTCAGCGGGCGCAAATCCGTCGCCGGTTGTCGGCGTCGCTTCGCGTCCACTTAAGTTGGGACGAGTTCAAACGCTTGCGGGCCGTGGATGACCTGATCGCCCACGTGGGCGACGCCGTGCGACAGCGCCAACTGGCGGCTCGCGAGGAAGAAGACCCCTCGACGCGAGTTCCCGGTAAGATGCCAGGCAAGAAACTCCCGCACGGCGGCACGTTCGGCATCCGCCCGTGGTAGCGATTCACTGCTAGCGATTCATCGATAGCGCTTCCCCATCGGCCGGTTTCCGCCATCTTCCTCCACACGAGCATGCATCGCCAGGAAACGAGTGTCCCTCATGCCCGCCGATATCACGCTGGTCAACCTGAACATGCTCTTCATGCGGTACGGCGAGGAGGTGGAGCGCGAGCTTCACGTGCCGCTGGGACCGCTCTACCTGACCCGCGCGCTGGAGCAGGCCGGCTTTGAGGTCGACTTTCGCGACTATCAGTGCGTCGACGCGGACGATCCGTTCGAGATGGACGCTCTGCTGGATTTCCTTCGCGACCCGGCGCCGGTAATCGGCCTGAGTTGCATGGCCAATCTCTTGCCGTTCACCATCCTGGCGATTCGCGCGATCCGCGAGGCGTACCCCGACCGCCAGGTGATCCTCGGTGGCGTGGGCAGCAAGGCGGTCGAGCAGGCGCTGCTGACCCGGTTCCCATGGATCGAGATCATCTGCCGGGGCGAAGCCGAGCACACCGGTCCCGAGCTACTCCGGGCGTTGCTCGACGGTGGCGGCGACCTTTCCCACGTGGCCGGCATTTCGTATCGGCGCGGCGCGGACATCCAGCACAACCCGGATCGGTCGCGGATCACCGAACTCGATTCGATCCCCTTTCCCGCGTTCGAGAAGATCGACCTGAGCCGCTACGCCGGTTACGGCATGATGACCAGCCGCGGCTGCCCCTATCCTTGCACGTTCTGCTCGGTCGCCCCGGTGTGGAATCTGGAGAGCCATTCGCGCGGTCCGAAGAACATCGTCGACGAGATGGAATACCTGCATCGCGAGGCGGGCGTCGATTTGTTCCTCTTTCAGGACGAGTTCTTCGTCTCGGGCAAGACGCAGGTGATGCGCTTCTGCGAGGAGCTGAACTCACGTCACATCGACGTGCAGTGGAAAGCCTTCGGCCGGGTGAACCTCGTGGACGAGCCCATGATGCGGGCGATGGCCGACAGCGGCTGCGTCGAGTTGCGGTTTGGCATCGAGTCGGGCTCCGATCGGGTGTTGTCGACCATCAAAAAAGGGTTCACCGCCGCCGACACGCTGAAGGTCGTGCCACCGGCGATCGATATCTTCCCCCGCGTCGATACGTTTTTCGTCTGGGGTTTTCCCTTCGAAACCATGGACGACTTCAACCAGACGCTCTTCCAGATGATCTCCTTCCGGATGATGGGGGCGCGGATTCTGCCCAGTCTGCTCTCCCTGCTGCCGCAGACGGAGATTTACCGCGAGTGGCGCGACAAGCTCCCGCTGGAGTTCTGCCCATACTTGTTCCCAGAGTTCGTCTTCACCGGCCATGAGATCTGCCGGGGTGGCCAGGTGGAACTGCCGCGGCGGCATGCCGCCTACTTCGATCTGATCACCCAGAATCCGGACATCTTCCCCGGGTTCTTTCACCTCGATCTGCAAGGGAACGTGCTGCCGAAGCTGGCCCTGCTGCGGCAGTTCGGTTTCTACCCGGACCCGGAGGGCGCCGGCGAGAGCGCGGAGAGTTGCGGGGCCCATTCGCCCCGTCTGGAGCCACCGGAGCTGGCCACGCGGGTTGCCACGTGAAGGCGCGCGGAGCAGCCGGCCTTGGAGCGGGCGGCCATGGAGCGGGCCGGGTATCGAGGTGGTGCCGTTGGGTAGATCGGCCGGTTAATCCCAGGCTCGACGACGCGAAGTGCACGCCGCACACGCCGGGGGATGCGGATTGCCACACAAGTCCTTGCCTCCCCTGCAACCGGGGGGAATGATCGATTCTCGCCCCGCCAACGTATATCATGGGAAGAATTGACCGGCGCGGCGAAGAATCATTGGCGGGCGACGAATACACGCCCGACGCGGAACGTCGCCCCGTCACCTGACGCGCACTGCGTACCCGTTGAGAATTGCCTAGCCAAGTGTCATAAGAACTGGTTTGCTAGGGTGCCCGTGCTTGCGTCGACACCAGCGCTTGCACCAACGCCCGTGGCACGCGCCCGAGAGTCAAGCAGTCACGAAGCACGGGTGTCTTTCCACCAAACGGACCTACCACCAAACCAGCCCGCCTTCGAACGAACTCTCCACCGAAACAGGGTCACCCAAACAGGACCACCGAAACGATGCCTCCTTCGCGACGTTCCGATCCACCGCGGAACCCGGCCGCCGTGGCGCCGACGCTCGACGCCCACTACGGTGGCGGTGTGCCGACGCCGGTCGAGCGTCGCGCGGGCGAGTCGAGCGACAGCCTGGCCAGTCGCGGAGGGCATTGCCCCGTCGAGTTGGTCCGGGGCAGCGGCCCGGAGATGACGCAGGAGACGCAGTGCTTGTTGCGTCGCCGTCTGCGGTTGGCGGCCGTGCTCCTGGCGGTGGGATTCGCCGCCTTCTGGTTCAAGGCCTTCTTCACCGACCAACTGGCCACGGAGGCCGGCCGCTTGGTCTTTGGCCTCCACAGCCTCACCCTGTTGGCCATCGCCGCGGTGGCGATCGCCACTTCTTCGCGGGCGCGGATCTCGTTGGCCGGCTTGCGGGGTTTGGAACTGCTGACCTTCGGCTTTCCGGTGGTGTTCTTCCTGGTGACGCAATACCTGGTGGTTCAGCAGTGCTGCGAGAGGGGTTTCTTCGACTTCCCCATCGCGCCCTGGCTGCTAATGATCTACACATACGCTCTATTCATTCCCAACACGCTGCGCCGAGCGTCGGTGGTAATCGGCTCGATGGCCGCGCTGCCGATCGTGGCCTTGATGGTGCAGCTCGTGCTGCAGCCGATGGTGGCCGAGCGCGCGGGCGTGGACACAGTGGTGAGCCTTTTGCTGGCGGTTGTGCTGGCGGCCGTCTCGGCCGTCTTCGGAGTCGACACCATCGGTTCGCTGCGACGACAGGCCTTTGCCGCCCGGCAACTGGGCCATTATCGGCTGAAGCAGTCGATCGGCGTAGGCGGGATGGGCGAAGTCTATCTGGCCGAGCACGGATTGCTCAAGCGGCCCTGCGTGATCAAGCTGATCCGTCCCGAACGGGCCGGCGATCCCCGCGCTCTGGCCCGCTTCCAGCGCGAGGTGCGGGCCACGGCCAAGCTCACGCACTGGAACACCATCGAGATTTTTGACTACGGCAACACCGACGACGGCACGTTCTATTACGTGATGGAATACCTGCCCGGGATGAGCCTGGGCGAGATTGTCGAGCGTTTTGGGCCCTTGCCGGCGGAGCGCGTCGTGCATCTGCTGTTGCAGGCGTGCGACGGTCTGCGCGAAGCCCACGCCATGGGACTGATCCATCGGGACTTGAAGCCGGGAAACATTTTCGCCGCGCAGCGTGGCGGCGTCTACGACGTGGCCAAGGTGCTCGACTTCGGTTTGGTCAAGCCGATCGTGGGCACCGAGGACGACGATCACGACTCGCTGCAACTGACCACCGAGGGCTCGATCACCGGCAGCCCCCTGTTCATGTCGCCCGAGCAAGCCGTGGGCGACACTACGCCCGACCGGCGGAGCGACATTTACTCGCTCGGCGCGGTGGCCTACTATCTGCTTTGTGGACGGCCGCCCTTCGAGGGCAAGAAGCCGCTGAAGGTGCTCTTTGCCCATGCCCATGAGGAAGTCGTGCCGCCCTCACAATCCCGCGCCGACGTCCCCGCCGACCTGGAGCACGTGGTATTGCGTTGCCTGGCGAAGAAACCGGCCGACCGGTATCAAACGGTGAGCGAACTGGCGGCCGCGCTCGAGGCGTGCGAGTCGGCCGGCCGCTGGAATCAGGCCGATGCCGCCCGCTGGTGGCAGCACTCGGCCAATCTCGGCGAGCACGTGCCCGTTTGACCGTGGCTAGAAGCCCACGCGTGATGCCCGCCCCTGCACAAGCCAGCCGTTGGACACGTCCGCGGATGCTCCCCCCCGGCGAGATTCACCGGCAACGACGTGCGGGCTACTCGTCCTTTGATTCGCGATTGGGTTCGCCCCCTGGCTTGTTCCGCGACTCGCTCACTGGTTCATCGAGTCGCAATCCGCCGACCAAGGCCTGATCGGATTGGGCGAAAGCTTCCGCGTGTTTTGGCTCGAGTGTGAATGCCAACACGGCCCGACGCCCGTGGCGATCGGCCACCAGGTAGTATCGCCATTGAACGGGAAGCCCCGTCTCGTCCTGGCCCTCGGTGGCCGACGCCTTGCCGTGGGCCACCACGCGAAACACGCGGTACTCGGCGTCGTTCTCCCATTGTCCGGCCGACTCGATTTTCGCCGACTGATCGGCCAAGCGCTTTTCCACGTCGGCCTTGAACTCTTCGAGCGTGGCCAGCTCGGCGGGATCGACCCGCGACAACACGGCCAGGTTGCACTGCGACAAAAACGCGCCGTCTTTGACCAGCCGCAGCACGACCAGATCGTGCTCGTCGCGGGTGACGTACCAGTCGCGGCCGTGATCCAGCCGCCACTGGCCATCTTCGGGCGTGTATTCCAACTGGGTGAGCCCCGCATCGGCCGCGATATTCATTTCTCCGAGCTGCTCGTCGGTCAGCTCGGGCGTGTCGCCGGCCGGCTCCACGCGGACAATCACTTGTGCCGTCACATCCAGGCCCATCATCCCAACGGGCGATATCTTGCGTTGTTCCTTGGCCACCATGGCGAACCAGTCGACGCGTCCACGACGCCGATCCAGACGATACTTGGCCTTCAGCGCGACCTCGGTGGCCGCCCCGTGAATCGAACCATCGACGGTTCCCACCAACTTGAACCGGGCCAACTGGGGCGTGACCTCGGTCAGCTCGGCCTTCACGTCCGAATGCCCCACGCTATCCAGGTCGAGAAGCCGGGCGAGCAGCCGTTCGGGAATCGCCCAGCTTGTGCCCTGCTTGACCGCGCCGCGGGGCAACAGCCCATCCAACAACAGGCTATTGCCAAACACTTCCAGCAGTTCCAGCTCTTCGCGCGTGAGCGGTCCCTCCGGCGAGTAAAGCGTGACGTCGGAATCCTGATCGGTGTCGCCCGCGGTACCCTGCCCGGGATTCAACTCGGCAATGATCGTCCGCCGGTCCGGGCGCAGCTCGGGGCTCAGGCCGTCCTTGGCCACTTTGAGCACGCCCGCGGCTCGATGGTAGTGCCGGAGTGACCGCAGGGCGTCACTCTTCACTCCGGGAACCGCCACGGTCCATTCGTCGTACTGGAGTTCGACGGCCACGCGGGTGTCGATCCGCCGGGTACCCTTCTCGCCGGGCTCGATGCCCTCACCGACCATCTTCAACTCGACGGTCACCCGATCGGCGTCGCCTGGCCGGCGGCTGCTGGTGAGCTGGACGGTCTGGTCGTTGGCGGCCGCGGCGGGGCATGCCGAGTAGATCGCGAGAAAAGTGCACGCAATGCAGGCAAAAAGTGCGAGATGGGGATGCAGGCGGCGGATTGGCATGATGCCTCCCTTGGTCTTCCATTGAGCTGGCGCGGGCTTGCAACCCGCGGCCGTGGGTGTACTCGGTAGATCGGCCCTGCCGGTTGGGCGAGTTCAGCCGAATGTAGCGAATCTAGGGATCGCCGTGGCGGAGGGGGGCGGGCGTGGTCGCTGACCGTGGGGACGTGGTATGTGCGGCTCGCCAAGGCTCGGCCGGCGGGTTCGGCACCGCAGTTGCTGTAAAACTGGCCTGGGCCCCGGCCCGCCGTTTTGGCACAATGCCCGAGTGCAAGCAGTGACATCACAACAACTTGAGGAAAAATCGGCCGAACCGACAAAATCCTTGTAACTTTTCACAGCCTTGGCCGTCTAAAACGAAAACCCTTGCAAGCCAACGGGATGTAGGTCGATTCACAGCGACAAAATGTCCTCGATTGGCCCACCGGTCGGACACAATGACGTTCGGCCCGCAGGCGATCTGGGCCCGCGAGTGAACCGATTTGGCCGTATTGGCCTCTGCACGGGTGGAAGTGGGCGACTGCCTCGGGATGCGACACCATGGTACACAATTCGCACCAAAATGAGACGGGTGCCGGCCCTAACGGCTCGTGGTAGGGGTGGCCACACCACCCACAATGGGTCACCGGCTTTATTTTTGCCGCAGAGGGCTGTTAAAAAGGTTCGTGATCGTGTACATTGCATTCTAGCCGGTTGGACGGGGCTGCCAACGATTAGGCCGCTTCGAGATAATTACTACAGGGAGCACAAAGCGGCGAAGGAGTCGTCGCATGTGTCAGGCTTGCCGAAGGGAGCGTGAGTCCGATGCATACCGAATACATCAACCCGGGGATCCGTGAGCTTCGCGATCAGCAGGCTCGCTTCGCCCCCCGCCATCGCAAGATCGAACAGGTCAATCGAACCGAGAAGCTGCTCGGCGAGATTGACGAGAAACGCACATACACTTACGAGTATCTGTGCTTTCGCATCACCAACTACCGTCCGGATGATTATCCGGATTTGAAACTCTCCGGCGACGAGGCGATCCATGATCTGCGCCTGCTCGTCGAGGACCTCTCCGACGCGGCGAACGTCGACGCCCAGAAGGCCGGCGAACGCGTGCTGACCGTCGAGGAGTTGGCCGAGAAGTTCAACGTCTCGACCAAGACCATCTTCCGCTGGCGGCGCCAGGGGCTGGTCAGCCGTCGCTTCGTGATGGACGGCCGCAAGCGAGTCGGCTTCCTAAAAAGTTCCATCGATCGGTTCGTGGCCGATAATGGCGATCGCGTCCGGCGCGGCGCTCAGTTCAGCCAACTCACCGACGAGGAGCGCGATCTGATCGTCGACCGCGCGCGACGCCTCGCCCGCGCCGGGGGCTGCCCGGCCGAGGTGACCAAGCGGCTTGCCCGCAAAACCGGCCGCAGCGCCGAGACGATCCGCTACACGCTCAAGCAATTCGACCAGGAGAACCCGGACGCGGCCGTCTTCCCCAACGCGCGGGGTCCGTTGAACGACGACGCCAAGCGCAAGATCTATCAGCGTTACCGCCGGGGAGACGCGGTCGAAAAGCTGGCCAAGCGGTTCTGCCGCACGAAGACCAGCATCTACCGGATCGTTTCCGAGATGCGCGCCCGGCGGATCATGGAGCTCCCGCTGGACTTCATCCCCAGCGACGAGTTCGCCAAGACCCGTCGCTCGCCGAAGCGCGAGAAGACCGTGCTTGGGCCGCTTCCGGAGAATCCCAATCCGCCGCGGAAGCCCCGGCTTCCAAGCGGTTTGCCACCCTATCTGGCGAGCCTCTACGAGGTGCCGCTGCTGAGCCGCGAGCAGGAAGTTCACCTGTTCCGCAAGATGAACTACTTGAAGTATCGTGCCAGCCGCGTCCGCGAGAAGATCGACCCCAACCGGCCGAAGAGCGGTCCGATGGATCAGGTCGAGAAACTCCACGAGGAGGCCGTGGCCACGAAGAACCAGATTGTCCGCGCCAACCTGCGGCTGGTCGTTTCCATCGCCAAGCGCCACGTCGGCCCCATGGAGAACTTCTTCGAACTGGTCAGCGACGGCAACATGTCGCTGATGCGGGCCGTCGAGAAATTCGACTACACCCGCGGCAACAAGTTCAGCACCTACGCCAGTTGGGCGATCATGAAGAACTACGCCCGGACCATCCCGGACGAACACCGCTATCGCGACCGGTTCCGCACCAGCGCGGCCGAGATGTTCAGCGCGGCCGAGGACGACCGCACCGACCAGATCGAGCAGGAGACCCGCCAGATGCAACGCGAGCTGGAGGTGCGGCGCATCCTCTCCGCCCTGGACGAGCGGGAACAGAAGATCATCATCCGCCGCTACGGGCTGCGACGCGGCCAGGAGCCGCTCACGCTGAAGCAGGTGGGCGCCGAGTTGGGCGTGACCAAGGAGCGGATTCGCCAGATCGAATCACGCGCGCTAGGTAAGCTCCGCAAGGCGGCCCACACGGAGAAGATCGAATTCCCCGAGTGATTGCGGCGTCGACTGATTCGGGATGTCGACTGACTCGTGCCGTGCGCCGCCTCCGCGCCCCATCGCAAGCCAATGGGGCCGTCATCCCCGCGTGAGGCGGTTGAACCCGTCGCGCAGCTGGCGGGTGACGGGCCCGGGTTGGCCGTCGCCAATCGGGCGGCTGTCCACTTTGGCCACGGGGACCACCTCGGCTGCCGTCCCGGTGAGGAAGCACTCATCGGCGATGTAGACATCGTGTTTCGTCAGGGGCACTTCCCGCACTTCGATGCCGGCCTCGCGAGCCAGTTCAATCACGGCGTCGCGGGTGATCCCCTCGAGGATGCCCGCCTCGCGTGGCGGGGTGAAGAGTTTGCCCTGGCGCACCAGGAAGATATTGTCGCCGGTGCATTCGGCCACTTCGCCCTTGGTGTTGAGCATCAGCGCTTCCACGCAGCCGGCCTGCAAGCCCTCGATCTTTGCCAAGATGTTGTTCAGGTAGTTGAGCGACTTGACCCGCGGACTGAGGGCCGCCGGATGGTTTCGGATGGTGCTGACGGTGACGATCTCCAGCCCGCGCTCATAAAGCTCTTGGGGATAGAGCGTGATGTGGTCGGTGATGATGATCACTTGGGGGTCGCCGCAGCGGTTGGGGTCGAGCCCCAGCGTTCCGCTGCCGCGCGTGACCACCACGCGGATGTAGCCATCGTCGATCTCGTTGGTCCGCAGCGTTTTGTGGATGTCGTCGGCCAGTTGTTCCGCCGTGATGGGGATCTCCAGGCAAATGGCCTTGGCCGATTCCCAGAGCCGGTCCAGGTGCTCGCGCAGGCGGAACACCTTGCCGCCGTAGCTGCGGATGCCCTCGAACACGCCGTCGCCGTAGAGCAAGCCGTGATCGTAGACGCTGATCCGCGCGTCTTCCTTGTCGAACAGCGTCCCGTTGATGTAAACCTTGAGCGACATGGCAAGCGGTGAGTTGGGGGAAGAATGATCGTGCTGGAAAATGGCGGTCGCACCTGGACGCCACGGAGTCCCGCGAGCACCCAGCTCCACGGGCAATCACATCACTCACTGGGCGAGACGGCTGCTACTACAATCGGGGCAAGCCGCCCGCGTCGGCCACGGATCGCTCCGAGCCCGATGCCTCCGACTTGCCCCGCCGAAGGCCCCCTCACGCGGCGACCCGGCCGTCCACCAGGTGCAGCGTGCGGTCGGACTGGTCGGCGATCCGCGAGTCGTGGGTGACCATTACTATAGTGAGGCCGTGGTCATCGTTCAAGGTTCGCAGCAGGGTGAGGATTTCCCGGCCGGTGGCGTGATCGAGATTCCCGGTCGGCTCGTCGGCCAGGAGGACCTCCGGGCGGCCGATCAGAGCCCGGGCGATGGCCGTCCGCTGCATCTCGCCTCCGGAAAGCTCCCGCGGTTTGTGCCGCAAGCGGTGGCTGAGCCCCACCATCTCGAGCAGCTCCTCGGCACGGCGGCGCAATTCCCGCCGCCGTCGCAAATAGCCCCAAACGCCGTGGGCGATCATCAGTGGCGAAAGCACGTTCTCCAGCGTGGTCAATTCCGGGAGCAGGTGATAGAACTGGAAGATCATCCCGAAGCGACGATTGCGCAGCCGGTCCCGCGCGCGCCCGGGCAGGTTGTCGATGCGGCGGCCATCGAAGTAGATCTGGCCCTCGTCCGGAGCGTCCAGCGTGCCCAGCAGATGCAGCAGGGTGCTCTTGCCCGAGCCGCTTTGCCCAACGATGCAAAGCATCTCCCGCTGATCGACGGTAAGCTCCACCCCCCGGAGCACGGGCACTTCCAGCGAGCCCTTGTGGTAGCTTTTTCGCAAGTCGAAGCTGGCCAACCGATGCTGGGCCGCGCGACGGGCCAGTTCGGCCAGGTGGTCGTCCTCGGTCGATCGAGCTTCCGTGGCCGGCTGTGGGGAATCCGGCTGTGGCGAGTCCGACGGTGCCAAAGCCGACCGCGCCGAATCCGAGATGCCGGGCCGCGGGGCGCTGGTCGTGTTAGGACTGCCCGCGAATGCTCCCCCGGAAAGGGCCATGTGCGGTCCGGCCGTGGCGCCCGGCCCGGTTTGGGCTGCATGGTTCTCGTGGGCGTGCCGCTTGTCGTTGTGGCGTACGCGATCGGAGCCTGCCTGCTGCGCGCCGGACCCGTCCGTCGTCCTAGCGGTAGGTGGGGTTGGCTCGGCTTGATGGGCGGTCTGGGGTCGGGTATCGCCGGATGGCGCATCGTCCCCGGACGGTTCGGTCCGCGTGGTGGGTGACTGGTTTCCGTCGATTTCGAGCGTTGGCCCACCCTGGAGCGACAGTCCGCCGTGGACGCGCGGATTTCCCCGCAGGCACGGGTTGAAGGGTCCCGGCCGCGGCCGGGAGGCATCGCGGAGTAGTTCGCGGAGTTCGTCACTCATAGCGCAGAGCCTCCACCGGATGGAGCGTGGCGGCCCTCATGGCGGGCAGCACACTGGCCAGCACGGCGATGGCCAGCGCGCCGCTCACGATCCAAGCGATCGTCCACGGCTCGATGATGGTCGGTATTTGGTAGAAGTAATAGATCGACGGATCGAATACGGGCCGGCCGGTTAGGCGCCCCAGGAGATCGGCGATCTCGTTGATATTCCATACGAAGATCAGTCCCAGCAGCGTGCCCACGCCGGAGCCGACGATTCCCAGCGACAGACCGTAGGTGAGAAAGATGCCCATCACACCCCCGGCCGACGCCCCCAGCGATTTGAGGATCCCGATGTCGCGGGTCTTTTCCACCACGATCATCAGGAAGATGGCCAGGATACCGAATCCGGCCACCGCGATGATCAGGAACAGCAACACGTTAAGGATCGCCTGTTCCATCTCGACCGCTTGCAGCAGCGGCCCCTGCTTGTCACGCCAAGTCTCCACCGTGTAGAGGTGTGGATCGAACGCGCCGCGGAGTTTGTCGCGAACCGCGTCGCCGTCCACTCCCGGCTTGAGCTTCATTTGAATCGAGCTGACCATCCGTACGCCAGTGGCCGGGTCGAGCATGCCGCGCAGGTCTTGCAGCACGCCAATCGGCACGAACACGAAGCTGGCGTCGTATTCGCTCATCTTGCTTTCGTAGAAGTCGACGATGGTGAACGTATCGGTAATGGCCTTCGGCGGGGTGCCCGCGTTGGGGAAGGTGAGCTTCACGTCGTCGCCCGGCAAGACCAGCATGCCGTCGTCGCCGTCCGGTAGCCGAACCGCGGAAAGTGCGATCCCCAGGACCGTGCCCGTGTGCTGCTCGGTGGCCGGGTCGAACTCGTAGGTGCGGCCAGCGGCCTGGTCGCGCTGGGCGAACGGATCGGACGGGGCCGACGTTGCCGGGGAGTCGCCCTGATCGGTCGCGGCCGACTCCTCGCCACTGGTCAGCCGGATCGCCTGGTCGGTGGCGGGACCCGCCGGCGAATCAACCGACCGTCCATTATCGGCCACGGCTTCGTCGAGAAATCGCGGACTGACCTCCACGCGCATCACGCGACTGCCGGCGTTGTGCGAAGATTGCCCGGTGGACTCCCCCGGCCCTTGCTTCCGGCCGTCCCATGGTCCGGCACTGGTTTGGCCGCTTTCTGCCTGTTCGTCCGGATTGGCCTCTTGCCTCAGCCCGAGCCGGCGTTCAAATCGGTCGAGTTGGGCCATGCGGCGTCGGTGTTCCCATCCCGCGTCCTTCATTTGCGGTCGGCGTGGCGAGCCCAACCCTTCGACCTCCCCGCCAGTGTCGTAGCCATTTTCGTGCAACTGGAAGCTCATTGCCTCGCGGTTATCTGGATGCTGGAGATAATCGCTGAAGTCGCTGACCTTGCCCTGCGTTTCCGGGTCGATGCCGATTAACTGCACCTGCCGCGTGATCCAACCGCCGTTGTAGCGGAAGTTGAGCATCGCCGGCACAACCACGGTGGGTGTCATCCCCTCGATGTCGTCGCCAGCCACCTCGCGGATTTTCTCCATGTGCCACTCGGCGTCGGGCATGCCGTTGATGCTTCGGGCACTGACCACCACGTCGGAAAGGATGCCGTGGATGCGGTTTTGCATCTCCGTGGCAAAGCCCTCCATTACGCTGTTGACCACGATCATCGTCGCCACGCCCAGGGTGACGCTGATGATCGACGCCAAGGCGATCCATCGCGTTCGCAAGTAGCGCCAGGAGAGGATGAGTTTGTACATGGACGGGGTTTGGAAATTAGGGATTCGGGAATGAGTGATTGACGAGTCACCGCGGGCCGGCTGGACACCGCACGGCGGGGCCCACTCGCCGGACCAGCCGCGTGAAACCAACCACGCGGGAAACGTCGGGCGGCGGCCTCCCGGTGGCGAGCCAGCGGCATAAGTCGCCAGGTGGTCGTCGGCCGGCGGTCACCGCCGCACGCCGTCGCCCATGGCGGGCGAGCACCAAATCTATGTTGCTTCCGGCCTCAACAGCGGGAAGAGGATCACGTCGCGGATGGTTTTCGAGTCGGTCAGCAGCATCACCAGCCGGTCGATGCCGATCCCCAGCCCCCCGGCCGGCGGCATACCATGGCGCAGCGCGCGGACGAAATCGTGGTCCATCCGGGCCATCGAGTCCTCGGCGTCCTGCCCTTCCAGCTGGCGGCTGAATAGTTGCTCTTGCAAGTCGGGATCGTTCAATTCCGTGTAGGCGTTGGCCAGCTCCATGCCCTGGATGAACAGTTCAAACCGCTCGGCCACCGCCGGGTCGTCGGCTTTGCGTTTGGTCAGCGGGCAGATGCTGGCCGGGTAGTCGATCACGAAGATCGGCCCGGTGAGCTTGTCTTCCACCGTGGCCTCGAACACGTCGTTGCGTACCACGTCGGGGTGCTTGCCGGCCGGCTCCAAATCAAGGCGTTCGGCCAGGGCGATCAGGGCCTGCTCGTCGGCCGGATCGACGCCGGCGTGCTCGGCCAGCAGCTCGTTGTAGGTCTTTCGGGCGAAGGGCGGGGTGAAGTCGATCGGTTCTCCATCCCAGGTGATCTTCAGGTCCTGACCGGTGGCCCGCACTGCCTCGACGATCAGCTGCTCGGTCAGGTCCATCATGGTTTCGTAGTTGCCGTAGGCCTGATAGACCTCGAGCATGGTGAACTCGGGGTTGTGCCGCGCGTCGATCCCCTCGTTGCGGTAGACCCGGCCCAGTTCGTACACGCGCTCGATCCCGCCGACCAGTAACCGTTTCAGGTGCAACTCCAGTGCGATGCGGAGATAGAGGTCGATATCGAGTGCGTTGTGGTGAGTGATAAACGGTCGGGCGGCCGCGCCACCGGCGATGGCGTGCAGCGTGGGTCCTTCCACTTCCACGTAGTCCCGCGAGGCCAATGTCCCGCGGATCGATTGGACGATGCGTGTGCGTCGCAGAAAACGCTCCAGCACACCCTCGGTGTGGATCAAGTCGAGATATCGCCGCCGCTGCCGCAACTCCACATCCTGCAATCCCTTGTGCTTGGCCGGCGGCGGTGCCAACGATTTCGTCAGGAAATGCAACTGCTCGACGAAGATCGTCAGTTCGCCGGTGCGGGTCCGCCCGAGCTGGCCGTCCACGCCGATCAGGTCGCCCAAGTCGAGGCAGCCGGCCACGGCCCAGCCCTGCTCGCCGACCTGTTTCTTGCCGACCATCAACTGGATCTGGCCGCTGGCGTCCTTGATGTCGAGGAAGATCAGCTTGCCCGCCTTCCGCTGTAAGACGATTCGCCCCGCGGCGCGGACCTTCGGCCCTTGCTGCTGGGGCCGGCCGCCTTCCTCGGCGGGTGGGATTTCGACGATCTCGCCCTCCCGCTGGCGGATTTCACCGATCGGGCGGTGGTCGTCGAATCGGCCGCCCCAAGGGTCGACACCGATCTCCTCCAGTTTGCGCAGCTTCTCTCGCCGGGCGGCTTCCAAGGCGGCGCCGCCGGTTGCTTCCTCGGGTTGTGGTGCGTCTTTGCTCATCGATGGTTGCGTTACCTAGACCGTGTACCCCGCGCCCCGCCAAAATCCGGGTCGCGGCATTGTAGTGGAAGTCGTGTCTGGGTCAATGTCAGTAATCGGCGACGCGAGGGACCGGCCGCCCGACGATCGATGGCATCCGCGGTGCGTCGCCGAGGGGTCCGTCCAGCTGGTGGCGTTTTGACGTAACACCGCAGAGGCGAAGCGATTTCGACGCTTCTCATCCGCCCCGCCCGCCATGCTCTCGCAGGGCGTTCAGCATGGCGCGGTAGTTCTCTGGCTTCACGCCTCGGTGGATCGTATTGCTCGAGGAGAGGATGTAGCCGCCCGGTCCGCCCTGCTGGACGCAGCGGATGACCTCTTGCTCCACGTCCGCTGCCGATCCGTGGCACAGGTTCCCCGTGCAGTCGACGTTGCCCTTCAGGCAGATCCGATCGCCGTAGCGCTGCTTGAAATCGCCCAATTCCAAGCCGGCGCCGGGGTCGACCGGGTCAATGCAGTCGATTCCAGCATCGATCCAGCCGTCGATCAGCGGCGTCACGTCGCCGTCGCAATGCTTGATGCAGAAAAAGCCCAGCTCTTTGTAACCTCGGATAACCCGCTCGAGCGCGGGGGCGAGGATATCCCCATACACGGCCGGCGAGACGAGTGGGCCGTCGGCATTGGCCACGTCGTCCGTGGTGGCCACGATGTTCAGGCCGTATCGTTCTCGGGCCACCTCGGCCAATGCCAGATTGTATTCGACCACCCGCCCCAGGAGTTCGACGAACAGCTCCCGCTCCAGCATGAGATTGACCAGGCACTGTTCATAGCCGAGCAGGTCGCGCATATCCGACCAGCCGTCGCGGAGGTTGAGGACAATCGCCCGGCGGTCGCCGAACCGGTCCAGCCCTCGTTCGACCGTGGCGAAGCGGTGGCCGGCCCGCGGATCGGGGAAGCGGTAGTCCCGATGCCTGGCGATATCGCGGATCGGGCTTTCGCGGATCGACGCGATGCAGTCGCCGGTGAGTTGTCCGACGGCGCCCCGTTCGTCCCGGAATACGGTGTCGCTGGTGAACTGACGTTGGTAGTCGGCGCGGATGTTGATCCCATCGAGATCGAGGACCTCGACGATTTCGATGGCGTCGGACGTGCCGGTCAGCGCCTGTCCGACCGACTCGTCGATGAACCACTCGAACGTCGGGATGCAGTCGGGCTGTTCGCGTCGCAGCGCGGCGACGATCCGCTCGGCGCCTGTCATGGTGTCTCCTCTTGGCTCGGAACTTTTTGCCCGGATGCGCCGTTTAACTTAACTTGGGCTCGGCCCGGAGAGCGCGGCGATGATCTCGTGATACCGTTCGTACTTCTGCTGGTAGATGTCCTGCTTGGCCGGGTCGGGTTCCTGGCGTCGGGCAATGCCGGTCATGGCCGCGGTGGCTTCCTCGTAGCCGGCAAAGCAACCAGCGGCGATCCCGGCGGCCATCGCCGCCCCCAGGGCACCCGGCTCCGTTGCCCGCGTCACCTCGATGGGAATCTGAAAGCAATCGGTGAAGATTTGTACCCAGGTTTCACTTCGGGCAGCGCCACCGCTCAGGCGGATCACATCCGGCGTTGACCGGAACTTCAGCAGTCGTTCAAGGTGCGTCCGGTGCCCGAAGACGACCCCTTCGAAGATCGCCCGCAGCACGTGGGCTCGGCGGTGATGGCCTTCCATGCCTACCAGACAGGACTTCACGCCGTCGCCGGCATTGGCCCCATGGAGAAACGGCAGGAAGGTGATCGGCGTTTCCTCGGGTGACACCGAATCGACCAGATCCGCGCAGAAGGCGAAAACGGACTGCCCTTGCCGCTCCAGCGCCTCGCGTTCCGCCGCCAGGAACTCGCTGGCGAACCATTCCAGGTTGCCGGCCGAGGTGGGGCTGCCCTCGAGCATCAGGTACCAGCCCGGCATGCTGTAGCAGGTGGTCATGAACAGATCGGGATCGACCAGTGGCTCGCGGGCGATGTAGAGGTTATTGCCCCAGGTCCCGGCGACCACCGACATCGGCCGCTCATCGACGATTCCCGACGACAAGGCACAGGCATCGATATCGAACATGCCGCCGGCCAGGGGCGTGCCGGCTTTCAGCCCGGTGCGGGCGGCGGCTTCGGCGGTCACCTTGCCGGCCGGATCGTGGGAATCGATCATCGGCGGCAGGAGGCGTTTCAAATCGGCGATGCCGAACAGTTCGAGCAGTTCATCGTCATACTCGCCCGTCCCGACGTTGATCAGACTGCACCCGGACATGTCGGTGCGTTCCAGGCGAATCTCGCCGGTCAGTTTCGAACGGACGAAATCTTTGACGCATTGGAAGGCAAAGGCACGCTCGATCGTTTCCGGTTCGTTGTCGCGAGTCCAGGCCAGCAGGGCGTTGGGCTGGCCGGCCCAGAGGCGTTGCGTGGTCTTTGGGAACGTCCGTTCGCGCGTGCCGTCGCTGGACCAGCGGTCCACGTAAGCCCGCGCCCGAGTATCGGTGGCGTAGATGTTGTTCCGCACCGGGTTGCCCTCGCGGTCGACCAGGCAGAGCCCATTGCCGTGGCCGGAGCACGCCACGCCGGCGATCGCGGCGGGATCGACCCCCGTGACGTCGAGCACCTCGTTCACCACCGCGGCCACGTCGTCCCAGAGCCGGTTGGCGTCGCGCTCCGAGATGCCCGGCTCCGGCTCCATGACCACGACCTTGCGGGCCGCAACGGCGAGTTCTTCGCCATCGAGCGCGTAGAGCGCCGCCTTGGTCATGGTACTGCCGTTGTCGATCCCCAACAGGTATTCAGGCATGGTTCGACTCCTGGCTGGTGTTCTCCGGTTCGTGATTCCGCTCGGATGCAAGTCGAATGCAAGGTAGGCCCGGCACGGCGACCACCGCCAAGCCCGACGGGGTAACAACCGGACAAGCTGGCAGGTTTACAAGCTGGCAGGGTTACACAGTGACAACGTGACAAAGTGCCCCAGTCGCACCGGTCACCGCCTCAGCATCACCTCATCACCGCTCATCACCTCATCACCGCTCATCACCTCATCACCGCTCATCGCATCATCAGCCCGCCGGTGGCGTCGAGCGTCGTGCCGGTCATGAAGCTGGCCGCGTCGGAAGCCAGGAACACCACGATGCGGGCGATCTCCTCGGGCAGGGCAATGCGTTTCATCGGGATCCGCGACAGGTAGAACTCCTTGCGTTGCTCCCAAATCTCCGCCACCATCTCGGTCATTACCATGCCCGGCGCGATGGCGTTGACGAGGATGCCCTCTTCGGCCACCTCGCGGGCGAGCGAGCGGGTCATGGAGATCAGCGCGCCCTTGCTCGCGTCGTAGGGGAGATGCCCCGACGTGGAGCCCAGGAACGCCGCCTGCGAGGCGATGTTGACGATCCGGCCGCTCGCCCCTCGGGCTCGAAGGCGCGTGATATGCTCGCGGCTGGCGACGAAGGCGCCCGTCACATTCACCCGGAACGTGTTCTCCCACTCCTCCACCGAGTAGCTTTCCAGCGGTCCGCTTGGGCAGGCGGCCGCGTTGTTCACCAGCAGATCGATCGGGCCGAGCCGCTCCTCAACGCGGTCGAACATGGCCACGATCTCCCGCTCCTCGGCAAGATTGGCCTTCGCCGCCAGCGACGGCACGCCGTGGGCCTCCGTGATGGAGCGGGCCAGCTCGTCGGCCTCCTGGTGGCTGGCCCGATAGTTCACGGCGGTCTTCATTCCTTCCGCGGCGAGCGTCCGGCAAATCGCCGCGCCGATCCCCCGCGATCCCCCGGTGACCAGCGCCGTCTTGCCTCTCAAGTTCAACTCCATGTCACGTCTCCGCTTGGTGCCGTTTGCCGTACACGCTGTTCCGTCATGCCCTATCGGCGCTGCCGAGCAACTCGATCCTGTCCAGCACCACGTTGGCCAGGGCTTCCTTGATGGGTCCAAACAGGGCGTAGGGCACGGGATCGCGACGGGTGGTCACCTGCCTCGTGCGGGCCGATCCAGCTTGGACCACTGTTGTATCCGTTGCGGGGGAGAGTTGGCAAGCGGTGGGGGGAAAGCCGGGGGATCGGGCGGGCTGTGAAGCGTGGGCCGATTTGGTAGGATGGCGATGATGCCCGAGCCGAGCGGCCCGCTGCCCCACTCCGACAGCCCCCAGCAGAGCCTTATGTTCAAGTTCAAAAAGCGACATCCACCGCCGGGAGCGCCGCCAGGAACGTTGATGATCGGCGAGGACGCCCCGCCGCCGAAGATTCGCCTGATCAGCTACACGGCCGATGAGGTGTCGGAACGCCGCGACATCGAGATCGATCAGTTGCCCGAAGCCATTCCCCCCGGCACCGTCGCCTGGATCGACGTCCAGGGTTTTGGCCATGAACCGACGATTAGCCGGATCGGGGCGATGTTCGACCTGCACCGCCTGGCCATCGAGGACGTGGTCAACGCGCCGCAGCGGCCCAAGGCGGAAGCCTACGAGGATCAACTACTGATCGTCACGCGAATGGTCCGCCTGCTCGGCCCGCTCCGGACAGATATCGAACAGGTGAGCCTTGTGCTGGGCGGTAACTGGGTGATCACGTTTCAGGAGCGACCCGGCGACGTGCTGGACCCGGTGCGGCAACGCCTCTCGGTGCGGGCGAACAAGACCTTCCGTGAGCGGGGGGCGGCCTATCTGGCTTACGCCATCCTCGACACGATCGTCGACGGCTACTACCCCGTGCTCGAGTCGCTGGGAGACCAGCTCGAAGACCTGGAAGAGGAAGTGATCAACGATCCCAGCCCGGTCGTGCTTCGCCGGCTGAACGAAGCGCGACAGCAACTCGCCGCCTTGCGCCGCGCGCTGTGGCCGCAGCGGGAGATGGCCCGGTCGCTGCTGAGCGAAACGCCGCTGATCCCCGAGGTAGTGCGCCCCTATCTTCGCGACGTCTACGACCATTGTGTCCAGACGGCCGATATCGCCGACGGCTACCGCGAGACGGTCACCGGACTGATCAACACCTATCTCTCGTCGATGGCCAACCGGACCAACGACGTGATGCGGGTGCTAACGATCATGGCCAGCATCTTCATCCCGCTAACGTTCATGGCGGGCATCTATGGGATGAACTTCCAACACATGCCGGAGCTGAACGTCTGGTGGGCTTACCCGATGCTCTGGGTCGTCATGGGCGGCGTCGCGGTGGCGATGCTCGTCTACTTCTGGCGCAAGGGGTGGATCGGCGCGGATCGAGACAAGCGACCGAAACCCCCGGACGAATAGCCAAACCTAGTGCCGGGTGCCACTGCTGGCTTGCCCAGCAGTGCTGGGGTAAGCGTTCAACGCCGAGGGTGTTAAAGGTGCCGGGGGTGCTAAAGGTGCCGGGGGTGCTAAAGGTGCCGGGCACCAAAAATGGGTATTTTGCAGAGCGTAGAAAGGACGATCAGGCACCGCCGCGGCCTTGATCGTAACCTTGCCAACTGCTAGCGGTCTTCATGGTTGAGTTGCAGCCGGAAGCCAGGCGGCCTTTTTGGGGGGGGCGCTATGGTTCTGCGGCGCAGCAGGTGGCGCATTGCGCCTGTGGCGCGCCTGCTGGGAGGCTTCCCGCAGCTGCCGAAGGGCGTTAGGCCACACGACGAGTGGCACGTGGGCGGGC
>Ga0180429_10000616_pt1 | contig 31412 bp, 27 predicted proteins | sample SS_ome_FD_132428 | JGI IMG/M metagenome (GOLD analysis project Ga0180429, IMG submission 132428) | Hypersaline lake sediment archaeal communities from the Salton Sea, California, USA - SS_1_S_1 metaG | ecosystem: Environmental > Aquatic > Non-marine Saline and Alkaline > Hypersaline > Sediment ...
AGACAACTTGTCGAGTGCCTCTTCCACGTCGAGATGTTCCGCGGCGGGCTTGTTCTGCAACTCGTCAGACAATTTGTCGAGTGCCTCTTCCGACGACTCCTCGGACAGCGCCACCGCCGGCCGTTCCTTCTCGGCCGCGATCGGCGGATCTTCGGGCAACTCGTCGGCCGCCTGCCGTGCGATGGTCGGTTCCGCCGGTTCGTCGGGCGGAACGTCGTCGTGGGGCCGGGGCGTTTCGTCGGCCGCCTGCTGTTCGGACGGCAGCCGCGGATCCCAAGATTCGTGCGGTGCGAACGCTGACCGGTAACGTCGCCCAAGGTACGACGCCGTGGCGAAACCCAGTCCTACGTTCAGAACTGCGACTACGAAGATATACCAGCACACCGTTCGGCTCCACTTACGCGCAAAGCGCACGACAATACCACTGGAAATTGTACGTCAGAACCGGCAAACGGAACGAGATAACGCCCCGGCTGCCCTATTGGTCTCGTCGGTATCGCCGATTGTACCGCTTGGCGCGAATGGAAGGATTAGGACTGAACTCACCAGTTCAATTCGGTGGCTTCTTCCCAGTGTGCGTAGAGCATCTCCAGAGCCGCTTGCTCTTGGGCAATCTCGGTCTTGATCTGTCGTACGAGGTCGCCGTCGCGGTGCGTATCGCCCTGGGCAAGCCGGTGTTGAAGTTCCTCGACGCCGGTTTCTCGGGCAAAGATCTCCTCTTCGAGATCGGCTACCTTGCGATAGGGAAACCGCCGCCGGGGACGGGACGGCTCCGTTTCCGCCTTGGCGGTTCTCGGTGCCGGCTGCTTCGGCGGGGGGGCCTCGCTCGCCGCCGACGGCGGCGAGACCATCCGCAGATGTCCCATCTGCTGATAGGTCGTGTAGTTTCCCTCGACCACCCGGATCAGATTCGGCTCGACAACCAGCAGGTGATCGGCCACCTTGTTGAGGAAGTAGCGATCGTGGCTGACGAACAGCACGGTTCCGTTGAACGAGGTCAAGGCCCGCTGGAGGGCTTCGCGCGCCCAAAGATCGAGGTGATTAGTCGGCTCGTCGAGCACGAGGAAATTGGCGTCGCTGGCAGCCAGTCGCCCTAGCGCGGCGCGGCAGCGTTCCCCGCCGCTGAGACTGTCGACCGTTTGCAGGGCCGTGTCGCCGCCGAGCCCGAATCGCGCCAGCAGGTCGCGGCGTTGCTGCAGGCCGAATTCTCTACGCTGCGGCCGGATGGCGTCGACCGCCGCTGCCCGATCGTCCAACTCGGCGAGGTGCTGGTCGAAGTAGCCGATCTCGACGCCTTGCCCCAGCGTCACGTTTCCCTCGTCCGGCTCGATCAGCCCAATCATGCATTGCAGCAAGGTGGTTTTGCCGCAGCCGTTGGGTCCCAGCAATCCCCAGCGCTGTCCCCGGGTGATCTCGAACGAGAGTCCCGCGAAGAGCTTCCGCTCGTAGGCCTTGGCCAACTCGTTCACCCGCAGCACGATATCGCCCGATCGGCTGGCGGGCGGAAAGCCCATCGGCGGACATTCGATCTGCCTGGGACGTTCGACCGGTTCGATGCGTTCGAGCTTCCTGCGTCGATCTTCCGCCTGTGCATGTTTCTGGCCGTAGGTGTTGCGGCGGATGAATTCCTTGGTCTTGGCGATTTCGATTTGTTGCTTATCGTAGGTCCGTTGCTGGACCAGGAGCCGTTCGGCCTTCTGGCGGCAGTAGGCCGTGTAATTGCCGGCGTAGGAGTCGACCGTGCCGTGAAAGAGTTCCACGGTGGCGTTCGTTACCTTGTCGAGGAAACAGCGGTCGTGGCTCACCAGGATCATGGCCGCGGAGCTGTCGAGCAGATAGTCTTCGAGCCATTCGGTGGCCTCGATGTCGAGGTGGTTCGAGGGCTCGTCCATCAACAGCAGGTTCGGCTCGGCCAGCAGGAGTTTTGCCAGGATCAGACGGTTCTGTTCTCCGCCGCTGAGGGAATCGGCCGGTTGGGTGAAGGTCTTCTTGCGGAAGCCCAGTCCTTCCAGCACCCGTTCTATCTTGTGGTCGAGGTTGTAGGCCGCGTGGCGGTGGAGTTCGTGCTGGACGTGATCGTATCGGGCGGACAGCCGGTCGCGCTGGGCCGAATCGTCGCACTCGGCGATCGCTTCGGCCACGGCCAGCGATTCGTCTTGCAGCGAGAGCAGTTTGGCCAGTGCTCCGGCGGCTTCGTGCCAGAGTGTGCGGCCGGGCTCGAATTGCGGCTGCTGCTCGAGATAGCCCAAGTGTACCGAGGGGTGAAATACGCAGGTGCCGGCGTCCGCTTCATCCATGCCGGAGATGATTCGCAGCAGGGTCGTCTTGCCGCTGCCGTTGGGCCCCACCAGCGAGATCCGCTCACCGGGGCGGACTTGGAACGTGACACCATTAAGGACCGCTTCGGGCCCGTAGTGTTTTCTGAGGCAATCGACGTCGAGCAGAATCATCGGCGGCCACTGTTACTTCTTCCGCGCCGGCTGCACCCGGGCCTTGCGGGCGTGTTGTACTCGGGCCTTCCGCGCGTGCTGGACCCGGGCCCGATTGGGAGCCGGCTTAGGCGGTGCTGCTTGTTTGGGGGCCGGTCGCGCCGCGGGCTTCTTCGGTGCGGGGTTCTTCTTCGGTGCCGCCTTCTTCTTGTTGTTGTTATGGTTGTTGTGGCGGTTGTGGTGTCTGTTGTTGCCGCCCTTCTTGTGGTTTGCCTGCTGTTTGTGCTGAGGTCCCATCTGCCCCGTGCCCTCGGGACGCCGCATGAGGATCGTGTATGCGGCCGTGCGAACCTCCAAGCGAAGCCGCTTGATCTCCTTGACCAGGCTGAGCTTGGCCGCCTCGCTTTCGGCCTCTTTCATCCGGTTCACGGCCGAACGGAGCATCGGTTCGTAGTGATTGCGCACTTTGGTGAGTGCTTCCATCTGTTTTGGCGACGGGACCACCCCCCGCGGCAGCATGAACGCACTGAGGACCGGGTCCTTCTCGGGCGGCACGAACTTGAAATCGTCCTGCTCGTCGTCCTTGTCGGCTTCAAACAACTGTCCCGAGGCCGTCTCCAGCCATGGGTCGGCCAGCAGCGCCGCGGGCAGCAGAAACAACAGTCCGATTACCGTGCGATACATGGCAGCCACTTCTTTCATTATGGGAGCGAGACTATATCACTACGACTCAATATACCTGGCGGCCGCCACAAGATCAAGCCCGCCGCTTAGTCGTTTAACCCGAAGCCGAAGGCGAAGGCCGTTGGGCACGCGGCTCATTCGTTTAACCCGAAGCCGAAGGCGAAGGCCGTTGAGTACGCGGTGCCTCCGCAAGACGCCGTCGCCTGCGGCTTAGGGTTAAACGACCACGGCTCAACGGGAGAACGTCCGCACCGCGGCCACGAATACCAGCATGACGGCCGAGCCGATGGCAACTACCAGAAAGTTGTTGTGCACAGTGAGGAACACCATGCAGGTGGGGCCGGCACCGATGCCGAAAAAGGCGCTGATAACAACGCCGCCAACCGAGTGGCCCTGTCTTATGCCCACCACCGCGCCAACCAACGCCCCTAGGAGGATGCCCAGAACGAAGCACGCCACCAACGGCCCCGGGTTGTCCAACAAAAACGTCTTGGCGGAGGTTCCGATCCCGGCCGCAAAGATCGCGACCACCACGGTCAACAGCAACAGCGAGGCGAGCGAAAACGCGCTTCGGTTCACGGCTGCTTCACGATTTCCTTCCGGCCTACCAGTCATGGCGCGTTGGCCCGCCTTTCAACAACTGTCCGTCGGCCCGGCTGCCGAGTTGCCTGAGTATGCCCGGATCTACGTCTTCGACCACCGGTCGGACCGCGCCGTCGCCAAAGAGGAAGTTCGTAACATTGTAGTGGCTGGATCCGAACCCACCGACGTTCAATGCCTCCTGTGGGCCGATCTCGACCTGTTCCTCCTCGGTTTCCGCGGGCTCATCGCCCCACGGTGCGTTGTACACGTATCCACAATCTCCCAGCGTCATGTTGATCGGCGTGCCCGTGTTTCGCAACGTCGATCTGGTACCCGACATCCAGCCGAAATCGATCTCGCTGCCAAGTTTCTCGCCGATGAAAATGGTATGGGTTGTGCCGTCCGTGATGTCCTTGCGGCGGATGCTGCTGTTGAGAAAGAACACGCCGTTGTTGTCCGCGTCGATGGGTGCTTCCACGTCGTGATGGCATGCGGCGTAGTTGCTCAACCATCCCCCCCTGATTCTATTCGTGCCGCCGTAGGAAGGACAGGCGAGAATGGAGATGGGCAAGGTGCGAACCATCTGGTTTTTCTTGTCGTATACGCCGACCGAGAAATCTGTCTGCTGGTAAGCGGATCCCTCCTCGATGTACGGCAGCAACTGCACGATCCAACTCATGTGATAGCCCTGCGGAACGTTGCGGATCGGCCCTTTCGGATCGACCACTCCCGGCGGAAAGACCTCGCAGGCCGACTCGTAGTTGGCCAGGGCGATGCCCAACTGAGACAGATTGTTCAGGCACTGTGCCCGCCGGGCGGCCTCTCGCGCCGCCTGAATCGCCGGTAACAGCAGCGCGATCAAGATCCCGATGATGGCTATTACCACCAACAACTCGACCAGCGTGAATCCGCGACGGCTTGAAGTGTTCACGATTCCTCTCCTTTTGCAGTTTTACTGCTATTGTAGGGGCACCACCACTTCCCGCGTTTGTCGAGCGCGGTGATGCGAATCATTCGGATAGTCGGCCCGGGCACGGACCAGCCGCCGACGCGGCCGTCCGTCGACCGGCAGCACTTCGACAACGACCACTGCACCGTCTCGTCCGGCAAGGTCCGTTGCGGGTATGGTCCAGGTTTCGCCCGAGTAGTCCTCTTCGGCGTCCAGCCGCGCGGCGGCCCGTTCCAGGCCCGATTCGGCCAGCCAGCCCGCTTGCACTTCACGCGACTGCGTATCGGCAACCCGGCGGCAATTGGCGGCCATTTTCACTATCGACACGAAGATCATTGAGGCCACCGCCAGGCAGACAATCGCGGCAACCAGGACCGCACCGCGGCGGCGGCCGAATGGCCTTGCACGCCTTGCAGCCAAGCCCTGTCCGTGTGCCACTGCTTGCTTGCAAGCAGTGTTCTTGTGCCCGCAAGCGGTGTTTTTGTTGGCAGCCCGGCACTGCTTGCAAGCAAGCAGTGGCACACGGGCTTTCATTCGACGTGCGTGGTTGCTCATGATGACTGATCCCCGCGAGGGTTCGTAAAACGATGATCGCGGCCGAGCAACGCGTCGATTCGCAGCGTTCGGCCGGGCTTTCTTGGCTGGGAGTCGGTCCGTGGGGCAATCGAAAGGGTGACCGTCGGCCCTTTGGCGTCGGGCGGCGATTCGATCGAAGCCGAACAACTCGACGGCAAGACGAACGATTCCCGCCGCGCCACTTCCGAGTTGACCAGATCCGAGCCGACCCGTTCGATACGGATCACCGCGCCGTGCGGGGTGCCGTAGGTTATCGTCCGATCCGGTGCCGGACTGAATTGCACCGTCTCGCCCACCGAGACGCCGCCCACCGGCGTTGCGTGGACGTCGCGTCGGAACTGATCGGCCAGCCGCCCCAGCACGGCCGAGTGACGAACGTGGTCGCGTCCGCTGCGTTCGATCCGAAACAACAAGGTGAAGAGCACTACGGTAACACTCAGCATGACCGACGACATTGTCATTACCACCAGTAGCTCCATCAGGCTGTATCCGCGTCGGCGTTTCATCGGCGGTACCTCCACGACACAAGTTGCACGCGGGGGCGTTGCCGGCCGCTGCCCTGTTGCCAATCGAGGGTCACGGCAATCCGCTTGGCCGCCGGATCGTCCGGCGAGGCGACAATCTCGATTTCGACGCTCGGCTGCGACAGTGCCTGCCGGGCCCACTGCGAAGGCTGCACGGCGGCGACGGCCTGGGGCGTCAAATCGTCCCACGGCCGGGCGGCCAAGTGCTCCATCAGGTTCGAGGCCTCTTGCAGGGCCGTCTGTCGTTGCTCGACCGCACGGCGCCCGGCGCTGCCGACGACCAGCATTTGCACCGACGCCGTCATTACGGCCCCCAGCAGCACGCTGGCCACGATCATTTCCACGATTGACGTACCTCGGCGTTTCATCGCTACACCAGTCTCTGCACCAACGTGATCAATGGTAAGAACAGGGCCACGACGACAAACATCACCGCCACCCCGTAGAAAAGGATTATTGGCGGAATCAACAGTTGGATCAGGGCGTGCAGGCGGTAGGCGAGGCGGCGGCGGTTGCTGTCGGCCATCTCTTGCAGTGCCCAGGGGAGGTTTCCCACTCGCTGTGCCGCCTGCAGGATGGCCCGGTCCGCCTGGCGGATCAGGCCGCGGCGGTGAAGGCTCTCGCACCAGTCGCAGCCGGCGTCCAAATCGCGGCAAACGGCGTGCAGCCGCCGCCGGATCCACGCTACGTGATACGAACGGGCCAGGGCGGCGACCGCCCCGCCTAGCGGACGTTCCCGCCGGGCCGCCAGCGACAACGCGTCGAGGATCCTCGCCGTGTGCAGCCGCCGCACCAACCGGTCGATCCCGGGCAGGTCCGTATGGGTCCAACCGATGTAGCGCACGATCACATATAGCGTCAGCAGCCCGACGCCGAAGAAGAGCGGCATCGAGAGCCACCAGTACGAGCCCACATAAGACGACACACTGATAAGCGCTTGACTGACCGGCGGCAGTTCCGCATCGAAATCATCGAAGATCTTGACGAATGATGGTACGATCTTGAGCATCAAGAAACTGACTACTCCCAAAGCAAACGGCGGCAGCACGCACAGGTAAACGAGCTTTCCCGCCAGTGCCTCCCATATCGGCGCCTGTGCGTCGCGCACCGTTGCCTCGTGACGCAGTGCGGTGGCCAACGCATCCGACTCGTAGCCCACGCGAATCGTCGGCAGCACTTCGGCGGGAACCAGCCCACGGCACTTCTGCAACGCGTCGGGCAACGGCATTCCACCGTCGACCAATTCCGCCAGTCGCCGTATCCTCCGCGCCAACCCCCCTCGATGCTCCTTGGCAAACGCCGCGATGGCGGGACCCAAGGGCAGAAAACGTTCCGCGGCCACGGCCAAGGTCCACAGCAGTGCGTACTTCCGGGCCTGCTGCCTGCGGACGAAGGTCGCTGCGATCACGACCAACGTCGTCATCCACAGCAGCGGCCCGGGGATCCCTAACAAAAAGCAAACTCCCAGCATGAAAGCCGCCGTACCCGTCGCGATCAATGTCCAGCCCACCACCGTCAACGCCAGCAGCAGCAGGTCCTGCCGCGTCTCGTCGCGGCGCACGACGACCAGGTGCGACGCCACCAGAACCGCGATCCCGAACAGGATCAGGTTCGCTCCGGAGAACATGAACGTGAGTGTACTCGGTTCCATGGTTTGTTACGCCAACTTGTTAATCAGCGAAATCATGGGCATAAACATGGCAGTGACGAAGAACGAAACGAACGTCAAGATGATTACGAACACGATCGGGGCAAGCACGACCTCGAGGAAGCCGCCTTGCGATTGCACGCGGCCCTCGAACATCTCGGCCACGGCATAGAACGCATCCGACTGAGACGACGTGCGCTCACCCCACTCGACCAGCGGGATTATGCTCGGCGGAAACTGCGGCATCGACGCCAGCGATTCCGACAGCGCCCGGCCTTGCTCGATCTCGGTGGCCGCTCGGCGGCATCCGGCCGCCAGATGGGCGTCGCCCACGCCCACGGCCACCAGCCGCAACGCCTCCGGCAGCGGCACTTCTTGCTCGAGCAATAGCCCCATGAGGCGCGAGAACTGCGTCATCCGGCTCCAACGCCACAACGGCCCCACCAGTGGAACCCAGTACAGCAGGCGCGGTGCCAATGGAACACGAGGTGTGGCCCAAGACAGTACCATTATCGCCAGCACCAGCGACACGCCACCCTCGACGAGCCACGCTCCGGGTCCCGACGACGCGATGAACACTTGCGTTATGAAGGGCAATGCGGCGTCAAAATCCTCAAACACTTCGGCCATTTGTGGGACAACGCATCCTTGCAGAAGAAGAAACAACGCGGCCGTCACCGTCATCAACACCAACGGATACGCCATGCACGCGCGTACCCGACGGCGCAGCTCCACCTGGCTCCGCTTCATTTCGACGAACTCTTCGAGCACCTCGGCCAGCCGCCCGCTGCGCACGCCGGCGATTACCAGCCCGCGAACGTGCGGCGGCAATCGGTTGCCCTGGGCCTCGATTGCCGCGTCGAGCGAAGTGCCGGCGTCCAACTGGCCGGATATTTCCCGCAAAACGCCCCCCAGCCGGCCGCGAGGAACCTCGTCGGCAACCGCCCTGAGTCCTTCGGCCAGCGGCAGCCCGACCTTGGCCATCTCGGCAACCTGAGCAGCCAGTTCGACCGCTTCCTCGGTCGATAGCTTGCCTGCCGTAGCGTATGAAAACTGTGGCGGTTTCATTTTGGGTTACTTGGTTCTTATAGTCGTTATGTAAATGCCCTCAAGATAGACACGTAGGGGACGAACAACATCAGCCCGTAGAGCAAAACCACGCTCCCGCCGATGCCCACCACGGCCAGCAACGGCAGCAGCGCCCTGGCCAACTCTGCCTGGTACCGGGCACGGCGGTGATAGGTTTCGGCCGCGTGCTTAAGCGCGGGCAGCAACGCGCCTTGCCGATTGCCGGCGGCCATCAGCCAGCGCAGCAGGGGCGGGAAATCCGCCCGGCCCGCCGCGACGCCGCCCATCGGCTCGCCACGCTCCAGCCGGGCGGCCATCTCTTTCGCCGCGCGGTTCATCTGACGGTCTCCCGAGGCACTGGCTGCCAACACTATCGCTTCATGCAACGGCACGCGACTCTCGATCAATAGTGCCAGCACATCGACGAACGTGGCCGCCCGCGACCAGTGCAGCGTGGAGCCCAACCACGGCAGCCAGCCGAAGAGCTTCGCCGCGAAACGCGGCTCGGCGATGGTGGCCCGGGTTGCGAAATACCACCACCCGGCCGCCAGGACCACGAGGCCCAAGGGAACGGCCGGTCCCCACCAGCCGGCCGTCTCTCCACGCGCCGCGAGCCAGACAAACAGGTCGCGCCCCACCACTTCGAGCCGATCGAAACCCACTAGTATGTTGGGGACAATCTCGGCCGTGAAGAAGGCGAGCAACCCCCAGGCGAGCGCGAACACCAACAGCGGATAGAGAAACGCCGAAACAACGTATCGCCGGGTCTCTGTCACGCGGCGCACCGAACCGGCCAGGGCCTCCAGCGCCGCCGGCAAGCGGCCGGTGCGCAGGCCGATTTCTATCACCGCAAGATAAACCGGCGGCAATCCGGCCGAGTATTCGCTCATCACCGCATCGAGCGATTCTCCGCGGCCGGTTCGTTCGGCCACCGCGGCGGCAAAACGCCCCAGCCGGCCCGGCATCTCGCGGCCCAGTTCGGCCAGTCCGCCCTGCAGCGGCACGCCGGCACGAACCAGGGCCGCGATCTCCTCGTTCAGCGCGGTCAACTCGTCCAGCGTAATGGCCTGCAAATTGGGCGACTGCGAGTTCATCGGTCAGTGTCCTCTTTTGCGGTGTCCTCCGTTTTGGGCATTGGGCCGCCGGTAGCGGAGAACCCCAACACGCGGCGGACCTCGGCCGGACTGGTCCGACCTTGCTCGACGGCCCGGCAGGCTCGCTGCCAACGGGTGACCATGCCCGATTCGACGGCCAACTGTTCGAGCCGGGCCGTGTCGCAACGGGAGAGGATCGCCCGGCCCAACTCCGTGCGGCCGGGCGTGAGCATCTCGACCAATAGCAGGCGTCCCCGGTAGCCGGTGCCGCCGCACTTGTCGCAACCGACGGGCACCGCAACCCGTTCGACCGGCAGGCCCAGCCGGGCATCGGCGTCATCGGTCGTTCGAGCACACACACATAATCGTCGCACCAGCCGCTGGCAGAGGATAGCCAGCAGTCCGCTACGAGCGACGTAGGGCTCGATGCCCATGTCCAGCAGCCGCCCGACCGTTTCGGCGGCACTTCCGGCGTGGAACGTGCTCAGGAGAAGATGTCCGGTGAGCGATGCCCCCAGGGCGGCTTCGGCGGTCGGGCGATCACGGACCTCGCCGACCATGATTACCTCGGGGTCCTGTCGCATCAGAAACCGCAGGCCGGTCGCCAGATCGAGCCCGACCTGATCGTTCACTTGCGATTGGGCCACGCCGTCGACGGCCACTTCGACCGGATCTTCGATCGAGACGAGACTCCGCCGCCCGGCGCTGTCGGCGGCGATTTCGCGCAGCGCGGCGTAGACGGTCGTGGTCTTGCCGCTTCCCGCCGGACCGGAAACCAGGATCGCCCCGGAGGTTTCGGTCAACAACCGCCGCAGCGTGCCGCAGACGTCGTCGTGGAGCCCCAGATCCGCAAGCCGCTCGAATTGCTCATAGCGGCCGAACAATCGCACCACCGCGCGTTCGCCGTGCAAGGTGGGGAAGGTGCTGACGCGGACCTCGCCGTTACGCTCGTCCAGCCGGATACGGCCTTCCTGCGGCCGGTCGGTCTGATAGGTCAGCAGATCGGCCTTGACCTTGAGCCGGGCGATGAGGTTGGCGGCCAACTCGGCCGGAAAGAGGGCGATCGGCTGCAAGACGCCGTCGATGCGGAACTTCAATTCCAGGCCCGCCGTCGAGGGCTGCAAGTGGAGATCGCTGGCCGTGGCCTCGCGGGCGGCGGCCAACATGCGATCGACGGCGACAGTGGAGAACTGAGGGTCGTTCGGATCGAGCCCGGCGAGTTCGCCGCCCACACGGTCTGACGTGGCTGGCTCCATCAATGCCCTCGCCGGTTGCCTTGACCCTTGCTCCTTCGTTGATTGTAGCCGATTGTGGCGCATGGGGCAAGGGAGTGGAAGAGTGTCGTATCGTAGGACAGGATTTTATCCTGTCCAGACAGGTTGAAAACCTGTCCTACGATCCGTCCAGACAGGTTGAAAACCTGTCCTACGACAGGTTCAATTGGCACCGGCAGCCACTTCATGCCTCGCGCATTTCGAGGCGATCGTAGATGCTGCTCCATTTCAGCAGCGCGCAGTCGGCCCGGAGCGTGCCGCCGGGGCCGATCGATTGTAGTTCCTCGTTGCGGGCCTCGGATAACTCCAGCGAAACAGTGCAGTCGGCACCTGCAATCCGGCCGGTTACCGTTTGCCCGTTGCGGAAGCGTTCGTCGGGTACGTAGCCGTACGTTCGCTCAATCTTGTCGATCTCGATTGTGCAAGGAAACAACTGTCCGGCATACTCCTTGATGATCTCGTCGCGCTCGAAGCCGTACTTGCTGGCAGCGGCAATCCGCCGGACGATCTCGGCCAAGGTGGCACGGCCGGGCGGCTCGTCCGGCGTGGGCCGTTGCTCGGCGGAAGGAGGTTCCGGCACCGGCTGCTCGAACAAGGGCGCCTCCTCGGCCGCCGGCTGCTCGAACAAGGACGGCTCTTCCGCAAAGAGTGCCTCGCCGGAGGGCGTCTCCGAACCGATGGGCTCGAACGCGTCGCCGGCCGGCGGCCCGGCCTCATCGACCGCGGCCATGCCGGCCGCTTGTTCCGCCCCGACTTCCGGAATCTCCGCGAGTTCCGCAACCTCCACGTCCGGAGCTTCAGCCACGGGTCGGACGATCAACACGCGGTTCTCCAGCCAGTCGGGCCAGAGGGGAATGTCGATGCGGACCTCCAACTTCCAGATCAGATCGTTGTCGTCGGCGTGAAAGGTGAAGGCGTTGGTCTGAGGAATCGGGACCATGCCTTCGACTCGAAGCGGCTGATTGGCAGTGACGTCGCGGGCCGGCGACAGCGCGAAAACGCGTTCGTGAAGCTTGTGGGTGTGAGTGGTTCGGTCGGTGCCGCTGCCCGAGACACATTGTTCCACGCCGGTGAGTTTCGCGGTAATACCGTTGAGATGGGCGGATCCACGGGGAGTGAAAGCGAGCCGCACGGGCACACCGCCTCCCGGCCGCACGTTCGGCGGTCCACACAGCAGTTCCACTTTGCCGATCTTCTTCTCGGCAAACGATTTTCGCAGCGCGAAAAACAGGATTACACATCCGGCCGGAACAAGGACCAGGCCGAAGGGGCAAAAGAGAAAGAAACCGATCACGATCATCGCTATCCCAACCGGCATGCCGAGCTTGGCAAGAAAACCCTTGCCGTGCGCCTGCCCGGCCGCCTCGCCGGGCAGATGGCCGTAGTCGCCTCGGCCGGGCAAGAGGATGTATTCCTCCTTGTGCTTCGGGTCGAGAGCCCAGGGGATATCTACCCGAACGTTGACGTAGTGGTCGATGTTGACGTAATGGCCGTGGTAGGTTGGAGGACCTTGGGGCGCCACGAAACTGAACGGGTAGCTCACCGACTGGCCCGCCTGCAAGTCGCCGCGAAAGGGGACGTTCGTTTGGGGATCGCCGGTTGCCGTGTTGCCCCGGCCGTGGGTCTGCCAGAAGTGCTCGATCATCAAGCCGTCGCAGCGGACGTTCTTGTTGACCTGAACGAGTACGGTGCCGGTTACCGCCTCGCCGCCGCGGTACCGGCGGTCGGGTCGATCGTAGACGATCTTCAAATCGCACTTAGACATTTTCTATCCCCGGTAGGTCTTGGAACATCTCGTACAAATGCCGCTCGATCGCGCGAAGGTCGTCGCCGAACCGATCGATCATGGCCTGGGCGGTTTCCACCGCAACGCACGGCAGCGGTCCGGGGCCCCGGCGTGCCCATTCAACGCGGCGGTTCAATATCTCGTGCAGTTGCCCCGCGTCGAGCGAGGCCGCCGCTTCGACGGTCTCGACGTCGAAACCCGCCCGGGCGAGTTCCTCGCGGTGGTCTTCATGGGTACCCAGGGCAAGCGACACCTTGCGCCGAAACAAGCGGCGTCGACGGCGGCGGGGTACGCGTTGGATCTCGTCGATCAACAAAGGGTTGCCGTGCGGGATACGCGGCCGCTCGTTCTCGCCCACGTGCACGTACGCCGCGCGGGGGAATCGCCGCAGGATCGCCAACAGGTGAGTGGTCTTTCCGCGTCCCTTGTCGCCGGTGAACTGGACCGCGTAGCCGGGTTGCTTCAAGCGGCTCACGAAGCGATCGACCTCGACGACCGCAAGCTCCGCTCGTTCGCGGCGCTGCGGTTCGCCGAACGGATTGCGAGACAGATTCAGATGCGCAAACGGTAGCGATTTTGGCGGGCTCATCAATTGCCTGCTGTTATGAAAGGTCTTGATGGCCCCTATATCTTCAGTATCCGCCCGTTTCGTGTCAAGTCTTATGTTCGTCGCCGATATCCCGGAATTCGGCCGCGATTCGTACTGGCGTGTCGGCGAGTCCCCGGTATAATACGTTCTTTCGCACCGCGACGGGAGTGAATATCCATGGCTGGACCTTTGAGAGATTTTAGCCGGCTGTGCCTCCACACGATCACCACCAAACCGTGGTCGATCGAGGAGGCCACCGACCGCTATGCCGCGGCGGGAGTCAAGGGGGTCACCGTCTGGCGGCAGTGGCTCGAGGGGCGCGACGTCGCCCGGGTCGGCGAGAACCTTCGGGCGGCGGGGATCGAGGTGGTTTCGCTGTGCCGTGGCGGTTTTTTCCCCGCCGCCGACGCCGCGGGTCTTCGGGCCGCCGTCGACGACAACCTCAAGGCGGTCGAGGAAGCCGAAGCACTGGGAGCGCCGTTGATTGTGCTCGTCTGCGGCGCGGTGCCGGGCCAGCCGCTGGAGAAGTCTCGCGATCAGATCGCCGACGGCATCGCCGCCACGCTTCAGCGGGCCGCGCAATCCGGCATCAGGCTTGCCGTCGAACCGCTGCACCCGATGTACGCCGACAGCCGATCGGCAATCAACACCATCGGCCAGGCCAACGACGTCTGCGACCGGATCGACTCGCCCCTGCTGGGCGTAACCGTCGACGTCTATCACCTCTGGTGGGACCCGAACCTCAAACGCGAAATCGAGCGCTGTGGCCGGGCCGGGCGGATCTTCTCCTTTCACGTCTGCGACTGGCGCACCCCCACCGAGGACCTGTTGAACGATCGCGGCCTGATGGGCGAAGGTTGCATCGACGTGCCGCGGATCCGCGGCTGGGTCGAGGAGAACGGATTCGACGGGTTCGTCGAGGTAGAGATCTTCTCGAACCGCTACTGGGGCATGGACCAAGGGGATTTTCTCGATAGGATCAAGGAGGCGTACTCGAAATACACTTGACGCGACTTCACTAGCCTGCGGCACCTTTCAAGGACTCAAAACTCGTACAGAAATTACCTCCCGATCTAGCTCATAGCTCAAAGCCAAATCAGGAAGAAATTCCCATACGAGTACTAAGTAACCCAAGAACGATCACGGACTCAAGAAATGAAAACTCACACCATCGGCGTTATTCTCAACGGCGTCACCGGGCGGATGGGCACGAACCAGCACCTGGCCCGCTCGATACTTGCCATTCGCCGGCAGGGCGGCGTCAAGATCAGCGATGACGAAGCGGTCATGCCCGATCCGATCTTGCTGGGCCGCAATGAAAACAAGCTCGCCGCACTGTCGCGGAAGTACGATGTTGAGCAATACAGTACGGACCTCGACGCCGTGCTCTCGGACGACCGCTATTCGGTCTACTTCGACTCGCTCACCACCAAGCTTCGGGTGCCCAACGTTCGCAAGGCGATCGCCGCCGGCAAGCACATCTACGCCGAGAAGCCGACGGCCACGTCGCTGGGAGACGCGATGCTGATATATCGCGAAGCGGACGCCGCCGGCCTGAAGCACGGCGTGGTGCAAGACAAACTGTGGCTGCCGGGGTTGCTGAAGTTGAAGTATCTGATCGACAGCGGTTTCTTCGGCCGGATCATCGCCGTGCGCGGCGAGTTCGGCTACTGGGCCTTCGACGGCGTCGACCAGCCCTGCCAGCGGCCGAGTTGGAACTATCGCAAAGAAGAAGGCGGCAGCATTCTCATCGATATGTTCTCGCATTGGCGCTACGTGATCGACAACCTCTTCGGCAAGATCAAGTCGATGGTCGCCCTGGGGACCACGCACATTCCCGAGCGGGTCGATGAAAACGGCCAGCGGTACTCGGTAACGGCCGACGACGCCGCCTACGGCATTTTCGATCTGCACGGCGGGGTGCCGGTTCAGTTCAATTCGTCGTGGTGTACCAGGGTGCGGCGCGACGATCTGCTGACGCTGCAGGTAGACGGCACCCGGGGCTCCGCCGTGGCCGGCCTGCGGAAGTGTTGGGTGCAGCACGACTCGGGCACACCCAAGCCGGTTTGGAACCCCGACGTCGATCCGTCGATCGATTACTACGCCGACTGGCAGGAGGTGCCGTCGAACGTCGCGTACGACAACGCCTTCAAGGTCGAGTGGGAGTTGTTCCTGCGGCACGTCGTCAAGGACACGCCGTTCAAGTGGGACCTGCTGGAAGGTGCCAAAGGCGTGCAGTTGGCCGAACTGGGGCTGGAATCGTGGCGGCAGCGCAAATGGGTCGACGTGCCGGAGTTGAGCTAGCACTGCGTCAAGGCTGCTACGACAGGTAGGACAGGTTTTTGACCCGTCCAGACAGGATGAAATCCTGTCCTACAAAGACATAATCCGCCATCGGGCGGGTTTGACAACCGCCCCGACCATCTGTTATACTACGTTTTAATAATTTGGGGTGGTAGTTCCCGCCCCGGGCCGCTCCCGCCAAACCCACGCCCGATACCCTCGAAGGAGAGTAGTTTTATGAACAACCGCGTCCGAATCTCTCTGCTCGCGCTGTTTTCGATCGCTTGGGTTCTCGAAGGCACGGCCGCCGCGGAAGACTACGTCAAGAAGGGTACCTGGCGCGAAACGCTTATCGCCAGCCTCGGCTCCGGTCCGTCGGAGGCCGTTGCCCGGGCGATAAAGGACTTCCCCGACGACCGGCAGCAGTTGGAGATCGTGGCCGACTGGATCCGCCAGGACGGCGTCGACGCGGAGCGCCCGTCGAACGACGCGCGTTGGGCCGAATCGTACTTGACGAAGTGCGAAGACCGCCGGGCAGAGCGCCTGTTGCCCCATGCCGAGAAGCTGCGGCGGATCGTCTTCACCAAGCACTACGACATGGGCGGCTCGCACTACGCCTACACCGAAGGGGCCTCCGACGCCCAGGCCGAGCGGAACTTCAGAGCGGGTACCGCACTGTGCATTCTGGAAATGGACGGCATCTACGGATCGGTACGCATCTTGATCGAAGATGAAAAGGGGGTGATCCGCGATCCGGACGTCTCCTACGACGGCCGGCGGATTCTCTTCGCCTGGAAAAAGAGCGACCGCGAAGACGACTATCACCTCCACGAGTACGACGTCGCGACCGACGATATCCGGCAGCTAACCTCCGGGCTGGGTTACGCCGACTACGAAGGTGCGTATCTGCCCGACGGCAACATCGTTTTCAACTCCACCCGCTGCATGCAGATCGTCGACTGCTGGTGGACCGAAGTGAGCAACCTGTTCATCTGCAACGCCGACGGCAAGCACCTGCGGCAGTTCAGTTTCGACCAGGTGCACAGCAACTATCCGACCGTCACGCACGACGGCCGCCTGATTTACACCCGCTGGGACTATAACGACCGCGGTCAGATCTACCCTCAGCCGTTGTTTCAATCGAACCTCGACGGCACCGGCCAGACCGAGTTCTACGGCAACAACTCGTTCTTCCCGACGACGATCTTGCACGCCCGAACGATCCCCGGCACGGGAAAGGTCATCAGTGTGTTCAGCGGCCATCACACCCGGCAGTACGGTCTGTTGGGTCTGCTCGATCCGCGCAAGGGCCGGCAGGAGAACGAGGGGACCCAGTTGGTCGCCCCGCTTCGCGAGACCCCGGCCGTGCGCGTCGACGGCTATGGCCGAAACGACGAGAACCAGTTCCAGTACCCTTATCCGCTCAACGAAACCGAGTACCTGGCCACCTTCCGGCTGAAGAGCGTGATGCCGCGGTTCGCGGTGTTCTACTTCACGATCGACGGCGGGCGAGAGCTGTTGGTTTCCGATCCGCGCACCTCCTGCAACCAATCGATTCCACTTCAACCCCGGCCGCTACCGACCGTCAGGCCCAATTTGGTGGACTATCGCAAGGACTCCGGCACGGTCTACCTGCACGACGTGTATTTCGGCCCGGGGCTCGAGGGCGTCGCACCGGGAACGATCAAGCAGTTGCGCGTGGTGTCGCTCGACTTCCGTGCGGCGGGCGTCGGCAGCAACGGCAATCGCGGCCCGGCCGGCGGGGCCTTGGTGAGCACGCCCATCTCGATCAACAGCGGCGCCTGGGACGTCAAAAAGGTGGTCGGCACGGCAAAGGTACACGACGACGGCTCGGCCTGCTTCGTTGTGCCCAGCCGAACGCCGATGTACTTTCAGGCACTCGACCAACAGGGTCAGATGGTGCAGTCGATGCGCAGTTGGCTGACGCTTCAGCCGGGCGAGTCGGTCTCGTGCGTGGGCTGCCACGAGAGCAAGAACGACGCCCCGCCGTCGACCGCGGCCAGCATGGCCATGGTCGCCGGTCCGCAGGAACTCACCCCGTTCTACGGGCCCGTGCGCGGGTTCAGCTTCATCAAGGAGATCCAGCCGATTCTCGACCGGCACTGCGTCAGGTGCCATCACCTCGACACGCCGCCGAAATACTCCAACGTAGCGAAGGCCGACACCCGCAAGGCGCTCGACCCCACGAAGACCGCCGTGCTCGCGCCCTGCAAGGACGCCACCTGGCGGTACACGTTTGTGAAACCGGAGGCGGCCGATTGGCATTGCGACTGTTACGACGACACGAAATGGGCCTACGGCCCGGGTGGATTCGGCACCAACGGAACGCCCGGCGCGGTGATCGGCACGGAATGGCGCTCGAGCGACATCTGGATCCGCCGCAGTTTCGAGCTTGGCAAAGACGTGAAGCTGGTCGCCCCGGCGCTGCTGATTCATCACGATGAAGACGCGGAAGTATACATCAACGGCGAGTTGGCGGCCCGCGCCGGCGGCCACGTCTCCGAGTATGGGCTGGTGCCGATCGAATCGAAAGCGGCCGCCCTGCTGAAACCCGGCACCAACGTGCTGGCCGTCCATTGCCGTCAGACCAGCGGCGGACAGTTCATCGACGTGGGCATAGTTGAAACGCGGCCCGGCGAGACGCTCGTCGCCGCCAAACCGGTCGAAAAGCCCCGGCCGCCGAAGGAAGTCAAGCCGGCGTTTAGTCTGCGCGGTATCCAGGCGCTCGACAACAGGGCCCAGCGGATGTGGAGCGATTCGTACCGGGCACTGGCCGACCCCCGGGTGTGCAGTTGGATCAGTGCCCAGTCGGCCCCGCCCATGTTGCCGCCGTACCATGCCGGGGCATCGCAGAGCAAGCTGATTGATATGCTTCGCGAAGGCCACAACGGCGTGCAACTGAAGCGAGAAGAGTTGGACCGCTTCATCGTCTGGATCGATCTGTTGATTCCCTTCGTGGGCGATTACACCGAAGCGATGGCCGAGCAGGGACTACCCAAGTACCACAAGTTCCTCGACAAGCGCCACCGCTGGCACGCCGAAGAGGCGGAGAATATCGCGGCGTATTTGGAGCAGGAGTAGAAGTATCAGCGAGTGATCTCCACGTTTGGCAATGCCTGCCGGAGTTGGATCACGCCTTCATCGGTAACTTGCGTGCGGGCGAGGTCCAGCGTTTCCAGGTTGGTCAACAGCTTCAAGTGCTGCAACCCGGCGTCGGTGACGTTTGTCTCTTCAAGGTCGAGCCGCGAGAGGTTCACCAGCCCCTCCAAGTGTTTCAGCCCGGCGTCGGTGACTTCCGTGTCGCCGAGGGCCAGTATTTGCAGGCTGCTCAGCCCCGCGAGATGTTCCAGCCCGGCGTCGCCGACCTGTGTTCCGTGAAGGAATAGGCGTTCGAGGTTGATCATCCCTTCGAGGTGTTCGAGTCCGGCGTCAGACACGGTTGCTCGGTTAAGGCTCAGGTGTTCGAGGTCCGTCAGGCCTCGCAAGTGTTCCACTGCACCGTCGCTGATTCCCGCACCACCCAAGGCGAGAAACTCCAGTTCCGTCAACTCGCCGACGCACGCCAACTCGGCGTCGGTGAACTCGCGTCCCGCCGCTAAACAAACGCGTTCCAAGTCGGCAAAGAAGTCGACGTCGTTGTCGAACAACTTCATCAACCACGCTGGGACATCCGGTTCTTTCCTGTTTGAAGAGTGACGGAAATCGTAGGCGATGATCCCGCGAAACTCTCGCAACACGTTATACACCTCCCGTTGCCGCTTCGCCTGCTGCTTCTGCACCGCGAGCCAACTGCACGGGACGGCCACCGCGACGACCAACACCAGCAGCGAACGAATGCTGAACTGGAATCGCCGCCGAAAAAGCAGGCTCGCCAGCAGCCAGAGAACCATCAGCAGCACGGCCACGCAGACGGTCGCCATGGCGATCAGCACGGTCCAGCCTTTCCGCTCGTTGAAAGGGAACCAAGAGAACCGCTCCGACAACAGCAAGACCCCCTCGACGGCCAGCAATCCGATCAGGAAGCGGTCGGGCGTGAGGTGATACCAGCGACGCTCGGCTGTCGGCCGATGGGAATCGTTCATAGTTGTGCCCTCGGGAGGCTGAAAGCGATACGCCAGGTAGTATATCAAACCGTTGCTATCGCGTGAACCTTGTCGAGCCGGGCGCCGCTTCTAGTCGCGTCGAATCGGGGAGTACCTGTAGTGCGTTCTGACGGGAAATAGTGTAAGTTACTCGACAGGGTGACCCAATGACCGAAAAAGACTCCAAGCCGACGAAACGAAAACTTCGCTGGTATCAGTTCAACTTGCGAACGCTGTTGATCGTTGTGACGCTGTTGAGTCTTCTGTTTAGTTGGGTTGGCGTTAGAATGCAACAGGCACGGGAGAATCGAAAAGCGGCGGCTGAGGTCTTTAGGGCGATGGATGAGATCATAAGCCTTTTCGGGGCGTATTACGTTAGCGGGGGCGGATCGTCATTAGAGAATCTGTTTGACGATCCAGGTGTTGCATACATTTATGGCATTAAGTTCGACCCACATGGTACGGGTCATGCCAGCGAGCTGACCGATACCGACCTGCAAGAACTCATCTCATTCCTGAAAGAACCGGCCAAGCTTAGAGTCCTTGGTCTCGACATCACTCAAGTTACAGACGAAGGACTTGAACACCTGAAGAAAATGACTGGCCTTGAAGAACTTACCCTTTCCGGCACTCAGGTTACTGGTGCCGGGCTGGTTTACCTGAAAGGCTTGACCAGCCTACGGTATCTTTGCGTCGAGAACACGCGAATCACGATGCTGGATTGGTACACTTGAGAACTTTGACCAAGCTCGAAGGTCTCATGCTTCGTGGTACTCAAGTCACAGACGAAGGTGTCAACAAGTTCGAGTCTCTAAGCAATTCGCAAGACCTCCAGCTTCACCACAAGTGAGACCATGAGAGGGTTTCACTACGGTGACGAAATTACCGATAGCGATTCCAATTCGACGAAACCCGATGAACGTCGCCTGTTTTACTTCAGCCTGCGAGAGTTGCTGATCTTTGTGACCCTGGTGAGTATCGCACTGGGCCTGTTCAAGTGGGTTCTCGATACGGCAAGAGACGAGAAGCTTCGCAAGGAAGAGCAGGTGATTGAGAACGCTTCCTACGCTAGATGCGTTCGCCTGAACGCGGGCGACCCCACGCTCTGGTGAGCGTGGCTACAACTTTCGCAGCCGCGGAAACATGGGCAAACAGGGCGTATTGGGAAGGCGCGGTTAACCGCCCCACCCCCCTCTATCGGGTCCATTGACCTCCGGTCTCGATCTCGTAAAATAAGCGTTCAATGAGCTATTGAACGGAACCCACCGAGGAAGGAAGACTGTCATGGAATCACCCCCTGTCAAACGAGCACTGATCAGCGTCAGCGATAAGTTCGGACTGACCGAGTTCGCCCGAGGTCTGGCCGCTGCCGGCGTGGAAATCTATAGCACCGGCGGCACCCGAAAACATCTCGAAAACGAAGGGCTGAAGATCCACGATGTCTCCGCGTACACCGGCTTTCCGGAGATGATGGACGGGCGGCTGAAGACCTTGCACCCGAAGATCTTCGGCGGCATCCTCAGCCGGCACGACAACCCGCAGGACATGAACTCGTTGGCCGAGCACGACATCGTTACCTTCGAGTTGGTGGTGGTCAATCTCTATCCGTTCGAGGCCACTATTGCCCACGAAGGCGTCACCATGGCCGAGGCGATCGAGAAGATCGATATCGGCGGGCCGTCGTTGGTTCGGGCGGCGGCCAAGAACCACGCCTTTACGACCGTTGCGACCAATACCGAGCAGTACTCGCCGATCCTCGATCAGGTGACGGCCGGTGGTTGCACCACGCCCGAGTTGCGGCGCCGGCTTGCCCGAGAGGCCTTTGCACATACGGCCGGGTACGACACGGCGATCGCCGCCTACTTCGCCGGGCAGACGGCCGAAGGGCCCTTCCCCGGCACGCTCAACATGGCGCTGCGGCGTAAGGCCGTGCTGCGTTACGGCGAGAACCCGCACCAACAGGCCGCTCTCTATGCGGAAGCGAACTCCGAGGGGGCCAACCTGCTCGCGGCCGCGCAGCTTCACGGCAAGGAACTCTCCTACAACAACCTGCTCGACCTCGACAGTGCCTTGGAAATCGTTCGTTCGTTCGCCGAGCCGACGGCGGCCGTGCTGAAACACAACAACCCCTGCGGGGCGGCCTCGGCCGATACGCTGGCCGAAGCGTTGCGGATGGGGATGGCCGGCGACCCGGTCAGTGCGTTCGGCTCCGTGATCGGGCTCAATCGCACCGTCGATGCGGATACGGCCGAGGTGCTCACCGAGCCGGGCATGTTCATCGAGGCGATTGTGGCCCCCGACTTCGACCCCGCGGCACTAGAAATCCTCACCACCAGGCCCAAGTGGAGGGCCAACGTGCGGCTGATGAAGGTCGGCGAAATCGAGCATGAACGCGAGCGTTGGGCCTTTCGTCACATCGACGGCGGTCTGCTGATGCAACAGGCCGATTCGACGGCCGATCCCGAAGACGAATGGAAGATGGCCACCGAGGCCAAACCGACCGGCGAGCAGATGGCCGATCTGCGGTTCGCCTGGGCGATTGTCCGCCACGTGAAGTCGAACGCCATCGTGCTCTGCAAGGACCGCATGCTCTTGGGCGCCGGGGCGGGGCAAATGAGCCGGGTCGATTCCACCGAGATCTCGATCAACAAGGCCGGCGACCGAGCCACCGGATCGGTGCTCGGCAGCGACGCCTTCTTCCCCTTCCCCGACTCGATCGAACGCGCCGCCGCCGCCGGCGTAACCGCACTGATCCAGCCCGGCGGCTCCGTGAAAGACGACGAAGTAATCGCCGCCTGCAACCGGCACGGCCTGGCGATGGTGCTCACCGGGCGGAGGCACTTCAAGCACTAAAACGGCTCCATCGCGTTGTATATTGTGCCGATGTAGAACATGAACAACCGGAAGATCAACGCGACGAGAATCGCCCCGATCACAATCCACACGGCCACGCCGGCCAGCATGGTCAGCGTGGTCAGCGCGGCCCGGGCCTGTTGGTCGTACTGACGCGAAAGCTGGCCCATCGACTCGACGATCTTGCCGCTCTGCTCACCGACGGCCAGGGTATCGAGAAAATCAGCGGGGCATACGCCCGACATGTAAAACGCTTCGTAGATCGAGTTACCCTCGGCGATGGCGGCGTCGATCCGGTCGATCTGGTCGGTATATCGGGCGTTTCTCGTGCTGCGCAGACTGATCCGCAACGCCCGGCGCACTTCCATGCCGGCGTTCATCGTCAGGTGCATCGACCACGCCAATCGAGCCAGGGCCACCGTTTGCAGCGGTCGGCCTATCCACGGCAACCGCAGAACGACGCGTTGGATTGGCCGCGCCCAAACCAAACCTCGCCGGGCGGCCTTTACGCAAAGTAACAACGGCACCCCAACGCTCGCCAGGAAAGCAACGTAGATCGCCAACCCGCGGTTTCCGATCAACCCCAGACCTAGCGGGTCGATCTTCGTGCCCGTCATTTTTTCGATCATCCCCATGACCCAAATCAAGACTCCGATAATCAGAACGGCCAATCCCAACTGGATCATCGGCCATGCGATGGTGCCCAGAAAAGTGCGCCGCAGGGAAAGCTGGCCCCGGTAGTGCTCGGCCAGTTGAGCGAACACCTCGGCATGGTGGCCCGTCTGTTCGCCGACCTCGGCAAGGTCGCGAAACAAGTCGGGAAAGAAGTCTCCGGCGGCGGCCAGGGCCTCGGCGAGTGTCTCGCCCCGTTTGACCGCTTCGCTGACGGCGCTAAGACGTCGCTTCGTGGTACTGGAGGCCCGCTCGGCCTCCCGGGCAAGAACGGTTCGCAGATCGATTCCGGCATGAAGGGCCGTGGCCAACCGCTGGCAGAGATCCGCCAAGGGCCCGAGCTTGATTCGCGGGGAAAAGACCATGTCTTGAGGATACCGCGAGCCCAGCCTAATTCAAGGGGAAGTTGCCTCCTACAGCTTTATCGACGGCAGTTGAGAACTCCCGCGAAGACTCTACGACCCGCGAGCTTGGCAGTATGGGAGAGTTCGGAAAACTAGGAGGTTCCCGCAGCCGATCCGAGCGGTTTTCCTGGCCACAAACACGTGTTTTCCATGCAAAACTGGCCTGGACTCAGCCGGCCGGTTCTGAGACACTCCTGCCTCTCTTCTATGCACGCGTAGGACAGGTTTTAGCATGTTTCGCTCCATTTTCCGATCAAACGGGCCCCGTCGAACCGGCCGCCGATTGTTTGTTGCCGCGGCCGTCGGATGCTTAGGCCTGTTGGGTTGCGCGAATCTCGACTTCCGCGGCGAGCGATTTCAGTACGATCCCGCCTTCGAGTTGGGATCGCGACTCCGCCCACCCGACAAGCAGGCAACGCCGGTGGCCGTTACCAACAAGAGCATGCAGATCGAACGTAACCTGGGCGTTCGGTAGTCTTGCCGTGGATGGGGGACGCCCGTCGTTGGGCGAGCGGCAGGCGAAGACTTCCCGCTAGCTACGGTCGCCAGGCCGTGGATCGAGCCGCATTCCACCGCCTGGTGACGGTGGCCACAGGTAGATTCTCGTCCGCTTCGACTTAGAACCGGCGATGCTCGACGGCGGACTCTCGGCTACTTCCCCACCTATTCGCCGGGCAATCTCTTTGCCGGCCGGCTGGCTTTTCCCTGCGTTCCGAGTTAGACTACCCTGTTGCCGTTCAGAAGCAGAGGAGATGCGATGCCGATCATTTCTAAGTGCCCTAAGTGTGAGCAGGCGGTGACTATCCCCGACGGGATTGATCCTCAGGCCGCCGTCCGCTGTCCGCTGTGCGAGGTGGAATTCCCGCTCGCCGAGGCCATGGCCGGCGCGCCGCCCGCCCTGATCCCGGTCGATGCCCCCCCACGGCAAGGCCTGACTGCCGACTCCGACGCAATGCTCAAGTCGGACCTCGTTTCCGAGCCGTTCCACGTGCCCGGCGAGGAACTGCCCGTGGTCCCTGGAGGCGGCGACGATTCGCCGACCGCTGAATCTGGGCCTTCTGACACAGGAGAACCCCTACTGGACGTCTGGAAGAAGGACGAAGCGGCCGCGCCGGAAATCGACCTCGGTCACGGGGCCACCTCCGACGCCAAAGCGGCGGACTTCGCCTCTTTCGCCGAAGATGAAGGGGACGGCGAACCGGCCGACGCGACGACGAGCGGCCGCGCCTCGAAGCCGCGACGGACGAAAAAGAAGGAAAAGAGTGCGGTTCGCATGATCCTGGAGCCGATCGTCGGTGGGTTCGTCGGATTGGCGGTCGGCTACTACGCGCTGAACTACTTCGGCGGTGAACGGTTCGATTTCATGGATTTCTACCTGCCGGGCATCCCCCATACTTACAAGCACAAAGGCACGCCCGACGAGCAGCCCAGCGATCAACCGACCAGGCAACCCGCCGCGAAGCCGGGCGGCGCCGGCCGAAAACCGGCGAACAATACCGCAGTACAACAGGTCCCCCCGGCAGTCGACCCACAACCGGATCCAATCGCCGGACCAGTGGCTGAACCGGAGCCCGATGTTCAACCAATCGCCGAACCGCAGCCGCGGGAAGAGCCGCTTCCGGACGACTACGTAGGCCCGGTGAACGTGCCGTCGTTTTCGCCCGACGATCTTGGCAAGGCGTTGAAGGCCGCCCACGAGGCGGTCAGCGGCGAAGACGCCACCGGTGAAGTGACCCCGGCCGTATACGAGAAGTTCCGTCAACTGGGCAAGGTGCTTTCGCTGGCCAGGGGAGACGGTCCCGGCTGGCAGCTTCCCGACCGGCGCATGGCCGTCGAGGGTATTCTCGAGCGAATCGGTGAAGACCCGGCGCAAATCGACCAGATCGGACGGCTCTCGAACGAGTTGGTCGATAGCGAGGACGGCCGCCAGGGCGGTGTCCTGCTGGCCGGAATGGCAGGCAAGGTCGGCGAGCAAGACGGATTGTACGGCACTGTGATTCGACTGGCCGGCCATCCCACCACGGTCATCGTAATGAGCGCTCGGCCGTTGGCTTTCCAGCATGGCGATCAGGTCGTACTGCTAGGCACCGTAATCAACCAGCCGGTCAAGAATCTGGCCGGGTACCGAGGGAGCAAGGATTGGCTGGTTTGGGTCGGCGCGGCGGTCAGCGTGCAGTAGTCCTGGCCGGCACGACGCGGAGAAGCGTGGATTTCCGGCGAATCACGAGTTTCCGGCCAAAAACGCGAGAACGTAACTCCTTTCCCACGCACGCTTTGTGCATACTTCTCCGCTGTCACCGGCCTTTTTTTCACAGGAGGGGGTTGATCGGACCGAGTTGATGCGTTAGACTCACTGATAGTGAGAATGATTCTCAGTGTATATATGTGGCGTTGCACCCTGGGGATAGGATCGTGATAGACAGCTCAATTCCTCTGGATCAGTTGCTTGCCGGCCAGTCGGCGATGGTTAGTCGTATCAGCGGGCACCCCGATCAGGTGCATCGGATGGAAGAGTTCGGCCTGTGCAATGGAATCCGGATCCAGATGTTCCGGCGAGGCAATCCGTGCATCCTTAGAATGGCCGGCAATAAAGTGTGCTGCCGAACGGACGAGCGGCTTCGCATCTTGGTGGAGCCCGAGGCCGCAGCCAGCTAGCAGCCTGTCCTCATGTCGATCCCCACTGAGCAAACTGCTCTGACCGTTGCTCTGATCGGCAATCCGAACACGGGCAAGTCGACCTTGTTCGGCGCGCTGGTTGGTGTGCATCAACACGTGGGAAACTATCCCGGCGTGACGGTCGAGAAAAAAACCGGCCGCATGCGGCACGGGCAGCACCGGTACGAGTTGGTCGATCTGCCGGGGCTATACAGTTTGGCGCCGCGATCTCGCGACGAGGTGGTGGCCGTCGACCTGCTGCTGGGACGCTACCAGGACTGGCGGCCGGTCGATGCGGTCGTTTGCATAGTCGATGCCGCCAATCTCCAGCGGAATCTGTATCTGGTCAGCCAGGTGCTGGAGTTCGGCCTGCCGACCGTGGTGGCGGTGAACATGCTCGACGTGGCCGAGAACCACGGCATTTCGGTCGACGTCGAGCAGTTTGCCGCGCAACTGCCGGTGCCGGTGGTCGCCATCCAGGCGAACCGGCGAGTCGGCATCGAGCGGCTCCAAGCGGCCCTGGCCGAAGCAGTCGATGGCCGAGAGCAACGTGCGGAGTCGTCTTCCAAAGAAGAGGCCCAGTTCCCGGAAGCGTTTGAAGACGAGGTGACGCGGCTGCATCCCTTGCTAACAGAGGCGGCCGCCAAGAACGCCGCCGGCAAACCGTTGCCACGGTTCCTGGTGCGGCGGCTGTTGTTGGATGCCGACGGCTATCTCTGCGAGGCCTTGCTTTCGCGCGCCGCCGCCGCCGACGTGCGCGCCGAACTCCGGACCGCCCGTACCCGGTTGTCGGAGGCCGGATGTGCAGTTCCGGGGGTCGAGACCGCGGCCCGATACGGTTGGGCCCGCGACGTGCTCCAGGGCGTTGTGACTCATCCCCGGCGATACGTCACCACGGTCAGCGATCGGATCGACCGCGTGTTGACCCACAGGATCTGGGGTACTCTGATCTTCGCCCTGTTGATGACGGGAGTTTTTCAGGCGGTTTTCAAGGGTGCCGAGCCGCTGATGTGGATGATCGAACAGGTTACGGAACTGACCGGCGGGTGGGTCGAAGCCCAGATGGCCGAAGGCGCGTTGCAGAGCCTGCTGGTCGACGGCGTGATCGCCGGCGTCGGCGGCGTCGTCGCGTTCCTGCCGCAGATCCTGATTCTGTTTCTGTTCATTGCCATATTGGAGGATTGCGGCTACATGGCCCGAGCGGCCTTTCTGATGGACAAAATGATGGTCCGCGTGGGACTGAGCGGGAAGTCGTTCATTCCGATGCTCGCGTCGTTTGCCTGTGCGATTCCCGGCATCATGGCCACGCGGGTGATCGAAAACGAGCGAGACCGGCTGACCACCATCCTGGTCGCCCCGTTGATGACTTGTTCGGCCAGGCTGCCGGTATACGCGTTGATGATTGCGGCGTTCATTCCTTCACAATCGTACCTCGGCGGTCTGTTGAGTTTGCAGGGGCTCACGCTGGCCGCGCTCTACGTGTTGGGTATCGTCACCGCGGTGGTTGCGGCGCTGGTATTGAAGCGGACGATACTGCGAGGTACCACGCCACCGTTCGTGATGGAGTTGCCGAGCTACAAGTGGCCGTCGCCGCGGACGATTCTGCTGCGCGTGTGGCAACGCGGCTGGCTGTTCCTTCGCTGTGCCGGAACGTTGATCTTGGCGGTTTCCGTCTTGGTTTGGGCAGCGCTCTACTTTCCACACAATGCTGAAGAGGTGGAGGCACCGTTGCGGCCGCAACAGCAACGGCTTCAGGCGCAGTTGGCCACCCTCGCGCCGGACAGCCTTCAGGGCGAGGACATTCGCCGAGAACTGGTACGCATCGACAACGAAATCGCCGGCGCGTACCAGCGGCAGAGCCTTTTGGGCCGATTGGGTCGGGTGATCGAGCCGGCCGTGAGGCCGTTGGGGTGGGACTGGCGGATCGGCTGCTCGGTTCTCGCTTCGCTGCCGGCGCGCGAGGTCGTCGTGGCCACGATGGCCGTTATCTACAACCAGGGTGAAGACATCGACATCGAGTCGCAACAGGCATCCACGCAGTTGCAGGCGAAACTGGCCGCTGCCACTTGGGACGGCACCGACCGGCCGGTGTTTAACGTCCCGGTGGCGATGTCGATTCTGGTGTTCTTCGCCCTCTGCGCCCAATGCGCCGCCACGCTGGCCGTCATCCGCCGCGAGACGAACAGTTGGCGCTGGCCCGTCTTCACTTTCACCTACATGACCACACTGGCCTACCTGGGCGCCCTGGCTACGTATCAGGTGGGGATGTGGATCAGCACGTAGTCTGTTGTCATGATTAACTTACAAGACCTCTTCGCCGTTTGTGTCGTACTGCTGGCCGCGGTCTATCTGGTTTGGCGCCTGCTACGGATCGACCGGCGCGGCGGGCCGCCGGGTTGCGGCGAATGCCCACGGTGCCCGACGCGAGACGACGAGCAGAATGAGTTGATCTCGCTCGATCCGCCGGAAGAAGAATGAACGTAAGGTGGGTGCTCCGCACCCACGCGTGTCAACGAGAAAGCCCGCGCAGATCGACCTCGGCAGCGACTACACGGTTGAGTTGTTCTCCTGGAACCCACCGCCGAAGCCACCCGCCTGGGATTACCGCGACAAGACCCGCAAGTTCATCGAACAGAACAAGGACCGAATCGGGATCATCTCGCTCGGTAACAGCATTTGCTTTGCAGATATGGAGAGCGGGTACCATTGTCCCGAACCAAAGTCCCGCCACTTCGCCCAGCCCTGCCGAGCGACAAAGCCCACCACCCGCCCACCGGGGCCCACCACGGCGATCTGTAACTGTTCGTTGGCCGCGTAGCTGCGTGCCTGGGCAGGCGCGACCAGCAGGCTGCCGGTGGCTGCCGCCGTGCCGAGAAACCCTCACCGCGTCAGGTTGCGCCGACGTGAAGCATCACGCCTTTTCGTTCCCTTGCACGCAATGGCCATCGTCGTGCTCCCTTATCCAAGTCATCTGGAAAGCATCGGTTCTGTTCAGTCGCGCCCTGCGGGCATCGCTGCACGGCACCTAATTCGGCTCTGGCATCCGGCCGAATGTCCTTTCCAGGGACAACCCGGCGGACCGGCGCACTGTCTCGTCGGGGTCGTGGAAGTGTGCGGCAACCAACGGTTGTACCAAGGGCCATAGTAGGGATACTTCGGTGATGAACACGTGGAACACGAGGAATAGCCATGCGAGTTGGTGAGCAGACCACCAAACGGGCAATCCGACGACGATTCCCAGAGGACTTCGAGTACAGTGAGAAGCTGCTTGTCGCCGCCCACGAACTGCATGGCCTCTTGTGCGCCAAGGACGTGCGGCCCGCCCAAAACCACGCGAAATGTGTGGTGGTTGGGCTTTGGATGAAGATTTGCAAACAGTACCGCTCGATTCTCGTTCTCTACGAACTAGGTCTGGTTGAGGATGCGGGCGCCAAGAGCCGCTAGTCGATTGCCTGCATCACTTTCCTTTGAGCTGCGGATATTTCGCTTGCGTTGCTCCGTCGCGATATGGCCAACCCTCATTCTTTTGCTTCTCGCCAGGCGTGGTGCGTCCGTCGTGGAGGGCCTTGGCGAGTTCGTCGACCAGCTCACCCACGATTTCCGGGTGGGTATCCTCCAGATTCTTGGATTCGCTGGGGTCGTCCTTGAGGTTGTAAAGCTGGACCATTTTGGATGTTGTTTTGGTCTTTTCCCAAGGCAACTCCCAGCCGCCGCCGGCGCCTCGCGTCATCACCAATTTCCAATCGCCCTTGCGAATGGCGAATTTGCCCGAGATGGAATGATGGATCGTCAGCGGACGCGTCTGGTCTTTCTTGCCTTTCAAGCAAGGATAAAACGAGAACGAGTCCTCTGCGGCATTGTCGGGAATTTCACTTTTCTTGCCCAGCAGTTCCGCGAAGGTCGCGAAGAAATCCGTCGTGCAAATCGTCGCATCACACGTGCTACCCGCTGCCACCTTACCCGGCCAACGCACGATGAACGGCACGCGATGCCCGCCTTCATAGATCGTTGCCTTGGCGCCGCGGTAGGGGCCCGACGGGCGGTAGCCCGCGGCGATCATCTTTGGGATCTTCACATACGGGGCGAAGCCGTTGTCCGAGGTAAAGATAACGATTGTCTCGTCGTCTAGCCCCGATTGCTTGAGTTGTTCAAGTACTTGTGCGACGACCCAATCGGTCTCGGCCATGAAATCCGCGTACCAACTGTACTGCTTGTACATGCCTTTGAAAGCTTCACCCGGCGTGATCGGCGTGTGTGGCGAGGTTAAGGGCAGATATAGAAAGAACGGCTTTCTCGATTTGTCTTTCACACGCCGTTGAATATAGCTGCGTGACTCAACTGCCCAGTCCGCAAGACAGTTGCTTGCTTCAAAGTCTTTCGCTGCGGCACCAATACGCTGGTAATTGTTGTACTCGTTATGCGGAAAGCCTTTGTTCACCGTCGGCACCGCCACCGCGCGGTTGTTGCGGAGATAAACGTAGGGCGCCATGTCCAGCGACGAGAGAATGAAAAACGCTTCATCAAACCCCACATCCACCGGCCCATTCTTGAACGGCTGGGTGTAGTCAACCTGCCAGGAGGCGGACCGTTTGTTCTTGTCGGGGTTCGCATTCTTGGGAAGCTTCACCCAGTCAGCGCCCAGGTGCCACTTGCCGATACACGCGGTGTGGTAGCCTGCCTTCTGTAGAAAGTTTGGCAGGTTCAGGCGCTGGGGATCCATCAAGGCGCGGTCGGTCGGGTTAAAAAGCACGCCGCTCTTGAGCCTGCTGCGCCAGTTGTATCGTCCGGTGAGGATGCCGTAGCGCGTGGGTGTGCAGACCGACGAACTCGTGTGAGCATCGGTGAATCGCATGCCTTCTTTGGCCATGCGATCCAGCGTGGGAGTGGGAATGATGCCGCCTGCGTGGCTGGGTTCGCCCGGCCCCATGTCGTCCGCGAGTATCAACACGATGTTCGGGCGCATGCTGACAGATGCGTCTTGCGCATCCTCAGCCAACACCGCCGTCGCGCCAAGAACGAGCAGCAAGCTCAGCGGTGGTAAAACGTGCATGAGTGATAGGATGGTCGGCCAGCGCATTGGATGCCCTATTCTTTGTTGGGAAGTTTGTAAAATTTTCGCAGACGCGCCAGTTCCTTCTTCATCTCTTCGATTCGGCTCGCCTGGGCGGGGTCGCCGTAAATGCTTTTCATCTCGCTGGGGTCGGTTTCGAGGTCGTAGAGTTCCCACTCCTCGCCGTCC
>Ga0180429_10000619_pt1 | contig 31367 bp, 27 predicted proteins | sample SS_ome_FD_132428 | JGI IMG/M metagenome (GOLD analysis project Ga0180429, IMG submission 132428) | Hypersaline lake sediment archaeal communities from the Salton Sea, California, USA - SS_1_S_1 metaG | ecosystem: Environmental > Aquatic > Non-marine Saline and Alkaline > Hypersaline > Sediment ...
CGGGGAAAGGCCGCGTGCTTCCGTCGGTAGGCCCGCCGCTTCCCGGCGTCGAGGTGGAACTCCGGGATGAAGAGGACCGCCCCCTGCCGGAGGGATGGGTCGGCAGGATCATGATACAGGGGCCGTCGATCACAAGAGGCTTCTACAATGATCCGGAGACCACTTCCAAGACGATTCGAGACGGATGGCTGGATACGGGGGACCTCGGGTTCTTCCACAAAGGGGATCTCTACATCGCGGGCAGAGCCAAGGATCTGATCATCATCCGGGGGAGGAACTACGCGCCCCAGGAAATCGAAGAACTCGTGCAGGATGTGGAGGGGCTGCGTCTGGGATGCGCGGTCGCGGTCAGCCACATGACCGCGACCGAAGGAGAACAGCTGATCGTGCTCGCCGAAAAGGAGGCCCGAAGCCAGCGGTCCGCCGAAGAGATTGCGGAGGAAATCCAGGACCGGGTCGTGTCGGGGATATCCCTGACGCCCTACCACGTTCAGATTCTGGACCCGGGCACCCTCCCCCGCACCTCGTCCGGCAAGATGCGTCGCGCCGGCGCCCTCAACATGTTCCTCACCGGAGAGCTGCTCCCGCCCGAGAAGATGGGCGTTTTGAAGATGTTCAAGGAGGTCGGCAAGTCACAGCTCGCCTGGGGACGGTTCTGGCTCAACAAGAGGCGCGGCAGCCCTTCGGGGGAGGGTTCCCCGGGGGATTGATCAGCTCTTCACATTTTCTCCTCCACGCTCCGAATCTTCTCTGTACCGGTCTGCTTCCTGTCGGTCCGCGTGCCGAACCGCATGTTCGAGGTAATCCGCGGGACCCCCATTTCGTGCAGTTTCTGGTGAACCTCGCGAATGGCGTTCATCACCTCCCCCCATTCCCCCTCCAGGTTGGTTCCGTAGGCGTGCAGCCGTGGCCGGAGCCCCCTCCTCTCCAGGATCTTCTCCGCCTCTGCAACATAGGATGACACGGAAACGCCGGTTCCCAGCGGCACAACACAGAGATCCGCGATAACTCTCATAAAAACCTCCTTTCTTCCCATCAAGAATCTTCAAGAAACAGCCGAAAATATTCTAATAAGAACGCCTGTACAAATACAGGACGGATATGTAAGAACGGTCTTCTTAAAGACAAAACACGTTGACAAGTCGGTGAAGCCACTCGCATGCTGCCCACAAGAGACGTTGACGAACTCATTGCCCTGGCCTATCGGGACGACCTGACCGGCCTGTACAATCGCAGGTATTTCCGTGAGAGCCTCACCAAGCCCCTGGAAGAGGTCTCGGACTCGACCGTCTATACCTTCCTGCTGGTCGATATCGACTTCTTCAAGGATATCAACGACTCCTACGGACATCAGGCCGGCGATCACGTGCTCGTGACGGTGGCCAAGATCCTCACCGAGGCCCTGGACGGTGAAGAGACCGCTGTCCGCTACGCAGGGGACGAATTTATCGTGTTCCTCCCGGGGTCGGACCGTGATGCGGGGCTTCAGAGGGCCGTCGGGCTCGTAGAACGGCTGCAGAAGAAGGCCCTCCCCCTCAATGACCGCAACGAATACATTCAGTTGACCCTCTCCATCGGTGCAGCCTCGTATCCCGGGGACGGGGACAACTGGGAATCGATCATTGAGAAGGCGGACCAGGGCCTCTACGCGGCCAAGCAACAGGGACGGAATCGAGCCTCCCCGCCCCCGGAGGAAGGGGTCGGCATCCTGCGAGGGGACGATCTGTCCAATCTCTTTCCCTGCCCGACCCACATCGGGCGGGACGAGGCTTTGGAAGAAATCCTTACGCTCCTTGCCCGGCGCAAAACGCCCCAGGCATCGTCGCTCCCCTCCCTCTTCCTCTGCACAGGGGACAGAGGCTCGGGCAAGACCCGCTTTCTTCAGGAAATCGGCAGGGCGATCGATGACGCCGATTTCTGCGTGCTGCAACTGTCCGGGTCGGAACAGCTGAAGGAACTCCCCTACGGAGCCCTGATCAAGGGGTTCCTCGAGCGCTTCGGTACAGTGGAGAAGCTTCGCGAACGCCTGGGGACCTCCATGCAAGCACCCGACGAATCGCTCTGGGAAGCGCTCTTTGCGGGCGCCCAGGCGGCCCCTGAGACGTTGTCCGCCGAAGCCGCGAGGCATTTCCTCGTCCGGACCCTGGTGTCCATCGAGAAGAAGACCCCGCTGGTCCTGCTCATAGACGATGCAGATCTCCTGGACCCTCCCACGGTGTCCCTCTTGCAGGCCTTCCACCATGGGGAAGACGACGGCCCCGGCCCCTTCGTGCTCATGGCCGCTTCGGAAGATCAAATCACTCTCGAGACCTCGGGTCCGGCCCCGGATGGGACCCAAGGGAAACCCGCTTCCGCTGTCTGTCACGGGATGTCCCTGCCGATCGTCGAGATGAAGCCTTTCCGGGGAGAAGACGTGGAAGAAATGGTACGCACCGTCTTCCCGACCCTCCTGGTGGAACCCCTCTTCCACACCGAACTCCTCCTCCAGACCCAAGGGAATCCCTCGTACCTCGAGGAGGCCCTGAAGTACCTCGTTCAAACCGGCAAACTGGTCTATCACCGAAGCGCTTGGCGATGGGAGGGGGACGGCCTTCACGACCTCCCCGACACCCTGGAATCCCTGTTGGAGAACAGGCTCTGCACCCTCGACCCGGAGGTGCGCGCCCTGCTGGAGAAGGCTTCCATGATGGGGCCGGAGATAGAGCCCGAGCTCATCCAGAAACTCGAGCAATCGAACGAGGGACATCTGTGGGACCTGTTGGACAAGGCGCGGCGGTTCGGTGTCTTGCAGTCGAGTTCCCGGTGGGAGTACAGCGACCTTCGGTTCAGCTCGAGAACGGCCCAAAAGGTCTCGTACGACCAGGTCCCTGAGGAGGACCGGGTTACCTGGCATCTCCAGATGGCAAGGCTCTTCGAGTCACTCCGCCAGAAGCCGAATCTCCTCCAGCTCGGGCCGCTGCTCTACCATGCCGAGATGGCCGGCCTGCAGACAGAGTTGCAGACCATAAAGGAGAAGTTCAGCCTGCTCACGGCGCCGGACCAGGCCACCGTGCTGTCAGCACCCGCGAGGAAGAAGAAGCGGACCGGCCCGATCACGCACAGTCCGATTCCCCAGGAGGGGTGGCCGCACATTCAGTCCCTGTTCCACTTGTTGCGGGCCGCCATACAGAATCTTCGCCTCTATCCGGAAACGAGCCAGACCGTTTCGTCCGCCTGCCAGAGGCTGCTCGACGGCCTGGAGGGGGCCTTCAAGCTCACGGACTCGGTCCACCTGTCAGAGGCGGACGGCGTCGTTCTCGTCAACGGGGAACCACCTCCCTGGAAGGGTGAGGAGAGGGTTGCCAGCGAAGGGTTCTTTCGGTTCCTTGCGGATGCAAGCCTGAAAGACATGTCCTTTCAAAAGGGATTGACCCTCACCGAACTCAAGGCCTTCCTGGGTACCTGGAATTCGGTCCTCACCGACTCCCTCGACCCGAACGCGCAGTGGGATGCCTTTGAAGACCGGGAGGACACGGAACACATCCAGGTAAACGCGAAGGTCTACGTCGCCGTCTCCGATTCCAATCTCTGCGTGGACGGCCCCCTGGTCGTATCTTCCGAGCTGTCGGACAATCCGATCGAAGGCCTGTCCCAGCTCTTCGGTTCTTTGGAATCCAAAATCCTGTCCATCCAAAACGCGGCGGGGGAGGAAACGATCGACCCGGCAGAGGTCAAGGGCTTTGTCTCCCTCCTGGAGCAGGCCCGGGAACTCCTGCCCGCCCTGCGGGAGGGCTTCTCAACAGTGGCAGACCAGCCCGGCGGGCCGGCCGGGATTCCCACGACCTGCACCACCGGCGGAAAGGACCTGGCCGGCGCGGAAGACTCTCCCAAAATCATGGGGACCGACTTCGAGCCCCTTGCCGAAAACGATGTCAGGTGTTCCATGGCAGACATCGTGTCCGGAGAACCTCAGCGTGAGGCAGTCGGCTACCAACGAATCTCCCAGATGGGTCCTCAGGCCGCCGACTCCCTCTACTTCTTCCTGTCCCAGACCGACGACGCCCACGCAGGGCGCATCTGTGCACGCTTCTTGGAATCCTTTGCACCCGATCTCCCGAGGCGAATCCAGGGGGACATTGAGAGCCGTACAGACCCGTCCGTCAAGCTTCGTCTCCTCCAGTACGCCGCGCCCGTTCTCGAAGAAGGGGCCTGGCAGAACGTCCTCCTGGCAGCCTTGCAGCAAGAGGAGGAGGCAACCGTGAAGGAGGCCCTTCATCAGTTGGAGACCCATTTTTCGGCCGACGCCGGCAAGCTTCTGATCGAGGTCCTGCCCGCCTGTCCGGATCGCTTCCGCTACGAGATTTGTCTTTCCCTTGGTAAGCTTGCAGATTCCCGGTGCCTGCCCCAGTTGCTCGGCTACCTGGACAAAATCATTGGGCAACGCGAGGCAAGGGAGGATCGTTTCTCAGAAGGGGTGTGCCACGCCCTGGGCCACTTCAATGAACCCCGGGTGGTCCAGAAGCTCGGCCTGCTCCTGGGCTCGAATGGGGGGTTCCCCTGGCGGAAGAAGCGTGTGAACCCCGGCTTGCGCAAGGCGGCCTTCATGGCCCTGACAAAGATCGGCGGAAACTCGGTCTATGCGATCCTGAAAAAACACGAACACGACAAAGATCCCTGGATCCGCTTCCGAGTGAAGAGCTTCCTCAAGGGGGAGCCTTCCCCCCAGCGTCCGCCACAGAAAGCCGCCTGACCTTATTGCATTCCCGAGTTGTTAGACCTCGTGCCCGTGCCCGAAAGAAGTCTGCTTCCGTGGATGATGGGGGACAGCCACAGAACTTACTGGCTGTTAGCCAAAAACCGGGCACGGGCGCGAAAAGGGGGAGGAACGCAATCCTAAAGCTCCCCGGCGGCTTCCTCTGCCCGGTAGCGCAATTCGTCGTCCTTGGTGGTCATGGAAATGATGTTGAGCTTCGAACGAAACCCCTGCTGTTCCTCGAGACCTTGCTGCGGATAGAGGCCCTTCAAGCTCTCGATCGCCTGGATGGCGGTTCCCGGTTCCTTGCAGTCGAGGAGGAGCATCAAGGTGCTCCAGTCCTCGGGCAGGCCGTATTCCTTGAGATACCTCCTGGCGGCGGGATCAAACTTCTTCGTCCCGCAGGAACGATGAACTTCGTTCTTTGCCTTCTCCTGTTCCGGGTCCACCTTCTTGCCCCGATTCCCCTGGAAGAGCCTGTCCGCCTCTCGGAGAATCTGTTTGCGGACCCACTGGGAGCTTTGACCCGCCGGGAAATCCCCCTGTCCTACGTGCCGGCTTCGGTCCTTGCGCCGGTCCCGGTCCCTCCAGCTTGGCTTCTCCCGAAAATCGTCGTCACGGTAATCTCCCACCAGCCCTTCTCCTCATGTTTCCCTGGATTTTACAAAAGAATCCTGCACAAGTCGCCTTCGACTCCAACAGGATCGTCTTCTCGCACGGACGTTGCCGCAGGCACAGGCACGCGTCTTCCATGGCAGCAAAGGGCTGGACCCGTTCTTCGCGTTTGATCAGGATGGAAGAAGCAGGGATTTCAGCGCGGGCGTTTGCGTCCTAAGGATGTGGGGAATGAGTCTCAAAAGGACCAGGAAGAAAGCGCGTGCATGCCCGCCTTCCTGTATTTTCTGCGAAACGACAGATTTGTCAAGCTCCTATTCGTGTTCTCCCCAGGTTTTCTTTCTCCTTCCGAAAGGGGCATACTGTCCACATACGGCCTTTGAGGATCCCTGGACATGCAGAAGAGAAGGCGCAAAGAGACCCGTTCCCCGTCGGCTTCCCTCGATGCGATGACCCAATGGCAGCAAGAAGAGATCGATGCCGGATATTGGGATGAGCTAAGAACATTGGATCCTGGCGAAGTCTGTCGAAGAAGTCTCGCTACCTATGACCCGGTAGAAGAGGCTTACCGGATTCCACTGCTCCATCAGGAGTACGCGATTCACCCTTTTCGCCGGTCCATAACTCGGGAAACGGACCTCGCAGCCCGGTCACATCGTTACGGGGACATCCTGTTCGACGAGGCCCTCGTGCTCATCATCTATCTCCTGCGGGCACAAGAGATCCCTCTGGCCGGGAAACAGCAGACCGAAAAGGAGCTGCCCGGCGGCGAGACCTTTTTCCGGGGTCCCCACGAGCTCGCCCGCGGGCCGATCCTGAAGCATTTCGGCCGCAATATGGAAGCGTTCCACAGGGCGGCCGCCTCTTCCGGAGGGCAACGCCTCGATTTCGGCGACGCGGCCTTCCGGTTCCAGGCCCTGCCGAGGGTTCCTCTGGACTACATTCTCTGGGCGGAAGACGACGAATTCCCGGCTCGGCTTACCATTGCCTTTGACCCGACCGTGTCCGACCACCTCCCACTGGATGTCGTCTGGGCCCTCGTGCATCTCGCGACGAGACGGCTGGTAGAGGCGGGATCAGAATCTTCGTGATTCTCTTCCGTGCCCGCGCCCGTGCCCGACCTAACAGCTAACGGTCGAGGGCTCACAGAGCCTCTGTTTCCTCCTCGAATTCGGGCACGGGCACGCACGCGGGCACGGGCACGAAAAGCATCGGCCTGAGGACAGGGAATTTGGTTTTCGCCTCCCTTGTGCTATTTTCATGAGGATCAGCAAACACCGGACTCGAGTGGGTAAATAATGGAAGCAGAGAAGCCGAAAACACCTGGCCAAGGGACCGCCGGCCCCGGGCAGACGCTGCTCGAGATGCTCAGCTGGGTGGAGGAAGAGCCGGGCAGGATCCTGGAGGCATTCCCGGATCTCCCCTTTGCCGAACAACTGGGCGTCCTGCTGGTCACCCCGGGTCAACTCCGGCAGGACCTCCTTCTTTCCTCCCCCTTTGCCCGCGAGCTGGTCCCCATGCTTCCCGACCAGGAAGCCTACCTCACACTCAAGGAAATCGGTCTGGAAGATGCCTTGCCCATGCTGTCCCTGATGACCTGTGAACAGCTTCACTATCTGAACGACCTGGAGGCATGGCACAAGGAGAGTTTCGAGGCTCCCGCACTGTTGAAGGTCGTCAAGATGATCCTTCAGTGTGGAGAAGACAAGCTGGCCGACTGGCTCGATGCGGCGGATCCGGAGCTTCTCGTCCTGTTCTTCAAGGAGTGCGGGTCAGTAACCAAGTTCGACGTGACAGAGGACCAGGTCGAAGAACCGGTTCCGCACACCTCGATCACCTACGACGGCTTCTACCGCTATCATCCCAAGCGCTCGGAATTCGCGCCCCTCCTCGACCCGCTCCTTCGCGTCCTGCAGGCGAGCAACCCGGAGCGGTTCGGGATGGTCATGGAGTCTGCCTACAGGGACCTCCCCGCAGAAGTCGAGGAGCAGGCCTTGCGATTCCGTTCGAGAAGGCTCGCCGAGAAAGGCATGCCCGGGTTCGAAGAGGCCTGCGAGATCTACCGGCCGCTGACGGACGAGAAATTCATCGAGTGCACGGGCCAGGCGCCTTCGAGCGGGGAACCGTCCAGCGAGACACCGGCCCTGTTTCCGATCCGATGGATTCCAGCAGACTCCTTCATCCAAGAGGTCCTGGCGATCCTGTCCGATCATCCGGCGATAGACCGCATCCGAACGGAACTCGCCTCACTGGGCAACAAGGTCCTGATCTCCGAGGGGATGGACGTCACGAGCAGCGAACCCCTGAAGGTTGCCTTGAAGAAGGTGTCGGACACCCTCACCCTGGCCCTGGAGCGCCTGGCGGGTGGAAACGTTGAAGAAGCCGCCTCCTGGCTCACGCGGGCCTGGTTGCATGATCTCTTCCGGCTGGGCGTGAGCCAGACACGCGAACTCGCCGAAAGGGCCCGCCGTGTCCGGGACCGGGCAGGGTTCCCGTGGATCGACAGGTTTCACCTGTTGGCGGACAGCCCGCTCGACAGTGCACTGCAGGGCCTGCTCAAACCGCGGCCTCTGTTCTACGAGGGCCCGGGCAAGGAAGGTCTGGCCGAGTTCCGGAACTTCGCCGCGACAGAGGATCTTCGGATCTCGGAGACACGGATCGCCGCCACGGAGGCCCTTGCCGACCTCTTCTCGGAACATCTCCACGCGGCCCCCGAGGGGATCAAACAAGTCTGCCTGGAAGCGGGCCTCGGGGATCAACTCGATCGCGTAAGCTGGTCACAGGTTCTTCAAACAGCGTGGGCCCATCGGATGCTGGCCGGACAACCGGAGTTCCGTCCGTTGACGCCGGCCGAGGCACAACAGTTTCTCCTGGAGGCCTTTGTAGAGCGGGCCGGCACATCGGCAAGAAGGCTCGACCCTGCATTCACGCACACCCTCCTCGACTGGACGCTGGATCGTGCGGGTTCACCGGGAGAGGAGGCGGAAGAGATCATCCGGGAATGGGTCCGATCCGGAACCACCCGGATCGAGGAAGAACTGGCGGGGCTCGATCCGGAAAAGCCGCTCGACAGCCGATTCGTCAATTGTCTATGCATTCGCGAGCAGACCCTTACCGAAGGACAGAGATGAGACACCGAAAAGAGCAGAAACGGACAGTGAAGGGGGAATTGGGGGCCCGGGGCAATTGGGCGGCCCTGTGGGCAATCGCCTTTTCGGCGATCGTTGTCTACGCAGCAGGCTGCGGAAGCGACGACGAACCAGAGGGGCCGCAAACGCGTACCGTGAGCAAGACGCAGGAGGCGAATTTCGCCTCCATCCAGGAGTGCATCAACGCCTCGAGCAACCAGGACACCTGCCTCGTTTACTCCGGAACCTACAGGGAGAGGATTCGCTTCGGAGGAAAGGCGATCACCGTCCGATCGTCCGCCGGGCCCGTGAAGACGATCATCGACGGCCGGGAGAAGGGGACGGTCGTCACCTTCGACAGCGGCGAGGATGATGACTCGGTCCTGGAGGGGTTCACCGTCACAAACGGGTTGGCCGTCTCGGGTGAGGACACGATCGAACACGGCGGCGGGATCCAGCTCATATCCTCCGGACCGACCATCCGGGACTGCATCCTCCTAGCAAACCACGCAGAAGGAGATGGTGGGGGCATCTACAGCTTCGCCACGCAATCCAGGCCGGAAATCGAGAACGTGATCTTTCAGGGGAACACGGCAGGCAGGCAGGGCGGGGCCCTTTGCGTGGTCACCGGGACGCCCAGACTGATCAATTGCCTCTTCTCCGAGAACGAGGCCCCGGTCGGCGGCGCGATCAGCGGCCGGTACCGTGCCAGAATCGTCCTCGCCAACTGCACCTTCCAGGGCAACTCCGCCTCCACGCAGGCGAGCGCCCTGTATCTGTTGAATGGGACCTCCGAATGGACGAACAGCATATGCTTCTTCAATTCGGCTCCCCCGGAAAGCACCCTGGTCCTGGATCTCGACCCGGAACAGGTGGGCGACACCGCCCTCTCCCTCTCCCATGTGGACCTGCAAGGGGGCACGGGTGAAGTCGGCCGGACACAGAACTGCAACGCCCAACCGGATCTGTGCAGTCTTCAGAGCGACGGAATGCTGGATGCAGACCCGCTCTTCGTTCCGCTGTCGCTCGAGGAGGCTCTGGAAGGCCCGTGGGAGGCCTTCTACCTGAGCGAACCGGGCACCCTTCGGCTCGATCAAATCCAGCTTGGAAGAAGCCCCTGCGTGGACGCTGGGGATGGAATTGCCGAGGAGGAAGGGCTCGATGAAGGCACGACCCGAACCGACGGCCTCGCGGACGAAGGCGATGTGGACCTTGGGTTCCACTACGCCGCCATCGAGCCGTAGCCACTCTGCATGCCCCAAAGTTTGACCGTTTCCGGCCCGATCTGATAGCATACCGACGCTTTGTGTTCCTGCACGATCCGAGGGTTGGAGGGTTGTGCGGGCATGCTTCTTCCTGCCCTGACGACGAACTTTGGAGGCCCCGCGCCATGAAGCCCTTTGGACTCTCTCAGATGAAGATTCTGGAGGAAATGACACCGGATGAAATCGCACCCATCCAGCCGTTCTGCGAGGAGGTGTTCTACCCCTTCGACACCGTGCTCGCCTTCGACGGCGAGGAGGCCAAGTACGTCTTCTTGTTGCGCCAGGGGAAGACCGAACTCGTCGCACGGCACCCGAAGACGGGCCAGAAGGTGATCATCGCCCAGAAACAGCCCGGAGAGACCATGGGGTTTTCCTCCCTGATCCAGCCTTATCAAATGGACTTCACGATCCGTTGCCTGGAGGACTGCCATCTGTACCGGATTCCCCGGGCCCGTCTTCTGCAGGAATTCAAGCGGAACCCGAAACTGTTCGAGAAGGTTCGGCACCGCATCGCGAAACACGTCTTCCCGAACCTGCAAAAGGCCCTGGAGAAACTGCAGGACAAAGAGGACCAGGAAAGCTGGTACCCCCAGGAGGAGGATCTGGGGTCTTCGGGACCGAAAGACGGGGACATCCTTTAGTCACACACACTTCCGGAGCGAATGCTGAAGCGGACGAGCGAGCCGAATACTCTGATTTGGTCGGAGGCGAAAAGAAGGAGAGAGAATGGGTACGCACCTGAGGAAGCAAGCTGACTATGTAATCGTCGGGTCCGGGCCGGGGGGCGCCACGGCGGCGCGCCAGCTGGCAAGGGCGGGCAAGAAGGTCCTTCTTCTGGAACGGGGAAAGGATCACCGGGGCAAATGGTACTACGGCACGCACCTGGGCTGCCTGCTCTACTGTGACAAGATGGGCATGTTGATGACCGAGGAGGGCCTTCAGATCGTACGGGGCATCATGACGGGCGGTTCGTCGAATCTGTTCTGCGGATGCGCCTCTCCCCCGCCCAAGTGGCTGAAGAACAAATACAAGATCAACCTGGATTCCCCGGTCAAACAGACGATCGAGGAATTGAATATCGCTCCGCTGGCCCGCCCCCTGTGGGGACGGGCGACCCAGCGCGTTCACGACGCCGCCGGTGAGTTGGGCTACGATTGGGAACCGCAGCCGAAGTTCATGAACGTGAGCCGAGGGGAACCGTTCGACTGCGGGGCCAAGTGTATGCTCGGATGCCGCTGCGGGGCAAAATGGACGGCCAACGAGTACGTGGACGAAGCGGTGCAAGCGGGATGTGAACTCCTCACGGGAATGAACGTGAAGGAGGTCCTCGTGAACAACGGGAAGGCCGAGGGGGTTGTTGCGACCGTCTCCGGCGGCCAGGGCGTCCTCCGGGTCGAGGCGCCGACCGTCATCCTGGCGGCCGGAGGGATCGGTTCTCCCATCATCCTGCAGCACTCCGGATTGTCCGAAGCCGGGCGAGGGATGACCATGGACACGACCGTGATGGTCTGTGGGGAGTCCCGTGACGAGGGGATGAGTCTGGATCCGCCCATGGCGGTCTCCTACTGCGACGACAAGAACGGATACATGTTGAGCACCCTGATCGACCCGTGGCTGCTCTACCCGTTGATTCATACCTGGCACGGGCCCAGGAATCCCCTCCGATTCCTTCGATACGGCAAGACCATGGGCATCATGATCAAGCTGAAAGACGAGATCTCGGGCGGAATCAGCGTGGAGGGCAAGATTTCCAAGACCCTGACCGAGCAGGACCGCTGGCGGCTGAATCACGCCTCCAATACAGCCAGGAAGATCCTGATCCGGGCGGGCTGCAAGCCGGACTCCGTGTTCGTCGGGCCCCTTCGGGGAACCCATCCGAGCGGAACCGTCCGTATCGGAGAGCTTCTCAGCACCCAGCTGGAAAGCCCTGTCAAGGGGTTGTACGTGAGCGATGCGAGCTGCTTCCCCGAGGCCCTCGACCGTCCCACCGTCCTGACCCTGATCGCCCTGTCCAAGCGGCTTGCCAAGCACCTGCTGAGCAAAGACAAGCCCAAGGCGAAACCGAAGGCGAAGGCAAAGGCAGCGCCCCGGAAGGCAACGCGGAAAAAGAAAGGGGCTGAGAAGCCCGCAGCACAGCCGGCCGACAGTTCCTCTGCGGAAGAATAATCGTACTCCTGCCAGGGCGGTCGAATGCAAACATCGATGCTCCGCTCGATCTTCAGCGGGAAGATGTTGTCCGTCTTCGTGCTCGGCTTTTCATCGGGGTTGCCCCTCCTCCTCATCGGCGGAACGCTCAAGCTCTGGATGAAGGACCAGGGCGTTGACCTGACCATCATCGGAATCTTCTCCCTGGTCGGGCTGCCCTACACCTTGAAATTCCTCTGGGCGCCCGTTATGGACCGGTTCGTTCCGCCCTTTCTCGGTCGCAGACGGGGCTGGATTCTCACTTGCCAGGTCGCGCTCATCGTAGGGCTCTCCTGTCTCGCTTTGACGAACCCCTCGAACAGTCCCTGGTCCGTGGCCCTGGCCGCCTTCTTCGTGGCCTTCTTCAGCGCGAGTCAGGACATCGCGATCGATGCCTACCGGCGTGATCTTCTGCGCGACGAGGAACTCGGCCTCGGCTCTTCTCTGGCCGTGAACGGCTACCGGATCGGGATGCTCGTCGCAGGGGCCCTGGCGGCCACGCTTGCCGATCAGATCCCATGGAAAGAGGTCTACTTCATCATGGCCGGGGCCATGGGCATCGGAGTCGTCACCACCCTTCTGTCCCCCGACCCGGAGGAGGATGCCGCCCCGCCGGAAACGATCCTGGCCGCTGTCGTGCAACCCTTTGTCGAATACTTCCGAAGAGAGGGCGCCTGGATCATCCTTGCCTTCATCCTTCTGTACAAGATCGGGGACTCCATGGCGAGCGAGATGCTCAACCCCTTCTACCTCGACATGGGCTTCACCATGACCGAGATCGGAGCAGTGGCAAAGCTTTTCGGTTTCTGGGCCACCATCATCGGGGGGCTGGGAGGGGGCGTGCTCATCCTCAGGCTGGGGATCCATCGCTCCCTCTGGATCTTCGGCTTCCTGCAGGCATTCTCCACGTTCTTCTTCGTTCTCCTGGCAAGGGTGGGGAATCACCTCCCTGCGCTCGCGGCCGTAGTGGGGTTCGAGAACTTGAGCGGCGGCATGGGCACAGCGGCGTATGTGGCCTACATGGCCAGCCTGTGCAACCGGAGGTTCACCGCGACACAATATGCCCTCCTGACCAGTCTGATGGGCATCCCCAGGGTCATCATCGGGTCCACGACCGGGTACCTTGCAAAGCATCTGGGCTGGGAGACCTTCTTTCTGGGCTGCACCCTCATCGCGATCCCCGGGATGCTGCTCCTCTTTCGCGTGGCCCCCTGGAACCAACGTTCCGAAACGTAGAACCTGCGCAAAGGAGATGGAAGGGGACGCCGGTCTTGCCAGTTCGGCCCCCCATGGACTATGCTAGTGGAGTTCGGGGACAGGCACCGATCTCCTTCAGACGGTCACCAAGGACACAGAGATCGGTGCCTGTCCCCGAACTCTTACACAGCGAGACACAACCACCCAAACCACACGGAACGGACCGAAGCGATGCTATACGTCGAACCTATCTACCGACCCCCGTCCGAGGCGGGCAGCCTGCTCATCCAGGCGACGATCGGCTGCGCGAGCGCGGCGCAGGGGCACTGTTATTTCTGCGGGTCCTGGCTGATCGATCGCCAGATTCCCCAGAAGAAATTTCGGGTTCGCCCGGCCAGGGACGTCATCAAGGACCTGGACGAAGCCAGGGGCCAAACCGGGGCGGGCGTACGCAGGATCTTCCTCCTGGACTCGAACGCCATGATCATGCGCACGGGCCAGCTGGAACAGATAAGCCGTCATGCCTACGAGATCTTTCCTTCTCTCGAGAGGGTAAGCGTCTATGCCTGCGCCAACGACATCCTCCGCAAGTCGGACGAGGACCTGAAGCGAATCCGCGAGTCGGGCATCTCCCTTCTCTACATCGGACTGGAGAGCGGGAGCGAGGCCATCCTCGAGCTGCACAACAAGGGGGTGACCGCCAGGGATACGGTCGTGGCCTGTTCCCGCGCCATGAAGGCCGGTTTCGAGATCTCGATCACGGTCATCCTGGGCCTGGGCGGACGGAAGCAGAGCATGGTCCATGCCCGGGACACGGGAAAGATCCTCTCCGAGATCCAGCCCAACTACCTGGGGGCCCTCACCCTGATGGTGGTCCCCGGCCTGCCGGTGGAGGAATGGATCTCCCGGGCGGAATTCGAACTGCTTTCCCAGGAAGAGATCATCGACGAACTCGGCGTCATGCTGGGATGCATCGAAACCGACAGGGAGATCGTCTTCCGGACGAATCACGCCTCCAACTATCTGCCCCTCGGGGGCGTGCTCCCCCAGGACAAAGAGCGCATGCTCAAGGTCATTCACGAGGCGCGGGAGCAGAGGGTTCCCCTCAGGCCCGAGCACCTGCGGGGCCTCTAACCCTGACCGTTCCGTCACGATGATCTGAACCGCTTCTTTCATTGAATTGCAGGGACAGCCGTGGAAGAGAAGAAGAAGCTGCAGTGGCATCGGTACATCACCAAAGGGCTCGTCCAGCTGGCAAAATACACGGTCCCTTACCTGTATTTTGCCTATTTCTGGTTTGTCTGGGCCACCAGCAGAGTCATCGACCTGAGCACCCCGCTGGATCAGGAGTTGCGCGAGGGCAAGAGAGGGTTCGTTGCGGCCATCTGGCACCAGGAGGTGCTTTGCGTGCCCTGGGCGTACCGAAGGCTTCATCCCCATACGATTGCGAGCGTGGGGGATTCGGGCGAGGTGATCACACGTCTGTTGAAGCTCTGCGGCTACACGGTGTTCCGGGGAGGCTCGAGCAAGCGGAAGAGCCGCAGAAAGAAGGTGCTCGCGGAATTCGTCGATCATCTCAAAAAGGCGGACAGGCCGGCCGTGGGCATCACGGTGGACGGTTCTTCCGGACCGCCCTTTCGGATGAAGACAGGGGCCATCGTCATGGCCACGGAGATTCAGGCCCCTGTCTTCGTGGTACGCACCTGGTGCAAGAGACGAATCCTGCTCAACACCTGGGACAGGATGATGCTGCCCCTGCCCTTCAACAAGATCGTGATCCTGGCGGAGGGGCCGTACCCGCTGCCGGAGAATCTGGATAAGCCGGAGGTCTTCGAGCAGTTCCATCGCTTCGTCGAGAATCAACTGCTGGAAACAACCTACAAATGCTTCGCCATGGTGGACCACCCCGTGGACGAACAGCTCCTGGTCCATTTCCCTGAGGGCTGGAAACCTGCATCGCACATGGATGATCCGAATCGGGAAGGAAGCGTTTAGTTGCCAATGAATCGTGTCCTCTTCGTGCTCCTCGCCGTCCTGCTGAGCGGCTGTGCTTCCGGGCCTCCGGGCACTTCTTGTCCGGGCACAGACCTCATCCTCTACACCAGGACGGCTCCCCCCGAAGCGCTGGTCGTTGCCCAGGAGGCAAACCAGTTCCTCCTGGACCTGGGAGACCATCTCCACCTCCAGGTGCCTCCGGGAAGCCTGCTCAGGATCTACCACTTTCAGAGCCGCTGGGGACTCTGGTGGCACCTGAGCCGGGAGGTCCCGTCGTTTCGATGGAGGACAGGCGTATGCTACGAAACAGAGGAAGCCTACGTCATCACCCTCAGCGGCAACCCGGAACGAAGAAATTTCCAGGACACCCTGCGCCACGAGCTCACCCATTATCTCGTGGCGGCCCACTTCTGCGATGTCCCTCCCTGGATCGATGAAGGATTGTCCGAGCTGATGGCCTCCGGCCCTCCTTTTCCCCACCTCGAGGAAGACCGGTTGAGCAAGGTTCAGCGGGAAGCGAGGAGAAGCAAGGAGCGAGCATGTCTGCAGCTCCTGCGTGTCCCATCCGGCAAGAAACTGAGCCCATCCCAGTATGACCTCGCGTGCGCACTCACCTACCATTTGCTCACCCGTTCTTCGTGCGGGCCGACCGACTTGATTCGGTTTCTCGAGACGACCCGGTCCGGCGTACCTCCTGAGCAGACTTTCTCCGAGGCCTGGGGAATCTCGATGGAGGAGGCCTGCCGGGAAGTGTTCGCCTGGTCTGCGTCAGGGGTTCGTTGACCAGAAATCTCTCGATTCTATACAATGTTGTAGTAGACTCGCAGAAGGCGTGCACAACATGACAAGCTCCAAGTCCAAAGTCGTCCGGGTCAGGGTAGAGGCACCTTCACCGGAAGGACTGCTGAACTCGACCGGGGTCCTCCGGAAAATGGTGGAGGCGGGCCTCGAGGAACTGACCGGGGCGCCGGATCCTGCGGCTGCGTGGTCTCGCTATGTTCACCCCACAGACATGCTGGGAATCAAGGTGAATTGCCTGGGCGGACCCGACATGTGCACACGCCCGGCCCTCGCGCAGGCAACGGTCGACAGCCTTCATGCGCTCCCTCTCCCGCCGAACCGGGCCGTTGTCTGGGACCGGAGCAGCCGCGAACTCAACCGCTGCGGGTTTTCCCTGAACAAGAAGCGTAAGGAGGCCTACCTCTGCTTCGGGACCGACGAGCGCGGGCTCGGCTATGAAAAGGAGCTCACCGTGAACGGTTCGGTCGGAAGCCTCTACAGCACGTTGTTGACCCGGCACTGCACGGCCATGATCAACATGCCGGTGCTGAAGGACCACGGGCTCTGCGGGCTGACCGCGTCCCTGAAGAACATCTTCGGGGCCCTGCACAACCCGAACAAGTATCACGAAGACCGGTGCAACCCCTTCATTGCGGATGCCTATGCCGTGCCCTTTGTCCGGAAGAAACACCGGCTCGTCATCTGCGATGCCCTGCTGGTTCAATACAAGGGGGGCCCTTCCTTCCACCCACAATGGGCAGAGCCCATGGGGAGCATCCTGCTGGCCGAGGATCCGGTCGCTCTGGACAGCGTCTGCGCAGGGATTCTGGACCGGCTTCGGTCCCGGAACGGCCTGCCTCCCATCGAGGAAGGCGGGGGGATTCCGGCGTACATCAAGACAGCCGCCGACCCGCAACACGGGCTCGGCCGTTATAAGACCGAGGAGATCGACCTCAGGGAAAAGGTCCTGCAGGCCTGAGCCCCCTCGGGACGAGGGACGGAATGGATCGAAGAGACTTCTTGAAAACCGCTGCGGGCAGCGCCTGCCTCCTGTCCATGTCGAATCTCCGGCTTGGTTTCGAACCTGGAAACACGGGCACGGTGCCCGTGGCGTTCTGTCCGGAGGAGGCGTGGGCCGAAACACCGGAAGCGCTCCACGAGGCCTCCTATTACGAGAATCTGGAGCACAAGGAAGTCCGGTGCCTCCTCTGCCCTCGCAAGTGCATTGTGGGAGACCGGGAGCGCGGGTACTGCGGTGTGCGGGAGAACCGGCTGGGCACCTACTACACACTCGTTTACAACCGCCCCTGCACGGCACGCCCGGACCCGATCGAGAAGAAGCCCTTCTTCCACTTCCATCCCCGTTCCCTCGCCTACTCCCTGGCCACGGCCGGATGCAACATGAACTGCAAGTACTGCCAGAACTGGGAGATCTCCCAGGTTCGGCCGGAACAGGTCCGCGATTTCCTGTTGACCGCCCGCGACTGCACACGGAAGGCAAAGGATCTCGACTGTCTCTCGATTGCCTACACCTACACCGAGCCTGTCATCTTCTGGGAATACATGTACGACATTTCATCAGAGGCAAGAAAGGCAGGCGTCAAGAATGTGATGATCTCCGCAGGCTTCGTGGAAGAGAAGCCCCTGCGGGACCTGCTCCCCCTGATGGATGCCGTAAAGATCGATCTCAAGTCCTTTTCGGACAAATTCTACCGCGAGGTCTGTCGGGGCAGGCTCGAGCCGGTCCTGCAGGCACTGAAGATCATACAGGAAGCGGGCGTCTGGCTGGAGATCGTCTATCTCGTCCTGCCCACCCTGAACGACGGCCCGGACGAGATTCGGGCCCTAAGCGTCTGGATCCGAAAAGAGCTCGGCCCGGATGTGCCGATCCATTTTTCCCGTTTCCACCCCACCTACTTGATGAAGAAGTTGCCTCCCACACCGGTGGACACGCTCGAGCGACTGAAGAAGATCGCCCGGACCGAAGGTCTTCGGTATGTCTACATCGGAAACGTTCCCGGACACCCCGGCGAGAGCACGCTCTGCCCTGAATGCGGGGCCCGATTGATCCACAGGACAGGCTACAACGTCCGGGTGGAGGCCCTGAGCGGAGACAAGTGTAAGCAATGCGGGCTCACGATCCCGGGCGTCTGGGAAAGCCGGAGCAAGACCACCATATAGCGGCGAGAGGATCACGATGTCCAGATTGAAATCCCTGGAACCGAAAGAAATGAATGCGGAACAACTGAAGTACCATGAAAGGGTCATGGCCAGACCGATATTCAAGAACCTGGCCAAGAACGCGCCGCTAGAGGGGCCGTACAATGCCTGGATACGAAGCCCGGCCTTGATGCGGTCCTTGTGGCCTCTCGCTCAATATCTAAGGGAAGACGGGATCCTGGACGCCCGTCTGGTTGAACTGGCAATCATCACCGTGGGAAGGGTCTGGTCGGCGGAGTTCGAGTTCGCGGCGCACGCACTCTATGCAGTCAAAGCCGGGATCGATCCTGGAATCGTTGAGGCGATCAGCCGCAATGAACCGCCGGAATTCGAAAAGGACGATGAAGCCGCAGTCTATCAGTTTGCCAGAGAACTCACAGCCGGGTACCGGGTAGAAGACAAAACGTATCAAGCGGCTACAGAACAGATCGGAGAACAGGGACTGGTTGAGCTCATCGGTCTCATGGGGCTGTACGTGATGGTTTGCATGACCCTCAATGCCTTTGAGGTTCCGTTGATGGAAGGGATGGAGAATCCGTTCGCAGAGTAGAGGAGGCCCAGGCCTTCACCGGCTCACGGGCACCTTGAGATAGAAAGAATGGAGACGGTCTTGCCCCTCACCGGGCTAGGTTTCTTCGGCCCTCTGGCGCACGACCTCGAAGAATAGGACCCCGGCAGCCACCGAGGCATTCAGCGAATCGAGGGGACCGATCATCGGGATGGAGACGAGTACGTCGCAATTCTTCTTCAGGACCGGCCGAAGCCCTTTTCCCTCCCCGCCGATGACGACGCAGACATCCTGGCAGAAGTCCTGCTCGTATATCCGGCTCCCGGCCGACGCATCCGCACCGATGACGAAGATGCCCTCCTCGCGGATCCTTCTCAGGGCCTCTGCCGCGTTGCCCACACGGACGAGAGGCACCCACTCGGCAGCCCCGGCAGACGCCTTGACCGCTACCGGTGTAAGCGGGCTGGTCCGATGTTTGGGCAAAAGGATCCCCTCGACCCCGGACGCGCATGCCGTCCGGACGATGGCGCCCAGATTGTGCGGATCCTGCACCTCGTCGAGAAGGGCGATGAAGCGACGTTTCTCTTCGGAAAGCTGTCTCAGGAAGGGCTCGAGTTCGAGTGTTTCGATCCCGGAAACGAGGGCAAGGATCCCCTGGTGCTTGGCGGTACCGGCCTTCGCGTCGAGGGCGGCCCGGTCCTTGAAGGAGACCGGCGTCTTCTGTTGTTTTGCCTGCTCGAGAATACGCTGGACGGCCGTCCCGGAACGTCCGAAGGCGACCCAGATCTTCTCGGCGCGCCCTCCCCGGCTCTTCAACGCCTCCAGCACGGGCTGGACCCCATAGATCCATCGAGGCCCCGGGGCTTCCGCCGCGACATCCGTTCTTCTTACGCCGGTGTGGGCGGAGGGCAAAAGGGGTTCCTTCCCTTTCGCCTTGACCCTTTGACCTTTCGCCGCAGGCTTCGTCACCTTAGAGGGACGCTTTGTGCGTTTGGCCATGATCCTCGAGGAGACCCAAAATGTGATCCACCGCCCCTTCGACCGGCACCGTGTTCGCCTCGGCTTCTTTGCGTAGCTTGACCTCGATCTTTCCTTCCTTCAACTGCCTGGGGCCGACCGTCACCCGGAGCGGAATACCGATGAGATCCGCATCCTTGAACTTCTTGCCGGGACGTTCGTCCCGGTCATCAAGCAACACCTCCACACCCTTCTGTTGCAGGGCCGTGTAGAGGCCTTCCGTGATGGTCTGAATCTTCGCATCGTTCGGATTCAAGGCGGTCAGGAGGACCGCATAGGGGGCGATCGGAAAGGGGAAGATGATTCCGTCGCCATCGTGATTCTGTTCGATCGCAGCCGCCAGGGTCCTGCCGACGCCGATCCCGTAGCATCCCATCCAGACAGGTCTTTCCTTTCCGTCCGGGTCCAGGTAGGTTGCCCGCAGGGTTTCGCTGTACTTCGTGCCCAGCATGAACACGTGCCCCACCTCGATCCCCCTCCTCTCTTCCATCTTCTTTCCGCACCGGGGGCAGGCATCACCTTCGACGGCAACTCTGAGATCGGCAAACCGTGCGTCTTTCAGATCCCGGGCCGGGTCGAAGTGAAGGTAGTGGTGGTCTTCCTTGTTCGCGCCCACGACCACATCCCCCATGGCCCTGATCTCTTCGTCGGCCAGGATGGGCAGGGACATGCCGACCGGCCCCACATAGCCTGCAGGCACGCCCAGGATCTCTTTCACTTCCTCCGGGCCGGCGAGGGCGGCCGCATCCACGCCCAGCACCTTCTGGATCTTGTGCTCGTTCGCCTCGCGGTTCCCCCTCACCAGGACGGCGTAGTCGCCTTCCTCCGTGCGATAGATCAGCGTCTTGATCAGTTGCAAGGGGTCCACGCCGAGAAAACGCGTCACATCCTCGACGGTTCGCTTCTCCCTGGTCTCGACGAGTTGAAGGGCCTCTTTCGCCTCTCCACCCTGCTGTTGATCACGGTCCGGGGCCTGGCGAATCTCCGCCTTTTCGACGTTCGCCGCGTAGTCGCAGGACGTGCAGAACACGATGCTGTCCTCACCGCTGTCGGCCAGGACCATGAATTCGTGCGAAAAGGCGCCCCCGATGTTCCCGGTCTCGGCCTCCACGGGCCGGAAATCCAGGCCCATCCTCGTGAAGATCCGCTTGTAGGCCTCGAACATGATCCAGTAGCTCTTCTCCGCTGCCTCTTCGTCCCGATCGAAGCTGTACGCATCCTTCATGGAGAACTCCCGTCCCCGCATCAGGCCGAATCGAGGCCGGATCTCGTCCCGGAACTTCGTCTGGATCTGGTAGAGATTGAGGGGCAGGTCCCGGTAGGAGCGCACCTCCCGCCTGACCAGGTCCGTGATGACCTCCTCGTGGGTCGGACCGTAACAGAAATTCCGCTGATGCCGGTCTTTGAACCGGAGCATCTCGTCCCCCATCAGATCCCACCGGCCGGTCTCTTCCCAAAGTTCCGCCGGCTGAACGCTCGGCAGGAAGATCTCCTGGGCCCCGGCCCGGTTCATTTCTTCCCGGATCGCGGTCTCGACCTTTCGCAGAGCGCGAAGCCCCACGGGCAGGAAGGAATAGATCCCGCTGGCGAGCTTGCGGATCATACCGGCTCGCAGCATGTACTGGTGGCTGATCACTTCTGCTTCCGAGGGGACATCTTTCAACGTCGGAAGAAACAACTCTGCGTACCGCATCCCTTCACTCCTTGTCATTCAGTCTACTCGCTTCCAGCCTCCCGGCCTGGGCGATCCTGGGCATGGTCTCCCCTCTCCCTGGCCGTGCGAGACAGCTCGACAAGGGAGATGTTGTCTCGAAGGAGGAAGAAGAGACCGGCCAGGCAGATGGTCGACATCTGGACGAACCAGATGACCAGAGAAAAGCTCGCAGCCACTGCCCTGTCCACGCTGTACAGATCGGCCAGCATAAAGGTGGCTGCCAGTTGAAAAGGCCCGATGAACCCCGGCGTGGGGATCATGACGGCCGCACATAAAAGAACAACCAGGGTCACCAGAGAGCTGGGCGGCACGATCGATTCGATCCCGTAGGCATAATACAGGGGATAGTTGGCCACGATGACAACCGCCCAGGTAAGGGCGGAGAGAAGAACCACGGCGAGGATCCCCTTCGGGTCCCGCAGAACGCCCAGCCCTTCCGTAAAGGATCGAAGCATCTCGTCAATACGTTGCCGGAGGCGCTGGGGCAGGATCCGGGTGAAGAAGCGAACCAGCCCGACAGTCCTTTCCTGCTGATGGAGCAGGAAATAGCAGAATACCATCAGCCCCAGGCAGACGGCAAAGCTCATGAACCCGAAGGACCGGACAGCGGTAACGATCCTCGGATCGCCCGCGCCGCCTTGCGGCACAAAGACCAGGGGATTGAAAACGAGCAGGCCTGCAAACAGCACCAGAACCGAGGCCATGTCAAAGATGCGCTCCACCACGATCGTTGCAAAGGACGCCGTGAAACCGATGCCTTCTCTCTTGCCGAGAAGGTAAGCCCGGATGAACTCCCCGGCCCGCAAGGGAAGCAGGTTTCCCATGAAGCCGATCATCATGGGGGAATAGAATCGTCTGGGAGGTATGGACTTGACGGCTCGACACAGATAGTGCCAGCGATAGACCCGAACGACGAAACTGCCGAAGAACAGGACGACCGCCAGCAGCAGGTATTGAACCTTCAGCCCTCTAATGGACTCGTAGATCTCTGGAAAGGAGACGTTCCGGAAGGTGAGGAAAAGGGCGAGACCGGCGATCACCAGTCCCAGAATAAGGTGGTGCGATTTCAAGGGGCATTCTCTCGAATTTTTGGGGAGGATAAGCGTATCTAAAAGGAATAGAACACTGGAGGGAAAAAAGCAAGGAAGTCCCCTGCACGGGCCCTTGGGGAGACACTCGAAAAACCGGGCCCGGCAGGGAATCAAGAAGCTGGAGAAAACAACTCCGGCTAGTCTACGCGAATGCTTGGGCGAATCTGATCGAACACCTTGTCTCCGATCCCCCGCACGGATTTGAGATCCTCCACCTTCTTGAAGGGGCCGTTCTCTTCCCGAAAGACGACGATCCGCTGGGCCACTGTCTGCCCGACGCGGGGCAACTCGACGAGCTCTTCCACAGAGGCCTTGTTGATGTTGATACGGCTGTCTTTTCCCGTCCGCCCGGGCTCGGCGTAGCCCACCGGGCTCAGCCATGCCAGGAGCAGGCAGGCAACCAGGAGACATGTCCAAGTGGTCCTTTGTTTCATTCCTTCGTCCCTCCCTTGTTTGTTTGTGGACCTTCTCTTTATCCTGTCTGTCCGCACAGCCAACGCAACCGTCGTGCCGTGCGAGGGAGAAACCGGGGAGAAGAAAACAAGAAGCCTAAATATCGTTTATTTTAATATATTTATATGTAATAGTTAATGTATATTATAGATTCGTTTTGTGCCGCCCCTCCTGGGGCTCCTGCGGCGAACGGATAAGCTCCTTCACAGCCTCTAAGCCCTCGACTCCTGGATCACGTGCAATACCGTGCGCTCGGGTTACCGCAGAATGCGTAACACCACACTCGTCAACAACGCGTCACAGATGAAGGGATCAGGCAGGGTACCCTTGCGTGACGAAGACAGCTATCTGATTCGGGCACGGGCACGCACACGGGTGCGGGCACGGTTGGGAAGCCCCGTTTCGAATTCCACATTCCGCATTGAGTGGGGCTAGGGACTTAGGGCGGGGGCTCTTTGTCCTTCTTCAACTCGCGCATGACATGGCTCATCCGCGAAAAGGCGGTGTGGTTGGCCAAGATCGCGATCAGGATCAAGACGAGCCCCATAAGGTAGGGCCCCGCATTCACCCCAAGGGTTCCTCGCAGCATGTAGAGGACCGAACTGAAAATCGCGCCAAGGCCAAGCAACACGATGCGCTCCGGTCTCTGCATCATCCCCACCCTGCAGGCCACGCCCAAACCTTCGGCACGGGCGCGCGTGTAGCTCACCATCAACGATCCCGCCAGGGCAAGAAGGATGATCGGGAACAGGATGGAGTCTCGAAGGTGCACCGACAACCCCAGGAAGATCAGGATTTCTCCGTAGCGGTCGAGCATGGAATCAAAGAAGGCGCCTCGTTTGGACGCCTTGCCGATTTTTCGCGCGATTCGACCGTCGAGTACATCCAGGGTCCCGCCAAACAGGATTGCCCAGCCCGCCATGAAAACCCAGCCCACACAGAAGAGAATGCAACCCGCCGCGTTGAACCCGAAGGAAAGCAATGTGATGTGGTCGGGATTAAACTTCTTTCGTACGAGGAAATTCTCGACGGGGGAGATGACCGAAATCCACCAGGCCTCGATTTCCCCGTCCAGGATTCTGTCTTGCTTCTTGGATTGCTTTGCCGGTGAGGCGATTCCACTCTTCCGCCGACCCGAAACGAAGAGGCCGACCGATATGATGGTGCCCGCAAGAAACACGGCGATGAATGTAAACCCGAACCGGGTGTCCAAGGGGCGTCCAAACCTTCCCAGTTCCTGAATCGTGCCGAGCAGGATCAGGGCGGCAATCGTGCTCCAGGCGATCGAGGTCGGCAAGCTCATTGGCTGGGGGGCTTCCTTCTTCGGATATCTTCTTCGAAAAAGGGGTTTTCGGGCCATAGCATACACATCCATATGCAACGATAACATTCCGAAAAAAAAATATAAACCAGATTTCCGGAGATGGCAAACGAGCGGCTACCCGCCCCAGGGCCTCTTCCAGGTCCATGGCATGCTCCTGCTCCATGGCCAGGGTCCGGCGGAGCTGCAGCACCGGATGCATCTCCAATGACTATCCCGCAAATCTCTCTTCCCCGTCAAGTCCGGCAGGAGTCGTTTACAGGCGAGCCGAAATGCTCTACTATTTGTGCCTCACACAGTCCTCTCACGCGCGGTTTGCAGCTAGATGAAGACCCTTTTCGTCGACAACTACGATTCCTTCACGTTCAACCTGGTACAGGCCCTTGCAAAAATGGGCACGGCCGTCCAGGTGTGCCGGAACGACGACCTCTCGCTGGTAGAGGTGGAGAAGATATGTCCGGACCGGATCGTCATTTCCCCGGGCCCGAAAAGGCCTGAGGATGCCGGAATGTCCTGTCAGATCATCGAACATTTCGGCCCTCGCGTTCCATTGCTGGGCGTATGCCTCGGCATGCAGTGCATCAACGAGGTTTTTGGCGGGCGAACAGTCAAGGCGCCTCTGTGCGTACACGGAAAGACCTCTGACGTGCACCACAACGGCAAAGGCCTTTACGCAGACGTTCCCAACCCCTTCCACGGAGCCAGGTACCACTCTCTGGTTGTGGACCAAGTCCCGGCGTGTCTCCAGCTGGAGGCGTGGACAGAGGACGGGGTCCCCATGGGAATTCGACATGTTTCGTGCCCGATCGTCGGGGTCCAGTTTCATCCCGAGTCTTTCATGACAGAGCCCGGCGACCGGATCCTTGAACACTTCCTGGAGGGATCCTTCTGATGGGGGAAATCCATTCTTGAGCGACTCTTTGCTTTCCTTGCAGCTTCCCGGGCCGGCCCAGGAACCTGGCGTCACGGAGATAGACGGCTCCGGCGCACTGCCCGAGCAGCTCTTTCCGCGCTTGAACCCACGAGCACACGAGGCGCTCCTGCTCAGCGGCGGGGACCATCCCCTGAGCCGGCACTCGTTCATCGGGCTGGATCCCTTCCTGGTCGTGCGTGCCTATGGCAAGAGGGTCCACCTGGACAGCCTTCCGGAGGGGAAACACCAGACGCTGTTCACGGATCCCTTTGATCTCCTTCGAAGCCTTCTCACCACCTATCGGCAGGAACCGAGGCCGGGCCTCCCTCCCTTCTGGTCCGGTGGGGTCGGCTATCTCAGTTACGAAATGGGAAGACACCTGGAGCGGTTGCCGTCCACGACCGTCGATGATCTGGGCCTTCCTGAATGCTACTTCGTCTTCTATCGGTCGATCCTTTCCTACGACCATGAGCAATCCGTATACACCCTGTTCACACTGGAGTTTCCTGGCGATGAGCCCGCCACGAAGGGTTCGAGCCACGAGGAAACCCGCCGCCGGATTCAGGAAGGGGCGGAACGGATCGGGCCGAACAAGGCCTGGCGAGCAAGCACGCTGCCCGTGTCTCTGAAGTCCCACTTTTCCAGGGCCGAGTACGTCCGCGCGATCCAGCGAATCCTTCGTTACATCGAGGAAGGCGATATCTATCAGGTGAATCTCTCCCAGCGATTCCACACACCCTACGACGGGGATCCTTTCGGCCTCTTTCTGCGACTCTTCAAGATCAATCCTGCCCCGTTCTTCGCCTATCTCAACCCGGGCCCTTTCCAAGTCATCAGCTCTTCACCCGAGCGATTCCTCCGGGTCAGGGGCGATACGGTCGAAACGAGGCCGATCAAGGGGACCCTTCCCAGGGGGGAAACCCCGGAGCAAGATCGAATCAATGGCCGGGAGTTGCTCCGAAGCGAGAAGAACCGCGCGGAACTGGCGATGATCACCGACCTTCTACGGAACGATATAGGCCGAGTCAGTTCCTACGGAACCGTACGGGTGGAGGATGCTGCAAGCCTGGAGGCCTACACGAACGTCTTTCATCTCGTCAGTATCGTGACGGGCGAGATGGCGCCGGGCAGGGACCTCACGGACCTGCTCCGCGCCACCTTTCCGGGAGGCTCGATCACGGGCTGTCCCAAGATCCGTTCCATGGAAATCATCGACAAGCTCGAGCCGACGGCCCGTTCCGTTTATACGGGATCGATCGGCTACATCGGGTTCGACGGATCCATGGATCTGAACATCGCCATCCGTACGCTCATCCACAAGGGGAAAAACCTCTATTATCAGGTGGGCGGCGGAATCGTGTTTGACTCCGACCCGCAGGCCGAGTACGAGGAGACGCTGCACAAGGCGGCCTCGATGCGGGAGGCGATCGCTTCCACGTGCAAGCCCCGAACCTCCCGCACACGATTTCCCGCGGCGGGGCAATCGGACTGAATCCACCCCCGCCAGCCACTCTTCCCTGAGGCGAAAGGGGAAAGGGAAAAGGGTCACCCTTATTCATTCTTCAAATCTTGATCCATCCCTTTCGCCTTTGCCCTTTCGCCTGGGGTGAGATGCGCCACGCCGTTGATACCGCTGCATTGAAGTGCTAATCCTGGTGCCGTTTGTCCCGATAGGCCTCGAAGAGCTCCAACACCCTTGCGGTTCGTTCCCTGACCGGATATTCTCCCTCATCTACCCTTCCAACCGGAAAAACCTCGAGGAGGGAGTTGGTCACAAAGATTTCGTCACAGGAGCGGAGGGCCTCAGGGGTCAGCTTGACCTCCTGGACGGGATCGCCCGCCTGTTCCATGCATTCCATCAAGGCCTCCCTCAGGACCCCGGGCAGCAGGCCGCAGGAAACCGGGGGGGTCTCCAGCCGACCCTCGCGGTAGAAGAAAAGGTTGGACGTCGTGCACTCGCAGACCTCGTCCGCCATGTTCGTGAGGATCGCCTCGTCGAAGCCCTTCTCCTGCGCACGGGTACGCGCCAGCAGATAGGGAAGGTAGTTCATGGTCTTGAGGCTGCACAGGCACGAAGTGTTGTTCTGCCGGAGTTCTCCTTCCACCGTGACCGACAGGCCCTTGTCCCAGTCGGTCGGGCTCGGGGAGGCACGTTGGGCTGCCAAAACCAGCACCGTCGGCGAGGAGGGCGTGTACAGGGAAAGGCTGCCTTCATGTCTTCCTCGAGAGAGACAGATCTTCACAGAGGCCTCTCCGAGGAGGTGGTTCTTCTCCTGGAGATCCCGGATGATGCCGAGGTAATCCAGGTCAGCGGGAAAGGGGATCCTCAAGAATCGTGAGCCCTCTCGCATCCGCGCAAGGTGCCTTTCAAGGAAGAAGACCCTCTCCCCCTCCGCCTTGAGCGTTTCAAAGAGACCGTCCCCGTACAGAAAGCCCCGATCCAGAGGCGAGAGGCGGGCATCTTCCTCCGGCAGGACACAACCGTTGACTGCCACATAGGCCATCTGACACTGTTCCTTGCCGGTTCTTTCGTCTTTCCCCTGTAGAGATGCCTTCTTGAGAACGATATCTGACCCTCGACCCTTTTCCCTTTCACCTTGGGGGATTCGGGGCGGGGCTGGGGGATTTGCGGTAGGTGGCGGCCGTGGTCTCCGACTCCCAGACGCGTACTTGATCCATCTCCACCCTTCCCTGCCCGAGTCGCTGGGCCAATCCCTCATAGATGTACCGGGCAATGTTCTCCGCCGTGGGATTCCGCCTTTGAAAGGCGGGAAGGTCGTTCAGGTATCGATGGTCGAGTTCTTCCACGATCTCTCTTGTCCGGGCCTTCAGATCGTGAAAATCGATGGCCATACCCGATTCGTCGAGTTCCTCGGCACACACCTGGACCTCGACCTTCCAGTTGTGTCCGTGAAGTTCCGCGCACTTCCCTCCCGTGGAGAGCAGCCTGTGGGCTGCCGAGAAGTCTTCACGAACGATCAGCAGGTACATTTGACACGGCTCCCAGCCATCAGGCCGTCACGCTCGCACGGCCTTCCTGCAATCCCTTGTCGCGCTCCGCGCCCTTCTGTTTGGCGTCGTAGGAATAGTGGACCGACTGGTAGTCGTTCCGGAAGGCCACAATGTCTTCTCCGACGTACTTCCCGTCGATCAGACACTGCTTGAAGAACAAGGCGATCTCCTTCATCTCGGCTTCCTTCATCCCCATGCGCGTCATTTCCTGTGCGCCGATTCGAACGCCTGCCGGGTTGGTGACGTTCTCCAGAGGCTCAAAAGGAAGAAGATTCATGTTCAGGATGATGTTGTTGTCCTTCAACATCCGCGCCACTTCATCCCCCCTGCCGAAGCGGGTCATGTCCACGGCCAGTTGATGGCTCTCGGTGAAATCGAAATCCTTTGCCTGGACGTCAAAGCCGAACTCGGAGAGGGCGTGGCCCAGAGCCTTGGCGTTCCGTATCGTCTGGTCCGCGTAGGCCTCCCCAAACTCCAGCATCTCATAGGTGGTCACCGCCAGGGGCACGAGTGTGTCCAGATGGTGGTTGGAGGAAGAGCCCGGAAACGCCCCCTTGTCGATCGTCCTCCAATCCGGGTCCTTCATGTTGCTGATGGCGATCCCTCTCTGGGATCCGGGAAAGGTCTTGTGCGTGCTGGCGGTGATCACGTCGGCCCCATCTCCCAGAGGGTCCTGAAAACGCTTCCCGGCGATCAACCCCAGAACGTGCGCCGCATCGTATATGATCAGGGCGTTGAACTTCTTCGCCTCTTCCGCCAGCGCAGCCACCGGTTCCGGGAAGAGGAACAGGCTCTTTCCAAGGATGAGCACCTTGGGATGCACCGTTCGGATCAGCCCGATCGTCTTGTCCACGTCCACGTGGTAGCCGTCCGGGGTCAGGGGAAAATCAATGATGTTCCGCGTGTATTTCCCCACCGACCCCACCTTGTGGTGGCTGATGTGGCCCCCGCCCGCGGTCGAGTTCACGAGGACGATGTCCCCTGGATTGATGTACTGGCTGAAGACAGCATCGTTGACCACCGTCCCGCTGATGGGCCGCACATCCACCTGTCGGCAGTCGAACAGGGTCTTCAGGTGTTTCTTCACCCGAATTTCGATCTCGTCGATCTTGTCCGTACCCTGATAGTACCGTTCCCCGGGGTGTCCCTCGGCATATCGGTGGACAAAATCGGAGCCCATCAGGGCGCGGGCGCGCCGGCTCAGAACATTCTCGCTGGCGATCAAGTTGATGGTGTGTGTTCGCCAGGCGTTCTGCTCGGAAACGATCTCTTCAACCCAGGAAACACTCTTCTCGTAGTACATGATCCACTTTCCTTCCTGTCGGGTACACGGTGTGATGACTCGAGGAGGGGCCGGCCAGCCCGCATCTTGCACGAAACCTCGTAGCGATAGCGGTGGATGGCTTCGTGCAATATGCGGGCGAGCGGTCCGTGAGGTTCTCGAGGAGCTCTTTTCTCAACCTAGCCCACTGTCTCCGTGTTGTCAAGAATTCCGGTGGGTTGTGCGGCGAATCGGAGGAATAATCACAAACGGTTGACAAGCTCCACCCCGAACAGATACCCATGGAACCATCAGGGGTACAATCGGTGCGAAAGGCAAGAGCAGGGGATTCTCAAGCCCTTTCTGTGGAGGGGAAGGTGGCAAGGAAGAAACCATTCGTTGCGAGCCGGGCCTCACGCTTCTTCAGGCTCACCGGGCTGACCGGACGGGTCTCGTCCAGCTACACCGGCCAGCGGCTCAGGGAGTTCTTCCTCGATGAGGGCAGTGCCCATCACTCCCGCTCGGAGACACACGTTCGCAATGCAGAACGCATCGTCCAGACCCTTGGTGAACTCAAGGGCGCGGTGATGAAGGTGGGCCAGTACATGTCGATCCAGACCGACCTCCTTCCCAAGGAGTTCGCGGACGTACTCGCCTCCCTGCAGAAGTCGGCCCCCCCCGTCGAATACGACGTGATCGCATCCGTGATCACCTCTGAGTTCGGCAAAGAGCCTGAGGCCCTCTTTGCCCACTTCGACCCGGAACCTCACGCCTCGGCCTCGATCGGGCAGGTGCACCGCGCAAGGCTCTCGAACGGAACGGAAGTGGTTGTCAAGGTCCAGTACCCGGACGTGGACCGGAACATCGCGGGAGACCTGAGCAACCTGAAGACGATCCTGTCCACGGGCAGCATCGTGGGGTACCGAAAAAAAGATCTGGAGGGGGTATTTGCAGAGATCAGGGACCGCCTCTACGAGGAACTCGACTACGATCAGGAGATGGAGAATCTGCGGGAGTTTCGACGCATCTTCAAACAGGACGAGCGCATACGGATTCCGCGCGTGTTTCCCTCCTATTGCTCGTACAGGGTCCTGACGATGGAGCATCTGCCCGGGGACCCGCTGGAAGCCCTCTGGGCACCCCCCTACACGCAAGAAGACCGGGACCGGTTCGGGCAACTGCTCTTCGACCTGTTTGCCGATCAGATCCTCCGCAAGGGCCTCCTCCACGCAGACCCCCATCCCGGCAACTTCGCCTTCCAGAAGGAGGGCCCCATGATCCTGTACGATTTCGGCTGCCTGAAACGGGTTCCCCCTTACATTCGGGAGGCTTGCCGAGACCTCGCACGATGCGGCCTCGAAGGGGACTACGAACAGATCGACGAGGCCCTCCTCCGTCTAGGGTCCAGAGATCCGAGACGAAAGGCACCGGATCGAGATTTCTACCGGCAGTACCTGGAAGTATTGCGAGAACCCTTCCTGCCGGGAGAGCCCTACGATTTCGGGGCGTCCAAGATTCACGAGAGGGTGGTAGAACTGGCGCCCCTCGGCGTCTCCAAGATGTTGCACTTCAAGCCTTCCCGGGAGACGGTCTTCATCGGCAGGACGATCGGGGGGCATTACGGGAACTTGCTACACATCGGCGCAAGGGCGAAATGGAGGGAACTCCTGGAACCCTACCTGAACGATTAGCCCGGTTGTCTTTGCCTTTTGCCTGTGCTAACTAGTTTTCTTCAGTTCAGAACCTCGAATAAAGGACGCTGGCGAAGCAAAGATCATGCGCATTCACATCATACAGCCCACACATTTCGCCGTTCCGTTTCAGAAGAGGCTGTTCAAATCCAAGAAGCGGGATTTGATCCCTCTCACCCTTCCCTATCTGGCGGCCCTGATCCCGGAGGGCGTCGAGACCCGCATCACGGACGAACAAGTCCAGGACTGGGATCCCGAGGCCCCTTATGA
>Ga0180429_10000620_pt1 | contig 31361 bp, 41 predicted proteins | sample SS_ome_FD_132428 | JGI IMG/M metagenome (GOLD analysis project Ga0180429, IMG submission 132428) | Hypersaline lake sediment archaeal communities from the Salton Sea, California, USA - SS_1_S_1 metaG | ecosystem: Environmental > Aquatic > Non-marine Saline and Alkaline > Hypersaline > Sediment ...
ACTTTGGTACTTGTTTTTAAGATAAATTTATCTTAAAATTATTTTATATATTTTAATTACCCCCACATTAGGTTCAAGAAAGGAGAATCAAATGTCAGAACAATTTGATCGCAGCAAGCCTCATGTGAATGTGGGTACAATTGGTCACGTTGACCACGGTAAAACTACTCTGACTGCTGCCATTACTATGGTATTGGATGCAAAAGGCGGCGAGTATGGTGCCCGCGTCGAAAAGTATGACGAAATCGATAATGCACCCGAAGAGAAAGAACGTGGTATCACCATTGCTACTCATCATTCCGAGTATTGGACTCCAAGTCGGCACTATGCCCACGTGGATTGTCCAGGACATGCTGACTACATCAAGAACATGATCACCGGAGCCGCCCAGATGGATGGCGCCATTTTGGTCGTGTCCGCTGCCGACGGCCCCATGCCTCAAACCCGAGAGCATATTCTGTTGGCCAAACAGGTTAACGTGCCTTATATCATCGTCTTCTTAAACAAGACCGATATGGTGGACGACCCGGAATTAATCGATTTGGTTGAAGTGGAAATCAGAGAGCTTCTTACCAAATACGGCTTCCCCGGAGACGACACCCCTATCATCAAGGGTTCAGCTTTGAAAGCAGCTGAAAATCCATCTGATGAAACTCACGCTGGCCCAATCATGGAGCTAGTTGAGAAATTGGATTCATACATCCCTGAGCCGGAACGCGACGTTGATAAGCCATTTTTGATGCCGGTTGAGGATATTTTCTCAATCGAAGGTCGCGGCACGGTTGCTACCGGTCGTATCGATCGCGGTATCATCAAGGTTAACGAAGAAGTTGATATCGTTGGTATCAAAGATACTGCCAAAACCGTGGTCACCGGTATCGAAATGTTTAACAAGAACCTCGACGAAGGTCGTGCCGGCGACAATGCTGGTATTCTTCTCCGCGGCGTTAAACGCGAAGATATCTTACGCGGTCAAGTATTGGCCAAACCCGGTAGTATCGAACCCCACACTGAATTTGAATGCGAAGTTTATGTTTTGACTAAAGAAGAAGGCGGCCGTCATACCCCATTCTTCAAAGGTTATAAACCGCAATTCTATATTCGTACCACCGACGTGACTGGTGATGTTGAACTGCCAGAAGGCACCGAAATGGTTATGCCTGGCGACACCATTCACAATCTGAAAGTTAAATTGATTGCCCCAATCGCTCTCGAAGACGGCTCCAAATTCGCTATCCGCGAAGGTGGACGCACCGTCGGCGCCGGAGTGGTAACCAAAATCATTAACTAAGCGCTGAACATACAGAAGGAATAGACCTCCGGGTTTATTCCTTCTGGCTATCAGCCAACTGCAATTCCTAATTTATAATTTGCAATTTATAATTTTTAATTTATCAACATTGAACAGTAAGACTTGTAAATTGATTGAAAATTGAAAATTGAAAATTGAAAATTTAACCTTATTCATATCATATATATATTAAACCCATGGCCACTTCCGCTCCCGCAAAACAACGCATTCGCATTAAAATCAAAGCTTACGATCACCGGGTGATTGATAACTCGGCTAAACAGATTATCGAAACCGCCAAGCGAACCGGCGCCAAAATCAACGGACCGATTCCTCTGCCGGTTGAAAAGTCCAATTACACCGTGCTTAAATCTACCTTTGTCCATAAAAAATCCCGCGAGCAATATGAGATGAGAATTCACAAACGTCTCATTGATATTATGAATCCCACTCCGAAAACTTTGGATGCCTTAATGAACCTCAGTCTTCCGGCTGGCGTTGATATTGAAATAAAAATGTAATTTTATTTCTTTTTAAGCATTCGCTACCATCTATTAGTAACTAACAAATTATCTTATCAGTCTTTTGCTTCACATATGATTTGTATGTGAGTAAATTTTGTCACTATTTGCAACCATGAGATACCTATTAGGAAAAAAAGTTGGCATGACTCAGTACATCGATGATAAAGGTACCGTTCAGGCGGCCACCGTAATCGAAGCTGGTCCATGTTTTGTCACTCAGGTAAAAGACAATCAACCAGCCACCTTTCAAATCGGCTTTTCCGTCTTAAAAAAGGCTAACAAACCAATCAGCAATCACCTCAAGGAAAAGAAATTAAAGAGCCTGAAAGAGTTCAAATATGACGAAGATAATCAGGAAATTTATCAGTTAAATCAATCCGTTGATTTGTCGATATTTGACCAGAAAAAGCCGCTAATGATTACCGGTATTTCCAAAGGCAAGGGTTTCGCTGGTACGGTGAAGCGTCACAACTACGCCATTGGTCCGATGTCGCACGGTTCCAAAAGTCATCGTCGACCTGGTTCTACCGGCAGTATGTATCCGCAGCGCGCCGTTAAGGGCCGCAAATTGCCCGGCCGCATGGGTACGGATAAAACTACCATAAAAAATATGAAAGCCTTAAATATTGAAGCCGATAAGAATCTGTTGATTGTTTCCGGCAGCGTGCCTGGCAACAAAGGTTCACTACTAATTATTAAACAGGCGTAATACCCGACACCTAACACCTAAACTATGGCCACCAAAACCAAGACATCTAAAATCACAGTTAAAATTATCGACTCATCAGGCAAAACTGCTGATATGGATATCACTCCCTATTTTTCCACTCAGGAAGTGACCGGCTCTAAACCTAATTTTGTCCATCAAGTTCTACACAGCTATCTCAACAATCAACGTCAGGCGACTGCCAAAACCAAAACTCGCAGCGAGGTCAGTGGCGGCGGCCGCAAACCCTGGCGGCAAAAAGGTACCGGCCGGGCTCGTCACGGCACCATTCGATCGCCCTTGTGGCGCACCGGCGGAGTGGTTTTTGGCCCCACCGGAAATCAAAATTTTAAACAAGCCGTTCCCCGCAAAATGAAGCAAAAAGCTTTGCGTCTGGCTCTGTTGGATTGTCTGCAAAAAAACAGCCTGATTGTCATCGAAAAATTCGATGAAACTATCGACTCCACCAAGAAAATGCGCTTATTTTTAGAAACTTTGCCCCTCAAATATAATAATTTAGTTATTTTTACTCCCGAAACATTGTCATTGTCTCGATTTGCTGCTAATCTAGAGACTGTGCGTACGCGACCCGAAAACCTGGTCAACGCCCTCGATATTTACCAGGCCCAAACCGTTGTCTTAACCAAATCGGCGCTAGAAAACATACTAAAAAGAATTAATCCAACCAAGACGACAACCAAGACCGAAACCGAGGCCAAGCCGACTCGAACCAAATCTCAAGCTAAGCAATAATCCAAAATTGGAAACCGTAAACTTATTTTCATGAAAGACATAATTTTAAAACCAGTCATTACCGAAAAAAGCATCGCCACCGGCGCTCACAATTTTTATACTTTTTTTGTTCATCGCTCTGCTAACAAGCAGCAAATTAAGCAAGCTATCCAGAAGATTTTTTCCGTTAAAGTCGAAGCCGTAAAAATCGTCAACGTCAAACCGAAAAGCAAACGGCGCGGGCGACATACCGGCAGCACCGCCCGCCAGAAGAAGGCAATTATCAAATTGCAGCCAGATCAGAAAATCGATTTCTTCGAGAAAATATAAAAATATTTCCCACACTGATAAATCATTAATCGTCCGAATCAAAATAATTTATTAAATCATGGCAGTTAAAACCTACAAACCAACCACTCCCGGCCGAAGGCAAATGTCCGTTCTTGGTAACGAAACTATCACCAAGGACAAGCCCACCAAGAAATTGCTTAAGCCACTCAAGAAAACCGGCGGACGCAACAATCGCGGCCGCATCACTGCCCGTAATCGGGGCGGCGGCGCTCGGAAAAAATATCGCGAAATCGACTTCAAGTCAGATAAACTCAACATTCCCGCCACCGTTAAAACCATTGAATACGATCCCAATCGATCAGCCAATATTGCCTTAATCAGCTACAAAGACGGCACCAAACGATATATTTTGGCCCCCCAGGAAATCAATGTTGGCGACGAAATTCTGGCTGCCGAAAAAACCGAACTGAAATCAGGCAATCGCCTCCAAATCAAGCATATTCCGACTGGATACAATATTCACAATATCGAACTGCAGCCCGGCAAAGGCGGACAGGTTGTGCGCTCCGCCGGTACCTACGGCCAAGTTATTGGTCGCGACAAAGGTCGCATTCAGGTTCGCATCCCCTCCCGTTCGGTACTGTTGCTAGAGGGTGAATGCATGGCTACTCTCGGTACCGTTTCCAATCCCGATCACGCCAATGTTACTATTGGCAAGGCCGGTCGGAAGCGCTGGCTCGGTCGCCGTCCCAAAGTTCGCGGTAAGGCTAAAAATCCCTGTGATCACCCCCATGGTGGCGGCGAAGGACGCAGTCCGATTGGTCTCAAGTATCCTAAGACACCTTGGGGCGCGCATGCTCTCGGTGTCCGCACCAGAAAGGTCAAAAAATACTCTGATAGTCGTATCATTAAAGGCCGACGCAAAAAATAATACTGTACGGACGGCATAGCATGCTGTCCCTACCTACTCACATTTAACACATATCCTATGTCACGTTCACTAAAAAAAGGCCCCTATTGTGACCCCCGACTGCTCAAGAAAATCAAAGAGCTCAAACCGGGCGATAAAACCGTTGTTAAAACCTGGTCACGCCAATCCACCATTTTCCCCGAGTTTGTGGGTTTTACCGTCGCTGTCCACAACGGCAAAGAACATATTCCGTTATATATAGACGAAAATATGGTTGGTCATAAATTCGGTGAATTTGCTCCGACTCGAAAATTTCGCAGTCACGGCGGCAAGATGGCCAAAGAGCAGGCATCCGGCTAACGATAATCATTAATGTAAAGACGCCCCGTCGGGACGTCTCAATCCAAACATAATCTCTAAAAAAATGGCAGAAATAATCGCAAAATCACGTTACGTTCGTTCCACCCCTCGCAAACTGCGAGCGGTCGCTGCGCTCGTCAAGAGCAAAGGTGCGGAAGAATCGCTGGTGGTTTTAAAATATACCAACAAGAAAGCGGCCGGGCTATTGGCTAAAACTATCAAAAGCGCGGTGGCTAACGCCGTTAACAATTTCAATCTGGAAAAAGAGAATCTGATTATTAAAAGCATCCGCATTGATCAGGGGCCTACCCTGAAGAGATTCATTGCCATGGCCCGTGGATCCGGCAACCGATTCAAAAAACACACCTCACATATTACCGTTATTCTGTTTACCCCGGATACCCCGCAACCTAAAGTCCAACCCAAACCAGAACCGGTTCAGTCAACCGAAGAAGATCAAGCCGCAACCAGTGATAAGCCGAAGACCAAAGCTACCGTTAAATCAAAGTCAACCGCAAAAAAGACCGCTAAAACCAAGACCGAGAAACCCAAAGGCAGCAAGACCACCGTTTCCGTAAAATCACGCAAAGATAAGAAATAATCATTAATCCATAAATTTCGATGGGACAAAAAGTACATCCATACGTGTTTCGCCTCGGAGTCAACAAGGACTGGAAGTCTAAGTGGTTTGACCAGAAAAATTACCGGCAAAATCTGCACGAGGATTTGAAAATCAAAAAATTTATCAAAGAAAAGCTCAGCCATGCGGCGGTGGCCGATTTGGTCATCGAGCGTTCAGCCGGTCAGATCACCATCAATATCCACTCCGCTCGACCCGGTATTATTATTGGGCGCGGCGGCCAGGGAATCGAAGAATTAAAGAAAGATCTGGTCAAGGTCTGTTCTCATCAGAAAATCAACCTTAATATCATTGAGATCCGTCAGCCTGATGCGGTGGCCGCTATCGTTGCCCAAAATATCGCTGCTCAAATTGAAAAAAGAATTCCTTACAAGCGAGCCATTAAACAAGCCATCGAAAAAGCCCTGCAGAACAAAGTTAAGGGAATTAAAATCCAGGTCAAGGGACGCTTGAATAATGTTGATATCGCCCGTAAAGAAGTTTTCTCCAAAGGCAGTATACCTTTACACACCTTAAGAGCTGATATAGACTATTGTTATTGGCCAGCTTTTACCACTAACGCTGGAACTATTGGCGTTAAGGTTTGGATTTACAAAGGCGAAATTTTTAATATCGAAGACAAGAACCAGTCCGAACACGATCGCAATCAACGTTTTCGCCCCCGTCGCCCCTTCCAACCCCGAAACAATCAGAGATCCAGTCATCGCCCAGCCCCTCCAGCTGATAAGAAGTAGTTTAAATTACACTTGATAATTGATTTACTATGTTACTTCCCAAGAAGCAAAAATATCGCAAGCGTTTCAAAGGATCCTTTAAGGGCGTATCCGTCCAGGGATCGCGCTTGAATTTTGGCAAATTCGGCTTAAAGTCAATTGAGCGAAAATTCGTCACTTCCCGGCAAATTGAAGCCGCTCGTCGGGCTATGACCCGCTACGTCCAAAAGGGTGGTCAAATCTGGATTCGAATTTTTCCTGACCAACCCATCACCAAAAAGCCGGCCGAAGTAAAAATGGGTGGCGGCAAGGGCGCAGTCGATCACTACGCCGTCCGCGTATTGCCCGGCCGAATTATGTTTGAAATCGACGGCGTCCCGGAAGAAACCGCTCGTCACGCCCTCACTCTGGCAGCCCACAAATTACCCGTCAAAACCAAGATAGTCTCGAACTAAATTTACTCATCAATAATTAATTGATCCCATGAAGGCCTCTGAAATCCGCCAAAAAAAGAACGACGAATTATTGAAAATGCTCAACGATAGCTATGAGTCGTTGCGGGATTACCGCTTCCAGGCATCCGTTCGCAAGTTGAAAAATACCAACCTCATCCGCGCCACACGCAAGGACATTGCCCGCATTCTTACTATATTAATTGAAAGAAACGAAACCAATGAAGAGTAATGCCAAAAAAATTAAAGGAACGGTTGTTTCCAATAAAATGGACAAAACCATCGTAGTCGCTCAACACCGCTACAAAACCCACGGTAAATACAAGAAACGATACCGGGTGACTAAGAAATTTTTCGCTCACGACCCTCAGAATAAATCTCAAATTGACGATACCGTCATCATTCGAGAGCATCGCCCCCTAAGCCGTAAAAAACGCTGGATACTGGAAGAGATTGTTAAATAACTCCTCCAACGCCGTACAGACAGCACGGCGTGCTGTCTCTATAAAAAATAATATCTATAGATATAAAATGATCCAACAACAATCAAGACTAAAAATAGCTGACAATACCGGCGCCCGCCAAATTATGTGTATCAAAGTACTGGGGGGCACCCGCCGCCGCTACGCGCACGTCGGCGACATCATCGTCGCTTCTGTCAAAGACGCTGTTCCCGGGGGTGGAGTGGTGAAAAAGAAAGATGTGGTTAAAGCAGTTATAGTCCGCACTAAACGGAAAATCAAGCGCGCCGACGGCTCCAGCATCAAATTCGATGAAAACGCCGCCGTTATAGTTGATGATGACAAGATGCCCCGCGGTACTCGTATTTTTGGTCCGGTCGCCCGCGAACTGCGCGAACAGGGTTTTAGCAAAATTATCTCATTAGCTCCGGAAGTACTATGAAAAAAGTTAAAAAATTCAAAAAAGGTGACAACGTTCTCGTGGTCAAAGGCAAGGACCGTGGCAAAAAAGGCACCATCATGCAAGTGCTGCCCGGTTCTCATCGAGTGGTAGTTGACGGCATTAATATTCTCAAAAAACACGTCCGTCCCAACAAAAAGAATATGCAAGGTGGAATTATCGATATTACTCATCCAGTGCCCACCAGCAATATTCGTTTGCTCTGTCCGGAAACGGAAAAACCCAGCAAGGTTGGCTTCAAAATGACTCGAGGCGGCAAAAAAGAACGCATTGCCAAAGTTTCCGGCGCTTCCCTCGACGCCACCAAGGCTAAATAATTTTATTCGTGCGAATGAGCCATGTGGGCTCACCGTACGGACAGCGCACCGTGCTGTCCCTACATAAATACTATAAAAATGTCTCGTCTTTTAGAAAAATATCGCCAAGAAATTAAACCGGCTCTACAAAAAGAGCTCAATCTTTCCTCAATCATGGCCGTGCCCGAATTGACCAAAATTGTGGTTTCTTGTGGTTTGGGTCAAGCCAATGAAAATCCCAAACTAATCGATATTGCCAAAGAAAATATTATGACCATTACCGGTCAAATGCCCGTAGTCACCAAATCCAAACAGGCTATTTCTGGGTTTAAACTGCGCCAAAATCAGCCGATTGGACTAAAGGTAACCCTGCGCAAACAGCGTATGTACGAGTTTTTTGATCGCCTGGTCAACGCCTCCTTGGGACGAATTCGCGATTTTCGCGGCATTTCCCCGAAAGCCTTTGATAAATCCGGTCAACTCAATATCGGCATTCGCGAACATACCATTTTTCCCGAGATTTCATTCGAAAAGACCGAGACCGTTCATGGACTGCAGGCCACTTTAGTGTTCAACAACACCAATCCCGAACATAATCGCCTCCTGATGGAAAAGATGGGATTACCGTTTGAAAAAAAGGACAAATAAGTTATTATCTAATAGTACAATAATTATTCAATCATGGCTGAAAAAGCACGCATTGCCAAAGCTAAAAGAAAACCGAAGTACTCCGTCCGCAAACACACCCGGTGTGAATTGTGCGGCCGCATTCGCAGTTATATGAGAAAATTCGGCATCTGTCGCATCTGTTTTCGCACCCTGGCCAACAAGGGAGAAATTCCCGGCGTTAAAAAATCATCTTGGTAATGCAATCAATTTGCAATTTGCAATTTGCAATTTATAATTTGTAAAAAACTTCTAAATTGCAACTTATAATTTATAAATTGCTTGAAAATTATAAATTATTAATTATAAATCATTAATTGTTCCCATGACTGATCCAATTGCCGACCTCTTAACCCGCCTTCGTAACGCTCAGATAAAACACAAAAATAGTGTTAATGTCCCCTATTCCAAAATCAAGCACGACCTAGTAAAAATCCTCAAAGAGGAAGGTTATGTCAGCTCATTTTTTGTATCCGATGATGAACCGGCCAAAAAAATTATCAACATTCGCATCAAATATCAAGGAGAGGAGCCGGTCATCAAACAGCTCAAGCGCATCTCCAAGCCCGGACAGCGCATCTATTTGCCGGTCGGTAAACTTCCCCGCGCGCTTGGGGGCCTGGGTATCATTATAGTTTCCACTTCCCAAGGACTAATGACCGCTAAAAATGCTCGTTCTGGCAACATCGGCGGCGAAGTGCTTTGTGAGATTTATTAATAATTATTCAACTAATGTCTAGAATCGGAAAAAAACCAATTGCCATACCGGATAAAGTCGAAATAAAAGTCGATCAGAATAATATTGTTGTCAAAGGCCCATTGGGTGAGTTGACTTTCGGCATTCTGCCCGGAATTGAAGTAAAAGTAGCTGACAAAGAAGTGACAATCACTCGTCAGTCTGACGAACCCATGCAGCGTTCCGCTCACGGCCTGACCGCCCGCCAACTGGAAAACATGATTGAAGGCGTCCTCAACGGTTTTAAAAAAGAACTGGAAGTAGTCGGTGTCGGTTACAAGGTAAACATGAAAGGCAAGGATCTGGAGCTCTCCCTCGGTTATTCACACCCTATCCTGTTCACGCCCCCGGAAGGCATCAAAATTGAAGTTGATAAAATGAATATTACAATTAGCGGCATTGATCGCCAGCAAGTTGGCCAGGTGGCTGCTAATATCCGCGATTTCCGCAAACCGGAGCCTTACAAAGGCAAAGGTGTCAAGTATGTTGATGAATACATTAAACGTAAAGCCGGCAAAATGGCCGCCGCCGCTGGTGGTGGTGCCGCCGGAGCTTAAGAATAATATCCCATCCCTATGAGCAACCAAAAACGACAATTACGCTCTCGAAGGCAGCATCGCATCCGTACCAAAATCAAAGGCACGGCCCAACGCCCCCGTCTAAGTGTCTATCGTTCCAATTATGCCACCTATGCCCAGGTTATTGATGATGTTTCCGGAAAAACCCTGTTCGCTGTTGACGATCGACAAATCAAGAAAACCTCTCAAAAAGAGATGTCAGCCAAGTGTGCTAAAGCCTACGAAGTTGGCAAGACCATTGGCAAGCAGGCCGCTGACAAAAACATCAAACAAGTCGTCTTTGACCGCGGCGGTTACCGCTATCACGGTCGGGTAAAATGCCTGGCTGACGGTGCCCGCGCCGCCGGACTGGAGTTTTAATATTTTCTATATCTTATAATATCCGTGGCTTTGCCACACCATAGCCGCCAGTTAATGGATTTTGAGTTGTGGTTTTGAATTTTGATTTTGTTATTATGAAACATCCCTTCCCCAAAAAAGAAAAAGAATTCGCTGAAAGAGTAATCCGGGTTAATCGTATTACTCGTGTAGTTAAAGGTGGACGTCGGCTACGATTTCGGGCCACCGTCGCTATTGGTGACCATAAAGGCCGAATCGGGCTGGGAGTGGCCAAGGCTAATGAAGTGGCCGATGCTGTCGCTAAAGCTGTTGCCCAAGCCAAGAAAAACCTAATCAACGTCCCGATTGTCAACGATACCATCCCCCATCAGATTATCGGCAAATTTAACGCGGCCAGTATTCTAATGAAGCCAGCTGCGCAAGGTACCGGTGTGATTGCTGGTGGCGCCGTTCGAGACATTCTTGAAATCAGCGGCATTAAAAATATCGTTTCCAAAACTATCGGTACCACCAATAAGATTAATTGCGCTAAAGCCACCTTGGTTGGCTTAAGCCAGCTTCGCTCCAAGGAGGATATCGCGGCTGCCCGAGGAATAAAGTTAGGCAAAAGCACAGGCAATCAACCGATTAAAGAGGAGCTCGCCCCCAAAGAAGTCAAAACCGAAGCCAAAGAGAAGAAAACTGATAAAAAAACAGCTAAACCCAAGCCCAAGACAGGCAAGAAAAAAGCTGAAAAAAAGACCAAGCCAATTGATAAGAAAAAAAGATAAGTAAAAAAACTATTGGCGCACTACAATATATTTTTTCCAAGTTTGATAATTGTAATTTACTCCCATGCCATATCCAATTCTCAAAAACCGAATCGTTAAAAAAACCCAGCGCAAAGCGCGGGGTTATGGTAGTGGACGTGGGTCCACTTCCGGCCGCGGACACAAAGGCCAACTGTCTCGCTCCGGCTCCAAGCGCATGCGCTTAAAGGAAAGCGGACACACTCCGTTATATAAACGTTTACCAGCCTTGCGCGGTTTTAGTCGCCACTGGACAGACAAACCGGAAGTAGTCAATTTGCGTGATTTAAATAATAAATTTAAGGCCGGAGAAGAGGTTACTCTATCGAGTTTAAAAGATAAACAACTGATCACCCCTCAGGCCAAAGCTTTCAAGATACTTTCTCAGGGCGAACTGGAGTTTGGTTTAACAATTGGCACCGAGTTTTATTCCCAGGCCGCCAAAGCCAAAATGGACAAGGCTGGCTGTAAATTTGTCACCCCGGCCGAGCCCCAAGAAATCAACCAGACCGAAGACAAACCGGCCACCAAAAAGAAACCAACCAAATCTAAATCAAAATAATTCAAATACTTTTAGTTTTTAGCTGTGGTTTTTAGCTTCAAACTTTAAGCTTTAAACTTCTTCACATGAATCTAATCAAGAAAATTCTCGCCTCACCCGATCTGCGCAAAAAAATCATCTATACCATTCTGCTGCTCACCCTAACTCGAGTAGCGGCACATATTCCTATTCCTGGCGCCACCATAAGCAATATCCAGGAATTCTTTTCCAACAATCAATTATTTGGCCTGCTGGATATTTTTTCCGGCGGAACCATTTCCAATTTTTCTATCGTCTTGATGGGTGTCGGTCCCTACATTAACGCTTCCATTATTATGCAGTTATTGGTAATGATTGTTCCCAGTTTGGAAGCGCTGCAAAAAGAAGGCCAGCAAGGTCGCGATAAAATTAATCAATACACCCGTTTATTGACCATACCTCTGGCTCTGTTGCAGTCCTACGGCACCATCACCCTCCTCACCCAAAGTGGCGTTATTCAACCCCTCTCTGGTTTTACTTTATTGATAGCCCTAGTCACTGCCACTGCCGGCTGCGTTTTCCTCATGTGGCTCGGTGAGTTGATTACCGAAAACGGTATTGGTAACGGTATCTCATTGATAATTACCATTGGTATCGTGGCAGCCATTCCCTCCCAGTTACGTAATAATTTGGCCCTGGCCGTCGCCGATTCCAGCAAAATTTTGTCATTTATCTTCCTGCTTGTTCTCATCGTTGTCGAAATTGCCCTGGTGGTATTTGTTAATGAAGCTCAACGCAACGTCCCCGTCACTTACGCCCGCCAAGTGCGCGGCAACAAGACTTTCGGGGGTTCTGATACCTACCTGCCCCTACGAGTCACTCAGGCCGGTGTCATTCCCATCATCTTCGCTATCTCAGTCATGGTCTTTCCTAACGTCATTGCCAATTTCTTTGGCGGCGCCAAAACCGAATGGATTGCCAGTGGGGCCAACTACATCGCCGAACTATTCACCAATCAATGGTTCTATGGCATTTTCTATTTTGCCATGGTTATTTTGTTTACCTTTTTCTATACCAGTGTCATTTTTCAACCCGATAAAGTGGCCGAAAATATGCAAAAGCAAGGTGGTTTTATCCCCGGTGTTCGGCCCGGCTCCCAAACCGTCAATTTCCTAAGTAAAACCATGCTACATATCACCGCCATCGGTGCCGTCTTCTTGGCCTTTATTGCGGTTGCTCCTCTGCTCATGGAAAATCTGCTCGGCACATCCAATCTGCTGCTAACCGGTACCGGTATTTTGATCCTAGTCGCCGTCACCATCGACACCATTAAACAAGTCAAATCCAACATCATCATGCGCAGTTATGATGATGATTACTAGAATCTAAACCGACGTTAATTATTAACCCGCTGCCCAACGGCCGCGGGTTTTTTAATTTATTATTCTCTCTCGCATAGTTGCTCCAACAGATAATAATACGCTATGATATACCATATAAACATTATTAAAAAAAATGACTAAGACTCCTCAAACTTTTTTATTCTCCGGCGTGCCTGGCGTCGGTAAAACCAGCATCGTCAAGGCCGTCGCCAAAAAGTTCAATCTTCCGGTCTACAATTTTGGTGATGTGTTGTTTAAGTTAGTCAAAAAAAATCACCCCAAATATAAATCGGTCGATGAAGTCCGACTTAAACTGGGCTATGAAGAGTACGAATCCTTGCAAACTCAGGCTGCCATGGAAATTGCCTCTCATATGAACGAAGACAAAATCGTGGTTTCGCATTTAGCTATTGCCACCAAAACCGGTTTTAAACCGGGCTTTCCCAATAAAGTCACCAAGATACTTCGCCCCACCACCGTGTTTGTGATTGAGTCGCCAGTGACCGAAATCGTCACCCGTCGACTAGAAGACAAATCCCGTCAACGGGGAAATTACCTCGAAGACCAGGTTGAATTTCACCAATGCTACAACCGGGCCCTAGCCGCCGCTTACGCTTTTTCCCTCGGTCATTATGTATACTGTATTAGCAACGAGCAGGGGCGAATGGATGAGTCCATCGACCAGGCTTGCTCAGTGGTAGAAACATTACTCAAATAACATGTCACAACCCAATTTTTCTCAATCCGAATTTCAGTCAAAATATCAAATCATGCGCCAGGCTGGAGCCTGGCTTTATGAAATTTTGCACGGGGCCAAAGCCAGGTGCCAACCGGGAGCATCCGGTATTGATATCGATCGGTTTTGTTACCAAGAGATTAAGGCTAAAAAATGCGAGCCATCATTTCTCGGCTATCAAAACTTTCCCAATTCGCTCGTTTTCTGTTTAAATCATGAAGTGGTGCACGGTATTCCCACTGCCGACAAAGTTATATCGGACGGCGATTTGGTAACGCTTGATTTGGGCTTAACTCACCAGGGACTGGTGGTGGATAGCGCCATCAGTTTTGTGGTCGGCCAAAACCCGGATGCCGAAAAATTAATAAAAGCCACTCGTTCAGCTCTGGAGACCGTCATTGCTATTATCCGGCCCGGTATCCGGGTGGGTGACATCGGTCATGTAGTCGAGTCAATCGCCAATAATAACAACGTCAAAGTTATCTACGAGTGCGCCGGACACGGTGTCGGCCCCTCTCTGCACTCCCCACCGAATATCCCCAACTACGGCCAACCCAATCAGGGGCACGAGATCAAAGAAGGCATGGCTCTAGCCATCGAACCAATCTTTAGTCTCGGGACCAATTACACCAATACCCTCTCCGACCGGTGGACGGTGGTCACCGATGACGGCTCCCTCTGCGCCCAATCCGAACACTCCATATTTGTCACCGCCGACGGTTGCGAAGTATTGACCAAGCCGCTTTAAAATCAAATTGACAAGCCGGTTTTCCATAAGATAAGATGTATTAAGTAACCTTATTTTTAATAAATAAGTCAAAATTATGCATTGGCAAAAGACTCTCACCGCTTTATTCCTGTTAATATTTTCTTTTAGCATCATCGGTTGTGAGCAGGCCCAGCCCGAAAACGGTCAAGAAAACGGGGAGACAACCGTAGAAAATAACAAATCAAACGGTTTAATCACCGAGCAGCCCGGCGACGATGATAGCGAATTTATCTCCGAAAACCCGACCATCTTCGAAAATGAAACGGCCGGATATGATATTGCTTATGTGGACGGTATTGAGATTGACGAATCAGACCCAAGCCATCTCGAATTTACCCGAGATGACCTTAATTTAAGCGTTGTTACGCTCGACAACCCTTCCGAATACGATTTAATCACCTTTATCTCTAACAACGAGCATTTTTCCTATCATTACGAATTGTCCAGCTTTCAGGGACGGGGTGAAACCGGAAAAAAACTGGTATTCACCGGCAAGGGCGCCGACGAATTGCTGCCGATTTATTACTATGCCAAAGATAACAGCGTCTATAAAATTACCGCCACCAACGACGATGCGGAAGTTCTCGAGTACATTGCCTCGACATTGAAGTTTAAATAAAAGAGTTTCAAGCCAGATGCGCTCTTGCCCATTATCTGATAAAGTGTTAAAGTAAATCATGCTATGTCAAAAACTCAAAAACCACACAATAAAGATGTTGCCAAGAAAAGCAAGGAAGTGATAGAATTAGAAGGAACAGTGGAGGAAGCGCTGTCTAACGGCATGTTTCGCATAAAATTAGAGAATGACCACTCCATCATCGCTACCATTTCCGGTAGGATGAGGATGCACTTTATTCGTATTATGCCTGGCGACCGGGTCAAAGTGGAAATGACCCCTTATGATTTATCTAAAGGGCGCATTACCTATCGCTACAAATAGAATCCTAATCGAAACCACGGTTCTGTCCAAGTTTTGCTTTTTTATTTTTAGAATTTTGATTTTTTAATATGAAAGTCTCCGCCTCCGTCAAACCAAGATGCAACAAGTGCCGCGTTATCATCCGCCGCTCCAAGCCGGGTAAGAAAAAACGCGTCCGGGTAATCTGCACCAATCCCCGCCACAAACAACGGCAGGGCTAAGACGAATCATAATTAAAAATTAGCAATTAATAATTATGGTGTCACTTTGCGACTATATAAATTTTTATAATTATTAATTCTTAATTTTAAATTCTTAATTTATATCACATGGCTCGTATTGCTGGAGTACAAATCCCCGTCGAAAAAAAAGTAAATGTCGCCCTGACCTATGTATATGGAGTCGGTCCGACTCTCAGTAAAAAAATTCTTGAACAGGCTAAAGTCGATGGTGATATTCGGGTCAAAGATTTAACCAATCAACAGCTTGACGCTATTCGTAATATCGTCGATGGCGGTTATAATGTTGAAGGCAATCTTCGCCAGCAAATCAGCAACAACATCAAGCGCCTGAAAGAAATTGGCTCCTACCGGGGAGAACGGCACTCCAAGCGTCTACCGGCTCGTGGTCAGCGTACCAAGACCAATGCCCGCACCAAGCGTGGCAAGCGAGTTACTGTCGGCACCAACAAGCCGAAGCCACAGAAAACATAATCGCAACCCTCAATGATTAATTATCAATCAGGGATCAAAGACCAATTTAGGAAAGCAATATATTGAAAATTGAACTTTGATTGATCATTGAACTTTGAATTTTGTTTCTACTCAATAATTACTACTTACTACTTAATACTTACCAATTATGTCTCAAACCGACCAACAGTCAGCCCAAGACCGATCCACCAAGAAAAAAAAGAGGAAACGCAGTTCCGTCATGTCCGGTACCGCTCATATCCAATCTACTTTTAATAACACCATTGTTACCCTGTCTGATCAAAAGGGTAACGTTATTGCCTGGAGCACTGCCGGTCAAGCCGGTTTTAAGGGAACCAAGAAAAGCACTCCTTTTGCCGCTTCCCAGGCCGCTCGTATCGCCGCCGAAAAGGCCAAACCCTATGGCTTAAAAGAAGTCGATGTCTTCGTTCAGGGTGTTGGCAGCGGCCGAGAATCAGCTGTACGCGCTTTACATAACGAAGGGATTGATATACTATCTATCAAAGACATTACCCCGCTCCCCCACAACGGTTGTCGCCCCCGCAAAGCCCGCCGCGTCTAGCCCAATGTGCAATTTATAATTTGTTTAAAAATTATAAATTATTAATTATAAATTATTAATTGATCCTCATGCCTCTCAAACAGCCATCTTGCCGACAGTGTCGCCGCGAAGGAGAAAAACTATTCCTCAAGGGCGCTCGTTGCCAATCACAGAAATGCGCCATCATCCGGAAAAATTATCCGCCCGGACTGCACGGCACCAAGCGCAAGAAATTCAGCAACTACAATATCCAGTTGCGGGAAAAGCAGAAAACTAAGCGTATTTACGGCATACGCGAAAAACAATTTTATAAATACTACACGATTGCCGCCAAGAAAAAAGGCGTTACCGGTACCGTGCTACTGCAGCTTTTGGAGACCCGTCTCGATAATGTGGTTTATCGTTTGGGCTGGGCCCCTTCTCGCAAGGCGGCTAAATTACTGGTCACTCATGGTCATATCCGGGTAAATGGCAAGCGCGCGGACATTCCTTCCTATCAGCTGAAAATCGGCGACAAAGTCACCGTCAAGGAATCGTCTCAAGGCAATAAATATTTTAAAGAAGATCTTAATCTGAATGACTACAAGGCCCCAACTTGGCTGAAAAGCGATGATAAGCAACTGACTGGAGAGGTGATGGCCTTACCTACCAAAGACGATATTGACGCTCAAATTAACGAGCAACTAATAATTGAATTTTATTCTCGCTAAAAAAATGGAGGACCGGTCGTGGACAACAATAATATAATGCCCGAAATCAAATGCATTAAGGACGAACAGGAACGCGCTCTGTTTGTAGTTGAACCGTTGCAGCCTGGTTTTGGTATCACGGTGGGCAATTCCCTCCGCCGCACCCTATTATCTTCCCTGCCCGGCGCCGCCGTTACTTCCGTCAAAATTGCTGGTGCCAATCACGAATTTTCCACCATTCCTCACGTTAAAGAAGATATTATCGAAGTTATTCTTAACCTGAAAAAACTCCGCCTTAAAAAACACAATGAAGATCCGATAACCCTTAAACTCAACCATAAAAAACCCGGCCCGGTCACCGCTGATTTGTTCTCCAAAAACGCTGATGTTGAAATCATGAACCCGGACCTGGTTATCGCCACCATTGATGACAAAAAAGGCAAAATCGACCTCGAAATCACCGTTGAAAGCGGATACGGTTACAATCCAGTAGAAGAGCGAGAGGTGGAAAAAAGAGAAATCGGTCAAATTGCAGTTGACGCCCTATATAATCCGGTCATTCAAGTCAGTTACAACGTCGAAAATACACGTGTCGGCGATCAGACCAACCTGGACAAACTAACCCTGGAGGTGGTCACTGACGGCACCGTTCCGGCCGCTGAAACTCTAGACTACGCCGCTCGCATTCTAGTTAATCACTTCGCCCTGTTTACCACTGAAGGTATCGAGGAGTCGGCTGCTAAAGCTGCCGCCAAGGAAGCCGACGAAACCACCGCTGATATTGGCAAAATTAAAGTGGAAGAAATAAATCTGTCCACCCGCACCCTAAACGCGCTATTGAAAAACAACATCAAGACCATTAATGACGTCTTTAAGCACTACGAAGATCTGCCGGCCATGCCGGGCTTAGGCGCTCGCGCCGTCAACGAGGTCAAGGAAGCCATTCAGCGTTTAGAAGAAGAAAGTCAAAATACCCCCGAAAAATAATCTGTTAATTATCATGAAAAAAAGAATCAAGAAAAAACTTCTGCGCCGACCGCGCGACGAACGTGACCAGCTGATGAAATCATTAGCCAACCATCTCATTTTTGAAGAAAGAATCGAGACTACCGTCACCAAGGGCAAAGTATTGCGCTCCTTTGTTGAACGGCTGGTTAATTATTCCAAAAAAGGTGATTTGCACGGCCGCCGCCTGATTTTAAAGAAAATTGACAACGAAGTGGCCGCCAAGAAAATGATGGAAGTCTATGGGCCGAAATACAAGAATCGTCAAGGTGGATACATTCGGGTCGTCAAAACCCGCAATCGCGCCGGCGACAACGCCCCCATGGCTCTGGTAGAATTTGTATAATCAAAAACAATGAAACTAACTGACTATAAAATTGATCGATCCGCCCGCGTCTGGTATCACTTTGATGCCAAAGACCAGATTTTAGGACGGCTGGCCTCCCAAATCGCCACCTTGCTCATGGGCAAGCACAAACCCAACTACACCCCCCTGTTTGATTCCGGTGATTACGTAGTGGTCACTAACGCCAAAGAAATTAAACTATCCGGAGTCAAAGCGGAACAAAAAGAATATAAGACCCATAGCGGCTACATCGGCAACCTCAAGACCAAGACTTTTAAGCAGATGCTGGCCAAACAACCGGAAAAAATCATCTACGAAGCCGTCCGCAAGATGCTTCCCAAAACCCTACTCGGCAAAAAAATGATGAAAAAGCTTCGCGTCTATGCCGGTCCGGAACATCCCCATCAAGGAATTGAGTTTGTTAATAATAAGTAATTTTTAACAACGCAAAATTCAAAATTCAAAATTCAAAACCACAACCCCAAAACCCGTTATCCGATTTTGCCCTGTGACTTTGATTTTTGATTTTTGATTTTTGATTTTTGATTTTTGAACTATTTTTTATGTCAGACCAAGAAAAAACAACCAAACAACCCCAATTCAAGGGCAAATACATCCAAAGCGTCGGTCGTCGCAAGACCGCCACTTGCACCGTGCGCCTCTACCAGGGCAAGGGTAAGATGGTAGTCAATGACAAGCCAATCGATAAATACTTCACCATCACCAACTGGAAAGAAATCGTCCTGAAGCCATTTGAGCTCACCGGCACTTCCAATCAGTTTGACGTTTCTGTCCGCACTCAAGGCGGCGGTCAGACCGGCCAGGCGGACGCCATTCGCATGGGAATCGCTCGCGGGCTGGTTGAGTACAATAATGAAAATCGTCCAATTCTGCGCAAGACAGACATGTTAAAACGCGATCCTCGTCGCAAAGAACGAAAGAAACCCGGCCTCAAGCGCGCCCGTAAAGCCCCGCAATTCTCTAAGCGTTAATTATTGTATTGTCATCCTCGAGGCGAAAGCAATTTATTGCGCTTCGACATCGGGGATCTTATAATCACGTTTCGCACCTTCAATATAAGAAAAACACCTCTGCATTTACGCGTAGGTGTTTTTTGTTTACTTCGATAATTACATCAACCCATCCAAACTATCCCACACATCCGAATCATAAATCTTCGAATAGTCACCTTCCTTCGCCAAAACACTTAATTCCTGAGCCAGATCCTTGTGGTGTCGATCGATTTCTTCCAGGCTCAAATTATCGTTAAGACTATTCTTTTCCTCGGACACCAGTCTTTTTAGCTTCCGCAGCATATTGGCAATTCGACCGATAACTAACAATTGCCCGGCATCCAGCTTTTCACTATTCTCCCGGCCGCGGATAAAGTCCAACATATCCTGATTCTTGCTGTTGTCAGCTAACAATTTAATAAAAGTCAGCATATCCCAGTACCTGATTTCCACATACGGGTATTTTTTTAACGTTTGCACTCTGCCGTTAATGCTTGATTTGCCGTTCAAACAAATAAACACCAGCTGCCTTTTACCCGGCTGTTCGCCAATGGTTTTGGCGGTTGATAATAGTTTTGCATAATTTTTCTTATCTCTTTTTATGCTGTTGGTGGTGTTTTGTAGCTTGATTTCCCAAATAGTATCATTGAACAAATTACTCTCTTTATCAAACATGAAAAAATTCATATCGGGCCTCATTTCAGACCTTTTATAAGAGATTGACTTATTGGCTTGTTTTATTTCAAGGCTACCAAAATTATTATCAATTAAAACGCTTTTTTGCATGCCAACAACACTAAGAATACATTCCCATGCAGATTGCACAATGTGTCCCCTCTTTATAGCTATCTGGTTCGTTTTAATAAATTTTGGATATAGTTCGGGAGTTAATACCTGAACAAGTTTTTGAGTAATTTCGCCCCGGGTTTTTTTTGATACGTCATATTCAATCCCATATTCTTCAAATATTTCATTCAGTCTCTTTGAGGACAAAACTCGCTTACAGTTATTATAAATATTAGCAGAGTTTCTTTCCGCCTCTGTCTTTTTTTGCTTGTCTCGATTTCTAAAACTAAAAATCCCAAAATTTTCACCACATGTTTTTGCCCTCTCGCGAATAATCGCTTCTATATTCTCTTTGTTCCAAAATTTATCTCTTCTAAAGTTCTCAACAAATTCAGGTGTTAATGTCTCGACAAGCTTTTCAATAAGATCGCCCGCAGTATGTTTGTCAGAATCCACAATTACATCATGGGAGGATAGTATTTTTTGAATGTTTGAAAATCCATATTGCCTCCTGCATCCGTCAACCAACTTTGACACGTCTATTGCTAATTGACTGTTTTTCTCCTGCAACCGAAAAGAGGATGGTCCGAATTGATCACCACATTCATTGGCAAATTCGGTAAGAATTTTTTTAATATTTCTTTCATTCCAAAATTTATTCTCCCGATACTTTTCTATTAGGTTAGGAGTCAGTACTTCTACTAGTTTTTCAATAATCTCTCCCTGCCCGCTATTTTTTACGTCAAAATCAACACCTCGAGATTTGAATATTTTATCAATTTTACTTAGATTCTTTCTACAGTTTCCGTATAAACTTCGAGCGTTTTTTGCCAAGTCATTATTCCCGACACTGTTTCTTGTAAATGACTCAATTCCAAAATATTCCTTACATTCTTCTGCTCTGTCCGTAATAATATGTTTTATGTTTCTTTCATTCCAAAACTTATCCTCACGGAATTTTTCAATAAAATCTGGCGCCAGCACTTCAATTAATTTTTCGATTATTTCGCCTTGGCCTTTTTTCGCTATATCAAAGCTTGAATCAAATTTATTAATAATTGAGTTTATTGCTCCTTTATGATGATATATGCATGATCGGTACAGTTTGTTCGCGTTTTGGTAAGTCGGATTTTTCGAAGTTCTCTTACGAAATGAACTTATACTAAAATCATCACCACTTGTTTCTGCGCAATCTATGATAGTTTCTCTAATTTTACTCTCTTGCCATGTTTTGTGTTCTAGAAATTTTCTTAATAGTTCGGGAGCAAGGACCTCAATCAATTTTTCCACTATCTCGCCATTAGTTGCTTTGTTTGTTTTGAATTCTACCCCATTACTTTCAAATATTTTATCTAAATTTTTTGGATTGTTCCACAATTTGCAGTTTGAGTATAGGTTGTTAGCATCTCGTTCTTCTTGATTGGTCGGCACATCTATCCTGAAAGAATCTAATCCAAAATTACCCTTACAAGCAACCGAGCGCTTTTTTATTAATGCTTTTAAATTTTCCTCGCTCCAGAAGTTGATTTTTTTAAATTTGTCCGACGAGATAGGAGTATAAATAAAAATAAGCCGCTTGATTATTTCATCTTTGCTTAGTTCGTTAATATTTACTCCGGGATAATGTTTGCTAAGAATTTTTTCTACAATCTTGATGCCTTGCTTTCGACAACCAGCATACAGTCTGCGTGCCAGTTTTTCGTTTGTATTTAGATTCTTTTTCTTTCTTTGTCTGAATGATTCAACCTTTAAGTCTCCTTGGTTCTCTCTATAACGTTCAAGCACAACACTTCTAATTTTTGACTCATTCCAAAATTTATCCTCGATAAATTTATCATATAAGTCAGGTGTAAGCACTTCTATAAGTTTTGCTGTTATCTCTCCTTTGGTTTTGTATGTCAATTTAAAGTCTATCTTTAGGTCATCAAAAATCTTCTGGAGTTTTTTTGGTCTCGCTCCTCTATTACATTCTGCGTATAAATTCCTGGCATCTCTTTCTAATTGATTAATTGGATTTCTGACATTAAAAGAGGTAATCCCAAAATTTCCTCTAGAGTTTTTTTCTACTTTCTCAATTAATTTTTTAATACTATCCTTAGTCCAGAAATTCCTTTCTCCTATCAGCCCCGAATCATATTTCTCAATTAAATCAGGCGTAAGCACTTCGACAAGTTTTGCAATAATTTCTCCATTCGTACTTTCTGAAACTCGAAAATCAATCTGAAAATCATTAAATATCTTCTGTATTTTTTGGGGGCTATTCTTTCTTTTGCACTCCGAATACAAGTTCTTGGCATCCTTCTCGTCCTGATTTTTACAGTCAGAAATCATGAAAGATTTTAAGCCAAAGTCCTTGTCACAATCCAATGCTCTCTTTTTTATCAACATTCTGATGTTTTCTTGATGCCAAAAATCACTCTGTAGAATGGGTTTATTTCGATAGCTTTCAATTAAATCAGGTGTTAATGCTTCTACTAATTTTTCTATTATTTGTCCTCTATTTACTTCTGAAAAATCAAGCTCTATATTATGCTTCGCAAATATTTTAGTCAAAGATATAATTCCCTGTTTCCTCAGGCAACAATCATATAGATTAGCTGCACTTCTTTCCCCTTTTGTCCTCTTCTGGTTTTTAATCGCTCTTACATTAAAAGACCCCACCCCAAACTTCTCCCCACAAGTCTCCGCCCGTTGGCGGATAAGTTTAGTCAAATTCTCCTCCGTCCAGAAATCCTTCCTCCGCTTCCGCACCTTTCCCTCCATCACCGGCGGTTCGGTTATCTCAGCATCCTGAAAACACTCAATCAGTTTTGAGTTTTGACTTTTGACTTCTAAATTATCTAAATCTTTGTTATGTCTCAATTCCATTTGGTCCCTAAAAATATTAGATTAACTTATCCAGTCCCTGCCACACCGATGATTCTTGGATCTCCTCCTTAGTCCCGCTTCTGGCCAAATATTTTATCTCTTTTAAAACATCTCCATAGGCAACATGAACCGCTGCTGCTGATAGTTGATTTTTCCCGTCCTGATAATTTTTCGCCACTAGGATCTGCAATTTGTGGAGCATTTTGTATATCTCCACTATCGCCAACTTTTCCTCTCCGTCCAGTGCCCGCTCCCGACCAGAAAAATACCGCAAAATATCCGCATTAATATCATTTTTTAGCATGCATTTAATCAATGTCAGTGCATTCCAGTACTTTATCTCCACGTCCGGGTATGAGTCTACGCCAGCAATGTCATCCGAGGTTTCACCATTTAAAGACACGAAAATCAAAGATTTCTTAATCGGCTGACTTTCGTCTGATAATATCGGCGGATAGTTTTTACTGTCGCGACTGTAGTGAGCATTAAAGTTTTGCAGTTTTAGTTCAAAAATTGTCTTCTCTAATAATTTCTCATCAGCAGACTTTTCCACCATGACATCGGGGTATAAATTTCTCCCTTTTCCGGCTGATTGTAGGCGACACAAAGGCTCAATTTTCACGCTCTCATTGGCGCCGATTAGTTTCAATACGCACTCGAATCCGTACTGAAATAACAAGCCTTGTTTCTGGGAGATTTTGCACCCCAAAGATAGCGCATAGGCCGCCTCTACAAAATCCTGACGCTTATCTTCCGGTAAATCATTCAATCGTTTTTTAGCGATTAGCCGAACCATTTCTGTCAGTCCCATTTTCTTTTTTTTCTTTTCCTTGTCCAATATAGATTTGGCATACATATTTGGACTGGAAGCCACCGAACCCGTTTTGGTGTCGTGGTTCATTAAATATTTGGCCGAAAACATCTCACTTTGATCAGCTTGTCGTTTGTATTGGCGGTAGTCATCTACCAAACCCTCGGCAAACTTACACAAGCTCCATTGTGTGTTTTCCCGATACTCAAAAATCTTTAGCGCTTCTTTCAGCTCCTCTTTGATATCTTCTCGTAAATGATACTTCTCATTGCTGGTTAGTTTTACGATAAAATCACGTAAAGTAGTTTTTTCCCTAATCGAATCATGCACTAACAGTCGCTGAGCTCGATTGTTGGCGACACAATACGATAGTGCCTGTAATCCCTGGCCGCTCCGGGCAAAATATTCCGCATTAAACGCTGTATCTGGCACTTCCTTTAAGTATTTGTGATAGCCTACCAAAAACATATTGACTGCCCGGTCAATTGTCCACTCTTCATGATTTTCGTATTCAAATTCTTTCACTGCTTGGGTGAATGTTTCTTTGAGTTTATTTGGAATTTCGTCGTTTTTTTCCTTGAGTACAATGGCAACTAGTTCCTTCAAATTCATTCGCTTGGGAGCACGAGTTAAATTCAATACTGATTTAGCGCAAGCTCCAACTTTTCCCGCCATATGCGTGCCGGAATCTGTATAACTATTGATGAAGTTGGCATTAAACGAAACTTCTTCGGTTTGTTTGCGCTGCTGGTATAACTTGTATTTTTTTACAAACTCCACCACTAAACGACGCACTGTCCAGCGGGTGTCATGCAGATAGTCCAACGCCTCTTCTAATTTTTCTTCACAATTTTCTGGAATTTGATCGGAAAAATTTTCCAAAATACATTCCATTAATGCTCGTAAGTCAAAATCATCTTTCAAATATTCCTCGCCCACCACAGTAGCGGCAATCCGTTTAACATTGCCGGCTAGTTGACTAGCAAATTTTCCACGATTGATAATATTTCTTGGATAAAATTTTTGCTTGGGTTTGTATTCTATAAAATATTCATATTCGCGAACAAAATCATGCACCACTCGAGCTATGGTCCACTGGTTCTGTGTTTGCACCTCAAAACTATTCATAGCGATTTGATAATTCTCGCGCAATTCCAGAGGGATATCCTGGCGGCAATTCAACCAAATTTGCTCAATCAGTTTTTTTAAATCAAATTTTTTCGGCACGCTATGCCAACCAAGAATGCTTTTGGCTTTTTCTTTGGGACTAAGCGCTAATTTTGCACCCTTACGATTTCCCAAAATAATAAAATTACGATTAAAGGTCGGCTCATTTCCATTTTTCTGGTAAGCTTCATGTTCAGTCACAAAATGTCGGGCAAATGTCTCCACGTCCCATTTGACCTGTTCCGCCACCTCAAAGTCGGCTAATGCCTGCACTAATTTTTCTCTCGTATCAATCTCAAGTTGATCGCTCTTATATTGCAAAATAGCTGACATCAGATCATGTAAATTCTTAACTGGGGGCATTTTTTTCATTTTCAAAATAGATTTCGCCCGCTTAGCCGCCTTATAGACCAGGTTTTTTCCCTCGCCTGCATTACCGGTCAAGTACTCTTGATTAAACTTATCCTTTCTATCAGACTTGAAGTTTTCGTGCTCGGTGATAAATACTTCGACAGCCCGATCCAGAGTCCAAAGATTTTTTCGGTTATAAAAAACTGTCTTGCGGGAGAATTTTTTAGCCAATTTGGGGGTTAGAGCGGCAATGAGATATTCCATATCGGACTCTCCCTGTAAATTGGCAATTTTTTCCAGTAACGTCCGCCGTTCCTCTGCCGACAAATCGTGATATTTGTCTGTTCCGTTGTTTAATCCCGCCTCAATTTCCTGCCTCACCCTATCTTTAATCATGCCGTGGTAAAACTTGTTGCAGAAATTTTTCGCATTCTTATCCCCCCAATTATTCCGAAAGGCATATGAATTAAATAGTAAATTATTCTTATCACAATAGGCATAAACATTTTCAATAATTTTCGTCATCCCCTTCACGCTCCACTTCTTCTCCGCTTCGACATACTTTGAATTAAATTCAAAGTAGTATTCAGGTTTTAATGTGGTCAGCACATATCGAAAGTCGCCCCGACCCTTTGGTTCTCGCACCCGCGCGGTAATTTCTTCGATATCGTCAGCCGAAAATCGGACATCCTCACCGGCGACGCGCTGGAAGTTCGCAATTAACTGCGCAATTACTGCCTGACGCTTTGGTAAAAGTTTATAAAAACTTGAGTAGAATTTCCGGGCCCGCTCATCGCCATGTTGCAAGGTAAAGGCTCTACCCTGAAATGGGTAGTCAGTTACTTTGCAATGTTGATAAACATTGTCAGCGATTTCTTTCATCCAGCCAATCGTCCACTTTTTTCCAGCTGTCTCTCTGAATTTTGGCCCGTATTTTTGTCCATCTTCCCTTAATTCCTGTTCCTGCGGTTTTTCCGAATGTGATTCAGTTTTGCCAATCTTTTCCACATCCAAGCCCCCTGTCAGAGACGGTTTTGAGACATTAGACTCGCTATTTGAGATATTCAAACGCATAAAAATACATTAAAAATGGGTGTTTTTCACTTGCTCGCATAATATAATATATATGAGCAAATGTCAATAGTTTTATCTCATATAAAGATTGTCCCCACTCCCTCCCGAAGCGGGCCGGCTCAGGACCCGGGGTGCCCGTTGGGCCGGGGATGACAAATCGACACAAATATACTCAGGTCTATATGGTTAAAAGCCGATTTATAATATAATAAATATTGCCCGCCCTGGGCGGGTTCCATAAATGAAAATTGAAAATTGTAAACTGTAAATTGATCTCATGTCCCATAAACTCCCTAAAGTCAACGAATCACTGCGAAATATCCTCGGCCAAGCCATTGGAGAGGAGTTTGGCATGCAATACGGCCTGGTTTCCGTCACCAAAGTCGATGTCAGCCCGGACATCAAATCCGCCCGGGTGTTTATCAGTTGTTTCAATTGCGCCGACAGCGCTGATTTTATCAAAAAACTGAATACACACGCGTCGGAATATCAGCGGCTAATCAACGAACAAATCCGTCTTAAATACACCCCCAAATTGAAGTTTATTTTGGATGATACGATTGAATATGCGGATCGGATTGAGAAGCTTTTAAAGCAGTAAAAATTCATCGCATGGATTTCGCATAGAAAATACCTCGAGCCGCGGGTCATTTGAGCCTGTCCCGCGCTTGATGCGGGAGCGATTTATATTTTAGGAGAAAACAGGCGATGAATTTTTACCGACAACTAACTCCGTTATAAAAAGTGCAACCTATGAGTCAGTCCCAATTATCCATCATCATCCCCGCCTACAACGAAGCGCCGAATATCAAATCGACCGTCCAGTCGATTTTTTCGTGCCCGCAGTTTGCTGATTGGGAGGTGCTGGTGGTCAATGACGGCTCGACTGACGGCACCGCCAATCTTTTACAGCAAATTAAAAACCATCACCCTGCCCTGCAGATTATTAATTTATCGACCAATCAAGGCAAGGGTGAGGCGGTCAAACAAGGTATGCTTAAATCGGCCGGAGAATGGTCGCTATTCATGGACGCAGACTCCTCTACCCGCATCGATGAAATTCAAAAATTATGGCCGCACAGACATGAATACGATGTGATTATTGGTTCCCGCCACCTTCAAACTGACAGCATTAAAACACCCCAGCCCCGGCTTCGCCATTTGGCTGGCCGGGTTGGCAACCTCATCACTCGTAATCTGCTTTTGCCCGAAATTGCCGACACCCAGTGTGGTTTTAAATTATTCAATCGGCGGGCCGCCCAGGATCTCTTCTCCCTTCAGACCATGACTGGTTGGAGCTTTGATCTGGAAATACTCGCTCTCGCTCGCGCTCGGGATTATCAAATTAAAGAGGTGCCGGTGGATTGGTCCCACCGGGCCAGCGACCGCATTAGTATTCTCACTGACGGCCTGAAAATTCTATCTGATACCATCGCCATCCGCCGGCGCATCAAAAACATGTAATCGACAACCACCAATGACAAACCCGCCGAAATCGGCGGGCTTTTTTTATATTAATTTTATTTTTTTCAAAATTGGTGCGTGAGGAGTTGAGAATTTTTTAGGCTTTATTTGCGCCCCTCCTGTCGTACCTCAGCACCAATCTTTGTTCGAGAACTTTAGGTATCGCCTAAATATTTGCGGGGGAAAGGCAATCCTGCTCACAAAGGCACGTTCTCGCTAATTCAAAACCAGCAGTTTAAGCTTCTCACCGGAGAAACTTGGGATAACTACATAATACAAATTATTTCCCCCCGCGTCAATAAAGTAAAAACTTTTAAGCTCAAAACTTTGGACTTAAAGTCCAAATATATAGCTTTGCTTTTTGAATTTTGCGCCTTGCTTTAGAAGTTCCGGTACATCTGACTGCCCTTCACCTCGGTGTCGCCATAATACTTGCTGTTCAACTCTGGCGAACCGTACGGTCGTTCACAAACATCATCCAACTCCCCAAAAGCAATCTGGGCAATTTTCATTTTGTAATAAAGTTTAATCGGCAACGGGCCCAGATTGGAAAGCTCCAGCGTCAGGCGCAGTTTGTTGCCCGGATCGAGAAATCCGGCGGTGGCGTGAATGATTAATCCCAGTCGCCCCAGTGAGCTTTTGCCTTCCAGCCAACCAACATGCTTGTGGTCCACTCCCACCACTTCCAAAATATTACCTAAAGCAAAATGTCCCGGATGCAGAATAAACGGTTCATCATCCCGGATAATTATCCGCTTCATCAAATCATCGGCCGGCTTACGCACATCGATACAATCATGCTGAGTCGGATCAAAAATCAAAAAATTCTTATCCAGTCGCAAATCCACACTAGCCGGCTGCACCGCTTGGTGGTCGTAAGGATCAATGTAGATATTGCCCTCGGCCACTTTTCGCTTAATTGTTCGGTCACATAAAATCATATTCGACAACTTAAATGTAGATAAATCTATTATCGATATCACTCTACGAACAGCATTCGGCTGGGCGAACTGTCCCTACAAACTTACTCTATCACAAAACCCTTTTCCCCAGCTTCGATAGCCGGCTGTCTAAAACTGCCGCCAAAACCATGTTACGATAAAAATAATCAGGGGTTTATTATCATATGTAAAAACAATAAATTCACATAACATGATTAACGCAGTCAATCGAGCACCATTATCAGAAATACCCGGTCAGTCATCCGCTGAAACACAAACCCAAAAATTACCACTTGAAACAGCTATCGCCAACAATCCGGATAAAATCGAAACTAAGGACCCCATTAAGGCAGTCCAACATCATTTTTGTAATAAATATCGTCAAATTCCCGAGCACGAAAATGTGCATATCCCGGTCGATATCTTTGATAGAGAGACTGGTCACTGGCTTCGTGAGGGTGTCAATACACTACCTAAGCGAGAATATATTTTTGACCAAATCCAGAACATCCATTTTATGTATTTCTCCACTCTCGAAAAATTAAAAACTGAAAAATACGATAAATTTGATCGAGAAGAGTACGCCAATCGTAAGCAAGAAATCCAAAAAATAATGCCGTACGACCCCGATAGCAAAGCCTATACTAAAGAAATGTATGAGCGGCAAATCGAACATCAACTGAATATTCAGCGCAACAAATATCCTCAAATCAAAGCCGAAGACGTGATGAATAAGCTGCTTGGCAACAGCAAGAAGCCAATCTTTCTAACTAAAGGCGAAGTGGCTGCCCTGACATTTGTCCAGTATCGTCATAGCAATCACGAAGTCGCTGAAGGCATACGCCAAGCTTATCCTAAGGTGACCGAATTAATCCGCCAATACTTGGAAGTCTAATCTTTACGATATCAATTAAAAAAGAACGGCCCTAAATAATGGGCCGCTTTTTTGTTGGTCACCAGAACTAATCGATACCGTCTAGTCCTTTTTTGTCGATTTAGTTTTTAGGTATTTACTCCTCTCTTTGTCGTCCAGTCGCTCAATCGCATAGCGCAACATGGTCCGCGGCATCCGTTGGTGATATTTGTTAAGAAATTTGAGCAGCGTCTTTTTATCCTGCTTGCCGACTTCTCGCAGCATCCAGCCGACCGCTTTCTGAATTAAATCCTGTTTGTCGCGCAGCCGACGGCGGGAAATTTTCAGTATATCCTCAAAATCCCCTTCTTTAATAAAGGGATAGGTGGACAAGACCGCAATCCGCCGCTTCCACAATATTTTTGATTTGGCTAAATTATACAGCAGGTCGATATCAATACTTTTAGCCGCAATTTTTTGACTTTTAATTTGCCAAAGGTAATCGCCGAGAATTTTCGGTGCCGACAAATCCACCAGGTCCCAGTTGTTGACGTGTTTCAGATTAGCCAGATAAAAATTGACCAGGCCGAGCATTTCCTCTTCATCCTTGTGCCGCCGCGCCCGCTCGTACTGCCGCACTAAAATTAGTAGGCCCGTCAGTCGGTGTTCGTGGGTTTTGCTATCCAGCAGTTTTTGCACCGTATTTAAATCTTCGTCCTGATATTTTTTGGCGACTTGGCGTTGGTCCGGCACCTTCACCCCAATAAATTCATCCCCCTCCCCGTATTCACCTTTGCCGGTTTTAAAAAAACGGCGCAAGACCGCCGCTTTCTTCGGGTCAGCCAGCTTTTTCAAATCTTGTTTGACTTCATTGAGCATAAATTTTTCTTAATAAATCTATTGCCCTCAAGGCTATTATATAACAAGCCGGGAAAATCAATCCAAGCGCCTAAATCTTGGCAATAAAATTCCCTCTACCTCCACCTCATCAAAAAACATCTCCTTCGGCCGGGCCCAGATTGGATTGGGGCCGAACTCCGGGTCATCGTAGAGGGCACGATAAATTACCAGCTCCGCCAGCGTCTCACTGTGTCGGGCCAATCCGAGCACCTCGTATCCCTTGCCCTTGTAGTGCTCGTAGCGTCCTTTGATATCTTTTCTCATAGAATAATTATATCAGTTAATCAAAATCGAAAATCGAAAATCAAAAATCAAAGTCACAGACCAAACCGAATAACGGGTTTTTAGGGTTGTGGTTTTCCTGCCTGCCGGCCGGCAGGAAATTATGAATTTTGCGTTGTTAATAATTCAGCAATCTAATTAAGTACTGAGAAAACTCAATCATCCCCTATTGATTGACTTATATATCCTAATACGCTACCCTCAAAGCAGCGATTGAGTTAATCACTTTCGCTACCAATAATCCCTTAAAACTTTTCATATGAAAACCATGTCAGACTGCGCTCGCAT
>Ga0180429_10000624_pt1 | contig 31292 bp, 23 predicted proteins | sample SS_ome_FD_132428 | JGI IMG/M metagenome (GOLD analysis project Ga0180429, IMG submission 132428) | Hypersaline lake sediment archaeal communities from the Salton Sea, California, USA - SS_1_S_1 metaG | ecosystem: Environmental > Aquatic > Non-marine Saline and Alkaline > Hypersaline > Sediment ...
ACGTGTTTGAACTGAATGCGAATCTTGTCTGCCTCGACCTTGTGCGAAGCGTAGATGGGTCCGTATATCTCCACATCTTGCTCATAAGCAAAGCCCAGCGCCACCTGTGCCGCGCGATGACCGTAGCCCGACTTGTTGTGCGGGTGAATGCCGGAACCAAGATCACGGGCCGTGACCATGGCCGTGCCTGGATGCTGCATGATGCGAACGTGATGCGCGCGGTAACCGCCGGCGCCCGCTTGCTGAGGGGCTGCCGGCAACGCGGCGAAATCCTCGGCCATGCGAGTGGTGGGATTCGACTTATCCCAGGCACAGCCGCCGCCACTTGGCTTCTGCACGTACAGGAAGGGAAACTCACCCTGCCCCCAGGTGTCGCGCCAGCCGCCGATCAGCGCCCCCATCGTGGTAAACTGGTCCAGGTCCTTGATGGCCGTGCCCGATTCGCCCTGGTCCCACAGCACGCCGCGGATCCCATACGACACCACCGGGAGAATGTGTTGTTTGTACAGATCACCTCCGTTGGCTGCTTTGAACGTTTTCGTCTTCGCGTCCTTGGCGAGCATCTCGTCGGTCAGCCAGCGGCCGGACGGCGTTCCGCCCACGGCACCCAGTATGAGCCCGACCGGTACGTCAAGATCCTCTTGCAGTCGCTGACCAAAAGCGAACAGCAGCGCGGAAAAACTCTGGTTAGTTTGCGGGTTGGACAGTTGCCAGGTGCCTCCCTTGCCACGGCACAGACGCAATTGCGGATAGGTTCCGGCTGCAATTTCGGCGAGCACTTCGTCGCGTTTGGCATATCCGCCCACGCCACCGGCCATGTTCGATTGGCCAGAACCGACCCAGACATCGCCGACCAGCACGTCTTTCAACTCCACAGTGTTAGAGCCTTTGATGCTGAGCACGTGCGGCCCACCCGCCTTCAGCGGATTGAGCTTGATGCTCCAATTGCCTTCGGCATCGGCCTTGGCGGTGTGTGACTGGCCGGCGATGGATACGGCGACCTCCTCACCGGCCTCGGCGGTACCCCAGACCGGCGCGGCCAGGTCGCGCTGCAGCACCATATGGTCGCTGAATACGGGCGGCGTTTCTACATCGGCCAGGGCCACGGACGTGACGGCGACAACAACAATCAGCACGGCGGCAGACAACAGGTGGCATCGGCGCATGATGGCATTCTCCTTGCGCAGTGAAGTGGAGGCAAATGATAAGCCACGATTATAGCCGATTTTGCCGCCGGGTTCCAAAGCCTTCTGGAAATCCACCCGAATGGTCCGTTTTCTGTTCGTCGCCACCGAGGCCTACTGAAAGTTCCAGCCGGGAACTACCAACTTCATATAACTCATATCGCCAGACAAAACACCGAGAATTCGTGGGAGATGAGGGTTTTGACGCAGTTCCTTCTCGGCCTCTTGAACCATTTTGCACCCGCCAGTTGAGTGGGTTACTGGCCGCGACTTGACAGAACGTAGAGCGCGGAGAGCCGACACACTTCCTGCAATTGTGCTTCGGTCGATTTTCGGTCTGAAAAAAAAGACAATCCGGAAAACGACCACCTGTAGCAAAGTACTTGCCGCGGGACGCTGATCAGGCCATTCCAGCAGAATCGAGGCGGTCAGGTCGAGTTGTAGCCGAGCGCAAAATGACGAAAAACCGAAATGGTTTGACGATATTATACAATGATACCAGTCCGCCCATGTGCTCTAATACAAGGTGAGTGGCCCGCAATGACCTGCCCCCCGCTTGGCGTCGTGGATCCGATTCTTGAAAAGGAGCGGACATGCCCCGCAACGACGCCGTCACTCAAGTACACCCCACCATCCGATGTGCCCCTGGAACCCAAAAGAGAAGTACACGACGCCCTAGTCGTGATGGGTGGTAAGAGGCGAGCGGCGAGCGATTGCCACCTCAACATCGTGTGTGAATCAATCGCATCTTAGCGATCTCCCCCGGCTTGCGCAGCTTCGCGCCGGCCGGGCGCGATTTATCTATTGGGGATTTCCTCGCTACGCGTATATACTCCCGCGTTCATCCCAATACGATTTCTCGAACTGAAACGAATCGGCAAGACGGCCATGAACAGCGATTCACCTGCCAGCGGTCGACCGCGGATATTGATTGTGCGGCTCAGCGCGATCGGCGACGTGATTCACGGGATGCCGATCGCATGCGCACTGCGGGAGCGATTCCCCGACGCCTTTCTGGCATGGGCGGTCGAGCAACGGGCCGCCGCGCTGCTACAGGGGCACGCGGCGCTGGACGAACTGATTACGATACCCCGACACTGGCTGAAATCGCTGAAGATCGTCCGAGAGCTTCGCTGCCGTCTGAGGGCAATGAAGTTCGACGTCGCCGTCGAGGCCCAGGGCCTGACCAAGGCGGCCATCCTCGCGTGGCTGTCGGGCGCGCCGCGTCGAATCGGCTTCGACGGCCGCTGGGGCCGCGAATTGAGCCGATGGATCAACAACGAAAAGGTCCACACGCCGGCCGATCACGTCGTGGATCGCAACATCCAACTGCTGCGTCCGCTGGGCGTTGATTCACCGGAAGTTCGCTTCGGGGTGCCGGAGCAATTGCTCGATCGGATCGCCGCGGAGGAAATCATCCGCGGCGTCGGTTTTCAAGGCGGGTTCGGTATCATCAACGTGGGGGCCGGTTGGCCGTCGAAACTCTGGCCGGCCGCGCGATACGCAGCCGTGGCTGCACACCTCGGCACCGATCGTGGATTGCCGACGCTGGTCCTTTGGGCGGGAGCAGAAGAACTGAAGACGGCGGAACAGATCGTCGCCGGCGCCGAAGGTCACGCCCGACTGGCTCCGCCGACCTCGTTGACCGAACTGGCGGCGCTGGGGCGTCGCGCTCGGCTGTTCATCGGTTCCGACACCGGCCCATTGCACTTGGCCGCGGCCGTGGGCACACCCTGCGTGGGGCTTTACGGACCCTGGCCCGCCAAGCGTCACGGGCCCTATGGACCGCGGAACATCGCCTTACAGAAGATGTTCCTTGAAGGCTCCACCCGAGAGCGACGCACCGCGCCGCCGAAATACATGGAAGCCATCAGTGTAGAGTTGGTCTGCGACGCCTGCGATCGGATACTTGTACGCGACGATAGAGAAGCGGCTTGAGGATATCCACTAACCACTATCCACTAACTTCAAGCCGCCGGCTTCTGGGGCGAGTTGTAGAGATACGGATTCATGGTCGGGTCGTTGTACATCTTGAACTGTCGATAGACCTTCAAGCACTTGCGGCCCGAGAGGATATCGGTGAGCAGTTCGGCCAGCGACGTGCCAAGGTCTTTCTGCTGCTCGTGAAGGACGTCGAGTTTGGCCTCGGCCTTGACGCGATGCTGCTGGCCGGCGTCGGCCCGGCCGGCCTGCTCTTGCATGTGGTAGATGCGGAGTGAGAGAATGGAGAGTCGATCGATCACGCTGCCCGGCGTTTCGGTGTTCAACCGGGCGTCGGCATCGGGCCGTATGCCCGCGGCTGCCAATTCGCCGACCAACAGATCGTCCAACTGCTCGATCAGGTCGTTGCGGCGTTGGTTCAACTGGTCGATGTTCCGCTTGACCTGGGCGAGATCGGTGTCGCAGACAACCGGGCTTCGGGCAATGTCCTCCTGGTGCCAGAGGCGATAGTTCTGTTCGTGCTGAAGACAAACCACGCGGAGGAAGCCCTCGTAGTGATTATCGATATCGTCTTCGTGCCATTGCCTGACCGTCTCTTTGTGCAGCGTGGCGATTGCTTGAACGTCGATCATCGGCAGGTCTCGCATTCGGGGTCCAGGATTATGCAGTTGAGCAGAAAATCGGGGGGAGGATAGCCATTTTCGGGGTTTGCGGCAAGATGAGAATACGGCGATTCCTGTTGACGCTTCTGCCGGTGCTGCTGATCGGCGGCGTGATCCATCACGCGTCGCTGCACGCACCGACCGGCCCGGCCGAAGGGGTTGGTGTTGATGGGCAACTCGCCGCGCAACCATCCGATCGGCAGACGATCCGCGTCGCTACGTTCAATATCCACGCAGGCAAAGGCCGCGACGGCCGCCGCGACATCGGTCGGGTGGCCGAGTGCCTCGAACGACTGGATTTCGTCGCCCTGAACGAGGTCCGCGGGCCAAGGACGTTCGAGCAAACCGACCAGGCCGAGGTCCTCGGACGCCGATTGAAGATGGCCTGGCTGTTTGCCCCCACGGTGCGGAGGTGGTATCACCTCGAATCGGGTAACGGCCTGCTGACCAGCTTGCCGGTCGGTTCCTGGCAGCGGATACCCCTGGTCAGAGAAGTCGATCGCAGCCACCGCAACGCGGTGTTGGTCGACTTGCGGCAGGGAGGCCAGACGGTCCGGGTGTTGCTGACACACATCAATCGGCGGCACGACGTGGAACGCGAGGCCCAACTACGCACGGTGATAGCATTGTACCTCGCGCTGGCAGAGCCGTGCATACTGCTGGGAGACTTGAACTCGACGGCCGAGGATCCGCAGATTGGCCGCCTGCTGGCGACGCCCGGCGTCTTGGACCCGGTGGGCGAGATCCTCGGCGACGAGGTCCCCCCGCGGATCGACTGGATTCTTGCACGGGGGTTTCGCTGCATCGACGCGGGAATCCGCGACAACGGGTCTTCCGACCATCCGATGATTTGGGCGGAACTCGAGTTACTTTAATAGTCCAATAGTCGTGGTTCGCTCCGCGAACCAGCGCTTGTTCGCGGAACGAACAACGACTTCACTCTTGCCTCGATCGGGCAAACCGGTTTACCATTAACCACGGGAGGCCGCCGATGAGAAAGAACAAACTCGAAAAGCAGGGCGATCAGCGACCGGGCGGCGGGTTTTCCGCCCAGACGATGTTTCTGGTGGCCGTGGTGGTCGGTTGCAGCCTGACAGCGGGGTATATGGTCTTTTTCGCGGGGCACGGTCCCAACGGCAACGCCGAGGCGGCCGTATCGCGTCTGCGTTTGGAGGACATCCCCTTCAACGGTACCCGGGCGTACGAGTACGTGAAACAGTTGTGTGCCCTGGGGCGGCGTCCGAGCGGATCGCCCGGCATGGCGGCCCAGCAACGGCTTTTGACAGAGCACTTCCGCAAGTGCGGCGGTCAGGTCGAAATGCAGCAGTTTCGCGTCCGCCATCCGGTCGACGGCTCGCCGGTTCCGATGGCCAACCTGATTGTCCGCTGGCATCCCGAGAGCCGCGAGCGGATCCTGCTTTGTGCCCATTACGACACGCTGCCCTACCCGATGCTCGATCGGGAACAACCGCACGGCACATTCATCGGTGCCAACGACGGTGCCAGCGGCGTGGCCGTGTTAATGGAACTTGCCAACGAGATGCCGCAATTGCCGTTGAAGTACGGGGTCGACTTTGTGCTGTTCGACGGCGAGGAGTTCATCTTCGACCACAACGACCGTTTCTTCCTTGGCTCGGAGTACTTCGCCCGAGGCTACGCCCAGAATCCGCGGCAGCATCGCTATCGCTGGGGCGTGCTGCTGGACATGATCGGCGACAAGGACCTGCAGATCTACCAGGAGCGTAACAGCATGTGGTGGAAAGACACCCGGCCGCTGGTCGAAGACATTTGGGCAACCGCCCGGCGGTTGGGCGTTCGAGAGTTCATTGCGAGGAAGAAGTACTCGGTGCGCGACGACCACCTGCCGCTTCACAACACCGGGAAGATCCCCTGCATCGACGTGATCGATTTCGATTATCCTCCCTGGCACACTCGGGCGGATACGCCCGAAAATTGCTCGGCGTTGAGCCTGGCCAAGGTCGGTTGGGTGATTCGCGAATGGCTCAAAGCGGTACGGTGAAGCAACAGGTGGTTGACTCCGTGGACAAATGGACCCTAACACTGGTTACGCTGCTGTTGCTTCTGGGTGCCGGCTGCTTGATAATCTCGCACGTGGTCGCGTGGCGTCGAATCCAGCGACGTCGGCCCGAGGTCGAGGAACTCGACTTCCGCCGCCGACAGTTCCGCCGCCGCATGCAGACCAGCACGATGCTCGGCCTGCTGGCGGCGGCCATTCTGGTGGGCGAGTTGGCTATCGCGCGAGTCGAATCGCTTTGGGTGCGGTTGGTCTTCTGGGGTGGCGTGCTGCTGGTAGTGTTGTGGGTAGGCCTGTTGGCGATCGTCGACATCTGGGCAACCAAGCACCATTTCGGACGGCTGCGCCAGTCGTTCATCATTGAGGAAGCCAAGCTCCACGCGGAGTTGCGCCGCATCCAGGCCGGCCAGAGCAACGGGAAGGCCGAAGATCGCGACGCGAGGCCGGGGGATTGAGGGGGTTGTAGGTGGTCGACTATCACGCGTGGAGCCAGTCGCTCACCCCCCTTTGACTAGGTGGTTGAGCGTGATAAAATAGTATTGTACGGTGACAATGGTTTCCCGTAGCCGTTTGACGTTCTTGCGACAGGGCTGTTGTCTTGTTGAGAACCGGTTTGGCCGAGTGTTCCCATGTCAGGCGAGCCGAGAACAACGACTGAAACGAGTATCAAGGTGGTGGAGATTGACTCGCTTCCTGATGCGACACTCAGAATACTGAAGCCAATACCGGCGACAGTTGAGAGAATTGACACGACTGATTTCGTGGCACAAGCACCTAGCGCGGATGTGTGTGCAAGCGGGGACACGTTCGGAGAAGCCTTCGAGAATCTCAAAGATATGGTCGCGGCTACATTTCAGCATTTCTCGTCTTTGCCTCCGGAACGGCTTGGACCAGATCCCGCACGTCAGCTTGCCATCCTGAAGCAGCACATTCAGAAACAGGGCCGCATCGGTCCGCCGAGACCTTGAGGTAAGAATGGATCCGTTTCGTATGTGCCTGGCCTTGGGGCCGGCGGCCGTGTACGTGCTGCTGCTGGGGGCAATCAATTTGTCGCGGCGCCCGTTGTTGGTCAACGGCACGCGCGACGCGGCCACATTGGGACTGGCAGTGGCGGGAATGGTGATCGTGGGGCCGATGGAGCTTTTCTTTCCCGACGCCGCGGCAGTACGCTTCGGGCCGTACGTCTGGTTGCTCTTGCTGGCGTTCTACGCGATGTGCCTGGTGCTCGTGCTGCTGCTTCTGAAGCCGCGGCTGATAATCTACAACATGGCGGCCGATCAATTGCGCCCCGTCCTGGCAAACCTGGCCGGCGAACTCGACGCTGAGGCACGATGGGCCGGCGACAGCCTCTCGCTGCCGGGCCTGGGCGTGCAGCTACACATCGACAACCTGATCGCAATGCGCAACGTGTCGCTGGTCTCCGTCGGCTCAAACCAAAGCCATGCCGGTTGGCGGCGGCTGGAAATGGCGCTGGAAACGGCACTGGTGCGAGAAGAAGTCCCCCGAAATCCCCGCGGCATCAGCCTCGTCAGCGCCGGTGTGCTGATCGTCATCACCCTGATCCTGGCAATCGCCGGGGCGCCCCAGGCAGTGGCAGAGTCGCTCTTCGACATGCTGCGATTATAGTAGTCGTCTCGCTCCGCGAGACGTCGTTGCATCTTGCCCAGTAAGATGCCTGCTCTACGACCTCATCTCGCGGGGCAAGATGCCTACTTCACGGCCTTGGAATCTTCTTCTGCTCCTCCGGCGGCAGGAGGTGGAAAACGATGCGATAGGCCCGATGGCCGTCGACCAGTTGCTTCTGATAGAGCTTGGAGATCTCGGCGCGCAACTGATCGGCGGTCTGGAAGCCGTCGAGCAGCGCGTCGCCGTCGGTCAGCCGTTCGAGTTGCACTTCGTCGACCGCGGTGACGCGTATGTATCCCGCCCCGGGAATGTAGCTGCGCTGCCCGGCGCGCATTCTCCGATGCTTCCACAGCCGGATGGTCTGCGTTTTCTCACCCGATCGGATCGCCGCAAGGAACCTCTTCTTGAACAACAACATGCCAATAGAGTACCGCCATGGCACGGCGGCGGTCAAGTGTCGGGCGAGGCTACACCTCAGAACATGGGGGATTGTCGGGCTTTCCCGGCACTGCAACTGTTGACTCTTCTAGTCGGATCGTTCGGACGGTTGGGACTATTGAGAGGGGCTGTGCCATTGCTGCCGGATGCGAGGGGCGGCTGGGACGGCCTGTGACGGCTGTTCCGCCACGCGAGGGCCCCGCTCGGCTTGCCGGGGCGGTTTTGCTTAGCGCAGTGCAAAAATCTAGTCGATCGGTCACAAGGATAGATGCCGCTACGGATCGCGGCACGAGGAACGCGTGTCAACGGAATTCGTCACGGAAGAAAGATGGATCGACCTACAACTTCGCTTGCGTGGCGGCTGATGCTGCTGCTTCTGATATTGGGGTTGGCCGGCCTCCCGTGGCTGGCCTCCCAGGCGGGCAACTCCCCGCTTGCCTCTCCTTCGGCGGCCAAGGTTTCGCCCGAGGAAACGACGCCCCCGCTCGAAGGGCCCTTCGCGTCAACCCTCGAAACCGACGAGTGGTTGCAGCCGGATACGTTCTGTCCCGGCGACCATGCCCGGTGGCTGATGCCGCCCAGCGTCCGACCTCGTACGGTGCTGGCGACCGAATACACCGCCGTACGAGTGCTTGTGCCGCCGGCCGCGGGAACCGCCGATTCTGGAGCGTCCACTGCGGAGTCGGCCGAGAAAGACATCCCGCTGCCGCCCGACGAACCGATCGAGTCCGAGGAAATGGAGGTCTCGCGGTTGCCGAAGGCAGCGCAACGCACAGGCACGACGACGGCACCGCAGGAAGAAATGACGACTGTCAACATACTCCACCCCCGGCCGGAGATGCGCCCCGGGACCGCCCCGGGAGCCGTACCCGACGGCGCGCGGATCGCCGTTACTCGGCCCCCACGAAGGCTTCCCGAGCCGATCAGCACGCCGTTGTTGCCGGAAGAGCCCAAGCGACAGCGTTCGGCACAGTTGGAACGCATTGCCCAACAGGCGGACAGGCAGATTCGCCACGGCTTCAATTTGGCCGGACGAAAGGCGTATTTTGCGGCCAGGGCCGAGTTCATCCTGGCGTTGCGGCTGGTGGCACAAGGGCTAGACAGCGAGTTTCAGACCACCCTTCACAGCCGTTCGCTTGCCGCGGGGTTGGCGGCCATCAAGGAAGCCGACGATTTCCTGCCGCACGGGTCGGCTTTGGAGGCCGATTTGAACCTTTCCGACGTCATTCGCCGACACCGCACGCCGGTGCTGAAGGACTCGACCGCCGACAACCTGACCCCCATGCTGGCGATCCAGCCCTACTTCACCTTTGCCCAGGAGCAACTCGCCGCGGCAGCCGGCAGCGAAATAGCCGGCTCGATGGCCTTGCACGGGTTGGGAAAACTGCACGCCAAGCTGGCGGCCGAAAGAAGCGTCAACATCCGCGCAGCCGAACCAAAGACGATGACGTTCTACCAGGCGGCCCTGTTGGTTTGGCCGGGCAACTTCATGGCCTCCAACGATCTGGGGGTACTGCTGGCCAATTGCGGAAGCTACGCCGAAGCCCGAACCGCGTTGGAACACAGCATCTCGATCTCGCAACAGTCGACCGGTTGGCACAACCTGGCCGAAGTCTACCGGCAACTCGGCAAGGACGGATTGGCCCAACAGGCGAACCGGCTCGCGCTGGTAGCTCGACGCGACGAGAGCGCGCGACGCAAGATACGGATCGGCTCATCCCACGCCCGGATCGACTGGGTTAGCCCGGATGACTTCGTCAAGTCGCACGAACGGGGCGTCGAGTTGCCGCAATCGAGTGTTGCTCATCGACAACAGAACAACAGGAAAGGAACCGACCGGCCGTGAAACTCAGTCAACTAATGAACGAGGCCCGCCGGCTCAGCCGCACATTGCTCCGCTTCCCGGTGGTCGTTGTTTGCGCCATGGCCTTGGCGGCGGTGGCCTTCTGTTGGTTTGCGATCCCGCCGCGGCCGATCAACGCCAACGACACCCGCGACGGTGTTGAATCGTCGCAAATCGATCTGCCGCGGCCTCTGACTGCGCGGCGCGCCCCCGGCAGCGACGAGAACATCCAACTCTGTCAGGCGCTCGGGCCGGCGGCCCCGTGTCCGATCTGTGCGGTGGATTGTTCTACCTGCCGCCACCGCGGTTGGGAGTCGGCCCGATCGATCGGCTGGCAAATGTACGCCCAGGGCGAGTACGTGGGGCACGCCCGAACACCCCATGTGCCAGAATATCGGCTACGCGTCGACGACGTGCTGGACCTGGTCTACCGGCTCACGCGAGAGGAGAGCCCCACACCGTACAAGTTGGAGGTGGGCGACCAGATTCGCGTGGAATCGTTTACCGACCCGGCACTGAACCGCGAGTTGCTGGTCCAGCCCGACGGCACAATAACGCTCCGCCTGCTGGGCCAAATTCGTGCCACCGGCAGCACCGCCACCCAGTTGCGCGACGAGTTGGAGGAGGCATACAAGAAGTATTACAAAGTACCGGCGATCACCGTCACACCCCTGAAGGTGAACACAAGACTGGAAGACCTTCGCGCCACGGTCGACAGCCGCTACGGCACGGGCGGTCAGCAACGCCTGGCCCGCGTCACGCCGTCTGGAAAGATCTCCCTGCCGGTCTTGGGGGCGGTGTTCGTCCAAGGTCTGACACTCGACGAGCTACAGGCCGAGTTGAGCCAACGGTATCAGGAAGAGATCTTCGGGATCGAAGTCGTCCCGGTGCTCGTGGAACGCGCGCCGCGCTACGTTTACGTATTAGGTGAAGTCGGCGTACCGGGCCGCATCGAAATGACCGGCCCCACAACGGTGATGCAGGCGATCAGCATGGCCGGAAGTTGGAACGTGGGGGCGAACCTCTATCAGGTAGTCGTCTTTCGCCGCGGCGACGACTGGCGGCTGATGGCCACGATGATCAACATCAACGGCGCGCTCGCCGGCAAAAGGCCCTGCCCTCGCGGAGAAATCTGGCTCAACGACTCCGACGTGATCGTCGTTCCCAAGAGCAAGATCCTGGTGGCCGACGAGTTCATCGATATGGTGTTCACCAGGGGGATCTATGGCGTCTTCCCGATGAATGCGACGCTCAATTTCGCGAAGCTCAGCTCGCTGTAGCTTGTAAGAGGGGCTATTCCAGCCCTTTGAAGAACTCGTTCAGATCGGTGTCGCTCGGCGGCCCCTCGTCCACGGTCGGCTCGTCCTCCTTCTTGCCGCGGCCGAAAGGCCAAAGCCCCTTCTTCTTCGATGCCTCCTGCTGCTCGGATGGGACTCCCATAAACTGGCCCGCGGCCTCCGCCTGAATCTCTTCCCAGGCGTTGACGTCGGGCTGTTCCTCGACGGGCTCGACGACTGCGTCCGCTTCCACCTCCTCAAGCTCCTCGATCCCGGCGTCAAGCGTCTCGGACTCTTCCTCCTCTACCTCGTCAACCTCCGCAATCTCTTCCACCTCTTCGTCCGCGGCCATGCCGGCGGAGGCTTCTTTCGGCGCTTCGGCCGGCGATCGCTCGGCGACCGCCTTCTCCAGCGACGGTATCGGCGGAGGCGGCGAGGGTTCCGGCTCTTCCTTGTCTTCCTCGTCGTCGTCGAACTCTTCGACTTCCTCGAACTCGCCGATCTCTTCCACATCCTCCCCTTCCACGTCACCGGGCGATTCGAACTCCGCGGCATCCCACTGATCGTCGCCTTCGGTCGCCGCACCGGCAGCCATCGCCTCCCAATCGGCCGCGGCAGGCGTTTGCTCGTGTGCGTCTTCTTCCACCGCGTCGCCGCCCTCGTCGACGAGCACCGGCGGCGGAATAGAATCGAAGTCGCCGTGGTATTCGTAGGCGGCCCGAAAAGTCAGCGGTCCGACGACAAACTCGTCACCGGGGCGTATGGCCGATTCACTCACCCGCTGGCCGCCGACCATCACGCCATTAAGGCTGCCAAGGTCGCGAATCATCAGCAATCCGTCCACTTCGTGAAGCTCGCAGTGCCGGCGACTGACCATCGGATGAGCAACGGTCAGTTGGGCGTCTCGGCTTCGACCAATCACGGACGGAAGCTTCAGATTGATCTGACCCTTGTTCGCCTTGCCGCTGACTATGATCAGTCTTACTTGCATGGGCGGTCGTGGCGCGAGCGGTCTTGGCCGCCAAGTCCGGGCGGCGCCGCAGTGCTGGTCGAAGTCCTCGTCGCGTCGATGCGACGACATAACAGAAAGCCTCGTACGATACCCAAGAGCGAACATTTCACGCTGACAACTGTTTATGATAGTCCCGGCAGAAAGAAATCGCAACGGTCGATTGCCGAAAAGCTGATAGTCAAGGGAAGGTGTCTGCGAAACGTGGGAGATTGACGTCGGCCAAGGCGGCCACATGCGACCGGGTTGCTTGATGTCGGCATATCGACGGGCAACCCCACCATTACGAGGGGGTGCGAAGGCCGGATCATTGCCCCAATTGACCCATAAGGGGCCAATTGGCCTTGAAAGTCACCCCGGTACACCTATAATTCCGAAATTCGTTTGCGGGTGTAGCTCAGTTGGCAGAGCACGACGTTGCCAACGTCGTTGTCGTGGGTTCGAATCCCATCACCCGCTCTTACACGTTTACGCGAAGCTCGACTCTACGGCACGATCATGGCTGACACCGACAATCTTGATACTGACCACCCCGCGACGGCTCCCGAAGATCTACCCGGCGAGACCGCTGAGACCGAAGCTGACAGTGAGACCGAAGCTGATGGGCCCGAGGTTGCAGAAGAGGCGGCCGGGAAGCTTCAACTCGACGTGGCGATTGATGAGCGCGGGGCCTGCGAGCGTCACATCTCGGTAACGATTCCGCGAGACGACATCGAGCGTTACTACGACCGAGAATTCACCGAGTTGATGCCGACGGCACAGGTCCCCGGTTTTCGTCCTGGGCGCGCGCCGCGCAAGCTTATCGAGTTGCGTTTCCGCAAGGACTTGGCCGACCGGGTGAAGAGCAACCTGTTGATGGATAGCCTCTCCCAGGTCAGCGAGGACGAGGACCTTTCGCCGATCAGCGAGCCGGATATCGATCTCGACGCGGTCGACATTCCCGACGACGGCCCGATGACATTCGAGTTCGATCTGGAGGTTCGCCCGCAGTTCGAGTTGCCGAAGTGGAAGGGCCTTTGGATCGAGAAGCCCTCTCGCGAGTTCTCCGAGAAGGACATCGACGACACACTGCAAAGGGTGCTGGCGAATCGCGGCCGACTGGTTCCGCACGACGGGCCGGCGGAAGTGGGCGACTACGTCACTACCAACCTGACCTTCAAGGACGGCGACACGGTGCTCTCCAGCGGTGCCGAAGAAGTGATTCGCATTCGGCCGGTGTTGAGTTTCCGCGACGGCAAGATCGAGAAGTTCGACGAGTTGATGAAGGGCGTCGAGGCGGGGCAGACTCGCGAAGGGCGGGCCCAGCTTACCGACGACGCCCCCAACGCGGCACTGCGCGGCAGGCAAATCACCGCCCTTTTCGAGGTCCTGGACGTCAAGAAGCTCGAGGTTCCGGAACTCGACGACGACCTGCTCGAAGATCTCGGGGGGTTCGAGTTGGAGGCCGATCTGCGCGACGCCATCAAGGATCAACTCGAGCGGCAACTACAGTATCAGCAGCACCAGCGTGCCCGCGAACAGATCACCGCCGCTTTGACCGTGGCCGCCAACTGGGAATTGCCGCACGAGTTGCTCGAGCGTCAGAGCCAGCGTGAGATGGAGCGTGCGGTGATGGAATTGCGGCGCAGCGGGTTTGGCGACGACGAGATTCGCGCCCACCAGAACGCCTTGCGTCAGAACAGCCGGGCCGAAACGGCCAAGGCCATGAAGGAACACTTCATCCTCGAGCGAATTGCGGAGGATCAGGAGTTCGAGGTCGACGAGGTCGACTACAACGAGGAGATCCGCCTGATTGCCAATCAGAGCCAAGAGTCGCCGCGGCGGGTCCGGGCTCGGCTGGAAAAGGCCGGATCGATGGACGTGCTGCGGAACCAGATCGTCGAGCGAAAGGTCATCGATCTGATCCTGGAACACGCCAATTTCAAGGAAGTTCCATATCAAATGGAAGGAACCGAAGAGGAAGCCATCGATCAGACCGCCGGTGGCCACGAGTCGGATATCCCCGAAGCCCAGCCGGACTCCGGCGAGGCCGCCGAAGGTGGTAAACCGGCGGAGCCGCCGATGCGAGACTAGTACCTGCTATTGCGTAACGGACTACCACGCCACCAAACGAAGGAACGCCCATGAGCCACTTCCCGGGGCCGATGCCGATGGATCCGGTGTTGGCATATCGCGACTATCAGCGCCAGCGGCAGATGACCCTCGGCGACCTGCTGCTGGAGAACCGGATCATTCTCCTTCAGGGCGAGATCCACGACGCCAACGCCAACGAGTTGGTGATGAAGCTGCTGTACCTGCAGAGCGAGAACCGGCGGAAGGACATCCACTTCTACATCAATTCGCCCGGCGGCAGCGTCAGCGCCACCTTGGCCATCTACGACACGATGCAGATCCTCAGTTGCCCCGTCTCGACCTATTGCGTCGGGCTGGCGGCCAGCGGCGGAGCAGTGTTGTTGGCCGGCGGAACCAAAGAGAAGAGATTCGCCCTGCCGCACGCCAAGGTGATGATCCACCAGCCCTACGGGCACGTCGGCGGCCAGGTATCGGACATCGAAATCCAGGCCGACGAAATCCTCAAGACCCGAGACGTGCTCAACGAGATCCTCGCCAACCACACCGGCCAACCGATCGAGAAAATCTCCGAAGACACCGACCGCGATTTCTACATGAACGCCGAGCAGGCCAAACAGTACGGCGTGGTCGACGATATACTGACGAAGCCGACGGCGGGCGAGGACGACGAGGACGAGGAGGAAGACTAACATGCCATTGATCCCCTACGTGATCGAAAAAAGCGGCCGCGAAGAGCGGGCGATGGATATCTACAGCCGGCTGTTGAAAGATCGGATCATCTTTCTCGGCTCGCAGATCAACGACGAGGTGGCCAACGCCGTGGTGGCCCAACTACTGTTTCTGGAGTCGGACGACGACAAAGCCGACGTCAAGCTGTACCTCAATTCACCCGGCGGCGCCGTTACGGCCGGATTGGCCATCTACGACACCATGCAGTTCATCAGTTGCGACGTGGAGACCTGTTGCGTCGGACAGTGCGCCTCGATGGGGGCCGTCCTCCTCGCGGCGGGAACCGCCGGAAAACGCAAGGCCCTGCCAAACTCCCGAATCATGATCCACCAGCCGCTGGCCGGCATGGAAGGCTCCGCCGAAGACATCATGATTCACGCCAAGGAATTCGTGAAAATCAAGGAAAAACTCAACCGAATCCTCATCAGACACACCGGGCATCCGCTGGAAAAAGTCGAAGAAGACACCGATCGCGATCGCTTCATGTCGGCCGAAGAAGCTCTCGAGTACCGCTTGATCGATACCGTCGTCGAGCAGCCGGAACAGTCCTGATTGCCCGTTGCACTTATCCTTTCTTGCTCATCTTCTCATCCGTCCTTTTCTCAACTATCACCATCAATCCTTGTCTGAAAACGTCTGAAGGGGGTCCCTTCCGATGAACTCGTGTACGCGAGGTTGACATGAAATCGTGGTCGCTAATTGCCGTGGCAGTGGCCATCCTGGCCACGACCGGATGCCGCGTAGATCCGAACACCCTCCTGCTGGAGCGGGAACTCCGCCTGCAAGAAGACGAAATCTACCGGCTCAAGTCGTGTCTGGAGGAATGCCGGCGGACCATGCAATCGTATGGCGGCGGAGACGTCGTCATGGGCGAGATGTCCGAGACCTATCTCAGCCCGCGGGCCTCCGAGACCATCGAAACACCTGGACGCCCCGCACGGCAGTCGGCCGAAGGGGCGGCCGATTCGCCCGCTACGCGTAGAACCCAGCCCGCGGGCCCTGGAGCGACTTCTCTGCCGCCGCTGGAAATAGAATTCGGCGAGAGATTGCCGGAAGGTGCGGTTCCCGATAGCTTCGCCCCCCCTAGCAAAACGGAACCGCCCGAGATTATCAATCCGGAGCCGCTTCCACGTCCCGAGGCAGAAGACCAGGAAACGGAAGAGGCCCCCCGGTTCCGTCCCATCAGCACGAGCAGTTCGGGCAGCGGCGGCCCGGCGACACAACTAGTGTTGAATCGTTTGCTGTGTGGCGGCCGTGACGAAGACGGCCGACCGGGCGACGAGGGCCTTACCGTCGTGCTACAGCCTCGCGACGCCCGCGGAAGCACGGTCGAAAAGCCCGGCCCGGTTGCCATCGTGGTGCTGGATCCGGCCCAAGAAGGCGATGCTGCCCGAGTGGCTCGCTGGGACTTCACGGCTGCCCAAATCGCGCGACGATTCCGCGAAACGGGCCGGGGACGAGCCATCCAACTGGAAACCAGTTGGCCGGCCGCCCCGCCCGTGCATAACGACCTGCACCTGTTCGTTCGCTATACCGGCGGCGACGGGCAACATCTGGAAGCCGACCAGCCGATACGAGTCGCGTTGCCGGGCGAACGTCCGCCGCGTTGGGTACCGACCGACCCGCCCCTGGATGCAGCGTTGCCGGCCGAGCCGCCGGCCGAACTGTCGGCGCCGAGGGTACGGATTCCCAGCACGCCGAGGATCCGTTCGGCTTCACGAGCTACTCGGACGACCACCCAACGGCCCGCCTGGTCGCCGAACCGCCGGTAGCGGGGGTTCTTGCCGGACCAAGCGTGAGCATTCGCCCGACCCGTAACCACGCTCGCAATGGCGGAGGCCGGAATGCTTCTCTATCTTGCCAGGGCGGGTTCCACGTCTCTCCCGCTGTTGCGAGTGTCACAGCCGCTCTCGACCGTCACGACGCGGCTTTGAGGTCGACGAAAAAAAACTCTCCCGACCCGCTCTGGCATGTTTACATTTCTGACCGCAGCAGGTATCCTCAGGGAGCAATTAACCGTTTCACTACTAGATGTTACGAAAAGGAGTTTACTATGAGAGCGTTTGGTATGCTGGCAATTCTGCTGGTGGTCGGTCTGTTTGTCGTGGTGGGGTGCCAGCCGGCTACTGAGCCGGTCGATAATCCGCCTGTTGTTGAAGATGATCCTGGGACTACCGTGGATCCGCTGGAGGAGCCCCCTGCGGAGCCGCCGGTGGTTGAGGATCCGCTTGTGGAACCACCTGTGGAACCACCCGTGGTTGATCCCCTCGCCGTGCCGCCGATCGAGCCCCCGCCGATCGACCCCCCCGTTACCGAGTAGGCCATAAGCCGCATGCTGCAAAAACGGCGGAGCGCCTCCGATCGAGGTGGCAGCTTTTTTGTCGGGGTGGCAGTCCAACTGCCACCCCGATTGCTTTTTGGTAAGGTGTCACTCCTGCGAGTAGTCATCTCGCTCCGTGAGACGACTACTATACGAACCGCCGTCCGGCCTGCAAAGTCGAGATGGACAGACCACTACGGCACGAACTCAACAATCAACTCCGGCGATCGGGCACCGTCGCGCGAGATGTAATCGACGCCGTCGCAACCGGTCGGATCGATCACCAGACTCAGTTCACTCTTGCCGCTGAGTTCGACCTTGAGCGGCACCTCGACAACCTGGTGCGAATTGATCGGTCCCAGCCGGATCAACTCCTTGCCGACCTTCGGCCGCGTGCCGTAGATTAGGTCGCCTTCACTCCACTGCCCGTCGACCAGGCAAATGCGTCCGCTGTCACCGGTCGGGTTGCCGGCGTTGACGATCCGCAGTCGCAGGTCGACCGGTTTGCCCGGCACGTCGATGCGGAACTTCAGGTACGCCTGGGCGTGGTCGCGATCTCCCATTTTGCGGTCGCCACCGTCGATCAGCAGGATGTCCAGCCCGCCCGTCTTTCGATCGGGACGCCGCTGATGAACGAAGGCGTCTTCGACCGGTCGAAGCACCACGCGACCTCGCCGGCCGAGGTGTTCGATGCGACCCTTTCGCTCGACTTCGATCGACCCGTCGGCGCTGTCGAATCTCACGCCCAACTCGTAGTCTCCGGCCGGAACCTCCTTCGTAACGCTCGCCTCGACGGCAATAGCGGTCCGCTCTCCGGCGGCGAGCTTGATTTCCGTCCGCTTGGGCGAGACGTCGAACCCCTCGGGCGCGACCAGTTGCAGGGTCCCGCGGATCGGCTGCTGCCCGAGGTTGGCCAGCTTGATCTCGTCCGACTGCTTGGGCATCAAGCTGCTCAGCAGGAATCTGGGCGTGGAACACCCCGGGGTGAGCATGCGCTGGCGGATGATCTCGACGGCTTGCAGGATCGGCAGTTGCTCCACGGACAATTCGGCGGCGTCGGACGTTTGCGGCACCAGCTCGATTGTCAGGTTTTCGGTTACTTCGACGCCGTCGAATTCCCGAATGACCGCCCGGTGGCGGCCGCCGGCCTCACGCACCAGATCGAAGCCCTTTTCGACCAGTTTCCCTTGTAGCTTGATGTCGAAGACCCGCCGGCCGGGCTGGTCGTTCTGCGGATCGGCCATTGCCAGCCGCACGCGGAACAGCGCCGTGCCGTCGTCGGCCGCCAGCAGGGGGACCGCGCACTTTCGCAGTCCCCGCGCGGCGGAAGTGAACAGCCAGGGGTCGGCAGTTCCACCGACTTTGCCGTAGACCGAGTTGCCGGACACGTATCCGCCGCCCGGCCAGAACGACGTGTCGACCTTCATCGGCAGCACCAATCGGCCTTGATACGGCCGGGGATAGGCCAGCCACAAACGGCCGGAGCCGTCTCGCCGATCACCCCCGGCGGCGAAGTTTATCCCGAAGTGTTTCACCGGCGTCATTGGCCCCGGCGCGCTGTACCATGCCCAGGCCTTATTCTCTTCCGATGGTTTGAACACAATGGTACACATATTCGGAAAGGGGCACATACAGCCGGCGCTTGCCTCGGGCACCATCAGCAGGCCGCCGGCGGGGATGAAGTTGATCCAGCAGCCGGGTCGCTGTGCACCGAAGTGCATCGTGCCGTAGTCGCCCAGCAGGTCGTAGTAACCGATGGTGTACGAGCGGAAAAAGAGGCAATTTGGCGAGGCGGCCGGACAACCGCAGTGGTGTCCCGGCCGGGCGAACTGCCAGGCATCTTGTTGGCCGGTAACCGGATGCTCGCGCGTCCGCTGTTCGCCCGTGCGCAGATCGAACGCCCACGGCTCGGCGTGCAAGGTGTCGCCGACAATCAGCGGCCGGACGCGATATCCGATCAGCTTCGACCAGAGCAGCTTGCCGTCTTCGCCCGAGATGGCCGTGATTCGCCGCGTCTCGAACTCGCCGGCGAAGAACTGCTGCCAGTAGTGGCCGTCGAGGTAGACACCGAACAGCACCAGCACGCCGTCGCGATACATGGCCGCCTGGGTCATGCTTCCGGCCCTGCTCTGACCGACGCTGCGATTCAACTCGGCCGGCCTTTCCCACAGTGTCTTACCGGTTTCCGCGTCCAGTGCAACGACCATTCGGACGTCGGCCTTCGCCAGCAACTTCTCGGCTTTGGCTCGTTCTGAATCCGATAGCCTCCGTAGGCGTCTGCGTTCCTCCTCGACGGTCGCCAGGCGTTGCTCATCGGTAACGTTGCTCGATACAAGGTGAACTCGGCCGTCGCCGATGGCAATCGTGTTATTGGGAATCTGCTTGGCATCGTAGCTCCAGCGGAGTTCACCGCTGGAGATGTCGATGGCGAACAGGCCGTTGCTATACCTCATATTAGGTGTCCGGCTGCCGAACAGCGTGTCTCCGACGCAGGCGACGTATCCCCAACGGCACGGTTGGTTGTTGGGGTCCGGCGGTATCCGATAGGTCGCCAGCGTCTTGCCGGTGGCCGGATCGAGCCGCAGGCATTCTGGGCCGATGGCCACAAAGAGCCCGTCGTCGCGTAGCGCCAGGTTGCTGCTGTCGTGCGAGGCGGTAACGCGGATTGCTCCCGGAAGGTCGCGTTGCCAGAGTTTTAGGCCGTTGTATGCGTCGTAGGCCATCACCACGTTTTCACCCTGGACGAAGAGCCTTCCGTCGATCGAAAGGGGCCCGGCCGCCCGGGAGTGACGGTTGACCATTTGCCCCGGTCCGGGGTGACCGAACCAGAGCACACCCAGTGGGCACTTCACCGCCCGGTCATCGCCGCAGGCCGTGTTGCCGGGCTCGGCGTATTGGTGTGTCCAACTGCCGGCGCCTGGCAGAGGGCCGCGGACAGTCTTCGCCCAGATCCCGTTCTTGTTGATGAACTCCCAGTCGCCGAACGTTGCCCGTCCGCCCTCGGGCAGCTTGATCCGGGCAGCCAACTCGGCGGGATGCCCGAGCATCATCACGCCGCCGATCGGCTTGACCATCCGCATCAACTCCTTGCCGTGGGTGGGAAACTTGGCGGTAACGGCCATGCTTTCCGAGACGATCAGGTTGGCGAAATAATCGGCATAAGGGACCTTGTCGAGCGGCCATTGCTCGACGCACACCCGGGCACCGTAGACCCCGGCCTCATCGAGTTTCTTTCGAGCGGCGGCCACCTTCTCGGCGTCGGGCGAAACGGCATAGATCATCAGTTCGCTGCGTCGGGCCAGTTCGAGGGCGAGTTGGCCCGTTTCAATCCCCCAGACGAGGCAATAACCCCGGCTGACGCCCGTCTCGTCGAGGATCGTCTCGGCCGCCCGGCTGAAAAACTCCGCGGTCGCCGATCCGGCGAAGGGGTCTTTCCGCACCGGCTCGACAATCTGCCCATGCCGCGGCGAGTCGGCCGGCGCGAAGCAGTAGATCAGCCCCTTGTCGGTGCTGACCAACAGCCGGCCGTCGGCAACGGCCAGACCCTTGGCGGCGCCGTCGACCTCGGCCGTCCAGACCTGCTTTCCACTGGACGCGTCAATGGCGACTACTCGGTCCTGGCCGCCGGCCAGCAAGGTGTCGCCGGCCAGAATCAGTTCGTCGTGGCAAGGGCAATCGATTTTCCAGCGTGCCGATTTGTTGTTCCGCCGGTCGATAGCGGCCAACTGCGTGTCGCCGGCCAGATAGGCCGTCTGCTGGTCGACGACCATCTTCCGGCCGGGAAAGCTGGCGAATCGGGCGTGTGAACTGCCCTGGTATCCGACGATCTCTTCCGTGCCCGTGTATACGCTGTCGCCGGCCAGCAGGGCGTACGTTCCGCCGACCGTCTTGCCGAAAAAGGGTGGGTTTCGCAAGAGCCGCCCGTCGGAGCGATCGAACGCGGCGGGCGATACGCGACCCATCGGCACAAACAGCGACGCCTTCGTCGCCAGCATGTATCCTTGAGGCGAGATCTTGCTCTGGGCGGTCTCGCCGCAGGTGTCGTTTCGCCACAGTTCACTGCCGTCGTCGGCGTCCACCGCATAGAAGAAGACGCCCTCGGCCGGGAATATGCCGGCGCTGAAGTAGGCCACTCCATCGTCGACCAGCACGCCGCTTCGCAGCGGCCAAAGTGACATCATCTTGCCGTGACCGAGCACGCGGCGATCCTCCGGCGCGGCACGGAACCGCCACGCGATCGAGCCGTCCTCCGCATCGAGGCAATAGGCATATCCGTCGTCGCAGCCGAGGTAGATCCGACGGCCGACGGCCATCGGCGCCAAGCGAATCGGCCCGCCGAGGATTCTGGTCCAGCGAATCTTCCCGCTGGCCAGGTCCAGGCAGGTAACCTTGTTGTCGGCCGACGATCCGAAACAGACCGCTCCGCCGACCACGATCGGTTGCATGGCGTCGTCGAAGTGGTTCCGCCGCAGTTCGAGGATGTTCTCGACCAGACCGGGTTTGGGGTCTCCCCAGGCCGGCCGTGGGCTATGCCGCGACCGGAAAACCCAACTCTCGACCAGTCGTGGCGCGACCTTCTGGGAAGTGATCCCGCTACGGGCAACGTCGTGCCGATACGTCGGCCAGTCCTCCGCATACGCCGTTGAGCACAACAAGACTGCTACGGAACAGACGCGAAACATTTGTCGGGTGACGTTCATCTGGCTCCTCCCTTGGTTGATTGACGTACACATTCTCTACGGGCGGAAGCGCAAATGTCAATACCAACAAGGCGGTAGCTACGGTCGCCAGACCGTGGGCGAGTGTCCTACAAAACCACCCTTCGGCGAGCGTAGCTACGGGTTGCGCGTATGCAGCCGGCAGAAACGGGCGGCTACTCCGAGCCAAAGGCTTGCTCGATCGAGTTGCTCGATTCCTGAAAGCTGGAAGCGGCCGATTGGCCGAGGACCGTTATTGCCGAGAGGCAGGTCAGGAAGATCAGCATCAGCACGGCCGCGTATTCCACGGCCGTGGGACCGCCATCGTCGGCCAGGAATCGGATGACCTTGTTCAAGAGGGGCTTCATTGTGTGACCTGTTGCTGGAACTGTGTCGGCTCCCTGCCGATACCGCCACAGAGACAGAAAGTACTCATGCTCAATCCTACGACGCCGGACGGCGACGTGCAATCGACGCCGGCGTTTTCACCCGGCAACCGCCGCGTTCGTCGGTCACAGTCGTCATAGCCGTCACGGCCGGACGTATCGGATGACCGTTGCCCCGCCGCTGCCGCCTTGACATCCGGGCCGGCGGCACCGATATTGCGGGTATAAGATCGAAGTGGCCAGTTGACCCCAAGGATGACTACCATGACACCAAAGCAGCGTATGCTAACGGCTATCGACCGTGAGAAACCCGATCGGTTGCCGATAACCATTCACCAGTGGCAGCAGTACCATCTCGACGAGTACATGGGCGGCATCGACGCACTGGAAGCCTTCAAGCTAACCGGCTTGGACGCGTCGATCCAGTACTTCGAGGCGATGGGCCAGTTCTGGATCCCGAATGCCGAAAAGTACGCCCTGCAAACCGAGCAGTGGCAGGACGAGATAACGGTGGCCGACCCCGACCCCGACAACCGGGTCATCCACCATCGCATCGTTACGCCCGGCGGCGAACTCACCTACAAGACCGGTGCCAACCGCACGACCACCTGGATCACCGAGTACCTGATCAAGAAGCACGACGACCTGGACTTGATCGATAAGTACATGCCGGTGGCCAGGCTGAACCAACAAGCCATCGCGGCCGAGTACGACCGGATCGGAGACGCCGGAATCCTGCGCGGATTCGTCTGGGGCGATCAGGCCGGATGCTGGCAGCACGCCGCCTGCCTGATGGAGATCCAGGACCTGATCATCGAGACGTTCGAGAACCCCGACTGGGTCCACCGGCTGATGGAAGTGTTGCTGCGGAAGAAACTGCGGTTCATCGAACAATCGCTGGTGGGGGCCCGATTCGACCTGATCGAGACCGGCGGCGGGGCCTCGAGCGATACGGTCATCTCGCCGAAACTGCACCGGGAATTCTGCCTGCCGTACGACCGGCAAATGCACCGGGCCGTGCACGACGCGGGCCTGAAGACGACCTACCACACGTGTGGCGGGATGATAAACCTGCTGGAGTTGATCGCCGAAAACGAGACCGACGCCTCGGAAACACTCACCCCACCCGGTTGCGGCGGAAACATCACACATCCAGCCCACGTTCGCGACGCCTTTGCCGGACGCGTCGCCATGATCGGCGGCATGGACCAGTTCAACCTGCTGACCTCGGGCACGCCGGAGCAAATCCGCCAAGAAGTGCATCGGCTCTTTGAAGGTTTCGGCCGCGACGGCGGGTACATCTGTTCGGCCAGCGATCATTTCTTCGATGCCCCGGTAGAAAACCTCCACACGTTTGCAGCGGCGGCAAGGGACTGTGTATATTAGGGGTTGGGGGATAGGGGTTGGTGGTGGGCCAACCATTATGTCTAAACGACTGAACCCCCCAACCCCCAATCCCCAACCCCTAGTCCCTCCCCGATGGCCGAATCGAACGAATTGCCGCTCGACACTGAAACGGCCGCCTGGTGCGATCGGGCCGGGCGGTTCGTCGAACAGCCCGACGACGATCCGTTCGCTTGCCTTGCCCTGGTGCGTGAGGGCATCTTCCTCCGCCGGCAATGGGACCTGCTCGGGCCCGACGCTCCCGTACGCCGCCGCCTGCTGACTCTGCTGGCCGCTGCACAGAACATCTGCCAGAAGAAGCTGGCCGCCGCGGTCCACCAGCAGACCGATGCACAGTCGCGACGCGTCGAACACGTACTGGGCCGTTTGGCCGAAGACGATGCATATCTGGCCGGCCTGCTGGCCGATCAACAGTCGCCGGCCGAATCGATCGCCTTCGCCGTCGAGTGTTTTCGCGACGACATGCACTGGCTGGGTACGCTGGTGGCGCTACTGGATGGATCGTGCGGCATCGACTTCACCGGCCGCGTCCTGCTGGAGCAGGAATCGTTGCAACGGACCATTGAAACCCGAGACCAAGAAGATCGCAAGCCGGGGGCGACCTCGACGATACCCGACGAATTGCGTGTCTCGGCTGAGCGATTACGCCGGGCGGCTCTTGCCCGACAGGTCGAATCGCTGTTGGCCCAGCCCGAGCCGGAAGACCTGGGAGCCTGGTTCGACGCGTGGCAGGCGGCCGGCCGTTTGGTGATGCGTCTGGAAGGGGCGTCAGCGGCCGAGTTGGAGAATAGGGCACAAGCCTATCGAGGCCGGGCAATCGCCTGCTGGAAAGAGTGTCTGGGGGAACTTCCCCAACAACAGCGGAAGGAAGAGATCTCGCGAGTTGCCGGCGAGATGGCCGACACGGCCGCCGAGGCACTTACCTTCCTTGAAGACCTCTCCATGCCGGAAGCCGTGCAGAGCCTGGAGATTCTCAGTGAAGACGCGTCTATCTGCCTGCGGGCGGCGGATGCGTTGCACGTTTCGCGGCGCAACGATCGGCAGTTTGCCCGGCTGCGCGGCAGTCTGCGGCGGCGGCGGAAGGCGGTTGCCGCCGAGTTGCAGGAACGCCGCCTCGGCTGGCGGCTGGAACGGATCTTCGGACACCGTGCGGTGGTACTGCTGGAACAGTCCATTCTGCTGCTTCTGGTAGTGTTCATGGTGATGTTGATCGTCGAGGGTCCGATGCTCGCCTACGAGAAGGCCCATTGGCCGGGCAGCAAGGTGATCGAGGCCACGTTCGCCTGGGCAGACCTGGCGATTTGCATGGTTTTCCTCACGGAATTCAGCCTGAAGCTGTTCCTTTCCCGGCCACGGCTGTTGTATTTTCGGCGCACCTGGATCACGGGCCTGGTGCCGGCGATTCCGTTGGGTTTCATTGCTTACGCCGCCCACAATCTGGACGTGGCCAAGGCGGCCGACTACTTCGTGTTGCTGCGGGGGTTGCGATACCTGCGGCTCCCGCAGATGGTTCGGTGGTTGCGGCTGGCGCGGCCGCTGGTTCGTTTCGGCCGAGTGGTAGTGTTCATGATGCAGGCCTCCGATCGAATGATACGGCGGATCGCGCCGTTGGTGAATCGCAACCTGGTGCTGTTCGAGCGGGCAGCCATCAACGTGCAACCGCCCGAGTACCAAGCAAAACTGGCCGGGCTGCGCGAGCGGTTCTTCTATCGGGCGACGGAACTGATCGCCACGCTGCCGCGGCAGGCCCGGCAGCGGCTGGTCCGCTTGCGAATCGAAGACCTCACGGCGGTGCTTTCCGCGCCTCGGGTGGGTGAGGAGACGCCGATGGCGAAGACCAGTCTGTCGATCACCCGCGAGATCCCCTTGGAACAGATCATTGCCCGGCTGCTGGCCGCCACCCCGGCGGGCATATCCGAGCGAATCGGCCGCACGCTGGCCCAGAGCGTTGCCCGCTGGTGCCGGGCATTCGACGTCGTGCTGATCCGGCGGCTGCCGGTGATCCGCGATCTGGTGGCGGCCGGGCATCGTTCGAGCCCCTACGGCACCACCGCACAGGTGGCCAACCGTATCGGCGCGTTGTTGCAGGGTCTGCTGGAGAAGGTCTATTGGGTGGCCGATTTCTACGGCACGGTAACCGCACCGCAACTGGTCGATTCGGTCGGCGATTGGATGATAAAGGGCACGGCACGACCAGCCCGACGCTTTCTCATGCTTGGCGCGGCGTTTCTGGCCCTCTGGTATCTGACCAGCATGCTGCCGTTCGAGCCTTTAGAGGCATTGACCCGCTCGCTGCGGAGTTTGATCGGAATGCCGCTGATCGTGCTGGGGGTTTTGTGCCTGGTGCCGCTTCTGGTCGGACTCTGGTTTCGCCAGATCGCCGGCGAGGCGACCGACTTCTGCAGCCGGGTGGCCGAGGCCCAGTTTATTTCCGCCACGAAACTGCTGAAGCAAAGATTTGCGGAACGATATCACGCGGTGCTTCACTCCCGAGTGATAGCGCCCGAACTGGAAGTCACACAGTCGGCCGACGGTCCGAATCGGGCCGCGGTGGAGTTGCTCTTCCAGGACTATCTCGACGCCCCGCCGTTGCATTGCAGCGACACCCGAACTACCACGCAGTTGCTCGGCAACCTGACGTTGGTCTCGCTCCGCGAGACGCGGTTGGGATACGGCCGGCGGCAGCAGAAACGCTTGCGCAAACTCGACCTGACCGTTGCCCGGGCGCACGTGCGCGGGCCGTACCTTTGGTTCCATTTTATCTCGCGAAGCCTGGCCCAACAAACGGCCAAACTGATGGTCGACTACAACTCCCACGCCTTGCCGTTGGATCGGGCCGCCACGGCCGGCGAGGACGAGATCCACGGCTACGTCGAGTGGCTCTCGGGTCGTCTGCGAACGCCGGTCGAGCGGCTCGAACTGCCAGAGCAGTTCGAGCGGCGACGACGAGAGATCTCCCGGGACAACGATGACCCGGCCGGCGTGAAGAACGAACGTTGCCGCCGCGGCTTTCAAGGCAACGACTTCACGGCCATCTGCTTTCTTTCCGCCGATCCGGAGGTGGAAGACGACGTGCGCCGCCGGTACGGCCGGCAGGTAGCCGAGCTTATGCATCGCGATCGCTGCGACAACATCCGGCGCGTATTCCGCACGTATCCGTTCCACCGACGGCCGAAGGGCAGGCGGACCGTCAATCCGCTGGCGCTTCACGCGCGTTACATTGCCGGCGGCCGGGTGCTGCTGTTGCCGTTTCGAATGGCGTTGTGGGGCGTCGTGTTGACGTTTCGCTCGCTCCGGCTGCTGGCACGATTCGTTCGCGACGTGCTCAACCCGACCGTCGGCAATCTGGAGACGATCACCGAAGCCGATCCCTATCCCGTGGCCGTTCGGAAGATCCATCGCATGCGTAAGCCGGTGTTCCTGGAGTGTCTTCGCATGCGCGCCCAGTTCGATCCGGAGTACCTTGGCGTTTTGTTGCCCGGTTGCCCGTCGCCGGATCGACAAGTCACCAGCACGCCGGTGGAGGAAGACCTGCAGTTGGTCGACGCCGACCCGGGTTTGAAGCAACAGTTTCGGGAGCTTGCCGGTCGGCGGCGCCAGCAGATGTCGGGATTTCGCCGCCTGTTGGACGAACTCGGCGAGAGCCGTTTCTCGGCCGAGTCGTTGCGAGCGATGGCCATCGCGTACACGATCGATTATCGGCGGGCGCGCAGCCGCCTGGAGGCCGTCGATCGGTTGCGTCATGCGCTGGACGAAGCCGCCCTGAGCGGGCCGCAGCCGTGGCGTCGGTCGCTACGAACGGTATGCTGCAAATGGCGGATCGTCGGCAAGGTAACTCGGTTGTGGCGGCAGCCGGCCTTTGCCGCGACGGGGCCCCGGCAGCGGAGACTGCTGGTCGAGCTGATCTGCCGCCGTCGCGGCCCGTTGCTGGCGGCGGTGTGCGAAATGGCCCGTGGCGGCGGTTCCGCCGACCTCGAGGCCGACGCCCGAGAGACGCTCTTGGCGGTCGCCTGCGACCCGGCCACTTGGAGCCGGCAGTTAGTGGTGCTGCGTGCCGTGCAGACGCTCAGCGTATTGGATTTGAAAACGTATCACGAGTTGGTGTATGAACTGGGGGAGTATGACCGGTGAAGGACTTCGCGGTGATCTTTGACATGGACGGCGTGTTGATCGACACGTACGACGCACACTATGAGAGTTGGCTGGCGATGACTCGCCACGCCGGATTGAGCTTCAGCAAAGCGCAATTCACGGCCACGTTCGGCTGGACCACTCGGGAGATCATCGCCCACTTCTGGGACGCGAGCGGCTACACGGTGGCGGACATCAGGGAACTCGACGACCTGAAGGAAGCGGCCTTTCGCGAAATCATCGCCGCGGAGTTCCCCGCCATGCCGGGCGTCGAACGTTTGCTCGACGAGTTGCACCGGTCGGGCTTCCGCCTTGCCGTTGGATCTTCAGGCCCGCCGGAGAACGTCGAGTTGGTGCTGGAGCGTTTGGGCAAACGGGCGTTATTCGAGGGGCTCGTGACCGCGACGGACGTAACCCGCGGCAAACCCGATCCGCAGGTTTTTCTGATCGCGGCGCGGAAGCTCGGTGTTTCGCCCCGGCGATGCGCAGTGGTCGAAGACGCTCCGCCCGGCGTGGAGGCCGCCCGGGCCGCCGGCATGGCCAGCGTGGGACTGACCAGCACCGGTCGCACGGCCGAGTCGTTGGCCGCCGCCGATCTGGTCGTCGGCTCGCTCGGGGAACTCTCGGCGGACGTGTTTCGCCGCCTGATTGCGTCTTTCTGAGGCAGTTCGTCGAGAAAGAAGAGCTCGATGCGCAAGTGCATGTGGGAGTCACCTCTTACAACTTCTTCAAACGGATATCCCGGCCAGCGTCAGCACAAATCGGGCACCGTCGCTAACCGTTTCATCGATCCGCAGATCGCCGCCCATGTCGCGGGCCAGCCGGCGGCTGAGCGCCAGCCCGAGACCGATGCCGGGGGCGGTGTGGGCCGCCTCGTGGGCCGATTTGGAGAAAGAGCGAAACAACCGCCGCCGCACCGATGGTGATATGCCCGGCCCGTGATCGCGAAGACTCACCTCGACCGTGTTTCCGTTGGCACTGAGCAAGAGGTGGATCCGTCGGTCCGAGGCCGAATTGGCGTACTTGCACGCGTTGTCGACCAGATTGAACAACACTTGCTCGACGGCCGAGGCGTTCGCCCGAACCACGGTTTCGCCGGCCCCGTCGTCCGACTGGACCGCAAGCGTCATGCCGGCCTGTTCGGCTCGACCGGCCAGCCGGTCCTTGATCGGTTCGATGAGCCGGTCCACAGCGACCGATTCGAGGCGTCCGTCGGCCCGGCCACGTTCAAGCCGGGCGTAGGAGAGCACGTTCTCGACCATGTGCGTCAGCCGCACGGCCTCGGCCCGCAGCGTGGTAAGGTACTGTTTCTGCTGTTGCTCGTCGGGAACCATGCCTTCGGCAAGCATCTCGGCGTACATCTGGAAGGTGGTCAACGGGGTTCGCAACTCGTGGGTAACGGCGGTAACGAACGAGGCGCGCCGCTCGGCCAGCCGCATTACTCCCCGCAATACCGCGGCAACCGCCGCCGCCGCCAGCAACGTACACACCCAGGCCACGCCCAGCGAAAGCCGAATCGGCGACAGCAAACCGGCTGCCGCCGACTCCCGACCGACCTGTTCAAGGAAAATCGGTTCGCCCGGTATCAGCCGCGCCGGCAGAGCGGCCAACATGCGACCTTCCTCTTCCGCCGGAGCCGAGGTGACCGGCTCGACGTCGGCCTCGGGCAACAGGTCCTCGACCGTGTCTAACAGCGACGCCTTGATGCCCTGCCAATCGAGCAGGCACCCTTGCACGTACTCCCGGCCACCAGCGGTTACGCGTCGGGCAAGGATCAGGCTGCCGTCGATCCAGAGCGGCGTCATCAGCACGCCGCTGACGTCGGTCGAGGGCATCTGCAAGGTATTGAACTGGATGAAATCCTGGTTTCGAGCGATTACGTTCGCCTGCTGCTGTACGGCGAAGTTCCGCTCGTTGAATTCGACGACGCCGCGGCCGCGTTGCTGGAGGTCCGCCTGTCTTTGCTTCTGTTGCGTAAGACGTTGCTCGGCGGTCTGGCCCAGCGGCGATACGACCATCTCGACGGGGCCGGGCGCGCTGGCCGGGAGCATCGCCAACAGCCGTTGCCGGTCGACCAGCGCTTCGACCCGCCGCAGTTGTTCTTCCGCCCGTCGGATGGCGTCTGATCCGACGTGGTTCGGCACGGCGAGCTTGTAGTTGGCCCCGACCGGAACCTGCGGCGAAGTGAGCCGTCCGTCGGGCTCGAACTGAAAATGCACCAGCACGTTTGGCGCGCGTTCGCTCAACAAGGGCGACGGGATCAGCATCTCGCCGCCGCCGCGATCGTTGAACATCGCGCTGTAGGCCCGATCTATCGGCAAGAAGGCACTGTAGGCAAAATACGGGCGAACGTGCTCCTGCGAAATGAATGGGGCCAGCATGGAATCTATCCGCCACAGGGCCAGACGCACGCTCTCTTCCCAGGCCGCCCGACGCCGGGCCAGGGCTTCCTGACGCCGCGCCTCCGCCTCCTGGTGCCGCGCAGCCGTCTCGGCCAGATCCAGACGCAACGCCGTCAGCGTGATGAAGCTCATCGCCGCCAGCGCCACGACCAGGCAGAGGGCGAAGCCGATCCAGATGTGCCAGGGACGTCGCATTGTAGTGGTTAGTTGTTAGTGGTAAGTGGATAGTGGTTAGTAGATAGAGTCTTAATCACTCTTCGTCCCTCGCAAACATGTATCCCTTGCCGCGAACGGTCAGTATTACGGTCGGCCGCTCGATATCTGCTTCCAGCTTCTCGCGTAGCCGGGCGATGTGCATGTCGATGGTTCGGGTCGAAAGCCCCTTGGGGCTGATCATCCAGACGTTGGCGAGCAACTCGTCGCGCGATACGGCGCGGCCCGAGTTGACGGCCAGGTAGTGAACCAACTCCAACTCGCGTTCGGAAAGCTCGCTGCGCCGCCCGTCGTCAAAACGGACCTCTTGGCGGCGGAAGTCGACCAGTCCGCCGGGGATCTTGATCTCGTTCAGGTCGGAAGGCCGTTCGGCCGTGCGACGCATGACCGCCTCGACCCGGGCGAGCAGTTCCTTGACACTGAACGGCTTGACCACGTAGTCGTCGGCCCCGTCGTGCAGCCCTCGGACCCGATCGGTCTCATCACCTCGCGCGGAAAGGATGATAATCGGCAGCGTGGGACGCAGACGCCGAACCTCGGCCAGGATCTCGAACCCATCGCGGCCGGGCAGCACCAGGTCCAACAGCAGCAGATCGAACTGGCTGCGAGTGGCCTTCTCCATCCCATCGTTGCCGTCGGCGGCCTCCAGCGTGTCGTAGCCGGCGAACTGCAAGGCATCGACGATCCCCCGCCGGATGGCCGCGTCATCTTCGATGGTCAGAATTCGTTGCCGCGACATGGCTCAATCACTTCTTCGTGGGATTCCGGAATCTCTGGCAAGCCCCTGTATCAATAATATACTCAAACTGAAAAGACGGGAGTCCGAAAATGGGGACTGGCTCCGTCGAGAGCCTGGTTTTGAAGTGGTTGAGGCGTTTGCCGACGGTGCCTGTCCCCTTTTTCGGACGGGCCATTGGCAAGC
>Ga0180429_10000626_pt1 | contig 31215 bp, 35 predicted proteins | sample SS_ome_FD_132428 | JGI IMG/M metagenome (GOLD analysis project Ga0180429, IMG submission 132428) | Hypersaline lake sediment archaeal communities from the Salton Sea, California, USA - SS_1_S_1 metaG | ecosystem: Environmental > Aquatic > Non-marine Saline and Alkaline > Hypersaline > Sediment ...
ATAGTTTCTAACATCAAAAACTATTGAGGAGGGAAAGATGGCTAAGTCAAAGCCGCTTACGCTGGAACAGGTTCAAGCAATCGTAGACGATCCAGACCTCAACGTTTCAGAGTTGAGAGAGGTGATGCAGGAGTGCTTCGGAGTCACGATTCCCGAAAATCTAGAGGGAGAAGAGCTCGCTATCTTCGTCTACGAGACCTACCAGAAGAAAGCGCAGGAGATCAGCGACACTCGAAGCGCTAGCAAGAAGAAGAAGAGAGCTCCGAAGAAGAGGGGAACAAGCGCATCGGACACCAGTAGTTCTGGGTCTGCCGAGGGCAATGTCTCCCGAGCCGCTTTCGTCGTCGGCATCATCAAGAAAGAGGGAGAGACGACGAGGAAGGCCTTGGAAGAAGCGCTCGACGAAGCTTTCCACTACGCAGAAGCTGGGAAGTCTCCGAGGACCCGAGTTAATAGGGTCCTGAAGAACCTCAAGCAGGAAGAGAAGATCGAGCTGGAGGGCGGCAAGGTCCGGTGGATCGGTTAGCCCATGTATAGCTCTGCCGACGAACTCTTCTCTGCATCGAAGTACGAGAGAGTGCGAGAGATGCAGAGATTCGGGCTTAACACCCCCGAGTATGTTCTGTTCGAGAGAGGCGATCGATCGTTCCAGAACTGGCATCCGGGCACTCCCCTGGTCTCGCTAAGGTACTACCTCCCACCCGGAGAAGAGGATTCCAAGTTCGGTACACAGCCGCATTCACCTCGTATCACCTGGGACGAAGCAACTGCTCTGATGGACCAGTACATCGATGAGTTTAACATCATGGTCAATCCGGGCAGTATCAATCCAGGTGACACGATACACTGCGGTAACTTGCAGCTGGAGCTACATAGTATTGACGGGTTTGGTATCGCGATCTTCGAAGTCTGCACCGGGCCCTTCACGGTTCGAGATGTAACTACGCGCGGCCGAACCCTTATCTGCAACTTGCATCAAGCAATCCGTGATGAAGACGGTTCCTTCCTCAATACGCTTTCGCAGGTCCGACAGAAAGCGCTGAGATTCCCATTCTGGAACCATGGGATCTTTGAATGGTCCGCTTATCCCTATGGGGTAGGGCGCAAGAGCGAGGGGATCATCTTCTGGGAGTTCAGGACACGCACTCGGAGGAAGAGATGAACATCAAAGACGTAGACAAGAGCGAGTTTAAGGCACCAGGAGAGTCTGGGAAGGTTCTTCCTCTTATCTTCAAAGCCCAAGAAGAGCTGATGGTGAAGTATCAGGAGATAGAGAGGATGCCTCCGTGGCCTATGGGTTTTCAGGCTAAGCCCTCGCAGCTCTGGTTCAAGGACTTCCTCTGGAGAGTGAACGAAGAAATCTCTGAGGCCATGGAAGCACTGTTCGAGATCCCTGGATGCAAGTCTACTGATCTGCTTCATGCTCATACGACGCACTTCTTCGAAGAGATCTCCGACGCGATCCACTTCCTGGTCGAGCTGATGATCATCGCTGGAGTCCCATCACGGACACCCGGAGTCTCGGTCGATGTACTGGTTGCTACCGAGGACCTGTTCTCCAACGCAGGTAGACCTCCCATCTGTTCGAATCTTGGGAGTTCTTTCTTCTGCACTCCAGACTCTCTTCTCTTCGACGGCAACGGTGAGCTGGTCCCAATGGAAGCTCTTCAAATCTCGAACTCCATCTCTATCCGAGCACTGGAGCTCGAGAGCATGATCGCGGCAGACCAATGCTCGCAGATACAGTATCAGCTCGGTCTAGCTGGGAACGTGCTGAAGAACAAGAGGTGGAAGCAGACTGATGTAGTCAGCGATAAGGGCGCTTTCGACGCCAAAGTCTGCACGGTCGCCAAGAAGGTGTTCCTCATGCTTATGCAGTGCGGCTTCCGTACCGACGACATCTATCTGCTGTACATGGCGAAGAAGAAGGTGAATCAGTGGCGTCAGGAGACGAACTACTAGACATACCTACTCGGTGAGAGATACCGATGAACTGGCCTTGGTCTAAACCGAGGGATTTCGGTGACTTGTTCGAAGAGCAGGTTACTCGTGCTATAGAGATCAAAGCCGAAGTGGTCTTCTCTGGTACGGTCAGCGAAGCAAACCAGGTGATAGGTCTCGAGTTAGACCTCTCCGATATACCAGAAGATCGGACGCTCTTCATCATCGAGAGGAGCTGTAAAGCTGATGGCAGGACTGATCAGCACCTCTTCATCCCGAGTACGACTGAGATGGGGGAGGTTGTTATCGAATGGCAGCACTGGACCCCGAAGTTTAGGGACGGAAAACCGCTCTTTATCTCTAAGCTATCTAACGAGAAGAGCGCTAATGAGCTAACGCGTATCCTGGGTAAGCATTGGGATTTCTCACGACACCTTTAGTTTATCAGCATGTTGACGCGAAGTCTTTCCTGTAGTATATTGCAATATCAATTGTATTAACAAGTTCAGCAAAGCTACAGGAGATACTATGCTGACTAGAGTTCAGCTGCAGAAGAAAGCACCATCAAGCTCTTGGGACATAGGGCTTAGTGAGGAGCAGAAAACTGCAGTGACCGATGTCGGCGGAGTACGCTTTATCGCTGCTTGTCCCGGTGGTGGTAAGACGAAGACTCTCGTCCAGTCCATAGTCTACCTGGTGAATGAACAGGGAGTAGACCCAAGAGAGATTCTGGCGTTCACCTTTACGAACCAAGCTGCAGAAGAGATGCGGGATCGTCTTGAAGTTGCTCTCGGACCTATCAAGGCTGGGCAGCTTGATTGTAAGACGATGCACTCATTCTTCTACCGAGTGTTCCTGAACAACGCTCAAGCGTATCCGGGTTGGCCGTCTGACAAAATCACGCTGATCGACAAGGCACGTGGAGGTAAGAAGAAGCTCTATCGGCAGATCGCGAAAGAGCTGAACCACCGAGAAGATGATCTGGATTTCGGAGCGGTCCGGCGGAGAATCGGTTGGTGGAAGAACTGGAATATGAAGCCCGCCGACGCTCTGGAGGAAGCTGAAGGACCGGATGACGCTCTGTACGCTCGCTTCTATCAGCGCTATGAAGAGATCAAATGGGAAGGGATGATGATCGATTTCGAGGACATGCTAGTCATGACCCTCGAGCTCTTTGGTCAGTTCCCAGAGATCGCGGAGACTTACGCGGATATGTACCACCATATCTTCGTAGATGAGTATCATGACACGTCTCCGGTGCAGAATGAGCTGATCAAGAGGCTGAACAGTAAGCACGGTAACCTGTTCTTGGTCTGCGATCCGAATCAGAGCATCTATGGTTTCCGGGGTGCAAACCCGGAGATCGTAACGGAGTACCAGACGCATTTCCCGGGTTCTCGAATCCTGAAGTTGACACGGAACTTCCGGTCTGCTAGAACCATAGTAGAGAGATCCTATGAGCTGATTGGTAACAACGATGACTCACAGGCTCTCGGGCTTACCGCTTGGTCTAGCAAAGATGGTGGCACCGTATCTCTGCTCGGAGTCTACGACAACGAAGACGGTGAAGCTGACGCGGTAGCCGAGAAGATCATGGCGAGCCACGAGTCTGGCCGGAAGTGGGGAGAGCACTTCATCCTGTACCGGACGAATGCACAGAGCAGAGCACCAGAAGAAGCTCTGACTCGGTTACAGATACCGTACCGAATCGTTGGTGCTTCTTCGTTCTACCAGCGGAGAGAGATTCTAGACCTACTGGCCTATCTGGGGTTCGTGGAGAAGCCGGAGCCTCTGGGTGAGGATTTCGAACGGATCTACAACAAACCAAACCGCTGGCTTGGTAAGGCTTGGTATCGGCAGTTTCTAGATTTCGCTGGTACAGGCCGAGATCTTAGTCAGCTCCTCCTGGCAAACTACAGCTTACCCTACATGCGATCAGGAGCAAAGATGCTGATGGGGCATCTTAGAGCTTGCCAGGCGTACCACACTCAGTTCGTAAACGGTGAGATCAAGCTTGGTGAGCTGGCAAACCAGATCCTCCGAGTAACCAGATACGTAGAGTGGATGTCTGGAGAGGATGACCAGCAGCAGGAGCGAGTCCAGAACCTCCAAGAGTTCATCCACACGCTGGATCGGTTCAGCAGTATTGATGCTCTCTTCCGGTATATTGAGCTGATCAGCTCGAAATTTACGGAAGACGCAAAGGGAGACGATCGAGTAGTCCTGATGACCGTCCACAAAGCGAAGGGCACTGAGAATAGCAAGGTGTTCGTTATCGGGATGAATGATGGTGTCTTTCCTCATGCGAAAGCAAGCGTCTTCGAAGAGAGAAGAGTTTGCTTCGTAGCAGTATCAAGAGCAGAGGAGGAATGTTGGTTGTCCTCCTCGAAGAGATTCCGGGGTCGGGATTGTGAAGCCAGTATCTTCCTAACCGAACTCGGGTTAGCCGTTCCGTCAGAGCTTCCAGAAGAAGTGCTAGCATCCTCATAAGAAGGGAGACATAACGTGGTAGACCCAACCGCTTACAACAGAGTGATTCTCCGGATCGAAGGGCTTTCCACCAGCCTCAAGAAGCACGTAGAGGAGAACCCACAGTTTGCCGGGATCTTCGATACCGATCCGACGACGCCGAAGCATCCTATCAAGAAGAGCGATCTTCCGAAGCTGATCGCCTGCCGCATCCTGCCGTTCATCATGGAGTCCTTCAGCCACTACCAGGACGATGAAGAGTTGGTCTGGGAATGCGGCTTGTTCGATCAGGCTCGTATCGACGAAGGTATCTCAGAAGTTGATGTCCGTCAGGCCAAGAAGCTGCTGAACGAGCTACTCGAGGAGCTGGGATAATGCCGATCTTCCATCATTGCCTCGGCTGTAAAGAGGAGAGGCAGATGAAGAGAGTGACGCTCTCGCTATTCAGAAATGGGCGTCCCGCAATCCAGGGCTACTGCACGAAATGCGGAGCCAAGATGACTCGCATGCTACCGAAGTTCCCACCTCTTGAGCAGGGTGTAGTAAGAGCGGAGGACTGAGCTATCAAGCCCTACCATCCTTACTAATGGAGGAGGGGATGTATCTGATTAAAGCGGAAAACGCTACGGAAGCCATGTTCTGGGTCTTCCATAAGATCTCTCGAGAGGGAGAGTTTGTTGGTAAGACCTCGGACATCCTGGACGTTCATGTAGTCATCGAGAAGCCTACTCAAGCTCTCACCCATATGCGAAAGCAGCATTGGGTTTGGGCCTTGCAGGAAGGTTCCGATCGACTGAATCCAGAGTTCGAGAACCCAGGAGAGGCTTACCGCTTTCGCCCGAACTGGCAGAAGAAGCTGGCCAGGGAAGAAGGCGCGTTCTGCTACACCTATGGTGAAGTGTACCGCGCTCAGCTGCCGATCATACTCAAGAAGCTGAAGGCTAAGCAGACCAGAGAAGCGATCATCAACATGTGGGACTCTCGTTTCCTGTTTGAGGATAACGATCGTACTCCATGCACGCTGACTTTGCACTTCCTGGTCCGGGGCGGGCGACTACACCTATTCGTCAGCATGAGGACGAATGATGCAATGAATCTCATGCCTTACGATCTTTGGCACCACTGCCTCCTCCAGAGGTACGTAGCGTCAAAGCTCGGACTTGAGCTTGGTGAGTACCACCACCAAGCCGATCATGCGTACGTGCCGAAGAGGCGAGTGACTACAGGAAATCTGAAGCGCACTGTAGACGAGCTGGCTGAGACTGCGGATAAGATCTCTCGTGACCCGGTCCCGTTCTATAGCGATGCAGATTTCCTGGCAAGCTCGATTGACGCAGATATGACGTACCACTACCGCGCGCTCCAGGACATGCGGAATGGTAACTTCAGCCAAGCCATTCAGTCCTATGACCAGATCACCTCTCCGTTTGTCAAGGACTGGACTGGAACCCTCATCACCGCTGAGGGTAATGCCAGGGGTTATAAACCCTCTGTACCCGTTCTTCTCCCCGATATCAATTTCATACATACTTTAGGCTATCATCTTCGCTCACGATAGGGAGCTAATATGTCCGGACGGATCTACGAGAACTGCAAAGACGCCATCGAGGAGACCGAGAGAGAGCTTTTCGAGATGGGTCTGGAAGTATCCGGCTATTCCTACCAGGATAAAGTCGTTGAGGGTAATGACGACTTCACGACAAAGGAGCTACAGGCTTACAGCTTCGACGTCATGTCGCCCGACCCGGCAGAGGCGCTCCAGTGCGTCGAGCGCTGGTACGGTAATACAGTTCGGACCTGGGTCGAAGCAGAGTTCGAAGAGCGCGTCGATCCAACAGGACGTGGGCAGAACCCGGGTAACGCCTGGAGGATACGGAAAGAGGTCTGGGAGCAGTTTCTCGAGAATACAGGACGCTTCGCCTATACGTACTCGGAGCGGATGAGCCCACAGCTTCCTCCAGTGATCAGAGAGCTGAAGGCGCATCCATCTTCTCGTCAGGCCATCATTGAGCTACACAGCAACGTCTATGACCTCCCACGCCTGGGTGGTCTGCGACGGATCCCGTGCTCAATGTTCTACCAGTTCCTCATCCGGAATGGTGCCATGGACTGCATCTACGTGATGCGCAGCTCGGACTTCCTGACGCATTTTGTGGATGACCTGACCCTGGCTATCCTGCTCCAAGACTATTTCCGGGTTCAGGTCGACCGGAGCCTGGCGATGGGGAAGTTCTCGATGTTCGTTTCTAGTCTGCATGCATTCAAGAAGGACCTGAGAGCTAAGGGAATCTTTTAGGAGAGATACTATGCCTGGTGTACGATGCCCAAACTGTGAGAAGTTCGCCTCTCTCGAGACCGAAGAAGAGCCAGAGATCATCAGCGATGACACCGATGGTGATGCAGACAACGGCTACACCCTCAACGGGGAAGTTCGTATCGTCCGCACCTGTGTAGACTGCAGGGAAGAACTCAAGGAAGCAATTCTCGAGTTCGAGATTGAGTGTCCGAAAAACTTTGATCCGGACACCTGGGACTACGAACTCGAGGCTCATCCGACCGAACGGGTCCAAAGCACAAACAAGAAAGGGCGTCCGATCAAGAAAGCTCGGTACCAGAAGAGCTTCTACGGCGCTGAGATCACAGCAGTCTTCAACCGACACGGTGCTGACAAAGACGAAGAACCACCGACGCAGTCGGTAACGGTAGAGGAACAGGCTTCTTACTTCGAAGACCTGGTCTGAGAGGAGGTTAGCTTTGGGCACTCTACTAGAGAAAGCGAAGGATGCAGTTCGTAAGCTTTGGGAAGAGCTGCCTCCCGACGTCGCAAGAGAAGCGCTGGAGGAGATCACCTCGGATATCGAGGGCTACGTCATGGCTCTCGATGAAGAAAGCGATGAAGAATGAGCGTCAAGAAGAACAAGTGGTATCACATTGACGAAGAAATCATGCCGAAACATGGTGTTCGCCTCTTGGTCTGTTCTCCGAAGCATCGTAAGGATCCAAGCATGTTTCTTCGCCTTCTTGATAGCCAGTTCCTCTCAATCAGCTCCGATGTTGAGTACTGGATGATTCCAGATTACCCACTCGGGATTCAGGATCTTGAACGAGACTCTACAAATGAGCAATGAGCCGACGGTAGCAACACTTTGGGGCGGTATCGGTGGCGGTATGCTCGGCTTCGTCCAGGCTGGGTATCAAGCGCTTTGGGCGGCAGACGACCGAGACTTCGTCCGTAAGAAGTGGTTCGGTCAGTCTTGGCTCCATTGGATCACGCACTCGAACATCAAGGCTCTTACGCCAGGGTTTTTGGATCCAAAGGTCGTGGAAGATAGTGCTCGGAGAAACTATCAGCCGATTGTTCCAGACGTAATTGTCGGCTCTCCACCGTGTAAGCGCTTCTCCTCACTCGCTGTTCGGAAGAAGGACCGGCTGGAGTTCGACCCGGACGATCTGGAGTACGTGAGGTTTGCCAAGACCATCTACGATATACGGCCGAAAGCTTTCGTCCTGGAGAATCTGGTCTCGATCCAGAAGCATCTGTTCTGGACTCGGGGCAATGATACCGCTGGGCATTTACATCAAGCTCCAACACTAACCTTAGCGGCCGACCAGACCGTACTCGTCCGGTTGCATGGTTACACCCTCGAGGCTTTCGAGCTTAATGCCGTAGATTACGGGGTCCCACAGAATAGGAAACGTCTCTACATCGTAGGTGTAAAGAACGACTGTCTTCAAGGTCGATCAATCATGAGACCTCATGTCGTTCGAGACCCACCACATACGGTGGAGGAGGCCTTCGAAGGGCTAACTCCACGGGTATGGAACATGGACCTTCCGAAGCATTCCGCGGAGAGGAAGGCCGGGTTCACTCGCCTGGAACCTGGACAGAGCTACTACGGAACCCAGAACAACCGCCGTATTTTCTGGGACCGCCCGGGTCCTACGGTCACATCACACCGCACGCAGTACGTACATCCGTCAGAGCCAAGGACCCTAACCGTTCGGGAATGCGCTCGACTCATGGGTTTCCCGGACGGTTTTCACTTCTATGGTCCTCGCACGAAGCAACTCGACCAGGTAGGTTGTGGGATCTGTCCTCCGGTCCTACTAGAGATTGCAACGGTGCTTAAGGGACTACTTTAGGAGAGCTTCATCATGAAGCAGTATCTAGAGCTCGTTAATCGCGTACTGTCCGAAGGGGTTCGGAAAGACGATCGCACAGGAACCGGAACCCTATCGGTGTTCGGACATCAGATGCGTTTTGACCTTTCGGAGGGGTTCCCACTGCTCACGACGAAGAAGCTTCATGTGAAGTCCATCATCCATGAGCTTCTCTGGTTCCTGATGGGTAGCACGAACACTTGGTATCTCAAGCAGAACGGAGTAAAGATCTGGGACGAATGGGCTGCAGAGGACGGTGAACTCGGTCCAGTCTATGGATACCAGTGGAAGTACTGGCCGGCCTACCGTGAAGATGCCTACCGCATCAGCTGTGAGTGTGTAGACCAGATCGCTGCAGCAGTTGATCTGCTCTGTGAAGATCCAGACAGTCGCCGGAACCTCGTAAGTGCTTGGAATGTCGCTGATCTGAACAAGATGGCACTAGTTCCTTGCCACTGTCTCTTCCAGCTGAACGTAACCGGTGGAAAGCTCTCATGCCAGATGTATCAGCGTAGCTGCGATATCGGGTTAGGAGTTCCGTTCAACATCGCTAGCTATGCTTTGCTCACCATGATGTTTGCACAAGTTGCGAACCTGAAGCTTGGAGAGTTCATCTGGGTGGGTGGCGATACGCATATCTACCTGAACCACATCGACGCACTGGAAGAACAGCTAAACAGAATCCCAAGACCTCTACCCACGATGAAGATCCGGCAAAGAGGTCAGGGGATGAATGATTTCCTGTTCAGCGACTTCCAGCTGTCTGGCTACGACCCGTACCCGCACATCAAGATGGATATTTCCGTCTGATCTCAATGGCTAGCTCTCCTACGGTAGGCCTTATCTTCTCTGGTGCAGGCTCCGCTGGTGTGGGTGCTGAACAGGCTGGCTTCGAGGTTAAGTACCTGGTCGACCCTCGTGACTTCATCGTTACACAGACCTGGGAGACTAACTTCCCTGGGGCTAAATGGTCAAGAAAGCTGGAAGACTTACGAGATGAGCCCGTTGACCTGATCATCGGATCGCCTCCCTGTTCCAAGTATTCTCTACTGAACCGCACGAAGACCAGACTCGATCTGTACGCTACAAATCCTAAGCGCGTAGAGTACACCGCATTCCTGAGAGAGATCAATGAACGACAGCCGAAAGCCTTCGTCCTGGAGAATCTCCCGCGCATTCGATCGTTTCTGTTCTTCACGTATAATCCCGATGATCCGACGTTCTACGTTCATTACTACAACAAGAAGAAGCGACAGATGGAAACCCGGCCTGTCCTTACGCTGCCGGGTTATCGCATCTTTCAGTACGTTATTGATACCGCTGACCTCGGTATGGCACAGACACGTAAGAGGCTTTTCATCGTCGGAGTACGGAGTGAGTACCCGTGGTCCTGGACGCCCCCACAACGTAAGCCGGAGTGGCTCAACCGGGCGATACGAGACCTCTCGGAAGAAGCCGATAATAACCAGAAAGACTGGCTCTCCGAACAAGAACGAAGACTCTGGAAACGCCTGAAGTATAAGGAAAAGTCTGACGCCAACCGAAAAGTCCGGAAGATGCCTCCGAAGGAGCCTTGTGCCACGATCGTCTCCGCTTCTCTGAGGTACTACCACTACAAGGAGCCCAGGTTCTTGACTCCCAGAGAGTGCGCTCGAGTTCAAGGCTTTCCAGACAGCTTCGTGTTTTGCGGGTCTACTCGGCAGCAGCTTAACCAGATCGGAAAAGCTATTGCTCCACCAATAGTAGAAACTCTCGCAAGACAAATTAAAACTACAATAGAATTGATTGATCAGACAAACGCTCTGGAAAGGCTGATGAGATGAGGACTGTCAAGACTAAGGGTGATCTTGATCTGATTGATATTGCAAGTCACTATGATGATATCACTCAGAACGGGAAAGAGTGGTACATGGTCTGTCCTCTGCCGGAGCACCACGATACGAACCCGTCTTGCGCGTTCAATCCTGAGAAGCAGATGTGGTACTGCCATGGGTGTGGAGAAGGAGGAGACGTATTTGACCTCCTGATGAAGGTTCACGGCACCGACTTTCGTGGAGCTATAGAAGCTCTACGAGATCATCACCAAATCGACTACCGACCAGCAGGTGGTTCGAAAGGAACCGGCGAGAAAGAACAGCTCCGAAAAGTAGTTCAATGGGCCTGCGACGCTTACCACGCCCACCTGAAGAGCAGAGGCCAGCTTTACGATCGAGACTCCGGGTCTTTCGAGACTGCTCGAAATTACCTGAATAATCGGAATTTCGACCTTGGTGATGTCAACCGTTGGGGGCTTGGCTGGTCTGGAAACTACCCAACCGCTCTAGCAGAACTGGCTCGAAAACAAGAAGTCGACCGAGACTTGCTTGTAAAGGCTGGGCTACTGCACAAGCGGAGCGATCAAGAGGGTAAATACCGCGACGTTTTCGTTGGACGCATCATGATCCCGGTACGAGACGCAGCTGGTAGACCGGTTGGGTTCGCTGGTAGGAAAATCTCGTCTGGTTCCCGTCAGAAGTACATAAACACCGGAGACACGCCCATCTTCAAGAAAGCAGACATCCTGATGAACTGGGACCAAGCTGCTAAATGGGCACGGAAAAGGAATCGTATTGTTGTAGTAGAAGGGCCACTTGACCTACTTCGGACGGTCAAGATTGGTATTGATGAGACTGTCTGTACCATGGGGACCGCGATGTCTGACGCCCATGTCGAGATGCTTTCCGGTCTTGGGGTTACTCGAGTCATCCTCTTCGGCGATGGAGACGAGGCCGGCGTCAAGGCTTCAATAAAGAGGGGCGAAAAGCTGCTTCTCGAAAATCAGCCTGCTTACGTCGTAGAGACTCCCGAGGGAGAAGATCCTGATAGCTTCGGAGATAAGAAGCCGACTAGCACAAGTCGCGCAATACGAATTGCTCCGACATATCTTCGATTTCTCTACAACCAAGAGCCAAAACGGGATGCGCTCAGTAAAGCAGAGCTGGCAGACTCGTTCAGGGTTCTGTTGTCGAAGATCAACGACGAGACCAGGAGAGCGCTTCTCGCCAATGAAGTGCAGGAGATACTTGGTGTCGAGTTTAAAGCGCCAGCGCATTTGGCAGCTCTCCGCCCAGAAAAGCCCGCTCCGAAGAAGGAGGGCACCGTCCCGCAGATAGAGCTCGATATGATCTGGGCTGTACTGTTCCACTGGGATGAGCCAGCAGTTTTCGAGTTAACAGCGCATGTCTTACCAACTCTTCCGAAAGGCCTTCTCTCTGATCTCGGAAAGCAAACACTGTCCTTCATCATGTCCCAGTTGGAACAATGGGACGGAGATCATGAAAAGCTGATCACGAACTCCTCGTATGTTGGAGTTGAACCCGAAGTGAGTCAGCTTCTCAGCGTCATCCGTAGTATGAACCGAGATGCTAACCCAGACTGGACTAAGTTCCTTAGAGAGGTCACCCAGTGGGCGACTATTGAATCCGCTAAGCACGAGCTGGAGCAGCTGAGACAAAGATTAACTGGCTCAGAAGACGGTGGAGTCAGTATCTTGGAGCAGTACGTCAAAACCAGCCGGAGACGTTTAAATGTGGATTAAACTGTCCAGAGATCTAGACAGCTACTGCATGAGCTGTACGAAAGTCGCTATCTGCTCAGCAAGAATGAGTATTAAGGCGCAGTTAGACGCTCTGATGTACATGCCGTTACCTCTACCCGATGTTACTCTCGATGTTACTTCCTGTAAAGCCTATGAGGAGGATGAACGTGTCAAAGCTGCTAGAGCTGCCGATGGAGTTCGAGGATGAGTATGGTGAGATCACCGCAGTCTTTGATGGTGAGACTTTCCGTTACCGCCATCCGTACTACGAGAACAAATGGATCACTCTTACTGACCTGATCCGGAACCGTCTGTTGGTCCGGATGGACCCGAAAGCGTTCAAGACTCCATCCGGTAGACTCTGGCTGCCCCCGCAGAAGATACAGAGTTCGCAGATTGGCACGATCCTGATGAAGACTCCCACCTACTGGGATTACTTCTCAGAGCAGTGGATGCCCACCGACGAATTCGAAGTCGGTTCTCGAGTCATCTTCAGGCCGACTTCTGGCCTGCCCCTGTATTACGGTAGATCCTTCACGGTGTGGTTCTTCCGGCCAGGCTCGATCATGGCACTGATTGAGAAAGACGAAGGAAGAGAGCCTCACCAGATGCCCGTCACTCCATTCGCCACCGAAGCGGATGAGTACCCGGAGATTGATTCTGATGCAGACACCCAAGAAATCGTTGAAGACGTGGGATGATCTTTCCCTGGAAGAGAAGAAGAAAGCCTACTACTACTGGCACATACAGAGAGCAGGCGATCTCACCGAGGTAGCGGAAGAACTGGAGACAACAACGGAGATTCTAGCACGTTGGGCTGTGAAGCATCGTCTCCCAGTACTTGAATACGATCCCACGGCTCCAGCCTCCGAACGCCATACGAAGCTCTTCTCAAGTCAAGCCTTCCGAGTGCAGAGGCTATCTCGTCAGAACATGTACATGGGAGTGGCTAAGCTTGTAGCAGCTCGGTCAACATGCTTGTCCTGTCAAGTCGGCGCGGTGATCGTCAAAGACAACCGTATCGTCTCTACTGGCTACAACGGAGCTCCTTCCGGCTGCTACCACTGCACCGACGTAGGAGTTTGCCGGAAGGAGCTTTATGGCCACGAGCATTTTGATTCGTCGGTCCCAGGACAGCTCGGAGCAGCTTACGAAGTCTCTCGTTCGGTGCATGCTGAACAGAGCGCTATCTGTCAAGCTGCTAAGGTAGGCATCGCTATAGGAGGCGCTGACATCTTTGTCACCCGCGAGCCTTGCGCGATCTGCATGCGCATGATCATCAACTGCGGGATCGAGAAGGTTTACTATCCTCCTCGAGAAGATTCGAACCAGATCAGCCAGAAGACAGCCAGCGAGGAGATGGTCTGAAATCATGAGCGAAGCTAACGAAGATCCCAGAGACCCCTATACTTATGCTTGTGACTACATCAGGCTCAGTACTGGGGGCGTAGTCATCTCTCGATCGGTCGCTAGTCAGATCCGAAGCGCGATCGCAAAGGCTCTTAAGATGACGGATGAAGAGTTAGCTGTTGAGCTCGCCGAGTACTACAAAGCCCATACCGGTGGACTCGTGGAGCAGCACCTTAAGGATCTTCAGCGACAGGGAGTTATCTGAGTAGGGCCGATTCACTGAATTTGATACAACAACTTCCAAGTTGTATTGTTGTATTGATACAAACAACAACTCCTGAATTGATCTTAGATTGTCTGCGTTACCCCAAAACAATTCTAGAGTTGTTGCTTGTATCAACTTTTTAATCAAGAGGTTGATATGCCACGCGATGCTTGTTTCGAATTCAGCATTGGGAACCGAGTTCGCATCATTGCACCGTCCCTGGTTGGTACCGTTGACGCTATGATTGTGGACAACCAGGGCAAGCAGTATCGAGTCATCTACTGGGCTGACGGGACTCGAAAGGCTACCTGGCTTAACGGCTGGGAGATCGAGACCACAGATCAAGAATTCTAACCGTAAGAGGTGTACCATGAACGAAGAGATGATTGGGATGTCTCTTGACGGGTTCACCGTAGAAGAGATTTTCGAAGCCTGGAGTGACTATGAAGACCGCAGGTCAGGAAGGAAGCCTGGGGAAGGCCGCATAGGATTCTTTCGCAGCCGGTCCATAGCAAAGGGCATTGCAGCAAACCGCCAATCCTACCTTGGGCGGGTCACAAAACACCTCATGATCACCAACGGGTCAGAGCACTATCTATTCTCTGCTGAACCGATTGAGCTCGACTCGGATGAAGAAGCTGCCCAGGAGGTCCGGGAGGCTGCTCTCAAGAAGCTGTCTGATAGTGAGCTCCGTGTGCTCGGGCTCTAGAGGGAGGCAACTGATGTACTACGAGGAGGCATGGTTTGACGGGGTCCTCTTCTGGCGCGGCACACCTGATGGTGTCTGGAAGCAACTCACCGAAGAGCAGCTTACAGCCAAGTTGCGTGAGGCCAAGGCCGTAGAGACCGCGAAGGATAAGCAGATCAGGGAGTTGGAGGAGCAACGCAACTTTGCTCTGGACGGAGTCAACGCATTCCGGGCTGAGCGCGAGTTACCTCGGATCACGCCGGAAGACCTCGAGAAGTGTGTGAAGATACTGGACGACTTCTTTGATGAGCTTGAGAAGGGAGCTGGAGATGAGTGAAGAGGAACAAAGAGAGCAAGAAGAAGAACTGGCTCCCTTCTTTGCAACGGAGATGAGGGAGAACTGGCTTAAGCTAGTCTCTTCTGCCTGCGCTATGTTCATGCGCATCGAAGACTTCCTTGTAGAAATTGAGGACTTGGAAACAGCAGTCTACGAGGGACGGCATATGACTAAGGCTAAGGAGCTGAAGTCACGACTCAGTACCCTCCAACGCCGGTTTGCTGAGGCTTCGCGTTTATCCCAGAACGTCGTAGATCAAGCCGTCCTCGATGTAGATTTGTTATTGTTGTCAATAACAACTTACAGGGCTAAGCTGAAGGAGTACCGTATTGGAGACGCCGACGAAGGAGACGCTGCCAAAGCTGCGATTCTCCACCCTGTCGCAATCGGAAAACGCGCAAAAGCCCGCCAACGGGAACGAGCCAGAACCGAGCTCCGGCGACAGCGCGATATCAGGACTGGGCGCTCCTATCAGGCTCGGAAAGCTAGCGACAACGAGGAAGCGCGAACAGACGCTGATTGAGCTCCCACTGGATAGGTGCCATGAATGTCCACTCCGAGACTCTCCATCGATCAAGCATAATTACCGAGGCCAAGTTCCCGCTCGAATTATGTTTATGGGAGAAGCTCCAGGATCGGCAGAGGAGAAGACTGGAGAAGCTTTCAGAGGACAACCCGGGAAGCTTCTATCTGCAATCCTCGAAGAAACTGGATTCAGAGAGGACGAAGAGGTTTTTGTCTGCAATACACTCCTCTGCCGGCCTCTGAGCAAGCCAAAGTCTCCAGAGTTGAAGTGCTGCCGAAGTAACATCGAAGCTATCGTCCGCGCGGTTAGCCCAGAAGTCATAGTCCCCATGGGAAACTTCTCCCTTAAGTGGCTGACTGGGAAGTCCGGGATTATGACATGGCACGGCTCGAAAATGGAGTCGGACTACGGCACCGTGATCCCAGCGATTCATCCATCGGCGGCATTACGGAATGGCGCTCGAGTTCTGCCTAAGACGAAAGAACAGCAACGAGAGGGGATACGCGGCTTCATCGTTACTGATCTTGAGTATGCAAAGGCCGTCTTGGATGGTACAGAAGAAGAGTTCGAGACTAGCGTTGATGTAAACTTCAATTACTCGATAGCGAAAGAGGTAGAGGACCTGGAGAAGGTCTTCGAAGCAGTACAAGCACATGAAGAGATCGCAGTAGACATCGAGACAACAGGCCTTACCTTCTATCGAGACGAGATCATTGGGATCGCGTTCTCCTGGGAGGAGGGTCAAGGAGTGTACATCCCACTTCGCACTCGAGTCGACGATCTCAAAGATCTTGGGTCTGAACGGCTAGAGCGTCTCCATCAGCTGCACTCTAAGATCCGTGATATAGGTGCAGCTGGGCCAGGGTCTTCTGGGCTGGAGGATGAGGACTCGAGGACACCGGAAGTCCTAAAGGAGTGGAGAGCGAAGCGGAAAAAGAAGAAAAAGAAGAAGGGAGAACGCCTCGTCCAGTTCTGGGGAGCAGACCAGAAAGAAGTCGAAGAGTTCATTGGAGCTATCCTCAGGATACCGGGGAAGAAGTTTTACGGCTGGAACTTTAAGTTCGATGAGAAGTTTCTCGCCTATCACTTCGGAAGTGGTATCTTCAGAACCAGTGGAGACGGGCTCTTTCAGAGCTACTTGCTTGATGAGAACACTCCCAATGATTTGAAGTCGAACACAGACTATAACATCCCGGAGATGCGTGGCTACGCTAATGAGCTACGCCGGCATACCAGCCAATCGCAGCTTGATGATGAGAAGCTAGCGCATGTCCCGCTAGACGTACTCTACCGGTATGGATGTGGGGATGTTGACGCGACTCGGCGCCTGGTAAGAAAGTTCAACCAGGAACTAGCTCGTTCTGACGGACTGAACTCGTACTACCGACAGTTCTACTTGCCACTCCATCACGCATACACTGCCGCTGAGCTAGAGGGAGTCCTTGTCGATCATGAATGGGTTGAGAAGGTAGCGATAGACCGGGTCGAGAAACTAGATCGGGCTTCCAGAGAGATGTTCGAGATGGTCGGAGCTGAGTTCAACCCGAACTCAGATAAGCAGCTAATTCCGATCGTCTACGGTAAGGGCTCTCGATTTGGAGTAAAAGTCCCCTATGACGAGAAACATCTGCTGACCGACTCTGGCACCCCATCAGTTAAGGAACTGACTCTGAAGTGGATGTTCTACAACCACCCGGTTGATTCCGACATTTCCAGGTTCGTCAGACTGCTTCTTGAGCACCGGAAGCTATCGAAGCAGATGTCGACCTATATTGTTGGCTGCACTGACGACCTGGATGACTTCGGCAGAGCTCATTTCGGCTTCAACCTGATTGGAGCTGTAACAGGTCGTCTCTCCTGTAAGCGTATTCCAATACAAACGATCCCCAGAGAACCTCTTATGAGGGGGATGTTTGTATCCGCTCCAGGTTGGCGCTTGATCGAAGCAGACTATATGGCACAAGAGTTACGGATCGCGTCCTGGTATTCAAGGGATCCTGTAATGAACCATGAGTTTGCTACTGGAGCAGACCCGCACCTCAATACGGCTTCCGAGATGTTCAAGAAGCCACATGATGAGATAAGCAAGCACGAGAGGAAGCTTGCAAAATCGACGAACTTCGGGAGCCTCTACGAAGGTGGTCCTACGACCCTTGCAGACTCCATCAATGACCGTCTGGACCTTGAGGATACTCCAGTTTCAGCCAACGACACGGAGATCTTCCAGGAAGCATGGGCTAAGCGGTACCGTGGATTCGTCAGCTGGAGGTACAAAGTCCACAGTACGGTTAAGAGAGATAAGCAGGTAGTCTCTCCGCTTGGAAGAGTTCGACGGCTTCCAGCGGTTGACTCGGAGGATAAGAAGGACCGAGCAGAAGCTATGAGGCAGGGAGTCAACTCACTCATCCAGGGCCTCGGCTCCGATATAGGTAGCTATGCTCTCACTCGTATACTCCCCAGCCTGAGAGCTGAAGGTCTACACGCGCACTTCCGTTGGGGTCTACATGATGCGTTATTCATCGAAGCTCCTGAGGGCGAGGTTGTTGCAACCTGCGAGATCATGCAGGAAGAACAGGAAAGAGAGATAGTTGACGGCCTCCATACTCCAGTCGAGTTCAAGGTCTTCGATGAGCGCTGGGCTGGAGATCACATCGAAGACAGTGGAGAGCTGCTGAAGATCAAGGAGAAGTATGGCCCAATGGTAGGTCGGCCTGTACAGTCCTACAGCTCCATCCTCACTGATCTAGTTGGCACTACCGAGACCCCGTACATGGCTAGCGGTTTCTGATGGCCTGCATTTTAGTCTGCCCCTACCCGTGATAGTTTTCAATATACTTCTACTGGTTCAACCCTATCACTTTCACCGAGAAGGAGGGTTTCATGGACCTTTCTGATGTTAGTTTCTACCCCGAAACAGTCACTCCCGTCAAGACCATCGAAGAGCTCAAGGACCACGTTGATCTCTTCTCTGGCTTCGAGACTCGAGAGGTTCCTGGGAGAACTCTCCGAGTTGAGGACGATGGGCAGGTCACCGTTGACGGTGAGACTAGACAGGTCACAGCCTCTGGGATGCGTTGCCTCTGCAAGGCACTTCGGATTCCCGATCCGTTTGCTCAGCGCATCCCGTTCGAGCTGCTGCAGTTCAATGTTCACCGGTTGCTCGCAGACGTAGACCAGGTCAAGGTCTTCGAGTCTGGAGTGAACAACCACTGGGTGAACATCACCTCTCCCAGGTCGTGGGGCGTAGATACCATCCCGCTCATCGAGCAGATCGAAGAGGGTCTCGAAACCCTCACGCTGATCACCGGCGAAGTCTCAGAGCTCGGTGTTATCCTGGACTTCCGCTCCGAGGAAGTTGCTGAGGTCAAGGATGATCTGGAAGTCGGATCCATCACGCAGTTTGGCCGACGGTTCACTACTTCGGAGTCTGGTTTCGGCTATCCATCATCATCCTTCGTGGCGTTCCGGCTGGTCTGCTCCAATGGCATGATCGCTCCAAGGTCATTCGGCCAGGTCAAGTGCCGCCATCGGGGTAACCAAGAAGCACAGATCGCGTCCTTCATCCGGCGTTGCCAGTCCGGCGCTGGGCAGCTTGAGCGTGTCGCCAGCGCCTATGCAGCAATCGCTCAAGACAGCACCATCGTACCGAATAACCGCCAGCTTCACCGGATCTGGAACGGTACTCGGAAGATCCTGGGAGACGCCGACCTGGCAGATGAAGTCATCGGTATCGACTCCGAACTGCGGTCAGAGCTCCGCTCTGCTGTCAAGAGAGAACGGCGAATCGGGCTCGCGGACGAGATCGACGAAGAGATCGACGAGACGACAACCACCGAGGTCCCGCTGGTTACGAGGATCCCGTGGTTCACTCTGTTGAACCGGGTTACTCGGTCGGCCAATGACATCAGCGGGCGGCCCAGAGCTAAGCTCCAGGAGCTCGGGGGCAAGGTCCTCGCTATCGCCGCAGAATCGGTAGTTCTTCCCACAGAGTAAGGAGCTGGTATGATCGCCCTAATTGACGGGGATCATATGGCCAGCCGGGCTTTCTACGCTCTGGAGAACTACCGAGGAGCATACGGACAGCCAGCTGGTGCCATATACGGTTTCATCCAAGCACTTGGACGTGTCTGTCACCAGCTGGTGCCGTACTTCGTAGTTGTATGCTGGGGAGATCGCCGAGCCAATCTCTGGCGCCGGCAGCTCTATCCAGAGTACAAGGCGAACCGTAAAGAGACTCCAGAAGAGTTCATCTCTCAGGTCCGTATGATTCAAGAGCTACTGGAAGGGATGGGGCTTTGTCAGACTCTCTGCCCTACCTTCGAGGCTGACGATGCGATAGCCGCGATCACCACTGATTGTGTGGCAGCTACTCGTGAAGTAAGTATTGTTACAGGCGACCACGATTTGTTTCAGTTGATTCGGAACAAACGCCCAGCCGTCTGCTGCCATGTTCCAGTTAAAGGTGAAGGGTACCGGAAGGTCACAGAGGAAGACGTGATCGAGAAATTCGGTGTTTCACCTAAACTGCTACCAATGTTCATGGCGCTGAAAGGAGAAAAAGGGGAGGCAGAAGGAGTCCCGGGTATAGGTAGGAAGAGAGCTGCAGAGTATATCCTTGGTCAAGCTTCCGACGCTGTAAATGCGAAGGTGAAAGCGTACCAAGATCGGATAGCGTTGAACCTCAAGCTGGTGAATCTCCTTGAGATTAAGACTGAAGAGCTTACACCAAGTACGCTTTCAGTCATGCCAGCAGAGTACGATGAGATGAGGGTCTTAGCTGTGCTACGACAAGCAGGCCTCACCGGAAGGCGCTCTCTGCTCTCTGAAGTACGATCAACTCTTGGATACTACCAAGAGACGCAGCGTCGAGGAGCACACAGCATGGACGACATACTGGACGAGGTGAGATAGGCCATGGAGTCTGAAGAGAGTGTTAGGATCGATGCGATGAAGGAAGCTCTGAGAAATGTCTTTGAGACTCTGATCACCGATGACTCGGACCCAGACTTCTGGAAGCTTCGGGCTTCGGAGGTGATCGAGGAGCTGGAGACGGAGGGTATCTTCATTGAGTAAGTTCAAGATCAAGATCGGTCAGAGAAGCGACGTCGAAGCTCAGACCGGAGGCGATCCTGAATCGCGGAAGCAAGAACTCGGGCTTGATAAGTCCGGGAAGCGATCGGAAGCGAAGTGGGGAGCTGACGAGGAAAGTATCGAGGCCTCAAGCGCAGAACCAGAGGTCACCTCATCGGCACCAGACTTTGAAGGGCACCAGCCTGGAGATGAGGAGTACATCGACCCAAGCTTCTTCGCTCTTGACTTCAGGATCAATGGCCAGGTCTTCAAGATGGCCGTTGATCACATCCTCAGGATCAAGCATGATGAGTTGACCGACCCAGACATTGAGACGTTCAACTCGCAACTTGAAGCCTGCTCATACTATCGCTTCTCTTTCTTCGCCGCCGCCCAGCAGGTCCAACGTCGCCGAAAAGAAGTTGAACGCGCCTTCCGTAGTTGGCTCGCGAAGAAGCAGGACTACTGGAGAGATGAGCTCTCCAAAGCTCGGAAGAAATTCCGAGAGCGGCACAGTCTTACCTCGAAGGATCAGCCTGGGATCACGAAGGATGAAATCCTGGATGCTATCTTGGTGGACCCGGACGATGGTCAGCAGTATGATAAGTTCAATACAGAGATCGACACCTTGAAGCAGAAGGAAGATCTCTTGATGGAGCTTCGCGATTGTCTCCATGACCGAGGTTTCCATCTTGGAGGTATAGCAGACCGCATGTCGGCCCACCGTCGTAAGACAGAATTCTAGCCAGCTCGAACTCAATACAATTTGTATTGTATTAAACATCAACAGGAGGTCTTTCGATGAAGATCAAGATGGGGCAGCCACAGAGGCTGAAGAATCAAGCCGAGCGAGGTTCCGACAGGATCAAGCTCGGGGAGGGAGAGAATGTCCATCGCGTCCTTTTCGGTCCGGTGGTCGTTCACACGGTATTCTGGCCGTCGCAGCAGCGTGACGATGCTACCGGTGAGATCAAGACGGTGACCAAGTCCGCTAAGGTGGCTGATCGTGGTAGCATCTTCGACGGCATCGCGGCTCTGGACCGGAAGATCCAGAGAGCTACCGGCGTAGACAAGCCCAGGTCTCAGCTGGACAAGAACACGAAGTTCAACTACCTGGTGATCGATGTAGACAAGGAGCCGCTGAAGGTCGGCATCGCACAGTATCCCAAGGGCGTGAAGGATGCTCTCGTGGAGCTGGAAGAGAAGAGGGATACCGACGACGCTACCAAGCTCCGGTACGGCCTGATCTGGATGTACAACGTGATCATCACCAAGGACGTCGACCCCAACAAGGAGCGCCGGTACGGTACCGACTACGCGGTCGAACCGGATCCGAAGAATCCGTGGCTGGGTCAGGTTCCGGCGGATTGGCTCAAGGCCGACTTCGACACCATCGTCGAAGGTGGGTACATCGATCTCAAAGAGGTCTTCTCCGAAGAGATGATGGCAGCTCTGGAAGAAGCCGAGATCGACCTGGAGGCGGAAGGCGTTCCGGACTCGGAAGAAGTAATCATGGAGCGGCTCCAGGCCTTCCCGATCGACCTGAACGCTACCAGGTTCGACAAGCCGGCTTTCGCCCGTCCAGACCTGATGGCTGCGGAGCTCCGAGAGCTCGAGCTCCCGTTCCTCAACCCGGGTAAGCCCGGCACTGAACAGGCCCTCCTGCCGTCTGAAGCCAGTAAGGAAGAGGCTGCAGCGGAGGTCGCGGAAGAGGATTTCGAGGTCGTCGACGAGCCACCCTCGAAGAAGGCTAAGGCTAAGCTGAAGGGGCTCAAGAAAGAAGAGCCGGAGGAAGTGGAGGAGGCGGAGTTCGAAGAGGTTGATGACTCCGGTGACGATGACTCCGGTGACGGCGTTCCGGAGGGGATGGACGAAGACGAAGACGAAGGAGAGAAGCCGACCAAACTCCGGAGCCTGATGAAGAAGGCTAAGGATGCAGAATCGGCTATCAACGAGTAGAGCTGATCTATAAGGCCGGGATAGCTATAGGTTGAGAGAGGTCCCGGATCCGGTCACCCACACCTCTCTTAACCACCAATCAGCGGGGGAGTATGTCAGAGATAGACAGAGCACTCGAAGCACTCGGCAACGCTGCTTTGGTAGGCACAAAGATTCCAGAACTAGAGGTCATGCCTACCGAATCGAAGGCACTCAACGATGATATCTTGGCCTGTGGAGGACTACCCAGAGGCCGAGCTGTCGAGATCTATGCTCAGTCCTCGGTAGGAAAGTCTACCTTCTGTCAGTGGCTTGCCGGCCAGGTCCAGCGCCAGGAGTGGAGCCTTCAGTTCAGGAACGGGGATAGCATAACGCGTTTTGGAACTGTCTGTTGGTTCGACGCAGAAAGATCCCTGATGAAGGGCTACGCCGAAGGATCTGGCATGGACCTAAGTCAAGTGGTCGTACCAGATTTTGGACTCGGCAACGACATGCTGTATAAGCTGAAGCAGGTCATTGCGCTAGACGCTTTCGACCTCATCGTTGTCGACTCTATGCAAGCAGTGATCCCTGACTCAGTAGCAGATATCCAGGGGTCACGGAGTATGAAGGACAAGCTTGCAGCCTCAGTCATGTGGGCGCAGTTCTTCCAAGAGCTACAGGGCGGCTACAAGATCAGAGACGCAGCTGGAAAACTCATCAGTAGCAAAAGTCCAGAGTTCGTCTACCGTACTGGCAAAGACGACGATGATGAAGGCTCTAGCAAGCGCGCTCCAAAGGAAGGGCAAGTTGATAACTTCCACCGGCTTGGTAGCAAGAAGTGCTGCTTGATCTTCATCAACCATGCTCGGACCAAGATCCAGACCGGTTTTGCTTCCCGAGGCGGCTCGAAGACGTACACGCCTGGTGGAGGTGAGAAGGATTATGCCTTTGCAGCCCGTATAGAGCTGAAGCACAGAGGCAACAAGATGGGTAAGACGAAGGGCGAGAAGGTCCTGAGGTTCAAGGAAGTCGAGTTCAAGTCGATCAAGAACAAGCTCGGCATGCCATTACGTTCACATGTCTTCGGACTCGGTATTGATGGTCGCCTGATCCTGGATGACGATGACCTCCACGATATCGAACTTGATCTGGAAGCGGATCAGGACGATGATGAGGAGGATGCCATCACGAGCCTGAAGAAGAAGATGCAGAAGCTAAAGGATGAAGAAGCGGAAGAAAGTGACGGAGGAGACTCCGGAAGCGCAGACGAGGAGTAAACGAGCAAGAGCTTCCAGAAGGAAGGGGAAACGTGGAGAACGAGTTCTCTGCCGAAGACTTGAGAAAGCTTTCGGCGTTCCTTTCAATCGAACTCCAGCGTCCGGTGGGTTGCGTTGGGGTAAGAGAGCCGACGTCCGAGGTGATGTCGTTTGTGAGGAGCCCTGGTTTCCCTTCGTTCTTGAGGAGAAAAATCGAGAAGCTTGGGATCTCGAAACTTTCCTCAAGGGCCTGGGACCGATCTGGAAATGGTGGGGTCAAGTTGTTCGAGATGGGAAAGACACCGGACGAATCCCCCTGCTATTTGTGGATAAGAACCGATCGCCCGGCTTCGTGATCTTCCGCTTATCAGATGTGGGCCCCCTGCTCGACAAGAAGCCGAGGAGCTACATGTCTGTCTATAAACCAGGTGTTGGAGTACTACGGTTGGTAGAGACCGAAGAGTTCTTGAGCAAGATCTCAGTGGAGAAATGCCGTGAAGCACTCTCTGACGTTATCAATCCTGTCTGATCTGCACCTACGAGCTAATGAGGCTACCGACGGGCCGAATTACTCTCGATGCGATGAAAAGCTTGACGCACTCCGTAGTATGGTGGCTCACGCAGTCGCTGACCATCATGACATGCTGATCTTGGCTGGAGATATCTTTGATTCTCGAGAACCACCGGAGTGGCTGATGGCTGGGTTCATCGGCTCTCTGGAGGAGTGCTTCAAGCATGGCATACACGTCTACATCATTGTGGGCAACCACGAGACTAACGGGACGTCACACTGCTATATGACGCTCAAGACTCTCGAGCGTTTTTCGCTGCATCCCGGTAATAGCTGGCCTCTGCATATTGTCGATGAACCGAAGACTCTACTACGGGAGCCGGATGTCTTGATCCATATGGTCCCGTACATGAAGTCTGAGGAGACGATAGCAACGGTGACCAACTGGTGGCACCACAGCCTGGAGGAGTCAAAGGATCGCACTAAGATCCTCGTAGGACATTGTTCCGTAGATGGTGCTGAACTAAGTGGTGGTAACGCTTACCACATACCAACCGTATTGAGGAAGCACCATTTCTCAGGGTACGATCTCGTACTCCTCGGCCATATCCATCAGCGCCAACTCTACCCAGGAGAAGATCTCTCGTGGGGCTACATGGGATCTCCGCTCCATCAGGACTTTGGAGAAGTTCAAGACGCTTTCCCGAAGGGATACTATGAGCTATGCATCACGAACTCAGAGTACGATGGGAACGACTTCTCCCTCGACACCATCCCGGTTGAATCGACCCCGCTTATCCAGGTCGAGCTCGAAGAGGGCGACACTCTCACGAAAGAGGTCCGCACTCAGATGAGCGGTACCATCTGTAAGCTCATGCTTTCGGGCTCAGAGACCTGGCTGAAGAGCGAGGAAGTCGCAGAGATCAAGCGGAAGTGCCGAGCAGCAGTGAAGAAAGGAAAAGTAGTAAAGGTCGTCGTCTCCACCCGGTGCACTGACCGAGAACTCGTTCAGGCAGAAGAAGAAGTTGAAGAGCAGGGTATAAAACTCGACGACTCGTTGCAGCGGCTGTGCAAGGAGAAGGACAAAGAAGCCTTCCTGCCCGATGGCCGTACCTACTTGGAGGAAGCTAATAATGCGCTTGCAAAAGCTTGACATCAGTAACTTCTCTAGCTTCGGTGAGGAACAGAGCATTGACTTTCGTCCCTACGGAGAAGAGCCGGTACTGATCATAGGTGAGAACCGAGACGAGCCTGGTGCGAACAGCAATGGAAGCGGTAAGTCTTCCATCATGCATGCTATTTCCTGGGCTATCTTCGGCAAACTCCCAACCAAAGTCCCGGTCGATGAGGTGGTTCGCTTTGGGGCTGACCATGGCTCTGTCACCATAGAGCTAGAAGACAGTCGCCCCCTCATGATTAATCGGTATAGGGATGCTCAGAAAAAGAAAGCAAGAGGTCTAAGCTGGACTGATGGAGACTTGAGCCTCAGTTGGAGTACTCCAACCGAAGCTCAGGAAGGGTTGATCCGTCGGCTCGGGTTCCAGCCTAAGACAGCGTTCACCGATTTCCTGAGCTCCGCCTACTTCTCTATGGAGGCAATGACGGCTTTCACCAGCCGTAGTGGAAAGCCCGAAGAACGGATGGCTTTGATCTCGCGTTTCTTGGGTCTTGATGTACTAGACACCGCACGAGACATAGCCAGAGAAGCGAAGAGCGGAGTCAAAGGCCGAGTAGAAGCGCTACAAGAGCAGCTAGAAGCCCTCCGAGCAACCATCGCAACAACCGATATTGTCCGGCTCACCAGAGCGGTAGCTAAAACTGAGCAAACCCTACAAGAGCTGAAGGATCAGCAAGAAGTTAAGAGTCAAGAGCTGGAGCAAGCGAGTGAACGAGACCGGCTCCAGATTCGGCTTAAGCACTTCACAGATCAGTTGGATGGCCTGGATGATAGGTGGGAGCGAGAACAGCGCGACTTGGTTCGACAAGTAGAGAGCCAGTCAGAGCAGATCGGTACTCTGGTTACACAGATGGAGAAGTATCAAGCTTTCGAGAAGAGTCTGGAGGATGAGGAGTACTATACGGAAGACGAGATTGATGAGACTCTGGACGAGATCAACGACAGCATGGCTCGAGTCCAGAAGATGGGTACAGAGAAGTCTACTCAGCTCCGGATGAAGAGGATAATCGTCGATCAGCTGGAGAAGCAGTTCAGCGACGCACAGCATTGCCCGAACTGTGATGCGCCTCTCTCAGTAATCGATGGTGTAGTCGGAACTCTGAACGAAGCTGAGCTCCAAGAGGCCATTGAGAACGAAGCCGCTGAAGCTGAAAGACTAGAGGCAGAGGTAAAGAAGATCACCGAGACCCAGAAAACGCTTACGCAGACGAAAGAAGTCTGCTTGAAAGAGCGTACTCGGACTCGTCAGATCAACCGCAAACTCCAGGAGAAACACGAACTCGCTGCTCGCCTCTTCCGAGAGAATGCTTCTATTGATGATAAGAAGAAACTCTTGGCTAGCGCGGAAGAACGAAAAGAAGAAGAGAAGAAAGAGCTCGAAGCGCAGATCACGGAACTCAATACCCAGCTGGGAGATTATGAGGGAGTTCCAGAGCATGCTTATCTTACAGCAGAGCTCCGTACTCTGAACGTTTCAATCGAGCAGATTACGAGAAGGGTTACGGAAGAACGCCAGCAAAAAGAGGCCTTCCAGCAAGCGGTGGAGCAAGAAGCAGAGCTCCGCACACGGTATGATCTGCTGAGACAAGGCTTTGAGTCAGCAGACTTCTGGAGCTCTGGGTTCCCAACCATACGTCGATGGAGAGTAGATCACTTCCTTCCAGAGTTTGAAGGGAAAGTGAACCAGTTCTTGGAGTTTATGGATGTCGGTACTCGAGTCAGACTGAGCACGATGAGAAGAAAAAGAAAGACTCGTGGTGATGAGGACCCCATGAGGGCCCAATTTACTATTCAGGTGACTGACAGCCATGGAACAGAGCGAGACATCGAGACCTACTCAATGGGCGAATCCAGGAGGATCGGTCTGGCAGTTGGTTTCGCTCTACGAGAGCTTACTCTTGAGAAGGGGACTAATCGGTTCGATTTCATCCTGCTTGACGAGGTCGTTGATAGCCTCGACGCAGCGGGAACTGAATCCTTCTTCCGGTTACTGCCCAAGATCCACGGCTGTAAACTAGTCATCAGTCATGATCAGAGCTTGGTTTCACGGTTTGATCACGTCATACGAGTCATCAAAGAAGACGGCGTATCAACCGTTCAGCTGAATTAAATCTGCAAACTTCCGAATTGAATTGAGGTGTTGTCCTTCAAAACAATCGGAAGTTGAAAGATCAAACTTCTAGTTGACTCTGAAACAACTCTGGTTTACTTTTGTAGCAACAACTACAACAATGGAGATTTGGTAATGTCTAAGGATAAGGCGTCTGCAGAGGAGATCAAAGCCAAGATCACCGAGGCGCAGGAGGCTGAGGCTGCTGCAAGGGAGGAGGCCAAGGCTCCGATCGAGAAGTTCGTTGACTACCGCGAAGCAGTACGAGAGTTCCTCAATACCACCCTCGCTCGCTTCAACCTGAAGATCCGCAATGTAGGCGACACTGAGTTCATCGTCTACCAGGGTACGCTCAGTAATGTCTGGGCCCGGTTCAATCTCAGGGAGAAGATCTTCTACCGCACCACTCTTGAGCGCCAGTTCGAGAGGGTAGGACTACTCGAGCCCAGTAACGATGTGGTGATCCACCGCTAGTACTGGTCTCGGTCTTTGAGTGTAACAGTAGTCTTGAAGTTAGCAGGATCATGAGATACGGTCCTTGGATTTCCGTACCTCACGTGAGACGCGGAGTATTCAAACTCTTCCCGGTCCTGTACCCCGAATGTGTAAAGCTGATCATCGGGATTGACAAAGTCGATGAGGGGATTGAACCCTATCGTAACTCGATAGATCCCCCGTGGGAAGGCATTCTCCCGAACAACTCGACGAGCCAAGTCTCTCGCTTGTTTCGGGAGCAAAAACTTCATCTGGTTCACCGGGTACTGCCTCTTCCCGTACTCTTTCGTACTTGTCAGGTTAATCGCTGACTGTGTCAGTCGTTCTCCGGTCTCCAGCTTCATCCCAGGCATAGTCAGTTCGATTATGTCACCTTGACGAAAATCTGAGAGCTCTCTAACTGCTAGTACGTATAGCTCTTTCTCGTCAAGATACTCGGTCTCCACAGTGTCCAGATAACGTACGTACCGAGCAGCGTTGGCCTCCCAGGTCAAGTCACTGATTCTGAGATGGACATTGGTCAGTCCTACCTGGTAGAGTTTTCCGCTTTGAAGAGCTGGGTAAGTAATGTTACCCGACGCATCGTACTCCCAAGGCCAGAACCTTGGAACATCAGGATTCTCCTGAGAAGAGCTCCACTTCCCGGCAGTCTTAATCAAGACTGGGGTTCCGATGGCCAAACCACCGGTCGGAAAGTCCTGACTCTGGATAAACATGTCGGTCAACAAGACATGCCCACCGTCGGCATCATCATAGGCGCTATCAACTTCGGCCCAAAGGATAGCGTCTTCTCCGTTATCGTTCGTAACGTTAATCTCGACTATGTCACCAGCGCCAACTCCAGTAGTGCTCTCGGAGATAACGATTTCATAGGGAGCGACGTTAAAATCTTTCCGAGTCATCAGGAAAGACTCAAACTCTGCACCCATGATGAAGTAGGAGAACTGTGGAGTAGCAGAGACTCCCTGCTCCGGAACCAAGCGACCAGGACGAGTACAGATCAGGCGCAAGCTCTGTTGACGAGTGTCTCTCTGCTCTACGTACAGATCGAACTGAATGTTGTTATACTCTTCTTCGGTCCGGTTTTGCAGAGTAAGATTCCACGAAGGCTGCTGCAGCGTAGCTAACCCAGGAGTGATCGAGGCGTAGTTGTAGACCTCGTCGATCCCCTCGTCGATGGACAGCTCTCTGATGTTTGCTACTCCGAACGAGGATTCATGCTTACGGAAGATCACGTTCTCCTCTACCGAGCTTTCTCTGGGTACGAAGAAGAAGTCATCCAGCTCGAATCCCATGATGTGATTGCAGACTTTTGCCAGCTCCTGAAGAGCCTTCCACTGCTTCATCCCCTTAAAATCTGCAAGCTCAATCCTCGAGGAGTAGTACACGTCATACTTCCAGAGGAAGTACTTTCCAGCAATGCGTTCATCACCAGAAGCATACTGGTAGTGGAACGTTGGAGAGCTAATCCCGTAGATAATTGCCCTACTATTTAAGTCCAGAGAAGCAGATGACTCGGCAGCAACGTTATACTTCCAGAAACGGCAAAGTCCATTGTTGGCCCATGGCCCATGGTAGGCATCAGGGCCCACAGAGTCGGCTACGTTGATGACTGGAGTGAGCGAGTCATAGTCGTCGAAGAAGACCTTGATCCGACCGTCTCCACCCAAGTTCTTCTGCAAGCGGAATTCTAATGCAGTGGCCCATGCAACGGAAGAATCTATGAAAGATCCTGAGAGAACTCCGCTCTGATAAAGCCGGACCGAGCTGGTAGCTGGGTCTACTTCGACCCGATGTTGACTGGAGCTATTAGCTCCAGCGTAAACAACTCCGGCCATCCCCTCAACAGCCGCAGTAGACTGGAAAGAGACATTGAGATCGGTGTAGTAGGCCTGAATATCGGAAGAACCATATGCTACGGCTCCCGACAAGATTCCAGAGTACGAGTAAGTCCCGAGCGATACCCAAGTGTCCGTCAGGTAGTTCGCTCCACTCTCGTAGTAGAAGGTGTAGTTAATCGTCGGAGACCCAGAAGTATCTCGGACGATCTTCGTCCTGAAGGTCTCATCTAGAAATTCAGCATAGCCCCCGCTGAACGTATGAATAACCGTGTCGGCCCAATAACCTCCATCCTGGACCACTCGTTCCACGCTCCAGTTCCCGGTTCCTCCAGTACGGTCTATGATTCGGAATCCGATATGCTGGAAGGTAGCTCCCTCGTCCTCTCCATTACAGTCAACAAGGAACCAAGACTCAGGCGTCATCCCATGGCCGGATGGGAGGGAAGGAAGGTAGCAAGTGATTATTGCTTCATCGGTGTCCCAAGCATCGCCCCCTTCACCGTGTTGCGTCTTCGCCAGCTGATGGCTACCAGAGCCTACTCGAAGGACCCTCATAGCAACGGTACTGCCGCCTCCAGGAAGTCCGGGCCAGACTGCACCGAACCAATTCGAGTAAGTCCCCTTAAACCGATAGAAGCTCAAAGGCCCGAGATTCATATCGTTGTAATACGGCGGGGATCCAGTACCAGGAGTATTAGTGCAGCTGACGTTAAAGGTGATTTCAAACTCTGTAGGAGCAGGGCTTCCTTGCCAGTAAAGCCAGTCTTCACTTCCGATGTTGCTAACTTGGATGTCACCTGGGTCGAAAGAGCTAACCAGAGAGAAGACGCTAAGGCTACCCCCACCTAAGGCCCATTGAGGATCCAGCGGAGGTAGGTCATAGTCCCAACCGTTAGATACTCCAAAAGCTGGGTTAACTATGACAGGGACAGTCTGCGAGACCGAGGAGAGGTTGGGTGTCAAGCGAGAGAAACTGTCTATCGCCAGTGTTCTCGTGTTGGAGTAACCCTCTTCCTGGACTGCCTGCCAACCCTCGTCCAAGATCTCTGGGATGTAGCGATTATCTCCAGCTGTTGGGAATCGGAACAGGCTTCCAGATTCAGCGGTGATGCCGTACCAATACCCGGACTCGGCGTCGTAAGTAAGGGACATGGGCTTGTTTGGGAAAGTACCCACGTCTGCATCAGACAGATCGACCGGAGTAAGCTCGTCGCTTGCGGTGGTCTTACCGTGGAAGAAAATCTTGTAGTAATCACTGCCGAAGGAATCCCCATCATTCCTGGCAATGATCATCAACTCTTCCCCAGTAGCGCCTCCCGGATTGTCGTAGATGTCGACCGGCAGATAGAAGCTAGAGTAGTCTTGCCCGTACGTTGTGTCATTCTTATGCGCGTAAAGCCGAGTCGGTATTGCTACACCTGGGTTGGCAATCCCAGTGTTCCATTTGACTATGTCTACCGAAGGTTTCTCTATTGGGTCAAACGTCGTCTTATCGAAGTACGCCGTGGTTGTGTTCGCATA
>Ga0180429_10000629_pt1 | contig 31152 bp, 24 predicted proteins | sample SS_ome_FD_132428 | JGI IMG/M metagenome (GOLD analysis project Ga0180429, IMG submission 132428) | Hypersaline lake sediment archaeal communities from the Salton Sea, California, USA - SS_1_S_1 metaG | ecosystem: Environmental > Aquatic > Non-marine Saline and Alkaline > Hypersaline > Sediment ...
CCTTCGCTTCGCTTCGTCCGTCTTTTCGAATCCAGCAAACATGCACCTGAGGCATGTTTACCCGGCTTACTTACACCATATATATTTTAAAGGTACAATTTAACTGGTGAGCCGTGAAGGATTCGAACCTTCGACACCCGGATTAAAAGTCCGGTGCTCTACCAACTGAGCTAACGGCCCCTGCTAATCACTAGACTACCAGCTTGTCAGGCCATTAGCTGGCCAACTAATTAGCAATCGTAAAGTCTACTATAGTAGATATACTATGTCAATAAATAATCCTGCAGACCAAAGGGAACTGATCACTTTTTCGTTTTTACCTTAAAGGAGACCTCTCCCGCTTTCTCCCTGCCTTTTTCCACCAAATCCTCGCTCATCACTCTGGCCTCCAGCAAAAGGAATTTAAACCTGTTGATAGTCTCTTTTATGGCAGCATTTAAAAGCTTCCTGGTCTTTGCGCCAGACTGAGGGGCAAAAAGCATCCCGGTCACAAAACCGGCTGCTGCAGCTATGGCAGCCATGCCCAGAAGTTCAGCTGCGCTTATCCTGCTATTTTTTTTCTTCTTAACCATATTATTAGATCCTGGATAATATAATCTTATGGCTTTCTAGATTATTATAAACTATATATCTATTATCACAAAAGACTTCCTATAACTTCATTCCAGCCCCGGTTCATGGCTTCACCCGTAATAAATACATTATCATGCTTTGGCAGCTCGCCTTCCAGTTCTTCCCTGTGCTCCAGGGCATTTACCATAAGAAAGAAATACTTTACTTCCGGGGCCATCTTAAGGTCCTCGGGAGAATCCCCCAGCGCTATGCAGTCGTCCTGTGTGAACTTCCTCAACTTTTTATCCAGTGCCAGGCCGCTGGCCTTGGTGACTCCCGCCGGCATCAGGTTGATTAAATGCATCTTTTCCATATCCAGGCTGGTTTCCATTAATTTGGAAATACCATTGTCTACGAATACCAGGTCCCCGTAACCTGCTTCCCGGAGTACCTCATTAGCCTTTTCCATGTCCACGTCTCCCAGGAACAGGGCATTAAATGACCGGTAGCGGCTCCATTCCATCCGGCTTTCTATCCTGCCTGGGAATCTTTCCATCATAATACTTATTATCCGTTCAAGGTCCCGGCTCCCGTATGTTATGTCATGACATCTGGCATCCCTATCAAAGGTCACGTGGACCTGTTTTCCCAGTCCATAGACCAGTTCTGAGCCAAGCTCTGCAATATAGTTCTCCACGCCTATCATCTGGGCATTGTAGCGCAATGTATGCTTATTCCTGCCCGATACTATGACCAGGTCCCAGCCCTTCTTTTCCACTTTCTCCAGCAGCCTCACGGCATCAAGATAGAACCTGTCTTCTGCATCCTTTACCAGGCATCCCTGGTCATTGAACAAAGTACCGTCCAGGTCTGAATATATCACCTTCAGCTGTCCGGTGCCTTCTTTTATCTCTTCCAGGTGGTCCCTGAAATATTTTATCTTATTTGTGCTGCTGCTTATCAATATCCCAACTTCTAAATATCATATATGCCCGCGCCGGGGCCTTAAAGGTGATATTATATATATTTTGCCTGTGCTTTCAAGCGATTTTGGCATCTAATGCAGTTCCGACCTTATCTGTATAAACCTCATGACATCGCTTTTGGTTATTATTCCTTCCAGCCTGTCCCCGGACATTATCACCAGATGACCCAGGCCGGCTTTGCCCATCCTTTTAATGGCATCGGATATCTCCATGGACTTATCGACTTTCTCCTTTTCCGTGACCGTCTTCACTATATCGCCTACCCTGGTGCTGTCCCACTTCTCCCTGTCTATAGCTTTTATATCATGAAGTGATATGATGCCGATAAAACGGGCGTTCCTTCCCCTTCCGTGTACCACGGGAAACCTGCCGAAACGGTAGCGCATAAAATAATCATCGATTATTTCCTGGAGTGTCAGGTCTTTATCTGCCAGGACCAGGTCGTCATTCATGACATCCTTAACCCTTATACCTTTGACGCTGGTCTCGAAGATCAGCTGGCGGTATCCCATATGGGCGGATGACTGCAGGAACCAGCCGATGAATGCAAACCATATCCCGCTTAAGAAGTTGCCTGTGAAAATGAATACTATGCCCACTGCTATTATCATAAACCCCAGCACCCTTCCTGCAGTGGAGGCTATAAATGTAGCCCTCTGGAGATTGCCGGTCACCTTCCATATTATGGAGCGCAGCACCCTTCCCCCGTCCAGGGGAAATCCGGGAAGCAGGTTGAATACTCCCAGAATAATATTAATAATGGTAAGATACCTGGCAGGTTCCTGTATATAGGGGGAACCACCTGATAAATACCATATAATTCCAAATAGAAGCGCCAGTACAAAGCTGGCGCCGGGCCCGGCTATGGCCATGGTAAACTCGCTGGCCGGGTTATCCGGCTCTTTTTCGATCTGGGCCATTCCCCCGAATAAAAACAGGGTTATCCTTTCCACCGGGGTCCCCCTGCTCTTTGCCACCAGTGAATGGCTCATCTCATGTATGAGCACCGACGTAAAAAACAGCAGCACTGTTATTATGGTTATGATAGCAATAATACCGGCATTGGTCCCTGGAAGCACTGAGGGGAAATAGGAAAACCCGAAATAATAGGCAAACAGGGCAAATATTATGAACCAGCTGTAGTCCAGCCGTATTTCTATCCCGAATACTTTAAACAGTTTTATTGACGACCTGAACATTTTTGTCTCCTTTATTATATATTCAGTTTTCTCCTGCCATTATCTTTATATAATATTATATACTCTGGACTCCTATAATTAAAATACAGCAGTAATGCAGCATGGGGCTTTTATGATAAAATATATCCTGTAAATATCATTATAGGGGGAGATGAAAATGCTGTTTTGGGAAAGATTTATTTCAGATTTTAACTTTGATGCCCTGTCCTTTGTATTCGATGTGCTGGCGCCTTCCCTTCTGGCTATAATCTTTGGCGGACTCATCGGTCTCCAGAGGGAAAAGCATGAAAGGCCGGCAGGCTTAAGGACCCATTCCCTGGTATGCCTGGGAGCCACGGTATTTACACTGGTCTCATATCTGGGATTTTCAGGAATGGGTCCGGTAGATCCGTCAAGGATAGCGGCAGGAATAGTGACCGGGATAGGATTTATCGGTGCCGGCGCTATTTTTAAACAGGGCCCGCTGGTAAAGGGGGTAACCACTGCCGCCAGCATCTGGATATCAGCTGCTATCGGCCTGGCCCTGGGGACAAGGCTGTATTACCTGGCCATCATAGTCACCATATCGGGGCTTTTGATTTTAAGTTTCCTTAAGAACCTGGAAGAACGGGTCATCCATGTGCCGTTCTATAATATCAGGGTGACTACAGCCATGGATTTTGAAGGAATTGATGACATAAAAAAGATCCTGGGAAAATTTTCCGGCGACATCAGGAGTAAAAGCTATGAGGTATTGCCTGGTAAGGACCAGAAGGTATATAGCTTTCACCTTCACAGCAGGACTCCCGGCATACCTGATAAGATAATAAGCCTGATGGGCAAAGACAAGAAAGTATTAAAAGTATCGGTTAGCTGACCAGAATGGAAAGGAAAAGATTCATTGCTGATGTGATGGTAGGAAAGCTGGCCAGGTATCTCAGGATGGCCGGATATGATGTCGCCTACTCAAATGATGCAGGTGACGAAGAGATCCTGGACACAGCCCGCAGGGAAGAAAGGATCGTGCTTACCAGGGATACTATGATGCTTAAAAGAAGGGACTTTGCCAGGGGCGTCCTCCGGTCGATATATATTACTGATGACAGTCTGAGGCAGCAGCTCCTGCAGGTGATGTCATGCCTGGGCCTGAGGCTCAGGCCCCGCCTGGTGATATGCCTTGTATGCAACAGCCGCCTGGAAGAAGCGGCAAAAGAAGAGGTGGAGGGGAAGGTTCCGCCTTATGTGTTTAAGACCCGGGATGATTTCAGCCACTGCAGGGAATGCGGCAGGTATTACTGGAGGGGCACCCATTATGACTATATGGAGAAATTTTTCAGCGATCTAAACAAGCTCATATAAAGAAGTTTGCCGGTTCAGGCCTTTTTTATTCTGCGGGAGGCTATAAGGTTGATGCCATTTTCGGTAAGATCCGGCAAATATGGAATTTTATTTTTCTGTATTATAATATAACCGGGATGAGAGAATTAAAAGAAAGACTATTTGGGTTCTTTTACAGTATCCCCAGGGTGCTGTTTATTAATTTTTTCAAGTTATTCGTAAGAATAAAAGTATCCAATCTGGAAAATATCCCCGATGACGGTTCGGCCATACTGGCCATAAACCACACCGGCGGCGCAGACCCCATAGTCCTCCTGGGGGCAACCGGGAAAAAGATATACTTTATTGCCTCTGCCAATAATTTTGCCACCAGGTTTACCGCATTCTTTATGAGGAAGTTCACCAACAGCCTGCCCGTATACAAAGATACAAGCATGAGGAATCTCGCCACTTTCAGGGAGCTCATCCTGCTATCCAAAAAAGACAGGACCCTTTTCGGCATCTTCCCTGAAGGAAAGCTTAACAAGAAGGGGAGGCTGGAGCCATTCCATAAGGGTGCTGCCTACCTGAGCTTTAAGACAAAGCTTCCCATAATACCTGTATATATCCATAACCTCAGAAAAGGAGTGAGTCCCGGAAGTTTCTGGGCAAGAAATAATGTCACTGAAGGTATTATCTCTATTGTCGCCAATACATTCCACAAGATAAATGTTTTTGTAGGAGACCCCATAAATCCTACGGCTGAGAGGATAGTAGAGGACTTCAGGGGGCTGGCCGATGCCAGGAGCTACAAAGCCGCCATAGATGAGATAAATGAGACCCTGTCGGAAGAGTTCGGCGATCTGGAGGAGGAGGCCGCTGAAATGCTGAAGCCCCGCACCCAGAGCTGAAGGGACTTTTTACCCATATGATTATCCCAGAATTGGGACTTTTTACCCACCTAGTATTTTGGCGCCGGGAGTAGTGCCGCCATCGATTCCTTTCAGGCAGGCATGGGATTTATTATTTTTTTAAGTCTTCTCAGATCTTGAGATATCCTTTTATTTTAGACTGACATGGCAACAAAATAATTTTACCATGGCTATTGCCATGCTGAGCTAAATATTATTTTAAGCTTTAAAACTATTTTTAAATGTCATTTAATTGTCTGTTCATTTTCGTGGTTTTGCTACAAGTTTATGAAATAGTGAAAAATCACATTTAATCCTCTAAATACCGGGCTTTAGCTTTTCTTTCTCTTTTGATCTTAAAGCTGCTTCTTTTATTTGCAAAGATAGATTGCCTTTGTCTGCTTTATTGTTTATCATATTTCAATCCTGATCTGTGTTTGACAGTATCCTGGATTGAATATTATGAATCTCAGACCCTAAGGGAGGCTTCTCGATGGACCTGGTATTAGAGCAGATACAGAATTTGCAGATCCTTAATCAATTCTGGCTTTCGCTTTTTTTGCTGATCCCGATCGTCCTGGTAGCCAGGACCGTAGTGGCCGGGACTAAATTTTCACCCATATTAATAATTGTTGTTTTTGGACTTGCAATGGGCTATGTGCTGGTTGTAAGCCGTGTCGCGACTCAGGGCCTGCCGGAGTTTCCCATTATTGAACTGATCAGCAAAACCACAACAGTTGCGCTTTCTGTCTCTTTTTTTGTGGGCGGGCAGGAAATACGCAAGATCTTTGGGGGGCAGAAAATAAATGTAGAAGATATGGTAGTGCCTTCCAAAGAAGAAGTTATGCTGGGGACCAGCAGGACACAGGTTGTCTATATTGTAAGATCTTTCTTTTTGTTGCTGGGAATAGAATCATTGTACCGCATTATTACAGGCTCATATTTGAGCGAAATAAGCCGCTACCATTCGCTGGTGGCATATATCGGTATAATAGGGTCTATAATACTGCTGGATTATAAGGCGACTATTACCAATAAACCGCTTTACATCAAAAAAGGTATTGTAGAGATCATTATTTTTACTTCAATTCTTGTAGCAACTCACTATATTTCGGTCGCCATAAGGCCATTGATCGCACTGCCGCAGATATTTTTCGCTGTACTGCTGGGTTCCGGGCTGGGAGCCATTATGTATAAATGGAGGTTTGGCCCCACTATCAAGGCCCTGCTGTTTGCCGGCATACCCATAGTGCTGGCTGCAAATTTTATGGTCGGCGGTTCAAGGATAGTACAGGCCTTTTCCATAAAGGGCATGACATCGGTTATGGCTTATGGTTTTTTTGGCCAGATGTTCTGGATGTTTGGCGGTATTGCACTTTTGATGTTATTGGGAAGAACATCAAATGTGAGAAACCTCGCGCCGGGAATGGCTGGTTCGCTTTCACACTCAGGTTTGACAGGAGCCTGCACTGCCGGTGACCTGGGAGAAATGGCTGCCTTGAGAGCGCCTATAATGATAAATATACCTTTTGCAGGCCATATTTTCGTATTTTCCATACTTGCGATCAGTGCAGGGCGCGGTTCTTTGCTGATGGTCCCCTCAATAGTGGTTGTGGCTATAGGCCTGGCGCTTACCATCGTTGCGCTTCTGACATTAAGGAATTCCCACGGCCGGGAAACTGTCGAAGTAAAAGGATTGATGCAGTTCTCCCTTGGTTTCCAGCTGCTTGCCGTATTCGGAGGGTTTATTTTGCTTGCCGCGGCAGGAATGCCTATTGGCTACTCTGCTATGGCAAAATCATCGGCTATTTCCCATTTCGGTTTATTTGCGGCAACACAGGGAGGCATGTTTGGATCAGAAGAGGCGACTATGATACCCTTTATATTTGCCATGCCTTTCCTTATCCATCCCTTTGTATTCTATATGTTTGGAAAGGCAATGGAGAGGGACGGCGAAATGCCAAAAATACCTGTATTCGTGCTGGCAGCTCTGGGCCTTATGGGCGTAATATTTTCTCTGATAACTATATAAAAACCGGCCATTATTTTATCTTAAAATCGAGCACCCGCCCCTCAGGGCCGGTGACATCTATAAGTACGGTATCGCCTTCCTTTACTTCACCGTTTAAAAGCTTCATAGCCAGTACATTCTGCACTTCATTCTGGATCACCCTTTTCAGGGGCCTGGCTCCGTATACCGGGTCGAACCCCTCCTTTGCCAGGAGCTGTCTGGCTTTGCCTGATACCTCTACAGAAAGCTTCCTGGAAGCAAGTATCTTTGCCAGCCCTTCTATCTGTATGTCCACGATCTTTTCTATCTCCTCCATACCCAGCCTGTGGAATATTATGGTGTCGTCTACCCGGTTTAAAAACTCGGGCTTGAAATTATTCTTCATGGCCTCGTCTATCCTTCTCTTCATCTCTTCCTCGTCCTTATCCCCCAGGCCGGTTATCCACTGGCTCCCGATATTGGAAGTCATTATGATGACCGTGTTCTTGAAGTCCACCGTCCGGCCGTGGCCGTCGGTAAGCCTTCCGTCATCCATTATCTGCAGAAGGATATTAAACACATCATTATGGGCTTTTTCTATCTCATCCAAAAGCAGCACGCTGTAGGGCCGTCTTCTTACAGCCTCTGTTAGGTATCCCCCTTCTTCATATCCCACATATCCGGGAGGCGCGCCTATGAGGCGGGAGACGGTATGCTTTTCCATATACTCGGACATGTCGATCCTTACCATGGCCCTTTCGTCATCAAACATGAACTGGGCCAGCGCCTTGGAAAGCTCGGTCTTTCCTACCCCGGTGGGACCCAGGAATATAAAAGAACCGATGGGGCGGTTGGGATCCTGCAGTCCGGCCCTGGCCCTCCTTATGGCATTGGAGACAGCGGTTATGGCCTCGTCCTGGCCTACCACCCTCTGCCTCAGCCTGTCTTCCATATGTATAAGCTTCTCTATCTCGGCCTCCATCAGCCTGGTCACGGGGATCCCGGTCCACCTGGACACAGTATCGGCTATGTCTTCTTCATCAACTTCTTCCTTCAGCATCTTTTTTTCTTCCTGGAGTTTTGCCAGTTTTTTATTCTCCTCTTCCAGCTTTTTGGCAAGCTCCATGCTCTTTCCGTATTTAAGCTCGGCAGCCCGGGCCAGGTCGGCATCCCTTTCGGCCTGCTCGGCTTCACTCCTGGTCTTTTCCAGCTCTTCCTTGAGGCTCCTTATGCGGGCTATTATTTCCTTCTCCTGCTGCCAGTGGGCTTTCATGGACCCGCTTTTTTCCTTAAGGTCTGCCAGCTGCTTTTTTATCTTTTCCAGCCTTTCCTTTGATGCCTTGTCCTTTTCCTTCTTAAGGGCCTGGGCCTCTATCTCGGCTTGCTTTATCTTCCTTTCCACCTCATCTATCTCGGATGGCATGCTGTCTATCTCTATCCTCAGTTTGGAGGCGGCTTCGTCCACCAGGTCTATGGCCTTATCAGGCAGGAAACGGTCGGCTATATAGCGGTCCGAGAGGACAGCTGCCGATACCAGGGCAGCATCCTGTATCCTCACTCCGTGGTGTACTTCATATTTTTCCCTGAGCCCCCTAAGTATGGATATGGTGTCTTCTACGGAAGGCTCGCTTATCTGCACCGGCTGGAACCTTCTTTCCAGCGCAGCATCTTTTTCTATGTATTTTCTGTATTCATCCAGGGTGGTAGCCCCGATAGCATGGAGTTCCCCCCTGGCCAGCATAGGTTTTAGCATATTGGATGCATCCACCGCACCTTCTGCCGCACCGGCTCCTACCACTGTATGGAGCTCGTCCAGGAAAAGTATTATCCTGCCTTCTGCCTTTGATACTTCCTTAAGCACCGCTTTCAGCCTGTCTTCGAATTCGCCCCTGTATTTGGCGCCGGCTATGAGGGCCCCCATATCCAGGGCCACTACTTTCTTATCCTTCAGCCCTTCCGGTATGTCCCCGGATACTATGCGGTTGGCAAGACCCTCCACTATGGCCGTCTTCCCCACTCCCGGCTCACCTATAAGCACGGGATTGTTTTTTGTCCTCCGGGAAAGCACCTGGATGACACGCCTTATTTCTTCGTCCCTGCCTATGACCGGGTCAAGTTTCTGCTTCCGGGCAAGATCGGTCAGGTCTTTTCCGAACCTTTTTAATGCCTGGTATTTATCCTCCGGGTTCTGGTCAGTTATCCTCTGGCTGCCCCTGATCTCCACCAGCACCTGGTAGATCCTGTCTCTGGTCGCTCCGGAGGACCTCAGGAGTTCACCCGCTTTGCCGGGACTCTGGGCTATGGCCACCAGTATATGCTCCGTAGACACATATTCGTCCTTTAACTGCCTGGCTTCACTGAAAGCCTGGTCCAGTATATTCTTAAGGCCGCTTCCCATATATATCTGGGCGCCGCCTGATACTTTGGGAGCATTGCTTACGGCTTCATCTATCCGTGACCTTAAATCATCTATATTTACTTCAAGTTTCTGCAACACAGGTATTATTATGCCCCCGCCGGGTTCCAGCATGGCCGACATCATATGGATGTCCTCCACGCTCTGGTGCCCGTTCCCGGAGGCGATAGCCTGCGCTCTTGTAAGCGCCTCCTGGGATTTTATGGTAAACTTATCAAACTGCATTTATATGCTCACCTCTTTTATTATTAACTAAACTGCTATATTATCCCTGGGGTTCTCGTCATACCCTTTAAGGAATTCTTCAAACTGCTTCCTTTTAGCCCTGTCCATCTTTTCCGGAAATACTATTTTTATTCTTACATACAGGTCTCCCGGCTTTTTCCCTTTCAGTCCGGGCATTCCTTTTCCTTTGAGCCTGAGCGTCCTTCCTGACTGGGTCCTGGGGGGAAGCTTCATGTCTACCTTACCGTCAAATGTAGGGACGTCTATCCTGCCTCCCTCATATGCCTCCTTTACGGTAACAGGCACATCTATATATAGGTCGTTTCCCTTCCTGGTAAAGAGTTTATGGCCGGATATATTTATGGTGATATACAGATCCCCGGATGCCCCTCCCATGGGTGAAGCACCGCCTTCGCCGGCAAGCCTTATCTTTCCTCCGTCTTTTATGCCGGCCGGGATCCTGACATCTACCGTCCTTGCCTTTCCGTCCTTCTGCAGTCTCAGTGACCTGCGGGTGCCGCTATATGCCTCCCTGAGCGATATCTCCATGGAAGACTCCAGGTCCTGTCCCTTCCGGGGCGCCCCGGCGCCTCTGCCGGTAAAGTCCCGGCCGCCGAAATTAAATCCCTGGCTTTTCTGGCCGGCACCGGACCCGAAGAACATCTCGAAGAAGTCGGAAAAGCCGCCGCCCATATCCCCGAAACTGAAGCCCTTGCCGCCGCCGAAATCATAGCTGTATGACTGGCCTCCCCCGCCGGGGGGCCATCCGGCATTGGCATACTGTTTCCAGTTAGAGCCCAGCTGGTCATACCGCTGTTTTTTCTGGGGGTCCTTTAATACCTCATAGGCCTCCCCTATCTCCTTAAACTTCTCTTCAGCTCCCGGATTATCAGCATTGGCATCAGGATGGTATTTCCGGGCCAGTTTCCTGTATGCTTTTTTTATCTCATCGGCTGTGGCCTTTTTGTCCACTCCCAGTATCTTGTAATAGTCTTTGTAATCTACCATATATTTTTCACCGTTTCGGTCTATAAATATGTCTGCCCATAACTGTTGATGAGCTATGGGCAGTACTTTCCCTGATTGTCTTTTGAGGCCTTTTTTCTATTCTTCTACCTTGACCTCTATCTTCTTGGGCTTCTTCACTTCAGCTTTTGGTATCACTATGGCCAGGACGCCATCCTTGTAGGAAGCCTTTATCTTGTCTGCTTTTACCGGGACTCCGATATTGAAGGACCTGTAGAAGGAACCATAGCTTCTTTCTATCCTGACAAAATCCTTGTCTTTTTCTTCCTTCTCATACTTCCTCTCCCCTTTGATGATAAGCTGGTCATCATCCACGGATATGTCTATGTCTTCCTTCTTCATACCGGGAAGGTCAGCTTTCAGCTGGACATCATGGTCTGTCTCCTTGATATCCACATCGGGAGCCCATACGGTAGCCTTCTTTCCTTCGCCTTTTTTGTCCAGTGCATCAAACCATCTTCCTACTTCGTCCCTGAACTGTACCACATCGCTGAAGGGATCCCATCTTACTATAGGCATAATACACCTCCTCGTCTTTCTTGCCCTTGCTGCGGGCTCCCGTATCCGGGAGCCCATTTTTTTATAAATCTTATTTATCGTCTTTTGCTTCAAACTCAGCATCTATTACATCTTCATCGGAGCCGTTTCCATCCTGCTGTGTGCCGCCTGCCTGTCCTCCGGCTGCTCCCGCACCCGGCCCGGCTCCAGGTCCTGCGCCCTGTCCTCCGGCAGAAGACTGGGCATACATCTGCTGCGACAGCTCGTTCTGCAGGTTCTGAAGTACCTCGGTCTCTTTCTTCATCTGCTCCGCATCATTGGACTCTATGGCTTTCTTAAGCACGGCTGCCTGGTCCTCTATCTTTTTCTTCATATCCGCCGGGACCTTGTCTCCCATATCTTTAAGCAGTTTTTCAGTAGAGTAGACCAGTCCGTCTGCTGTATTCCTGGCATCTATGGCCTGGCGCTGTTTCTTATCCTCATCGGCATGCTCCTTGGCCTCGTTTACCATTCTCTCTATCTCGTCATCAGAAAGATGCGAGGTAGCGGTAATGGTTATCTTCTGCTCTTTGCCGGTAGCCGTATCCCTGGCAGAAACATTTACTATACCATTGGCATCAATGTCAAAGGTCACCTCTATCTGGGGCACGCCCCTTGGCGCCGGCGGTATGCCATCCAGCCTGAACCTTCCTATGGTCTTGTTATTGGCCGCCATATCCCTTTCACCCTGAAGGACATGGATATCCACACTGGTCTGGCTGTCGGCCGCCGTTGTAAATACCTCGCTCTTCTTGGTGGGGATGGTGGTATTCCTCTCTATTAGTTTCGTCATGACTCCGCCCAGGGTCTCTATACCCAGCGACAGCGGCGTCACATCCAGGAGGACCACATCCTTTACATCTCCCTTTAGCACTCCCGACTGTATGGCCGCACCCACTGCTACCACCTCATCAGGATTTACGCCCTTATGGGGATCTTTCCCGATATAGCTTTTTACCAGTTCCTGTATTACAGGCATCCTGGTGGAACCGCCTACCAGTATGACTTCGTCTATTTCCGAAGCCTTAAGCCCTGAATCCTTAAGCGCCTTTTCCAGCGGTCCTTTGCACCTGTCGGTAAGGTCTGCTGTCAGCTGTTCGAACTTGGACCTGGTAAGTTTCATCTCAAGATGCTTGGGCCCATTGGCATCAGCGGTTATAAATGGAAGGCTTATATTGGTCTCGGTAACTGATGAAAGCTCTACCTTTGCCTTCTCGGATGCCTCTATAAGTCTCTGGAGCGCCTGCTTATCCTGCCTCAGGTCAATTCCCTGCTCTTTCTTGAATTCATCAGCCAGATGATTCATGATCCTGTCATCATAATCGTCGCCGCCAAGATGCATGTCCCCATGACTGGATTTTACCTCGAAGACACCTTCGCCCACCTCAAGTACGGATACGTCAAAAGTACCGCCCCCCAGGTCGAATACCAGTATGTTCTCATCCTTTTTCTTATCCAGTCCATAGGCCAGTGATGCTGCCGTCGGCTCGTTTATTATCCTCAAAACATTGAGCCCGGCTATCTTTCCCGCATTCTTGGTAGCCTGCCTCTGGGCATCATTAAAATATGCGGGTACAGTTATAACGGCATCTGTGACTTCGGTCCCCAGGTAGCTCTCTGCATCCTTTTTCAGCTTCTGAAGTATCATGGCAGACACCTCCTCGGGAGTATGGGTCTTTCCTCCCATCTTTACCTCTGCCAGGTCATTCCTGCCCTTTTGCACCTCATAGGCTACTATCTTCCTCTCGCTCTCTGCTTCGTCATATTTTCTTCCGATAAACCTTTTAATGGAATAGATGGTATTCTCAGGATTAAGGGCTGCCTGCCTTTTGGCCAGCTGCCCCACCAGCCTTTCACCTTTTTTGGTAATGCTTACCACTGAAGGGGTAGTCCTTCCGCCTTCACTGTTGGTTATGACTGTAGGTTTCCCTCCTTCCATGACTGCTATGGCCGAATTCGTGGTTCCCAGGTCTATTCCTACTGCTTTTCCCATTATTATCTATCCTTTCCTTATAAATTTTCTGTTCTATATGCTATTAAAGCATTACTGCAATTCAGCTGATATCCGTGATCCTTACCAGGTAGTTCTTAAAACAATCTACTACTTCTTCCGGGCATTTTCCCAAAATCACATCGTCCCTTCTTTTTATAAGCACGATGATCGACCTCAGGTTCATCCCCTGGTCATACATAAGCTCCCTTATATACTCCAGCCATTTTATATCATGCTTGGAGTAATACCTTTTGCGGCCTCTTCTCAAGGGCACCACCAGGCTGAACTTCTCATAATAATAAAGCGTCCTGCTGTTTACCCCCAGAAAATCTGCTACCAGCTCTATGGGATAACTCTTGTCATCTTTGCTGAACAATAATGCTCACCACCTTTATGTGGTAAATTTTATATAATAACATTTTAAGTGTCAATAGTATTATAAAGGATTTTAATATAATTGTAAAAGTAATTTTTCACTTTAAGTGAAAAATGTTTTTCTGTTATTTATTCTCTTTCATTTTTACATCTATTCTGACTATGAAGTCTTTCAATTATTCAGGGGCTGTATTTTCTCAGCTTTTAGAATCCGTTTTATACTTTTGTACCAGGGCATATCCCGTGCTTCTCCCGCCTTCCGGCAGTTTATATAAGATCTTTTTATCGATCAGATCATTAATATCCCTAAGTGCCGTATCCGGTGAACACTTCGTGATCTTTGCCCATTTAGAGCTTGTCAGCTTGCCCTCAGATCCATCCAGCAATTTATTTAATACTTTCCTTTGCCTTTTGATGATCTGTCAAATAATCTCCGCAATATTTGCGGTATTTACCCTGATTATTCACCGCATATCATGGCCCGGCCATATATCCTCTTCTCTGGGCTTTTTCTGTCTTTCCGGCGCCAAACACCTTAACCGGAAAAAATAAGGGCCGGTTCCTTCTTTTATATAAAGGACCGGCCCCTGTCAGTCTACGCTGCTGCTACCATCTTACGGTAGCGCAGATCCCTATAAGGGAACCAAGGATCATCAGTATCCTGTACAGCTTCTTCATAACATTCCTCCTAAAATATTGGTTGCCTGACTGCTGGAATTGCTGCCGGTTTGCGGAGGTATTGCTATGAAGATATCTGGCTGTTGTTAGTACTACAGTTTTATACGTAGTTTATTACATATATTTTGTATCATTATAACATAAGTCTATTAAATGTGTTAGTTATTTATACGAAATTTAACAAAAATTTTTCCTTTTTCTCAAAAAGACTTAAACAGAAATGTTATTGACCCGGACAGGACATCTTTATTCTACAAATTATTTGCTTTAAGCTTTATTATGGTATCCGGGTTCTATTAAAAACTTTTACTTTGTTAAAATATAGATATGATTTCATGTTTACGGTTTTATGCTGGTACAATATATGGATAAAGAGACAGGCGGTTTAAGATAAGGGAATTAAAGACATTAACAAAATATTTGAAAAAGCACTGGATCGGCTTTTCCGGAAGTGTGATATACATACTTCTTACCGACGGCCTGTCCCTGCTTATCCCCTGGCTTCTCAAGCAGGCCATAGACAGCATAGAGGATTTCCCGGATACTGCCTTGCTCCTCCGTTATGCCGGCCTGCTGGTGGCGGTTGCCGCCTTGCAGGGGGTCTTCAGGTTTTATATGCGTAAAGTGATGATAGGCATATCCAGGAAGATAGAATACAGCATAAGGACTGATTTCTTTGCCCACCTGCAGAAGCTTGACCCTTCATTCTTCATAAATACCAGGACCGGAAGCATCATGGCCCTTATGACAAATGACCTGGAGGCCGTCAGGAATTTCCTGGGGCCGGGGCTTATGAATCTTTTTAATACCATATTTGTCTTTTTCAGCACCCTTATCGTGATGTTCCTTATAGATGTCAAGCTGTCGCTCTATTCTATGATAGCTATCCCCATCCTTCCTCTGGTGGTACAGCGGCTCAGCGCCATGCTTTACAGAAGGTTCAAGGAATCCCAGGAGCAGTATGCTTCCCTCTCTGCCCGTACCCAGGAAAGCATAGCCGGCATGAAGGTCATAAAATCTTTTACCAGGGAGGAAAATGAAAAAGATATATTTTCCGTCTTGAATCTGGAATATATAAAAAGGAATCTTTCCCTGGCAAAGGTAAGGAGCGTCTTCTGGCCTGCCATGATATTTATAGGGGGGATAGGCACTATGGTGGTGCTCCTTGTCGGCGGCAGGCGGGTGATAGCCGGGGAGCTCACGCTGGGGCAGTTTGTCCAGTTCTCGGCATATATAGGCGCCATAACCTGGCCCCTTATCTCGCTGGGCTGGGTGATAAACCTGGTGCAGCGCGGTTCTGTATCCATGAAGAGGATAAACGATGTCTTCAGGGTAAAGCCTGATATAATGTCAGACTCCGGTAAAGCTTATCCGGAAACGGTAAGGGGCGGCATCTCTTTTAAAAATGTATCCTTCCGGTATGAGATGAGCAAAGCTGTCAGGGACCTGGCAGCAAAAGACTTCATTGATACTGTAGACAACCCGGGATCAGGGGAGAAAAGCTGGGTGCTGGAGAATATCTGTTTTGATATCGAACCGGGAATGCAGGTGGGGATCGTCGGTTTTACCGGGTCAGGAAAATCAACGCTGGCAAACCTTATACCGCGCCTGGAGGACCCGCAGAAAGGCAGCATTTATATAGACGGTTCAGATATAAGGCAGTATCCCCTGGACCGCCTCAGGAATAGTATCGGTTATGTCACCCAGATGCCGTTTTTATTCTCCAAGACCATAAGGGAAAATATCCTGTTTGGTTCCGAGGAAGCATTGGCGGGCCTGAGCCGGGGACAGATAGATAAAAGGGTTTCGGATGCCGCCCGCATATCACACCTTCATGAAGATGTATCCGGGTTCCCGGACGGATATGAGACGCTTATAGGGGAAAGGGGTGTGACGCTTTCCGGGGGCCAGAAACAGAGACTTGCCATCGCCAGGGCGGTACTGGCCAGGCCCCGGATACTTATCCTGGACGATTCCTTTTCCAATATAGACACCAATACCGAGGAGATGATACTTTCGGACCTCAAGGCAGAGACCGCCAGTATAACCACCATAATGATCTCCCACCGGATATCCACCATAAAGGATTCCAGCCTTATCATAGTCCTGGACGAGGGGAGGATAGACTCTATGGGAAAACACGGGGAACTCATGAAAAAATGCGATATATACCAGAACCTGTACCAGAGGCAGCAGCTGTCTGAAGAGCTTAAGGAAGATTTATAGGAGTGAAGTGATAATATTATGGATAGTTTCTATGAAAAAGACCTGACAGGAAAGTCCTTCGACAGAAAGACTGCTTCCAGGCTGTTGGGGTTTATAAGGCCGTACCGGCATCTGCTGGCGCTTACTATTTTCCTGCTCCTGCTTACAGCCGGCCTCCAGGTGGCAGGGCCTTATCTCATAAAGCTGGCCATAGATGATTATATAAGTCCCGGGCAGCTGGAAGGGCTCCTGTATATAGTCGTCCTTTATGGTCTGGTCATACTGTTCGAATTCGCCGTCAGGTATTTCCAGGGATACTATACTGAATACCTGGGGCAGAAGATAATGTATGATATGAGGATGGAGATCTTCTCACATATCCAGAGACTGCCCATGTCGTATTTTGATAAGAACCCGGTGGGCAGGGTGATGACCAGGGTTACCACTGATGTCCAGAGCTTAAACGAGATGCTTTCCTCCGGGATAGTGACCCTGTTCGGGGACCTGTTTATGGTGCTGGGAATAATGGGAATAATGCTGGCCCTGAACTGGAAGCTGTCACTTGTCACTTTCTCAGTCCTTATCCTCCTGGCAATAGCTACCTTTATATTCCGCTCCAAAGTAAGGGTCACTTTCAGGCTTATAAGGACAAAGATATCAAATATAAATTCCTTCCTTCAGGAATCTATAAGCGGGATCATAACTACCAAGCTATATACCAGGGAACGCCAGAACGATGAAGAGTTTGCCGGCCTTAACCGGCAGTATCTGGCTGAATACCTGAGGACCATACTCTACTATGCCGTATTCTTCCCGGTAGTCATCCTGATAAGCACCATTGCCACCGCCCTGGTAATATGGTATGGCGGGGGCCAGGTGATAAGAGAGGTGCTGACCCTGGGGACCCTGGTGGCATTCCTGCAGTATGTGGAAAAATTCTTCCACCCCATAAGCGACCTCAGCGAAAAGTTCGGCATACTTCAGGAAGCCCTGGCAGCTTCGGAGAGGATATTCAGGCTGCTTGACATAAAGCCTGCCATAACTTCCCCGCCCCGGCCGGTCCGCGTAGAGAAAGTAAAGGGAAATATAACCTTCAGGGATGTCTGGTTTGCCTATAATGCTGATGATTATGTGCTCAAAGATATCTCCTTTGAGCTTGAGACGGGGCAGAGTATAGCTTTTGTGGGGGCTACCGGGTCAGGAAAGACATCTATAATAAACCTTCTAAACCGGTTTTATGATATCCGGAGAGGCCAGATACTCCTTGACGGCATTGACATAAAGAGATTTGACCTTCAGGACCTGAGGAGGCATATTGGGGTCGTGATGCAGGATGTATTCCTGTTCTCGGGAAATATCCTGGAAAATATACGGCTGGGAAACAGGGATATAAGCCTGGAACAGGTAATAGAAGCTTCCAGATATGTCAATGCCCATAAATTCATATCCCGGCTTCCGGGCCAGTACGGCTTTGAGGTAAAGGAAAGGGGCCAGGTCCTGTCAGTGGGCCAGAGGCAGCTTATCGCCTTTGCCCGGGCCCTGGTTTTCAATCCCGAGGTGCTTCTGGTCCTGGACGAGGCCACTTCCAGTATAGATTCCGAGATAGAGGCTCTTATACAGGACGCTCTTTCCAGGGTCATGAAGGACAGGACTACTATTGTGATCGCCCACAGGCTTTCCACTATAAAAAATGTGGATAAGATAATCGTCCTGTCACATGGGGAGATCGTGGAAAGGGGCACCCATTCGGAGCTTCTCAGGGCAAAAGGTATCTACCATAAGCTGTATAAATACCAGTATCAGCTGCAGAAGTGATCTCCGGTAATGTATTATTGCTTTTTTCTTCTGTTTTTGATCTTTTTAATCATCTGGGCTATTCCGTATATGCCAGACAGGGCCGGGCATTAAAAAAAGGTTCTATTTCCTGGTTAATTCCAATATAATTTAGGTCAGACTATTTAACAGAATATCAGGGGATAGCTTTATGAAAAGAAGATTGTATATCTTTATGCCGGTCTTTCTGGCGGTATTGCTGCTTTCATCAGCAGCTTTATGCAGCCTGGGAGACCTTGTAAGCGATATGGCATCTGATCCCGGCAAGATGATAGAAGGGATGCAGGCAGGGGACGGCGATCCTGATTCCGGGGCCGCCAGCAGCGGCGGAGATAATAGCTCTTCCGGGTCCTCCAGGAATGATGGGCAGGCTTCCGGCTCTTCATCTTCCTCCAGTGCCGATTCCAATGATCCTGATAATTCAGGCGCAAACAATTCTAATGATGATCAAAAAAAAAGTAACAGCCCCCCTGTTATAAACAGCATCACCTTCAGCAGTGATGTCTTTTTACCCGGCCAGCAATATGCTATGGCATGTGATGTCTATGATCCCGATAATGACCCCATATTTTATGATTGGTCTGTGGACGGAGGTTTCACTGATAATCCTGAAGCTTCCAGCCCCGTCTGGAATACGCCTGACCAGGAAGGCGTCTATGTCATAGAGCTCACAATAAGCGACGGCTGGGGCGGTTATGATACAGAAACGGTTATGGTATCAGTAGGTGCTGTAGCCCGGAACGCATCTCCGGTGATAAATTTTATAGCAGTCTACCCCGATGGTGCCAAATATACTAATAATACCTATGAGATATTTTGCGACGTCTCTGACCCAAATAACAGCCTGATCTCTTATGACTTTAGGGTTACAGGAGGTTCTTTACATAGCCAGGATGCCAATATTATTAAATGGGATACCCCTCCAGATGCAGGTACATATACGATTACGGTTTCAGTCAGCGATAAGGAAGGCAATGTAGTAAACGGTTCGCAGGATGTGAATATTGAAGCTCAGTGGACAGGAGTATCAGATATAGAAGTGCATCATAGCGGTGTGATATCCACAAATGCATCCTATAATGTAGAGGCAACAGTAGTCGATCCCGGAGGAGAAATAAATAGTTTTAGCTGGAATGCTGCAGGCGGCCAGTTTGCAGGCCAGAACGGCAGGCATGTCACCTGGGAAACGCCGGATACTCCCGGCACATATACTCTAACTCTTACAGTTTCTACTTTCAGCGGGGACAGCTACTCCCTTTCAAAAGATTTTACTGTTGTATCCCCTTAGAAGAGGTCAAAGTATAATAATTACTCAAAGGCAAATTGTTTGTTAAAAATTTCTTTTTTTTTTCCTCTTTATCTGATAGTTTTATAAACCAAATATGTATAATAAGAATGCTTATTTATAAAAGTCTTTATACGGGAAAAGATCTTATTGAATACGGAACTTGATATCAGACAGGACCAGCATTACTACTCTTTGGACACAGATAAAGTTTTGGACCTTTTGGGGACTTCTTTAAGCGGCCTATCGGATGAGGAGGCTGCAAAAAGGCTGGAAGAGTATGGCAAAAATGAGATAGAAAAAAGAAAAACCGTAACCCCTTTTAAAATATTCTTAAGGCAGTTTACCTCATTTATCGTGATAATACTTATTGCAGCTATCTTTATATCTTTGCTTATCGGAGAGAGGCTTGATGCAATTGTTATCGCAATAATACTGGTTCTCAATGGAGTATTTGGTTTTATACAGGAATACAAGGCCGAAAAGGCCATCGAATCATTGAGGAGGCTGACAGCTTTAAAGGCCAGGGTGACCAGAAGCGGGCGTGAATCAGAGATAGATTCAAGGGAGCTTGTCCCCGGGGATATAATATCGCTTGAGACAGGGACCAAAGTACCGGCAGATGCGAGGCTTATTGAACTGGCTGCGCTCCAGGTAGATGAGGCTTCGCTTACCGGAGAGTCCACCCCTTCGAATAAGACCACTTCGCCGCTGGAAAAAGACACATCAGTAAATGACCGGGATAATATGGTCTTTATGGGCACGATTGTCACAAAAGGCCACGGGCAGGCCGTCATCACAAAAACCGGCATGGTCTCAGAAATAGGGAAGATCGCAGGACTGGTACAGGAAGTAAAGGAAAAGCTGACACCGCTCCAGGAAAATCTTAAGCAATTCGGTAAGTGGCTGGGACTGGTGACCATCTTTATCTGTGCCATTGTCTTTGGCGTGGGAATACTAAGGGAATACATCATTGTTTCATCTGTAGACCTGGCTGATGTCACGGAGTTGTTTTTGGCTGCAGTGGCGCTGGCCGTAGCCGCCATTCCCGAAGGGCTTCCTGCAATTGTCACCATCTCGCTGGCTCTGGGAGTAAGCAAGATGGCAAAAAGAAATGTCCTTCTGCGCCAGCTGCCGGCAGTGGAGACCCTCGGTTCCACCAATGTCATCTGCTCAGACAAGACCGGGACTCTGACAAAAAATGAGATGACTGTTACTGAGATCTATGCAAATAACGATCTTATCAGGGTGTCAGGGGAAGGGTATGAGCCGCACGGGGATTTTATTTATGATGATAAAGTGCTTGAGGACAGAAAAAATATAGACCTCCTGCTGAAGATAGGCGCGCTTTGCAATGATTCCAGGCTGAGCCGGAATGAAAGCTGGGAGATATTCGGGGATCCTACCGAGGGGGCTCTTGTTGTATCTGCTGCCAAATCCGGACTTGAAAAACCGCAGCTTGAAAAGGCTTTCCCCAGGATGGATGAGATCCCGTTTGATTCGGCCAAAAAGACCATGACCACCATACACAAAAAGGGCAATGAATACACGGCATATATAAAGGGCGCTCCTGACATAGTGTTGGAAAATTGCAGCCATATATATATTAATGGGGACATAAAGCCGCTGTCAGACAGTGACAGGGAAAGGATAGCCGGCATAAACCGGGACATGGCCGGCAGGGCCTTAAGGGTCCTGGGATTTGCTTATAAACAAATTGATAAGGATTATGACATATCAAGCCCGGACATTGATAAAGGCCTGGTCTTTGCCGGCCTGCAGGCAATGATCGATCCCCCCAGGGAATTTGTAAAAGAATCGATCGAAAAATGCAAGCAGGCGGGTATAGCTACGGTTATTATCACCGGGGACCACAAACTTACTGCAGTAGCCATTGCAAAAAAGCTGGGGCTGTTTATGGAGGGAGACATTGCGTTAAGCGGGGATGAGCTGGACATGATGAGCGATGATGAGCTGGACAATACCGTGGAAAATATAAGGATATATGCCAGGGTCAGCCCGGAACATAAAGTAAGGATACTGGATGCATTAAAGAATAAAGGGCACACCGTGGCAATGACCGGGGACGGGGTGAATGACGCCCCTGCCTTAAAGAAGGCCGACATCGGCATTGCCATGGGTATCACCGGCACTGATGTTGCAAAGGAAGCTTCTGATATGGTGCTTACTGATGACAATTTCTCATCCATAGTCAATGCCGTGGAAGAGGGAAGGGGGATATACAGCAGCATAAAGCAGTTCATACAATACACCCTTTCTTCAAATCTGGGTGAAATACTTGTCATATTCATGGCCATTATCATCGGATGGCCCCTGCCGCTTATAGCCATACAGATACTGTGGGTAAACCTTCTTACCGACGGACTGCCCGGGCTTGCCCTGGGCATGGACCCCCACAGCAAGGAACTGATGAAAAGGCCTCCCAGGAAAAGGGATGAGAAAATAATATCCCGGGATGTCACTGAAAATATTATTATCGTGGGTGCTGTGATGATGGCTGGTACGCTGTTTTTGTTCTATCATTACGGCTTAGACAGCATGAAGGCAAACTCGGTAGCCTTTACCACCCTGGTGATGTTCCAATTGTTCAATGTCCTTACATACAGGGCAAAGAACTTCCGGATCGAACTCAAAAACAGCAGATATCTTGTTGGTTCGGTAATTATAACGGTGATCCTGCAGATCCTGGTGCTTTATACTCCTTTAAGCCTGGCGTTTAAGACGATTCCGCTGGGGCTTGTCGATTGGCTCAAGATAATTCCAGTGTCATTTTCTTTATATGTGATCCTTGAGGCCAGGAAAATGCTTATAAATCATTTCAGGGCTAAAAGACTGAAAAGCACCGGAAAATAAAAATTACGAGGCCGTACTTTCTGTGTCAGCAGGAAAATTTTTGTTATGGACTTCCTACATGAAAGGTTCAGGGATCTGATTAAGCTCTTTTAATGAGAATACGGGGCCGTCCACGCATACAAACTTGTCACCGATATTGCACCTGCCGCATTTGCCGATCCCGCATTTCATCCTTCTTTCAAGAGTTGTGTAGATCATATCTTCCGCAAAGCCCAGTTTCAGCAATACTTCAAGAGTGTATTTGATCATTATAGGCGGTCCGCATGTTATGGCAATGGTATTTTCTGGCGAAGGCTTCATCGACTCAAGTACATTGGGGCAGAGACCGACTTCTTTTCCCCACATATCGCAGGCTGTGTCTATGGTCATGATAACTTTCATATCTTTGGATTTTTCCCAGGTCTCTATATCGGTTGCGAAACAAAAATCATCAGGGGTCTTGGCTGCTGCCAGCAGTGTCAGGTCCTTATATTTATCCTTATTCTCCAGCATATACATGATAAGGGGCCTTAGCGGGGCCAGTCCGATCCCGCCGCCGATAAAAATAATATTCTTGCCCTCCATTTTTTGATAAGGGAACCAGTTTCCCAGGGGAGCCCTTAAACCGACTTTTTCGCCTTCTGTCAGATTATGCAGGGCGGTGGTATTAACCCCTGCTTTCATTATAGAAAACTGCAGGTGATCTTTATTTGAAGGCGATGAATTAATAACAAAAGTCGATTCCCCGAAGCCGAAAACCGACAGCTGCCCCACCTGGCCGGGTTCGAAACTAAAATCATTCCTTTTTTCTTCGTCATCTATGACCAGCTGCAGTGATACTATGGCCGGAGTCTCCTTTATTATTTTCTTGACTGTCGCTATTTCCGGTAAATAAGAATTTTCATCTTTCAAGTCTTTATTTTCCTGTTCCATCTCTTCTTTTAAATAAATTAAATATGAATGATAATCAATCTGACGCCTGCTGCCTGTTGTCTATTACCGTCTTTACAGCTTCCCTGATATCCATTGAGACCGGGCAGACTTCTATGCATCTTCCGCAGCCTACACAGTATATATGACCGTGTCTTTTAATATTATAGTTATATTTGCAGTTTACTTTATTCCTGTACCTTAAACTCTTATCCGGCCTGGGATTATGCCCGCTGGCTTCAAGAGTATAATAGCTGTTCATGCAATAGTCCCAGCTCCTGTAGCGCTGGCCCTGCAGACCTTTCTGTTCGTCCCTTATATTAAAACAATAGCATGTAGGGCATACATAAGTGCAGGCCCCGCAGCTTATGCATTTCTTTGTGATCTGATCCCATATGCCGCTGCCTATGGATTCATCCATTATTTTCGAGATCTCCTCCCGGGGCAGGTCTTCCCAGGTATGCCCGATCTTTTCCGCAGAAGACTTTATGATCTTCTCTATCTCTTCCTCGATTGCCGTCTTATCTATATCTTTGTCGAAATACTCCCGGTTTTCACTTATCAGGTCTTTTGCATCATCGCTTATTTTTACTATGGCATAACCATCGTTTACTTCCACCATCCCTATGTCTGCATTCTCAAAATTAAAGGGACTTCCCCCGACAAGGGTGCAGAAGCAATCCGGAAAGGGGGTATTGCAGCCTATGGATATGAGGAGGCTGTTTTTTCTCTTTTCCATATAGTAATTATCTTTCTTGTCTCCCTCTCCAAAAACCCTGTCCAGCCTTGAGATGCCTTCAGCATCACAGGGTTTCAGTCCAAACAGGATAATACGGCCGCTGCTTTCTGTTTTCTCAGCAGCTCCCAGTCTCAGTTCTACTTTTTCCGGGTTCTCAATGTCCTTTAGATATTCAAAATCAAATAATTTTTCGGTTTCAGGAAAAAATATATACTTGGGGCTTAATGCTGTTTTTTCCCTGTGATTGATGACATATCTTTTTTCTGGACTTTCTTTTGACTGCTGGACCAGTTTTTTAAACTCCTTATAATCCAAAAACCCGATCCTTGCCTCCTGAAGGTCCTGTACCGGCAGAAACACATCATTTTTGGCATCAAGTTTTTCAAGCCAGTTTTTTGTGTTTTCTTTACTGATATATTCAATTACTCTCATGAAAGGTTTTCCTCTTTGATATTTTTCTCTACATCTTTAAAAGTAAGAAAAGGAGGCTTCTTATCCGGTTCCTCCCCGGTTTTATATTCAAACAATTTCTCAGTTATCTGTGCAGACTTTTTCATCAGCTTTGAAAGGGGTATGTCCCTGGGACAGGCTCTTTCGCATTCCCCGCATTCAGTGCACCTTCCTGCAAGATGCAGGACCCTTATCAGCTGGAAAAACTTGCCCTCTTCAGTGTTTATTCTCTGTGACTGCCAGTAAGGTTCATCCAGGTTTGTTATACACCTGTCCCTGCATATCTCCAGGGGACATATATTCCTGCATGCATAGCACCTGATACAATTTGAGAACTGCTCATCCCAGTACTGCATTATCTCATCAATGCTTTTGCCTTCGATCGCATCTATGTCAGCATATTTTTCCCTGGGCTCTATATCAAGCTTCTGGTCATTTTCAATAAATTCATCGAAGTGGGCCGGATTATCATGGACCTGGCACCAGTAACATTTATCTGCATAGAAATCGCCGGCTTTAAGTTCGTGCTTCTGGCTGATGGTCTCTATTGCCAGGCTCTCTCCATCCAGCTTGCAGGAGATGATCTTTTCTCCGCCGACATGCTTCTGTATCTTTTTATAGTCAAGCACCCCGCTGCATCCTGGAACGATCATTTTTATTTTTTTAAGGTCGATCAATTCTTCAGAAGCTAACTGTATTATGGATCTTGTATCGCATGGCTTCAGGACAATTCCTATTGTCCCCTTTACTGACTTTGAAAGGTCATAGATATATGATGCCAGATTATTGATACACATTTTATTGAATACCAAACTGCCGGTTTCTTCCTTTTTTTCAATAAAAGCCGGGTTTACCTTCAGGGGCAGGGCGCTGGGAGAATAACCCACAAGCAATTCAAGATCGCCCATTATTTCATCGATCTTTTCCTTCAATTTGTTTTCAATAGTCATTTTGCCTGCACATCTTCTATTCTTTTGACAAAGTTTATTACCACATTCTGCCATTTCTGGGCTTCAGAGGCAGAGACCCACTGGTAAGCAAATCTCCTCTTGTCTATCCCTATAAAGGGAAGGTATTCTTTTAAAAACTCCAGCCTCCTGCGGGCATAAAAATTCCCCTCGCTGTAGTGGCAGTCATTGGGATGGCATCCGGATACCAGGACACCGTCTGCCCCCTGGTTGAATGCTTTGATTATAAACAGCGGATTGACTCTTCCGCTGCATGGCAGCCTTATTATCCTTATATTCTCCGGCTGTCTTAATCTTGAAGTGCCTGCTGCGTCGGCGCCGGCATATGAACACCAGTTGCAGAGAAAGGCGACTATCTTGACATCGCTTTTCTTATCCGTATTGCTGTCCGGCCCGGTCCCGCTTCCTTCTTCAATTTTATTTTTTACAGTTTCACTCATCTTTTTAAACTTCGGCCTTATTAATTTTCTTAATAATTTATGGAATCAAGCTCCTGCAGTATCATCTCATCAGTGAAGAAACTGAGCGATATGGCATCAATGGGGCATGTGGCCTCGCAAAGCCCGCAGCCCTTGCATACTGACTCTATGACCTGAGCCACATTCTTGCCCCTGAGGTCGACCTCCTCTATGGCGCTGAAAGGACATACCATAATACATTTATTGCAGCCCACACACCTGGACTGGTCCACCCTGGCCACGATGGGGTCGGTCGCCAGTTTGTCTTTGGAAAAAAGCGCCAGCACCTTTGCTGCTGCAGCACTTCCCTGGGCCACGCTTGCCGGTATATCTTTGGGAGACTGGCAGGCGCCCGCCAGGTATATCCCTGAAGTATTTGTCTCAACCGGCCGCAGTTTTGGATGGCTTTCAGTATAGAAGCCAAAAGGCCCGGTGGAGATATTCAATACCTCGGCCAGATTCCTGGAGCCCTTCGACGGGATCATGGCGGATGCCATGACCACCATATCGGCTTCCATCTCAATAGCTTCGCCCAGTACGGTATCAGAGCCCCTGATGACCAATTTATCACCTTTTTTATAGATCTTGGAGACCTTGCCCCTTATGTACTGGGTCCCGTACTGCTTGGCGCGCATTATAAACTCATCATAGTCTTTGCCCGGGGACCTTACGTCAGTATAGAATACATATGACTGCGAATCAGGTATATGTTCCTTGGTCAGTATCGCCTGTTTTGCAATATACATGCAGCAGGCTCCGGAACAATACGGCATGCCTTTTGTAATATCCCTCGAACCCACGCAGGAAAGAAAGACTATCTTTTTTGGCTCTTTATTGTCTGAAGGCCTTAGTATATGCCCCCCGGTAGGACCTGAGGCGCACATAAGCCTTTCATACTTAAGGCCGGTGATCACATCTTCGAGCTGGCCGCCTCCATATTCACCATAGCTTTCAGGATCATATTCCTCAAAACCGGTTGCGGCTATGATGGCGCCGGCCTCCAGCGTGATTATCTCTTCTTTCTGGTCATAATCGATGCAATTTGCCTCACATGCCTTTATGCATTCATGGCATTCCGAACATACTCCGCAGTTCAGGCATCTATCAGCCTCCGCCTTTGCCTGCGGCTCTTTGAACGGTTTTACTATCTCGTCAAAATTCTTGATTCTTTCTTCCGGACTTAATTTTTCCGGGACTGCCCTTTTCGCTCTCTGGAATGTCTTTAACTGTTTTTCAGTAAAGACTTCCTCGGGCTTAAGCTTTATAGTATTTTCTTCTTTTTCCTTTACATCCTTTTCGATATCATCAAGGCTTTCGCCTTCAAGCATCCTTGAAATAGCATCTGCGGCGCGCTTGCCGTGGCCTATGGCTTCAGTCAAAGTAGCAGGACCCAGCACAAGGTCCCCTCCGGCAAATATGCCGTTATCGTCCACTGCAAGAATAGTTTCCCGGCTCAGCTGTACAGTGCTCCATGAGGTCAGCTGGCATGTCCTCTGACCGCCCTGCAGATAACCTATATCAGGATTCTGCCCTATTGTCACGATTATATGATCCACGGGATAATCATATTCGCTCCCCTGGATGGGGACAGGCCTTCTTCTTCCGCTGCTGTCAGGTTCCCCCAGTTCGTTCTTTATAAGGACAAGCTTCCTGGATCTGCCCTTTTCCCCTTCGATCTTTACCGGCGCAGTAAGGTAATTTATCTTTATTCCTTCTTCAAGCGTCTCCTCTATCTCTTCTTCAAGGGCAGGCATCTCCTCCCTGCTCCTACGGTAGAATATGCTCACTTCTCTGGCTCCCAGGCGGAGAGCAGTCCTGGCAGAATCAATGGCAACATTGCCGCCGCCTATCACTGCAACTTTTCCTTCAAGCTTCTTTATCTTTGAAAGAGCCGCATCACGCAGGAATGTGATACCCGGTATCACTCCCTCCAGGTCCTCTCCCTCGCAATTGAGTTTTTTGTCCTGATGGGCGCCTGTGGCCAGGAAAACCGCTTTAAAACCTTCTTTTTCCTTTAAGCTGTATACCTGGTCATAATCCTCTATCGGATGGCTGGTCTCGATCTGCACCCCCATCCTTTTGATCACATCGATCTCCAGGTCGATGATCTCTGCAGGGAGCCTGTATCTTGGTATACCGACCCTTAACATGCCCCCGGTTACGGGAAGGGACTCGAATATTTTTACGCCGTAACCCTTTTTTGCCAGAAAATATGCTGCTGTAAGACCGGCAGGCCCCGAACCTATTACAGCCACTTTTTTATCCTTTTTCTCCTCCATATCGGGAAGCGGGATCTCGCCCAGCTTGAGCTCATAATCAGCCATAAACCTCTTCAGTCCCATTATGGAGATAGGGTCATCTACAAGATTCCTGGTACAGCTTTCTTCACACGGGTGCATGCATGCCCTGCCGCAGATGGAAGGAAAAGGATTCTCTTCCCTGTGAAGCTTCAGGGCTTCCATATATTTGCCTTCGCGTATCAGGGCGATATAGCCCTGGGCAGGGACATTGGCCGGACAGGTGCTCCGGCATGGAGCCTTGCCCTTAAAGTTTATATTATATGCTGAAGGTACGGCCTGGGTAAACATCCTGGAGATGGCTTTCCTTGTAGAAAGGCCGGCTTCATATTCATTCACAATATCTACAGGACAGACCTTTTCACATTCTCCGCAGGCAGTGCAGTTCTTCTCATTAATATATCTGGGCTTTTTCTTGATGGTGACCTGGAAGTTGCCGATGGATCCCTCGACCTTTAATACTTCCGAAAGGGTCAGAAGCTCTATATTCTCATGTATCCCCACGTCTACCATCTTGGGAGACAATATGCAGGCAGAACAATCGATGGTGGGAAATGTCTTATCAAGCTGGGCCATCTTGCCGCCTATGGAGGATTCGCGCTCCACCAGTACCACTTTTCTTCCCCCTTCGGCTATATCCAGTGCCGCCTGGATCCCGGCTATACCGCCGCCGACTATGATTACCTTTTTGTTTACATCAAAAAATTTAGGGAATAATTCATTATGCCTGTATACTTTTGCCGCAGCCATCCTTATCAGTTCTATGGCTTTTTCTGTGGCTTTTTCCTTATCATCATGTATCCATGATACATGCTCCCTTATATTTGCCATATCGAATAAATAGGGATTGAGGCCTACCGCCTCCACAGTCCTCATAAATGTACCCTGATGCACCCTGGGCGAGCAGGATGCCACTATTACCCGGTTAAGTTTGTGCTCTTTTACGGCATTGATTATCTGGGCCTGTCCAGGTTCGGAACAGGTATAAAGGTTTGTCTGGGTAAACACCACGCCTGGAAACTTCAAGGCCTCGCTGGCGACCTTTTCCACATCTACTGTGCCCCCGATATTAGAGCCGCAGAAACATACAAATATTCCAATTCTCAATTTTTTATTCCTTAGTAATGGCTTTTAATTGTTCTTAATAAACTCCGTGCCCACAAAAAGCTTGTCGATCATCACGCTTTCCGGTGAAAGCCCCAGGGCTATTCCCAGGATCTGGGTAATATATATTACCGGGAGCCGGTACTTTTTATTAAAAGACCTGTTTATCTGTTCCTGTCTCAGGTCCAGGTTTTGCTGGCAGAGCTGGCAAAATACTATCAGGCAGTTTGCCTTGCTCTCAACGGCACCTTCCAGGATAATATTGCTCAGCCTTAAAACCGCGTCCTTGTGGGTAAGGGAGAGGATGGCGCCGCAGCATTCGGTCTTAAACTGAAAATCCCTGCATCTTACATCCACTTCTTCCAGTATCTCTTCCATGGAAGTGGGATTTTCTATGTCGTCAAACCTCATGGCGCTGTCGGGCCTGAGAAGAGCGCATCCATAATAGCAGACGGGATCGATCCTGTTTAAGAGATCCCGGCCTGCGGAAGGGCTGCTTCCGCCTGACTTGAATTCATTATATTTTTCCCTGATCTTATCTTTCTTAAGGTATAAAAACTCCATAACAGAATATACCTTGAAGCCTAATTCCTCTTCCGCGGTAAAACCCATATCCTTAAGGCCTGCAATAATAGCTTCCCTGGTCTCTTCTTCTTTTTTATTCTTCAGCCTGCTGCTGCTGTTTAAATAATAGGCTGCTTTGTAAAGTTTGTTGTAACAGGAAATACAGGGCGCTAATATATCGGTAAAGCCCATATTTTTTGCCAGGAACAGGTTCCTTGCCGAGAGTATCAGGACCAGCTCGCTGCTTACATTCTGGGCCGGAGTAGTCCCGCAGCAGTTCCAGTCATCGATCTCGACATGCTCCACATCAAGCACATCCAGGAGTTTCTTTAGAGAGACATTGAAATCAACAGCAGTTGAATCAAGTGAACACCCGGGATAATATGCGATCTTGTCTAATGGATCTTTGTTTAAATTTTCTACCATTGTTATCTTCTCTACTTAAGGTATTTATCCACCGCTTTTGAAATACCTTTTCTTTGTTTTACAAAGTCTGGCAGGATCTTGATCTTTCTTTTGCCCAGGATCTTCAAGGCCAGATCCATATCGTTGAATAGTCTTCCGTTTATCAGGTTCAGGCCTGCTATCAGGCCGGGTTCATATACTTTTCCGGTAATCGATACTTCCTTAAGGAACAGCTTATAAAATCTTTTGATGCTGGGTATTTTCACCTTACCCATTTTCCAGGCTTCATTCCTTATATAGTTCATTATCCTGGCTATATGTACATCCTGGGGACACCTGCTGCTGCATATCTCGCATGTGAGGCATAGAAAGATAGAATTAGAATTGATTATATCCTCTATCCTGCCGTTCTGGACAAGCATTATTATCTGGTTCGGCTTATATTCAAAGATGTCTGCCAGGGGGCATCCAGCGGTACATTTCCCGCACTGGTAGCAGTTAAATATTCCGGGATCAATATACTTTTGGATGTCTCTCTGAATATCGGAATAAACTTTATCCGGCTTAACGGCAATGCTGTCTTTTTTTGGGTTTTTATCCATTTTAAAGGATTATATATATTGTCAAATTATTGTCAAGTTTATGGCAGCAAATTAAATTGCGGTTATACTGCAAAAAATATATTGGTCACCGCTTTCAGCTGCGTGGGCACACCCGGTTCTTTTTTATTGGAACCTGGCTCTCCGGACTGGACTATATTTATAACAGGGTATTGTCTGGTGTGTTAGTAAGTTAGTATATGAGTCATAGCTTCAATACTGGTTTATTTTCTTATCCTTATTCTATGGATCTCTACTTGGAATAACTTACCATTAAA